>Ga0316227_1002196_pt1 | contig 18117 bp, 20 predicted proteins | sample TBH18019metaG_FD_206012 | JGI IMG/M metagenome (GOLD analysis project Ga0316227, IMG submission 206012) | Freshwater microbial communities from Trout Bog Lake, Wisconsin, USA - TBH18019 | ecosystem: Environmental > Aquatic > Freshwater > Lake > Hypolimnion/Profundal zone | place: USA: Wisconsin... | reverse complement strand
ATACAATCTTGGCCGCTGTTATCTGGATGGAGAAGGTGCCCCCACGGATTCGGTAAAGGGATTCAAATTGCTTCAGCAAGCAGCAGAGCAAGATGAGCCTGATGCCCAAAAAGACCTGGCTTACTGTTACGAAAATGGGATCGGGACAACAAAAAATGCGCGTGAAGCCAAAAAGTGGTACCAAAGAGCTGTTCAGCAAACTGACAACGCTGACAGAAGCGGGGATGGAACCCACAGATTCTCAAAAGGTGTCTGCGCACTTTGTGGTTGCAGCGAGGGGGCAGTTCAAGCTTTTGGTTTCACATGCGACGGTAGTGCAATATCCGAAAACGCAGGAAATAGAGAAAGAGAATCCATGGGCAGTTCAGATCTGCTCACTGCAGGACGAATTCTAGGAAACCGTTACCAACTCATTCGACTTATTGGAAAGGGCGGGATGGGAGTTGTTTGGTTGTCAAAAGACCAAAAAATGGATCTGAATATTGCACTCAAGTTTCTTCCGGAATCCCTCATGAACGATCGACGAGAGATTGAGGTGCTTAAAAAGGAGGTGAGAAAGAGCATCGTTTTATCCCATCCAAATATTATCCGAGTGCATGACCTTGCTGAGGATTCGACACACAATATTTCATTCGTTTCAATGGAATACATCGAGGGTGATAACCTAGCAAACATTCAGGAAAAACAAGTCAACTCTTGTTTTGAAGTTGAATTGCTGCGCCCTCTTATTGCGCAATTGTGCTATGGTCTTCATTTCGCCCATAGCAAGGGCATTATTCATCGTGACTTAAAACCATCCAACCTGTTGGTTGACCAGAATGGGGACTTGAAGATAGCTGACTTTGGTATCGCACGAAGTATGATCGATGCTGTTTCGCGTATTACTAGAACCCACGGTTCAATCAGCGGGACTCCTCCATATATGAGTCCACAACAGGCTCAAGGCGAACCATCCAATGTTTTGGACGATATTTATTCCCTTGGAGCGACAATATACGACCTGCTTACCGGACGACCTCCCTTTTATACAGGGAGCATCTATGAACAGATACGGGATATTGTCCCACCAACGATGAAGCGGCGGCGCGACGAATTGGGGTGTAAGAAATGCAAGCCGATTCCCGATGTTTGGGAGAACGTCATTGCTGGTTGCCTTGCAAAAAAACCGTCTGTACGTCCAAAATCAGTACGTATTGTCGCAGAATTTCTGGAGCTTTGGGAATGAATCTGTTGGGGATTGATTTAAATTTTCTACCGTCTTGTTCAGAAGCGAGTGTCGATAATACGGTTAGAGCAGTATTTCCTTGTCCAAATTTTTCTCGTCTCAGTGCCATCGGTTGATTTGCCACTTAACGACTGGCAGCGGCAGTTCGGATACCGTGAGGGCAATCTTGCAATATCCCCTTCATCAGAATAAAAATCGCGCATGGTAAATTCCAAGATTGAATGGTGTTCGCATACGCTAAATCCGTGGATGGGCTGCACAAAAGTTTCGGAGGGATGCACGAACTGTTACGCCGAGGCTTCCGAATGCCTACGGCTCCATAAAGTCGAATGGGGGAAAGGCAAGCCCCGCAAAAGGACATCTAAAGCGGCATGGAATGAACCGCTCAAATGGGAAATCGAGGCGAAGGAAACCGGAAAAACTTCATTGGTCTTCTGTGCCTCGCTTGCCGATGTTTTCGATGAAGAGGTTGAGGATGGTTGGCGAGACGACCTTTTCGCCCTGATTCGTTCATGCCCTTCCCTCCGGTGGCTACTGTTGACCAAGCGTCCGAAGTCCATGTTGCGGTATAAAAAGCAGATTGAGGAACTTCCGCAGATCTGGATAGGCACAACAGCCGAAAATCAAAAGAGATTCGATGAACGGGTGCCTGATCTCCTCAAAATCAAATCGCCGGTTCGTTTTGTTTCGATGGAGCCGCTTCTTGGCCCTGTTGTCGTTGGCAAATTCATCAAGGATCTCCAGTGGATCATTGTTGGCGGGGAATCTACGGCAGACGGGAAATCCGCTCGACCCATGAAATCCGCTTGGGCTACTCATATCCGTGACGAGTGCGTTAAAGCCAAAGTTCCTTTCTTTTTCAAGCAATGGGGTGGGCCTTCTAATCCAGAAAAAAAAGCGAGAGGTAAACAACTTGATGGCAGGAGATGGACAGAATATCCGGCAGGAATTTCTCAATCGGCATCTCAACTCATCAAGACAGACCAAGATCTTCTGAAAAAATTGGAGCAGGAGGTGACAGACGGCGTTAAAGCAAGCATCACCGCAGCAAAAGCTCTTCATCGGATTTACGCCTACAAAGACGGTTTGCTCTGGAAATCTCAGAATTTCTCGAAGTTTCAGGAGTATTGCTTGGTGACATGGAAATACGCATCCGCCCATAGTTACAGATTGGCCGAGGCTGGAGGATTCGTCTTGGAGTTGGAGAATGCCGATTATCCAAAAGGAGAAAAAATGCCGCTCCCAAAAAACGAAGCCCAGATCCGCCCCGTGTTGGAATTACCGAAAGAGCGGCGTGTCGAATTCTGGAAAGAGAAAATCATCGATCTCGGCCCTGATCAGATTACCACCAAGACAGTTTCAAATGCTGTGGATGAATTTCGCTCTGAAAATAAGATTCCCAAGGTGAAGCGAGTGAAGGTTGCCATGGTCAAAACTCCCGCAGAATTGAAGACGAGAGCCGTTCTTGCGCTTTCACGTTTTACATCAACTGTGAAGGATCTGCCGAATGCGGTAAAGATTCAGTCTTTGCTCAAGAAGGTCGATAAACTTCTCAAATAGATGTTGAGGGAAGTCAGTATGAAAAACTAATTCCAGAATACTCTTGCCCCTCCAGCTAATTCAGAAGACTTTCAATTTGCGTATGAGACGGATTATTCGAATGTTTGGGCTTTTTGGAGGAGCAGTAATCTTTGCTCATTCAGCCGTGGCTCAGATTGATTCTGGTGGTGGAATTACAACTTCGGGAACCTTGACGAACTGGAACGCCATCGGAGGGGGTGTTGCGACATCGCCTGTAGTGGTGGGCGCATTTTCCGGTAACTCAGGGGACATCGCAGTTCTGGATACACTTGGAGGGAACACAATCTCAGGTGGTGACGGAATACCTGACTGGTGGAAAATTCTATACGGATTCAATCGAACCGCAAATATCGCGGCTTTGGACTCTGATGGGAACGGAACGTCGAATTTGTTGAAATATTTGGCGGGGAACAATCCATTGGATTCAACGAGCGTTTTCAGGCTCAAACCAGTTTTTTTGAACGGTTCGATTTCGGTGAATCCGCAGACCATCACTGGCAGGAGCTACATTCTTCAATTCAGCACCGATTTGGTTTCATGGTCAAACGTGAGAACCTCAGTCGGTGATGGTTCAATTCAAACGATAACCTTCACGCCGAACCCCGACGATCCGCAATATTCAACCCGCGTCGATAAATCAAAATATTTCATTCGGATTGTAATTCAGCAGCCATAAACACCATGAAAACCCTCGCACTTTCTGTGGCATTTGCTCTTCTGACCACATTTGCTTTTGCCGCCCCAACTGAAATCAATTATCAGGGCGTATTGACTGACAGCCAAGGGAATATGGTCAATGGCAGTCATGTCATGTCCCTGAATGTTTACGACGCGGCAAGCAGTGGGAACCTTTTTTACACAGAGAATCTTGGCACCGTTCAAGTGAGCAAGGGGCTTTACCAGTTCACTTTTGGCGCATCTGGCACAAGCAATTTCACAACCTCAGAATCAGTTGCTTCAACCGATGGCACCTCGACTTCGTATCAAAAAGTCCTATCCGCCAGTTCTGTTGTCACAAATTCAGTGAGCGTGACAGATGGGACATACACTTGGGATCAGATCAATGGCTCATCAAACTCCAGCGCGTTCAACGTGTTTTTTGTTGGTAGCTCAAGAACCGTGATGGTTTATTACACCTCGGCTCCCGCAGCAGGAACGACCATCAATGCAACCTATCAAACACCTGTTGCGGGTATTTCAGGCGCACTGAGCAGCACAGCTCAACCGTGGCTTGATCTTGTTATTGACGGAAATCACCAAAATCCAAGGCAGAAAATTCTAATTGTTCCCTACGCCTTCAATGCTTTAAATATTCCTCAAAGCAACCTTAAATCTGCGACACAAACAGTAACGATCAGTGCCTCACCATACTCTCCCCAAGCAGGCAACGGGATATTTCCATATCCTCAATCCTTTTTTCCCGCATCAACAAACATTGCTTCAAATATTAATGTTACTGGGCTTTGGTTGATTCCTTCAAATGTCAAAAAAATCAGCTCAATAAATGTTTCTTATAAAACATTTACAGACTCATACAGTAATACTGGGTCTGTTAATGTTTCGATAGTAAATGGTAATGGGACAAATGTTTACACGAAGCAAATCAACACGAACACGGCATCTCTTACTGCGATCTCTTTACCTGTAAATTTATCGATACCGTTTGGCTCTCAATACTCATTATATTTTAGCTGCCTCGCATGCCCATTCCCCAATGGTAGTGGTTATTATGCGGGGAGTGGTGGTTATATTGGATCACTTAGCATAACCGCAGATGTAGCTGGTGGAACTGCTTGGTAGCCGGAGGCACCATTTTTGTGCCCAATCCTGACTCGCCTCAAACCGGCACTCTTTCCACTTGCGAGTCCGCCTGACTTTTCTATTGCTAATCCATAATTGGGCATGTCTCAGAAACGTCGATTTTTGAGGCACACCCTGATTTCCAGTGAAGACGGAGCGAAAATGCTCTATTCGTGTTCCATTACCTGTTCCTAAAACAATGTCGCAAAAGCTGTGATTGTGATTGACTTATGAGACGTTTTCTGGCATGATCTCAACATGAACATTGGTTACTGCCGAGTTTCCACCAACGACCAGAACCTTGAGCTTCAGTTGGATGAATTGAAGAAGGTTGGCTGTGAGAAAATCTTCCAAGACATTGCATCTGGTTCCAAATCAGAAAGGCAGGGGTTGAAGGATGCCATCGAGTTTGCAAGGAAGGGGGATGTGCTCGTGGTTTGGAAGCTGGATCGTCTTGGGCGTTCACTCCGCCATTTGATCGATACGGTGAACAGTTTGCAGAATCGTGGCATCGGTTTCCGTTGTCTCACTCAAAATCTGGACACCACCACCCCATCAGGAATGCTCATCTTCCATGTTTTCGGTGCAATGGCTGAATTTGAACGCTCCCTGATTCAAGAGCGCACATCAGCAGGTTTGAAGGCGGCTCGTGCTCGTGGTCGGCTTGGAGGAAGACCGAAAATCTTGGATGATGAGAAAGCAGGAATTGCCGCCTCCCTTTACGCTGATGGAAAAACCACAGTGATTCAGATTTGCAAAACTCTGAACATCTCCAGAGCCACGTTTTACAGGAACATCGCTGCCACTAAAGCCGCATAGCTTCTGCATCAGGTTAGGCTGCACACCTTGATCTCAGCATTTCGAGACCACGCACCAACGAATCTTCCAGCTTGGTGCCTCGGAACTTCCTGATCGCCCTCTCCGCAACACGAAGCACCAACGATTCCTCGGGCGTAGCGGTTTCCATTTGCACCTTCAGTTCACAGGCTGGAAACCTTGTGACAGGAGCCGAGTAGTAATACCCACGAGTCAGCGGATTGAACTCTATGGGAAGCCTCAGTCTGTCCCGCATGAAGTCGATGTCACGTTGGATGGTCTTGCCCGACACTTCCAACATTTCAGCAAGGGTTCGGCAATTTGGAAAACGCCCTCTCTGAAGTTCGCTGTGGATTCTGTTCAGTCGCTCGATAAATGGGCGGCAAAATAACCCTGCCATATCGTATCCAACCCTTCTTGGCTGCTTGATCGAGACGGTTCCCATGATGTCGGTCATACTAGCAAATATCAGGGTTTGAGACGAGCTTATTCGGTCAGATCAGCAGGAGGAAGTGACTTTTGGGCTTTGGCTCCGAGCGATTTCAAATCTTCCACTTGGCGAAGAAGATTTCCCTTCCCATCCTTGATTTTAGAAACAGCGGAATCGTAGGATGTCTGAGTCTTCTTTAGATACTCGCCAATTTTCAGGATGTCCTCATACAACCCCACAAACTTGTCATAGAGCGCACCACCACGATTCACAATTTCCATTGCCGCATTGTCCTTCGTTAAATCCACCAGTTCATCAGCCAAGCGATCAACCTCTTCATTCTTTTGGCGAAGTTGCTCCCGAATTTTTAGAACGATATGACGCATTAATACCCAGACAATAAAGCTGCTGACAAAAGTTGAAACGAGGGCGGTGATGATTGTCTCGTTCATAATTCTAGAAAAAATGGTCATCATCCTCTTCGGGACACTCGATAACAGGGTCTTCGATGGGTTCCTCGATAATCTGGTAATGTTTCGGAACGGTTGGCAAGGAGACTCTTTGGGTTGCGACGACATCTATCCATTCCGCAATCTCAGGAAGCCATAGATGCCTCTTCGCAAGTTTTAGGGGGAGATAGTGGGAAATCAGTTCAATTACTCGCGCATCATCGATCTCAAAAGAGCTTGCTGATCCTGAGTGGTAGCTGTTCGAGCCAGTCTTTGCTTTGTGTAAGGTAGCTTTTCGGGACAAAATCGATGGAGTAAAATAAATCCAAGCATCGTTCCTCAGGATTCGGACATCACCAGCTAGCCAAGGCAGGATATTGGATTCGACCAGACACGACATGGATTTCGTCACCAGTCTCATTCCTGCTGGTCGTTGTTGGAGCAAATCCCATATCGCAAGGGCAAGATCAGGCGTTACTACTTCGGTGCCAAGGAGGGTCAGATGCAACTCACTCGTATCCGTTAACAAAAGTTTCGCCTCCAGTTCTCGAATCGCGGGAAGGTAGATATTCAACTCCTTCGTCATTGGAAAGAACATGTCCGTTTTCTGGCGATTTTGGGTGAGTTCGGGCATCGACGACCATTATAGCAACCCACCTAAGACATCCGTAGTCCGAGCAGAAAATATACTTGGAATGCTCTGATCTCTGACTTTTTTCCAGAGTAAATCGAAAAAAGTTAAAAAATCTTTGCCTCCAGCACTAGATTTTCAAGCTCGCCAGAATAAGTAAAAGAAAAAGGAAGACGTTTGCGGTATCCTGAGCGACCAATATTAGGATTTCTTTTCATTATAGATGTCCATGCAATCATTCAAACGATCTGCATGGTCTATATATTGTTTTAAATAGTGTGTGCTCAGTTTAACAAAAATCCATTAACCAAAGTGAAAACTCCAGAGCAAACATGAAACTTGAAACCGAAAATATTAAAGAAGTAACAATAAGAGAGATTAATGGCAGATCGTTAAGTTTGAGAGGTGATGATCTCTTCTTCGATGGACTTCCGGTGACGAGCGAGTTTTATCGATTTGTTGATGTGCCGTTCTCATTTCACGTTTCGATTCGATTTACTGGCAACCTCACGAATCCGAATAAGACGAAGGAGAGAAAACGATTCTTGGATGATCTCATTTGCCCTTTGAATAGGCACCTGAAAGAAAAACACCCTGATCTCAAGTCAGGAAATTCCACAGTAAATTATGTTTCGGTGACTGAGAATGGAGCTTCAGAAGATGAGGTTCACATGCACGTTTTGATTCATATTCATCCTGAGGTGCTTGAGCTGGTGGAGGATGAGGTGCATGAGTGTTTGAGGGGGTTGGTTGATCTTCCACTTCGGGGTGTGGAATCGATAGTGACGACGAAAGTGTATGATGTTGCTGGTGTCGTTTCTTATTTCACGAAGCAGGAGTATGGGTGGGAGTTCAAGCATTTCGTTTTATCGTCTGGATTCCTCAATAAAATCATAAAATACTACATCTAAAGTGTTATTAATGAGTTATTTACATAAGCGAGTGCAGATTCAGAAACGAAAAAACATCGCCTTCAAATTACCTAAGTCTCTTATCCAGAACACTTTATATTCCAACCTGTGCGCTTTGTTTGTGGAGGGAGTGAGGAATAGAGGTGTCCAGTAATTCAAGTTGGTCTGAGATCGGTGTGGATGGTATTGAGTCCGATCCGAAGACACCAACTGTCTCCGAAATTCCGCGAACGATTTTCAATGCTTCTCGCGTGGCGGAAAAATTTGAAAACCATCCGCGAGACATTTTTACTGGTGGGGATGAGACTGTTTTTGACCCACCAGATGAGACATATTTTGGGTCGTAATCAGCAAATCCTCCCTTAGAATTTACCTCCTCCCATGGCTCTCAAGAAATCCGAACTCTACTCTTCCCTCTGGCAATCCTGCGATGAACTCCGTGGGGGAATGGATGCCTCGTTGGATTTTTTGATCAGTATTGACTGGAACGAATCAGCTCTTTTATTCATAAAAGCGTCGATAAATGTTCGGCGATAGGATTCGAATAAAATCGACCAAGGATAAAATAAACTCACCAACAGACGGAAAGCAGAATGAAAAAGCCGTTAGGCTGGTGGAATACCCAGCAAGCCCGTAGCGTCCATCGAGCTGTCGATCCGCCTCTTGGCCTTGGAGCAGGTGAAAAATGGTGCCAGCGAGGCTCCTAGAGCTTGCGCGGGCGGTATTTTGACTAGATGGGCAGAGGATTGGGTGAGACCGATGCCATCTGCACCCACAACGATGGTTGAATACCGGACTTCGCGCAATACGGAGGAAGAGGAGGAATCCGACTCGGCCATGACGAAGTTCCATCTTCGTCTTAAACGAAGGAGCAAACTCGGAGCGGCCAAGGTGATCCCAGAACTCATGAACTCCTACGCTAAAAATTAAAGGGAATGGTGAAAATCCACCTTACAGACTGATATTTCGGCAAAAAAAGGGCGCTACGAAAGCGCCCAAGTGAAGTCGCTGGCCCTTTCGGGAATTCGGAATCGACGTGCTCTTCAACACTATCCGACCAGCTGGTTTTGATCTGGATTCAAAATACCGAATCTGATATATTTCGTCAAGGTATGAATATGGCTGTTTCTCCCCAATCATTGGAATCCTCCATCGCACGGTGGAAAGGGCACGATTTTTTTAACTCTGCCGTCGTTCTCGGTTTGGACGTCGGCCTAGAGGGACTTGGTGTATGTGTTCGCCGTGGTCGCGAAATAGTTTACGCAAAAACATGGCAATACGACGTTCCCGAAGCGGCCCGACTAGAGAGTCGCCGACAAATGCGAGCAGCCCGCCATTGCCGTGCCAACCGAAAGACACGACTGCATCGGCTGAAGAAGTTATTTGAAAAACACGGCTTGCCATGGGTTGATGAAAAATCCGAAACGTCACTCCATACCGATCCCTACCTTTTACGTCACCGTGCGGTAAGGCCAACGGGGAGTGGTCTGGCATCAAAGGAAGCTCTCTCGCTCGCCATTCGCCATTGTGTTTCCCATCGTGGTTACGACTATGAGTATTTCAATGACGAAGGAGCCTACCCATGGGGCGACAGCATCGAATTTAAGAAAGTCCTCAAAGAACTGAGCACAATCTGGCTTACAGCCGAAGACGCCAGCAATGCACGATGCGAAGCCGTCTCATTCGAGTGGTCCGACGAACAAATGGCTGAGTTCGACAAAATACTCGCCTCACGGACAGGTGGCCCGGATATTATTGAAAAGCGTCTCTCCCAACATGCGAAGGGAGAGCAAAATCATCGGCGTATTCCCGCAAAAGGGGAGGCATTTCCGCGCAAGTTTGTTTGGCAGCATCTTGAGCAAATTATCAAGCGGCACGAACATCTGATCAACGACCCCCATGGTTTCCTTGCAGCATTGGCCGTTAACCCCAAGAACGGAGGTAGTAAAGAGGAATCCATTTTCTACTATCACCGCAAGACCCCTGCGGAAATGAGGGAGCACTTTGAGAAAAAACGCGCACGCTGTCCCTATGCCGAATGGCTGGGGCTGGGAAATTTCTTTGCAGAAAAACGTGAGCACCAAAGCATCCGACGATTCTCACTTCTGGAGTTTACAGTAACACGCGACATTCAACTCGCCGATGGACGCAAGGTGCCCGTGGGCGAGAAGATGACAAAACGGTTCTTGGACTGGATAGCCACCAACCTCAACGCACGCACAGCGAAAGAGGCAAAACCCGTTATCGATGAGCTGATTGAGGCCCTTAAAAAAGAACACAACGCAAAACCGGCACCAAACACAAAATCGCCTCTTAATAAGTCGTTTTTTGAAACTCTGCGCGATCTGCTTGCCCCAAGTGTTGCCAACCGGCGCAAGAACGGAGTCATGAGTTCAGCAGCGGCAGACCATCTCTACACTATCGCCACAGCGAGTGGTTACAGCCGAGAGGCGGTCAATAGTGCTCTCAAAGACTGTCAACCCACCTCTGGAACGCGCTTCAAAAGCCTGTATGATTTCCGCCGCAGCCCCACGTCCGACCTTTACGGTGTTTACCCACAAGTCGAATTTCTTTTGGGGCAGCGTATCAAAAAAGACAGAAAGCCTTCATCGGGGCGCAAACTGCGTGGCACTCTTGCCCATGATGGAAAATTGCAGCGGCTCTTCAAAGAACTTGCGCCTCAACTCAGTGGAAAACTAGCTCCAGACTACTGCGTGGTAGAGACTGCTCGCGACCTCCCTCACAATCTCAAACAGAAACAGGAAATCGAAGCCGAACAGAAAAAAAGGCGCGAGGAACGGGAAAAGCTCTTTGCAAAGTTTGGCGTCACCGACAAAGGAAAACGAAATGAACGCCTGAGGATAAAGCTCTATTCGCAGCAGGATGGCGTCTGTCCATTCAGTGGTGAGAAGCTTGGAGATGATCCCTTGAGTGGGACGCTCGACATTGAGCACCTCTATCCTGAGTCGCGTGGAGGTCTCACCGTCGATGAAAACTTGGTGCTGACTTTTGCAACAATTAACCGAACCGAAAAGAAAAACCACACTCCTAGGGAATATGCAGCCACCGGTGCCCGCTCCTTTGAGGAAATGCTCAAGCACACGGCAAAAATGCGCTGGGGCCAGTTTAAACGAGAGGTTTTTGCTTGGAACAGTCCTTATGAGATTCCCCCTTTCGGCAATATCACCCGCACCGCTCAACTCGCCAAACAACTCCATGCCGAACTAACCCGATGGATGGGTATTGAGGGCGATAGTAATCGGATTGCTGAGCGTTTGGGAACGCCCTCTGGTTTTCAGACCGCCGCCTGTCGCCGTGCTTGGCTACTTCCTGAAAAAGATCGCAACGACCTTACGCATCATCTCGTTGACGCCGCCATCCTCGCGCATATCCCGCCGCGTGAGGGCCAGAACTTTACACGATACGGAGGCATCTTTTTCCCACACTGGATACCTGAAAAGAAACGGGTAGTGCTTGATGTATTACCTAGTTTGGGGCCCGATCCTCAACATATTGGAGTCCTCACGGCAGCGGATGCGCTGGAATGCCCGATTCTCCGGCACCGCTCTTCAAGCAACAAACGGAGCATACACGACAAGACCATCTTCCGAATAATGTCAGATGGCACCCTTGCCTACCGGGATGAATTTCCAGCAAAAGAAACCATCGCAAGCGTTTCGGCGCTGAGGGAATTGCTTACGTCATCGGGGATTCCACTCACTTACCGCAGCTCACTTGGTGTGGAGAAGCCACTGATCCCAAGTGATTCCGTTTTGCGTAACTGGCTTGACAAGCCCGGTGATGAACCTTTGAGACTCCTAAACGGAACCTCTGTGCGCTCAAGATGGAAATTTTCTGGCAAGGGAAGCCTCAAAGATGATCCTTCGGGGTTTCATGCTCAATGGAATGAACAAGGGCAACTCACCGGTATCAAATCAATTCTTGGGCGCTGGGATTCTCTGGAATTATGGCGAGGCTGGAATGAGAAGAAGAAACGGTGGGAATACTACAAGCGGCTCATTCCTTCTCCTGCCGTAATGCGTTCGCTTCGTTCGCTAGGCTATTCGTGGAGCAAGAAGAACAAACGCCCTTGGCGAACCGAAGCACCAACCTCGGATGTTTCTCTCGAAAAGCTCCTCGGCAGCAATCTTCCTCCCTACGCACGGCGTGCCGTGCATCCACTTACCAAGAAACCTGTGGTATTTAGCCTAGGAGACACCTTTCTGGCTGGATGCACTGCCGATGGAAAACTCGCGAAACGCGGTCAGACACCCGCGAGGCAAGAATGGGTGCGCATTTCTGCCATAATGGCAGAAGGAGGTGGGCGCATTCGCTTTACGAGCGTTCAATATTCTGACCGAAAACCCCTCGAACCGATGTCCGCAGACGATTTTGCTGTAATTGCCGGTCTTTTACCCCCCGATGATTCATCACCTTATCCTCATCAGCGAGCAGCCAGACCTGCACATCCAAGCGGGGAGGTTGATTTCCGGCTCCAATAAGATAGCCGTTGAAACCCTTGCCAGTGTGCAGTGCTTCTCCGCACAGGCGAGATGGACTCAAACAGCCTTGGAATCGCTGGCCATGCAATGCCCTGTGGTCATGTCGCGATGGGACAACAATATTGGGAAATGGAAGTCCTTTTGCCTCGCCCCTAAAGCCCGTCATGTAAACCCTACAGCGTTGTTCCGACTCTGTCGCCTATCGGAACGACGCGCCACCCAACTGGCCAGCGATCTTCTTTACGCCAAGATTTGCAACCAACATTCGATGCTACGCGTCTTTGATCCTTTTCTCGAAGATATGCCTAAACTGGCCGATAATTCCTTTTCACGCATCCTTCGGCTTGAATCCCGTTACGCCCGTTTTTTTTGGGCCCGCTACTTTGCCGCCGTATCCCAAGACCTTTTCCAAAGGGAGAGGCGCAAAGCCCAATCACCTCTGAATGCGGCGTTAAACTACGGGTATGGATTCCTCTACCATGCCCTCGAATGGCAATGTCTTGCCGCAGGGCTCGACCCCACCATCGGCATCGTTCACAAACTGAGGCGCAATCGGCCCAGCCTCGTATGCGATCTTATTGAGCCCTTTCGCTGCTGTGTAGAAATAACCCTGGTGCGGCATATGGATGAGATGCACGAGAAAAAAGCTATGGCCGCACGTTTTGCCGAAATGTTCGAAGAAAAATGGCAATATCAAGGGCACCAATTTCGTCTCCGCACTATTCTTCGGTTAATTGTCGAAAGTTTTATCCGGGCCTTAGACGGGCAAAATCACTTTTTCCCATTTCATCTCCATGCTCGTGATGCTTGCGTATGATACGCCGGAGCAGAAGCACCAAACCTTTCTCAGGAAAGAGTTTGAGCGTGTGGGTGGAACACGCGTGCAATACAGCATCTATCTTTTTGATGGGGAACCGCACGAATGCGAACGCGTCATTCGATACATGCGTCGGGTAGCCGCTAAAATTCCCGGCGATATTCGGCTTCTTCCCATGGAAAAATCTGTCTGGGATGCTCAGATCGTCATTTCAAGCATCATGGAAGTTCAGATCGAAAAGCCTCCATTCAAAGAATTCGTGAAAATATGGTAAGCCGAACCCACTGATTATCAGTAGGTTCGGCATTGCTGATACCAGAATGCCCCTGTGGGGGCGAGATCAAAACGCGATCATTTGCGAAGTCCCACCAACGAATTTGATACCAGAATGCCCCTGTGGGGGCGAGATCAAAACAGGAAGTGATCATATTCCCTTTGCAATTCCTTGATACCAGAATGCCCCTGTGGGGGCGAGATCAAAACCCAGTGACCGTGGAACGTGCGCCGCCCGTGACGATACCAGAATGCCCCTGTGGGGGCGAGATCAAAACCCCGTGACCGTGGAACGTGCGCCGCCCGTGACGATACCAGAATGCCCCTGTGGGGGCGAGATCAAAACAGAGGCCCGATCTGTATAATTGCCTCAACCTTGATACCAGAATGCCCCTGTGGGGGCGAGATCAAAACAAAAGAATCATCGGGGACCAAATGGGAATTCTGATACCAGAATGCCCCTGTGGGGGCGAGATCAAAACTCATAACCTTAGCTGGAGGTATTACGATTCAGGATACCAGAATGCCCCTGTGGGGGCGAGATCAAAACTTGATCCAGATCATCTCAGAAATCAGCGAAAGGATACCAGAATGCCCCTGTGGGGGCGAGATCAAAACACGGCATGAATGATGAAACTCGAAGGGAGATTGATACCAGAATGCCCCTGTGGGGGCGAGATCAAAACACATCCGACGAATTAGACTTTGGCTCCACGATGATACCAGAATGCCCCTGTGGGGGCGAGATCAAAACGGGTTGAGGAGGTCTTTGACAAGCAAAGGCCGGATACCAGAATGCCCCTGTGGGGGCGAGATCAAAACATAGATAGTCCCTCAAATGCGGGAGAATCAGCGATACCAGAATGCCCCTGTGGGGGCGAGATCAAAACGTTCTAGCTTGCTGGGGAGGGTGGACTTTTTAGATACCAGAATGCCCCTGTGGGGGCGAGATCAAAACGGTGAAACCGAATCAATGATGCTGCCCTCGTCGATACCAGAATGCCCCTGTGGGGGCGAGATCAAAACTGCACAGAGTTATTATTACTCTCCTCTACGTCGATACCAGAATGCCCCTGTGGGGGCGAGATCAAAACGATTTCTCGATCGGTTTCAATGTCGGTCACTTGATACCAGAATGCCCCTGTGGGGGCGAGATCAAAACGCAATGCCGCGTTGATAGCCTGTTCCGCCGAGGATACCAGAATGCCCCTGTGGGGGCGAGATCAAAACGCATTTGCCCGTATGCGTTGGAGATGGCAGCGGATACCAGAATGCCCCTGTGGGGGCGAGATCAAAACACAGCGTTGATACTATTCGCGGTAAAATCCAGATACCAGAATGCCCCTGTGGGGGCGAGATCAAAACCGGCCTTCGTGTCCGGGTCAATCAAGACCAAGGATACCAGAATGCCCCTGTGGGGGCGAGATCAAAACGTTGTTCCAGAAGTCCTTCTCCCAATCTTCTCGATACCAGAATGCCCCTGTGGGGGCGAGATCAAAACGGAGACTGAACTAAGCGGAAAGATTGAACAGCGATACCAGAATGCCCCTGTGGGGGCGAGATCAAAACATCGGGAGGGCATGAATGGGAGGGAAAAGACAGATACCAGAATGCCCCTGTGGGGGCGAGATCAAAACGATACGGTAATAGTTCCGCTTGTAACTGCCGCGATACCAGAATGCCCCTGTGGGGGCGAGATCAAAACGCGTGTCCACCAGCGCCTGCTGCACCGCGCGCGATACCAGAATGCCCCTGTGGGGGCGAGATCAAAACATGGCATCCATTTTAGCTAAAGGTGATTTTGAGATACCAGAATGCCCCTGTGGGGGCGAGATCAAAACGAGTAGTCCAGATCATTGCTGAGATCAGGGAGGATACCAGAATGCCCCTGTGGGGGCGAGATCAAAACGAACCGTAATCGCCGACCTGGACGCTGAGAGGGATACCAGAATGCCCCTGTGGGGGCGAGATCAAAACAGCCATACAGTAACGATTGTTGCTATCGCCCCGATACCAGAATGCCCCTGTGGGGGCGAGATCAAAACGAAAACGGCCAGCGTGTCAATATCGTTCACGAGATACCAGAATGCCCCTGTGGGGGCGAGATCAAAACCCTTCCGCGCCCGCGCCCGGAAATCCAGAATCGATACCAGAATGCCCCTGTGGGGGCGAGATCAAAACAAGGCAAGGGTATGGTGCTCCTATTGACCTCGGATACCAGAATGCCCCTGTGGGGGCGAGATCAAAACGTTCCAGCGTCTTTTCGGCAATCTGCACGCCTGATACCAGAATGCCCCTGTGGGGGCGAGATCAAAACGAGTTGAGCCGCCTTATCACCACGGCAACCCAGATACCAGAATGCCCCTGTGGGGGCGAGATCAAAACGTCGCATGCTCTTCCCAAAATACCACCCCAAGGATACCAGAATGCCCCTGTGGGGGCGAGATCAAAACACACAGGTGGCCCCTTGCATGGCGAAGGGAGCGATACCAGAATGCCCCTGTGGGGGCGAGATCAAAACTATCGAGAAACTTTCAAAACTTCGGAATGCCAGATACCAGAATGCCCCTGTGGGGGCGAGATCAAAACACTGCTCCGACTGCTACCGCTGCTCCGGCTGCGATACCAGAATGCCCCTGTGGGGGCGAGATCAAAACAAGCATCCTGCGGACTCAAAGTTTTTACAGGGGATACCAGAATGCCCCTGTGGGGGCGAGATCAAAACATACAAACTGCGGCAACGACTCGCGTGATCCTGATACCAGAATGCCCCTGTGGGGGCGAGATCAAAACAACTCATGGCCATCTTCTAACATGCCCTTTGCGATACCAGAATGCCCCTGTGGGGGCGAGATCAAAACGGAAGCGAGATTTTGAGCCGGGACCAATACGGGATACCAGAATGCCCCTGTGGGGGCGAGATCAAAACGGGACTGTGACTAAGAATGCCATGTCTTTCGGGATACCAGAATGCCCCTGTGGGGGCGAGATCAAAACGAGAAAGGAAACTGATTTATGAATATAACCAAGATACCAGAATGCCCCTGTGGGGGCGAGATCAAAACAGGACGTCCGTCGCGTCATGCAAGGCGAGCGTGATACCAGAATGCCCCTGTGGGGGCGAGATCAAAACTAGGCTCCAGCTTTCGATGGCGGTGATTGAAAGATACCAGAATGCCCCTGTGGGGGCGAGATCAAAACATGAAGCTCGGGTTGACCCTGCAGGATCTACGGATACCAGAATGCCCCTGTGGGGGCGAGATCAAAACTCAACAAATGGCATGGTCAGGTAGTTATCAAGGATACCAGAATGCCCCTGTGGGGGCGAGATCAAAACCTGTATCCCGTGGCGCTGGCTGCCCCGCTGTGATACCAGAATGCCCCTGTGGGGGCGAGATCAAAACTATCGAGAAACTTTCAAAACTTCGGAATGCCAGATACCAGAATGCCCCTGTGGGGGCGAGATCAAAACGAGGACGCCACGCTGTTCGCACAGATCGCCAAGATACCAGAATGCCCCTGTGGGGGCGAGATCAAAACGCGCCTTGTGGATCACGGCCAGCTCATGCGCGGATACCAGAATGCCCCTGTGGGGGCGAGATCAAAACCGCAGCGGGCCATCATTCACGACCTGCAAACGGATACCAGAATGCCCCTGTGGGGGCGAGATCAAAACTCTATAGTTGAGTAGAACAACACTGTGTAATAGATACCAGAATGCCCCTGTGGGGGCGAGATCAAAACGGCACGTTGTCTTGAATGAGAGCGAGGAATCGGATACCAGAATGCCCCTGTGGGGGCGAGATCAAAACATCCTGCTTGCGGTTGCTGGCTGCGCAAAAAAGATACCAGAATGCCCCTGTGGGGGCGAGATCAAAACAAGGGTTGACTGCTGGGGAAGTAAATCTTCGAGATACCAGAATGCCCCTGTGGGGGCGAGATCAAAACATAAATGCCGTCTCTGCCTTTCCTACGTTCCGGATACCAGAATGCCCCTGTGGGGGCGAGATCAAAACCCACGGATGAAAAGGTGTGGCATTGTGAAGCCGATACCAGAATGCCCCTGTGGGGGCGAGATCAAAACGGTGGAACGTGACCAAGGCAGGAGAGCCTTGAGTGTTTTGGATTCCACCACCTCATCAAGCGCCACTACAACGAGAGGTTCATTGCAATTCTCGACAAACACCTTCCCAATTGGCGTTCATTTCGGCAACAGCTCAATTCCTTGCCGCTCGATCCGCAAAATTGGTCACGATAGCGGTGTGACTCCCGAATGCAGAGGCGATGATGCGTTCCACTCGTGCTTAACACTTCGAAATTAGAAAATCTTCGATGTTTTGCCTCTCGATTTACTTGCCAATACTTGCCAACGCAACTGCTTTGATATGCTTATCTTTGACATATTTCGATGATTTGGCAAGTAAATCGAAACCGTCGTAAGTTGCTTATTTCTAGAGAGATTGGTGTATTTTAGAACCCACGATGCCTTGCGGCATGCCGGTTTTCAAGACCGGTGCAATAGACCACTCTACCACCCCTCCTCTGTTTTTTTCACAAGGCTCTACTAAGTCCTGCAATTGCGAGATTTGGCAAGTTCGGAGTATGGGAAAAATACGGACGTTAATAGACGTAAATTTCCGCAAATAGCGCAAAATCAGGCTTTTCAAAGCCTAAAGGCTGTG
>Ga0316227_1002190_pt1 | contig 18133 bp, 20 predicted proteins | sample TBH18019metaG_FD_206012 | JGI IMG/M metagenome (GOLD analysis project Ga0316227, IMG submission 206012) | Freshwater microbial communities from Trout Bog Lake, Wisconsin, USA - TBH18019 | ecosystem: Environmental > Aquatic > Freshwater > Lake > Hypolimnion/Profundal zone | place: USA: Wisconsin... | reverse complement strand
GTTTCACCGGGGGCGTGGCCCTCCAGGCCGGGATGGTGAGGGCGCTCCAAACCGCGTTAGCCTGCGAGGTGTGGGTCCCGGAATTACCCCAGTTCACTGGGGCCCTCGGCGCCGCCATTCTGGCCGGGCGACGACGCCAAGCCGCAGGATCGAACGAGGAAACCTCACTGTAGAGCACAGCCGAGTCAAGGGGCACGCGGAACTGCAGGCGCCTTGGCGAGGGCTGACCGTGGCCATCAGGATCCGCCAGGGCGGGACAATAATGCTCGCTTGTCCCATCCATTCATGACACCATGGCCCCATGCCGAATACGCGTCCGCCACAAACCAAGAAGCCCCAACCCAAAACTGGGCAATGGGAAAACCATCAATCGCGATCTTCGAACCTCGCCAATCAGCGCCGGCAGGATATGTCAACCCGCTCGATTCTATCCCGGCTGCGCAACCGGAAATCTGATCTGAAGTGAGCCAACCGCCCATGGGTGCGGGCAGGATTACCTCAGATCCTGCTTGACGCGCGATAGAATACCGGAACAAATAATCGGCATGCTTAGAAATCTGGGTCCCCTTGTTCTCGCCGCCTGCGCCACAACGCTCTGGGCGGGTTCGTTGACCGCCGAGGAAAACACCGTTACTCCCAATACCAAAGTCTTCGAAAACGCTCCACAGCCTGGAGCAGCCCTATGGCAAGCCGAGGCGGCTTCGGGCTACGTCGGAGGCGGCGCGACGACCTTCCGGGGTGCGAACCGGGGAGACTCGGACGCGTTCAACTTCAGCCTGCAGGCCAGCACCCGTTTTTCCCTAAGCGACAAGTGGTTCATGCAACTCGGCTTGGGGTCCGCCAATTTCTACCTGGGTCGAGTTTCCGGCGCACCCGTTCCCGAGGATATCCATACGCTCCGAGCCGAGGTGGGACTGGGCTACCGTTGGGATGAGAAATGGACGTTCACGGCCCTGCTGGGGCCCACGCTTTACCGCTTGGAGGATATCGACATCAATGACTTCGGGCTGGCCGGCGGCCTGCTGGCAAGATACCAGGCTAAGCCCTCGTTGACTTTCTCGGTCGGCGTCATGGTCGCCCCGGACAGCGATGTGAAAGCCATGCCCTTGGTGGGGGTTCGCTGGCTCATCAATGACCACTACACGCTGGAAGTCGGCATGCCGAAAACACGTTTGTCCTACCGCCTGCAACCGAAATGGGCGCTGTACGCGGGACTCGATCTTAACGGTTCCACCTTCCGCACCAGTGAACGTTTCGGAACGGACACGGGCTTTTCGCGCTACAACAACGCCCTCGCTACTTACCGCGACCTTCGGCTGGGTGTGGGCACGGGGTACGAATTCGCCCGCGGGCTTCGCGTCGAGGTGGAAGCCGGCGTATCGGTTTACCACGAAATCTACTACTCCCGCATTGCTGAGCAGGTCAGCTTTGATCCGGCGGCTTACGTCCGGATCGGGCTGAATGGCCGGTTCTGAACCGTTCCCGGACGGCTGCCGCACTCGAATCAGCCGGTTAGCCGATGACTTCCAGGACCCGCTGCAATTCGGCGTCGGTGTTGTAGAAATGCGGCGAGAGGCGGATGTACTTTTGTCCTTTGCGATCGGCGCGAAGAGAGGTCACCACACCGGCCGTCAGGAGTTTCTGGTGCAACTCCGCCAGATCTTTCCCCGGCTGGAAAAAGGACGTGATCCCGCTGGCATTTAACGCCGGAGCATCGGCATTGAGCACCTGGTAACCTCTGGCCTGCAACCCGGCGATCAGGAACGACCGTTTGCGCAACAGTTCCGTCCCGATGTTCTCGATCCCAACTTCCAGCAAGAGTTCGATCGCGGTGATGAGGCCGACCAAACCCAGGAGATTGTAAGTCCCCGCCTCGTACTTGTGCGCGCCCTGGCGGAGGACCACCTGCTCCTGGGCAACGAAATCGGGACAACGCACGTTATTCCAGCCGTAGATGGGCGGATTAACCCGATCCTGGATCGAACGGCGCACGTACATGAGCCCGGCGCCACAGGGTCCGAGGAGCCACTTGTGAGCGTCCGCCGCCATCATATCCACGTGCTCCATACTGAAGGGAAACGCTCCCAGTGTCTGAATGCCGTCCAGGCAAAAGAGGATGCCGCGCTCGCGCAGAGCCTTGCCAATGGCCTGGTAATCCAGCCGATAACCGCTGACGAAATGACAGGAGGCGAGGGCCACCAGGCGGGTGTTCTCGTCCGCTTGCCCCAGCACATCGATAGGACGGATGAGCCCGAGCCCGCGGGTATTCATCAGGCGGACCTCTACCCCTTGTTCCGCCAACGCCATCCAGGGATAAACATTCGAGGGATAATCATCGAAATAGACCAGGATGTTATCGCTGCGGCGAAACTTCAACCCACTGGCAAAGAAGCTCAACGCCAGGGACGTCGGCCCCACGAGGCCCACCTCGTCAGGCTGGCAGTTCAGGAGTTGTGCCCCCAACTGGCGGCCCCGGTCCAGGATTGCGGGATAGACAAATTGTTCCTGATCGCCCGTTGTGCAGTTCAGGGCGTAGTGGGCGACGGCATCAGCTACCCGGCGCGGCAGCGGGCAATCGCCGGCGTGGCCCATAAATATCTTTTCGCGCACCACGGGGAATTCGTGGCGCCGCAGATCTTCATTAGCGAGGATGTCAGCCAAATTCATGGCGGCAGGTTATATCGGATTCTGGCTCACTCGTCCAGTCTGGCGGTAGTCACGGCTCGAGATCGAACATTTTAAAGATCCCCTGATAACGGGTGGTGTAGAAGTGGAGCACATAGGCCGCGATGCAGAGAACCAGCACCAGGTAGAGCAAGATGGGCACCCAACGGCTTAAAGCGCGGAGCTTGCGTGATCCTTCTTCCTGGTAATAGCCATGCAGACGCTTCAGTGTGTCGTCGAGTTGGCCGCTGACTTCTCCGGTCGAATACTGGCCAGTGAAAAGGTCGGGAAATTTACGCGAAGCCTCGACGGCCTCAGCGGGAGTAACGCCGCCATCCACCAAAGGCCGCCATTCCCGCACGGCCCGGCGGAGGGCCGGGGAACCGCACGCCGCCGCGGCAAGTTCCCAGGCCTCAATGATGGTGACCCCAGCGCTCAACAAGGCCTCGAGGGCGGCCGCCAGCCGTGCGAGCGCCAAGCAGCGCCGAGCGCTTCCCAGCACCGGTACGGGGTGCAACACGGTTTCGATGACTGCCCGCCATCGTTCGCCATGTTGGCTCTGGGTGCCATAAACCACTAACGCCAGCAAACCGTAGAGCGGCCCTAATATCCCCGCGGTCTGAATCAGGTAACGCACCCAATTGCCGCTCAGAAAGAGCTGAGGAAAGGGGGTAATGAAGACAAAAAAGTGGAGCAGGAATGCGGGATAGGCCAAGTCGGTGATCATCTGCCGCCCCAGCCGTGCCCGCTCGGCGTAATAATCGGCCAGCAATCGGAAACAGGCGTCCAATCGGCCGCTCTGCTCACCCGCTTGAATGAGCGCAATATCGAACCCGGGCAACCAAGGGTGATCCAGATGCAACAACGCCTCGGAGAGGGTAAAGCCGCTGGACAATCGGTCGAGCACGGCGTGAATGGGCTCTCGATAAGATCGGGTCGGCGGCTTTTTCTCCAGGTGACTCAACGCCGCCATCAAACCCAGCCCAGCGGCAGTGAACTGGTTGAGTTGCTGATAAAACTCAGCCCGCCGCGAGAATTGGCTGGGCGTGAAAATGATCGCCATAATTGCGCGAGCCGGCCGCTATTCACATGAGTCAAAACCACCACCTCGCCGCCCGTCAAGAACTGAGCCTGCGGCTAGAACAAGACGCCGATCCGACCCCTGCCCCGGCACCCGTGCCACCCCCCATCCACCCATTCCCGAGAGTGGAAGTTGTGGGGCGGGCTATACGCCGGCAACTCGGTCGAAGCGGGCCTTGAGGTCGCGCTTGCTGCGCAAGCCCATGAATTGGTCCACCACTTGACCTTTGTCGAATATTAACAGGGTCGGTATGTTCTGAACCTGGTACTGACCTGCGAGCTCCTGACATTCATCCACATTGACCTTTCCGATACGGACACGTCCGTCGTATTCGGCGGCGAGTTCATCGAGGATCGGCGCCAGCATCTTGCAGGGTCCACACCACTCCGCCCAAAAATCAACCAGGATCGGTTTGGCGGATTGAATTACCTCCACGGGGAAGTTCTCCTTCGTCAGAGTTATAATGTTCGAGGCTGCCATAAAATCAAATATTAAACTAACCAGAGCGACGGTTAACGGCCGGAGAATGACACACCACCTAGCGGAGTAGGCCAAGCTCAAGCCACCGGGGATTTCTCACGCGCGCGAAACCTCGCGCGCACCGGCCCGGCATTCCGTTAGGAGAGCGGCTTGATGAGCATCCACCCAATGAAATAGGTCGTGCCCGCGGCGGCCAAGCACACAATGGCGGCTGCGATCGCCAGAACGGTATCCAGAACGCTGGCCTGCCGCGCTGGAACCACCGACGGTACGGCTGCTCGTGGGGCTGCAGTCGGTACCGCAGCACGCGCGACCGGTGCGGCGGTAGCAACGGGTGCGGCGGTGGCTCGGGGAGCCGCCGGGGCTGCGTGAGCCGGAGCGCCAGCCGCAGCCGGGGCCGGAGCGCCCGAAGCGGAAGACGCACCACTTGGCCCGCCGGGGGGAAGTGTCGGCAGCTTGATCGTCGGAGCGGCCGAGGGCTTCGGCGGCAGATTAATGCGAACCGTTTCCTTCTTGGGTTGAACTTTACCGGTTTCCTTTTTCGGCGGAACCGCGCCAGCAGGACTTGGGATATTCTCAGCCATATCTTAACGTTTTGCCCAAACTAAGGGGACGCCACCCGAGTGTCAACTCATTCTCAACAAAAATGCGCCGGCTTTAGGCCAGCGTTCGGGAAGCTAGGGCACCCCCGCCGGGTATGCCCTATCCGGGCTAGGCCTGCCCACCAAAGCTCACGTAGTCATCCACGTCCAGCAATTCAAACCAAGTGGCAATGTCCTCCCGAGCGGGGGCGACTTTCGAGTGGATCCCGTGGAAATACTCCCGAGCACCGACATCCGCGGGGGCCCGTTGCTCCTGGTAGGCAGACCATGCGGCTATTTCGGGTTCCGTAGGGTGGTTGGTGGCATTAGCTTGCATCCAGGCGAGGATTTCACGGTCACCTTTTCCGGCAGCCAGTTCCGCTTGGAGGGCTTCTGGATTGACCCCGGCGAAACTTAGGAATCGCTGGTCCATCGGGCAGGCAAAATGGTATTCACCGTTCTTCCCTGCGATGGTAGCACGCCCCTTGTCCAGCATCCGGGGCAGGATCACGTAACCACCCAATCGCACGCGAGCACTGCGAGGGGGACGTTGAGTCAGGTCAGGAATAGAAATAAGCGCCATAGGTTTCCAATTACAGTTAGTGGTTTACTTTCGTGTGCGGACATTGTTTGATCCCGTAGACGGCGTCATCACTGACGTCCCGCTAACGGGGTCCGTTACCGCCCTATAACGTGCCTGGGAACTGACCGAATGCAACCAAATCTTCTTACCAAATCTGCTCAACCCACTAATCGAGTGCCAGGCACCGCCATCGAGGCTGCCGCCACAAACGCCGATAACGTAACACCCGTTGCCGGCACGGCGCCGCACGAAGCAGGCCCTCTTTGCTGCGGTAGCCGTCTGGGATTGGAGTGCCTCGTCAGCGATTGGAAGAAACGCGCGGAATCGCGGAATCGAGACTTGCCACGGCTGCCGGAATCGCCTATGGATTTAGGGGCGCGGGCGTGATTGTGCATGAATGAGACCCTTGTGGTTGTGCCGACCTACAACGAGCGGGAAAACCTTCCATCGCTCGCCCGACGTCTTCTGGCCCTACCGGTGCGGGTGGATCTCCTCGTGGTGGACGACAACTCACCGGATGGGACGGGCAAGATCGCCGATGATCTGGCAGCGAACCATGCGGAGATTCATGTTCTGCATCGGCCGCAGAAAAACGGTCTGGGGCGGGCCTACATCGCTGGGTTCAAATGGGCTCTGGAACGTGGCTATGAGTACATCTTCGAATTGGACGGCGATTTTTCCCACAACCCGGACGACATCCCGATGTTCCTGCAGGCCGCTCCAAATGCTGACCTTGTCCTAGGCTCGCGTTACGTCAACGGGATTCGGATTATCAACTGGCCGTTAAGCCGGCTGCTCCTGAGCAGTGGCGCCGCCAAGTATGTGCAAACCGTTACGGGCATGCCCTTCACCGACCCGACCGGGGGTTACAAGTGCTTCCGGCGCCGCGCGCTTCAGGCTATCGACCTCGATAGCGTGCAGTCGAACGGCTACAGCTTCCAGGTGGAGATGACCCATAAACTGTGGCGCCAGGGGCTGAAAGTGGTGGAGGTACCGATCATTTTCACGGATAGGTTTCTTGGCCGTTCAAAAATGTCAGGGCATATCATCCGAGAGGCCTTCCTCATGGTCTGGAAGCTATTGATCCAAAACAAGTTGCGCCGACGTCCACGCCCCTCAGTCGGACGGTCCGCGCCACCTGCCAGCAACCAGTCTACCATGCCCCCAGCCGGATTAAGCCAGCCTAAGTCTGGCAGGTAAAACGGCGCCGCGGTTTGCTGAAGCTTCCGCCTGAAGCGGAATCCCCGCTGCGAACCATGCAGGTCCACGCCCTCGACTTGGTGGTGGCCGCAAACGGTGCGGAGAGGTCCGGTCAGATCCGTAGCTCTGGTCTGGCTTATTTGGAAGGCGCGGACTTTGGGACGGGCTTATAGAGACCTGCCTTGACGAACGCCGGGAGATAAGCACCGTAACCAGAGGCCTCCATCTCCTGTACGGGCACGAAACGGAGGGAAGCCGAATTAATGCAGTACCGCAGGCCAGTCGGTCCAGGACCGTCGTTGAACACATGACCAAGATGGGAATCGGCGGTCTTGGAACGAACCTCGACCCGTTCCATGCCGACCGAATGGTCGGCCCGCTCCGAAACCTCCTCGGCGACGATTGGTTTGGTAAAACTCGGCCAACCGCACCCGGAATCGAATTTGTCCAGCGAACTAAATAGGGGCTTGCCCGAAACCAGGTCTACGTAAATGCCAGGCTTTTTATTATCCCAGAACTCGTTCCGGAAGGGCGGTTCCGTGGCGGCATGTTGGGTCACCTCGAATTGGATCGGTGTGAGCGTTCGCTTGAGTTCCGGCACAGGAGGTTTCTTGAAAGGGGTCATGTTGGGATGGATCGAATGAAGGTTGGTGACGGTTTGATCGCCGGGCGCGAGGACCGGAGCCGCCACCTGGTCGAGCGGTGCCAGCGATGTCACCGCCAGAGTCGTCAGAAAAATAAGCGTGGATACACTCATGGAGCACTATAGCATGGGCGTCAAACCGCCAACAAACCTGTTTGCATTTCTTCAGGAGATATGATCTATTATGGCCGAACGCGGCAGTGGCGGTAATGCCCGGCCTTAACGACTGACGATACGATTAGAACTAGATTATGCAGATTATTTTTGAAGACACTCCGGTGGTCCAAAAGACGAAAGAGCTTTGCCAGGTGATCCTGGACCAGCCGAACATGCGGTCGATCCGCCAGCGGATTGACTCCTTCATGGCTGACGAAGGCGCGCGCTCCCAATACGAGGGTGTGGTCAACCAGGGCCAGGAGCTCCAGCAAAAACAGCAGATGTCAGAGCAACTCTCCCCGGAAGAAATAGGGGCCTTTGAACAACAGCGGGACGCTCTCCTCAGTAACCCGGTGGCGCGCGGGTTTATCGACGCCCAGGAAGAGTTGCACGAGGTCAAACACTCCATTCATCAGATCCTCAACAAAACCCTGGAGCTTGGGCGATTGCCGACCGAAGAGGAACTCTCCGGCGGCGGTGGCGGCGGCGGATGCGGCGGCGGGGGTGGCAGTTGCGGTTGCAGCCACTAGGGTTCCTTAGCCGGAGCCATTTACGAATCAGACCAGGCTGCGGCACGGGCTACCAGCCCGTGCCGGTTAGGCCAACGGGTCAGAGTATACGGCTTGAAGTACTGGATCGGCCACCGGTCAGAGCTCCTTCATGGTTTTGTCGTAAAAGGCCACATAATCATCCGGGTTGGGGCCTTCTCGGAATTCGATGGCGGATCGCGGGTGCATATTCATCTGGCCGGTCAAGACGTAGGGAATTGAGGGTCCCCAATCGTAGCGTTTTTTGAGGGGGAGGATAGTGCCCTGGATACACTCGAGCACCGGGCGCATTCGGAACTTGGGATTGCGCAGGAAAGAGAGGAGAATCTCCAGGGGACAGTTCCCGGCCCCACGGCCCAACCCCATCAGGGTGGCGTCCACGCGGTTGGCCCCAAGAATGATGGCTTCGATCGTGTTGGCAAACGCGAGTTGCAAGTTGTTATGGGCATGGATGCCGACCTCCTTGCCCGTGCCTTGAAGCGCCGCCATGTACTTGGTGACCAAGAAGTCAATCTGTTCGCGGTAGAGGCTGCCATTGCTGTCCACCACAATCACGGCATTGACGGGGGTGCGGGCGGCGATCTCCAACGCCTGGTCGATTTCCGCCTCGCTCACCGTGGAAATAGCCATGATGTTGAGCGTGGTTTCGTAGCCCTGCTCGTGGCAATGTTGGATCATTTCCACGGCCTCGCTGATTTGGTGAACATAGCAAGCCACACGAATCATGCTCAGGACGCTGTCCTTGGCTGGGCCAATCTGTGTCTGCCAGTCGCTTTTCCGGCCGGCATCGGCCATCGCCGTGAGCTTCAAACCCGTCGCCTTTGCCGAATGGTCGCCGACCACGCGACGGAGGTCCTCCTCGAAACAGTGCCGCCAGGGGCCGAACTCCGAACGGGGGAATTGAGCAAGTGAGTTCTTGTAGCCGATTTCCAGGTAATCGATACCCGATTGGAGCGCGCACTGATAGACGGCTCGAACCACCTCATCTTCAAAATGGGAGTTGTTGACCAACCCGCCGTCCCGGATAGTGCAATCGAGCACCTTCAATTCCGGTCGGCAAGTGATCCACGGAGCCTTCTGCGCCATTGGTTCGTTCGTTTTCATATAGTTCTTACGACACGATCATGACCTCGGCAGCCGGCCGTGGCAAGAAAACTCCTTATGATCGACATTCATAGCTCAGACCGCATTTGACCTTTGGCGATCGGGATGGGATGCTAGGGGTGATGGTTTCATCACCGAACGCAGAACAACCGCAGCTACCCAAGCCTCGCAAGTCCAGACGTCTCAACTGGGTATTTAGCGACGGGCTGAGGAAGTTGATCAAGTACTACCTGGAATGGTCAGCTCGATTGAGGGGACAACGTTTTTATTGCGCCAGCCTGGCGGGCCAATCGGAGTATAACCTCACGATCAACTGCGATTCCACCGTCTCGTGCAACTGCCAGGACTACAACGGAACCGGCCACATTGGCGACCTGAACCAGAACACTTTCGAGGAGGTCTTCTACGGGCCGGCGGCCCAGCGGCTGCGTGAGGAACTGGCCAAGGGAAAAATCCCCATCAAGTCCTGCACCCGTTGCGGGGATCTCAAGCGCGTACCCAAAGCCCAGGTCACTGCGGGGCCGGCCATGTACGCCGGTCCTAAACCTCGACTGCCCTACCGCGGCATGTTGCTCGAGAACACGGTGCGCTGCAACATCGACTGTCTGGGCTGTGACCGAGGCTCAGCCGCTCGCATCCGCTCGGTAGCGCAGATGGACCTGGAAAAGCTCTCGAAGATGGCTGATCTGGTTCACGACCTAGGCCTCCAGCAACTATTCTATCTGAACCTGGGCGAGCCGTTCCTATCGCCCAACATCGGTCTGGAACTCCCGTTACTGAGGGAGAAGAATCCCGATTGCCGCATCGTGATTTCGACCAATGGGATCATCCTGAACACCGATGTCAAACGCGAGGCGGCCTTGCACGCCAGCCAAATTCTCTTCTCCATCGCAGGAATCAACAATGAAATGCTGAAGAAATACGAGAAATTCGGCAGCTTCGACAAGGCTTACGGGAACCTGAAAGCACTGGTCGATTACCGGAATGCCCGGGGCCTTACCAAACCGGTGCTGGAATGGAAATATCTGCTGTTCAATTGGAACGACCGCCGCGCGACCATTCAACGAGCCATCCAGATGGCCCGGGAAGCCGGGGTGGACATCATCTCCTTCTGGCCCACCAATAACCCCATCTATGGCTACTCCTTGCGCTACCGCCTCGGCCAGTTGAATCGCGTCGGCGTTAAATGCTGGAAGGGCCAGGAAGTGGACTTTCGGATCAGTGGTTCAACCTTAGCTCCGGTGTCCGGCACCGTCCCAACGCACCCGCCTCAAGCCCGCGTTTGAACACCCACAGCAAAAGCGGAAACCCCGGAAAAGTAAACTGAGCTAGCGCGGGCGTTTTCGCCGCCTTTTGTGGCGCCAGGTATCGACGACCACAAACAGAAAAATGGCAAACCCCAGCACCATCAACACGATGACGGCAGGCTTGCTCTCCCAGAGGATTCGAATGCCTCTGGCAATGTCGTTCGAGTCCATGCCAGCTTAATCTACACCAACCATCTGCAAAAACCAACCACGCCCCCGGGCGTCCCCAGAGCGAGAACCAAGCTCAGAACGCGTGGAAGCCATCGAACCTGTCGTTAGTTCAGCGACGGTCCGATTCGCGGTTGCTCACGCCTTCCAATCGAAGGCTCGTTTCTTCACGGCGTAGATATACCCCACAAAGAGGATCCCCATGAAGGCGAGCATCGAGCCCAGAATCAAGCCCGGGTTCTCGCTGAGCATGGAGCGATAGATGACGGCCCATGGGTAAAGGAAAACCACCTCGATATCAAAGAGGATGAACAACATCGCAACCAGGTAAAACTTGACCGATAGCCGGGGGTTACCGGGCCCGACCGGCAACATGCCACATTCGTAGGCGGTATCCTTAATCACTGAACGCTTCCCCTTCTTCCCGAGGATGACCGACCCCACCAGCATCCCGAAGGAAAACAACACCGCCAGCACACCGAGCATCAACACCGGCAAGTACTGTCCCAACTGGGCCTGATCCGAATGTTCCATAAATCGAGTCTAACCACGAGAACCCGCCTGGCAAGTGGAATCGAGCGGGCCAAAGGGGATCGCTCAAGCAAGCCGCCTCCGCTCTCCCCTGCCAGCCAGCAACTCGAGCCATGGCGAAACCGGCTATGTCCCCTCGATCCGGACCAGAACCTCCTGGGCCAGAAGTTCGTAGGCCGCGGCGCCGGGGTTGTATTTGTCGTAATGAATGATGGGCTTTCCGAAACTGGGTGCCTCGGCCAGGCGAGTGGCGCGCGGAATCATGGTCTCGAACACCTTGTCTCCGAAATGCTGGCGGACCTCACCCACCACCTGTTGGGAGAGCCGGGTGCGGCCATCGAACATGGTCATCACCACACCCACCAATTCGAGCTTGGGGTTCACACCGTTGTCATGCAACTGGCCCATGACCCGGTTCAGCATCGAAATCCCCTCCAGCGCGTAGTACTCGCACTGCAGCGGCACCAGGACGCCGTTCGCCGCGACAAAAGCGTTGAGCGTCAGAATGCCCAGCGAGGGCGGACAATCGATCAGGATGACGTCGAAACGTTGAGACAAAACCACCGGTTCAAGTGCGCGGGCAACTCGCTCCAGGTGGTTTTCCGCGCGGGCAAGTTCCACGTCCACCCCGCACAGATCGACCTCGCTCGGGATCATTTCGAGTCCCTCGAAGGCGGTCGGTTGGATCTTGTCGGCGAGATTTCCCTCGCCCAGCAAGACTCGATAGGCGCTGGCGCCTTCGATTTTTTCCAAGCCCACCCCGCTGGTGGCATTGGCCTGGGGGTCGAGGTCGAACAACAACACTCGCCGACCCACGGCGGCCAGGCAGGCAGCCAGGTTTACGGCGGTCGTCGTTTTGCCGACGCCGCCTTTTTGATTTGCTACCGCGATGACTTTGGTTGGCACCACCCTCTTTTAATGAAACGAAGGCCCGGTTTCAAGTTTTCCGGCTGGATTTTTCCCTGGCAGGGTGCATCATAGCCCGATGAACAAGATTCTTACGACGCACGATGTGAAGCTGACCCGAGCCATAGAGAATCACATTTTTCGCCGCATCGAGAAACTGGAGCATCTGGACCACTTTGCCACCGCCGCGCGGGTGACGTTGGAACATGACGACACCAAAGCTCCGGAACGGCAGTTTGCGTGTTCAATCCGTCTTTCCCTGCCGGGCCCTGATATTTTCGCGGAAGACGTCGAAAGCGATCTCTACGCGGCCATCGATCTGGTGGTCAAGAAAGTCGAGCAACAACTGCGCACACGCCATAACAAATACAAAGCCCTCAACCACAAGGTCGCCGCCCGCAGCAAACGCACGCGCCAGGAAAAGGAGACGTGATTCTACGCGCTCGCGTCGTGGTTCCGGTTTCCCGGCCGCCCATCCCGAACGGGGCCGTTGAGGTTCGGGGAAATCGGATCACGGCCGTAGGGCGGTGGGGTGATTTTTCACCGAGTCGGTGTTCCACGCGTGATCTGGGCGATGCGATCCTGTTGCCGGGCCTGGTCAACGCCCACTGCCATCTGGACTACACCGCCATGGCCGGCGAGTTTCCGCCCCCGAAGGTGTTCTCGGACTGGCTGAAACTCATCACCACCGCGAAAGCGGGGTGGAACCTTGATGATTACCACCAGTCCTGGCGCAGCGGGGCGGAAATGCTCGTGCGCACCGGAACTACGACCGTGGGGGACATCGAGGCCATACCCGAACTTCTGCCGCAAGTCTGGACCGATACCCCGTTGCGCGTGGTTTCGTTCCTGGAGATGATCGGCATCACGGGCCGGCGTTCCTGTCAGGCTATCCTCCAGGAAGCCGCCGACCGGGTTCGCGCGCTCAAACATGCTCGCAACCGCGTTGGTCTTTCACCCCACGCGCCCTACTCTACCCTGCCGGAACTCCTCCGACTCACCGCCACGGCAGCCCGCCGGCACCGTTGGCCGGTGACCGTCCACGTCGCTGAATCCGCGCTGGAATACGAGATGTTCACCCGCCGTGGCGGATCGATGTTCGAGTGGATCGAGCGCAGCGGGCGTGACATGGCGGATTGTGGCCAGGGAACGCCCGTACAGCAGGTCTGCCGTAGCGGCCTGCCCCGCGCGCAACTGATCGCGGTCCACGCAAACTACCTGGGTTCAGGAGATGCGGGTTTACTCGCCCAAGGCGGCGTACATGTGGCCCATTGTCCCCGCAGCCATCTCTATTTCGACCACGCTCCGTTCCCGCTTCGCCGATTGCTCAAGGCCGGCGTCAATGTTTGCCTGGCCACAGATAGTCTGGCCAGCGTCTACCAACACCGCGGGGAAACCCTCGAGTTGAATCTGTTTGAGGAGATGCGTGCAGTGGCGGAGGCGCATCCCTGGCTGCGTCCGCGGACAATCCTCCGCATGGCCACCGTCAGCGGCGCCCGCGCCCTCGGGATGGCAGGCAAGGCGGGCCAGTTGTCCCAAGGGGGATTCGCGGATCTCATCGCCCTGCCGTTTGCGGGGAGCGAGCGCGGGGTCTTTGATCGCATTCTCGAGCATCGCGGCCCGGTAGCCGCCAGCCTCATCGGTGGGGTTTGGGCGATTCCGGCAGCAGCCCAATGACCCCATTCGATCAGGAATTATCGGCCCGGCTGGCCGCTATTCGGGCGTCGGGATTGCATCGCGAACTGCGTTGTGTGGACTCCGCACAGTCGCCGCGCATCACGGTCGCCGGCCAGACGCTCCTTAACTTCTCGTCGAACGATTACCTGGGCTTGGCCAACGAGCCCGCGCTGAGGGAAGCCGCGATCCATGCCGTGGAGCGTTACGGCGCCGGCTGCGGCGCATCCCGCCTGGTGTGCGGCTCACTCCGTCCCCACCACCACCTCGAAACCACCCTCGCCGACTTCAAAGGCGCCGAGGCGGCACTGTCCTTCTCCTCCGGTTATACCGCCGCTTTAGGAACCGTTGCGGCGCTACTCGGAAAAGGGGACTTCATTATCCTGGATCGGTTGGTTCACGCCTGCATCGTGGATGCCGCTCGACTTTGCGGGGCGAAACTCCGCGTCTTCGTCCACAACGACCTCGCCGGCCTCGAATCGATTCTGCGCTGGATCGACACTCAAACATCGCCCGCCGGGCCCGGGAAAACCCGACCGCGCACTTTAATTGTCACCGAATCGGTCTTCAGCATGGACGGCGGGTTTGCCCCACTTCGCGAATTGGTGGAACTTAAGGACAAATATGGCGCCTGGCTGATGGTCGATGAGGCCCACGCCACCGGGCTCTTCGGGCCAAACCGGCGCGGAATGGCTGAGGCGCTGGGAGTCAGCGATCGGATCGAAGTGCAGATGGGCACGCTGGGCAAGGCGCTGGGCGCCGCGGGCGGCTACATCTGCGGCTCACGCCCCCTGGTGGAATACCTCGTCAACCGGGCGCGGTCGTTCATCTTCTCGACGGCTCCGGCCCCAAGTGTCGCTGCGGCAGCCGCCGCGGGAATCGCCTTCGTCCGTTCCCCACTCGGCGAAGAACGGCGCCTCGCCCTCATGAGCCGGATCGCGGAGCTCCCCGATCACCTGACGGTAGCCACCGCATCTCCCCCCAGCGCCATTATCCCTATCTTGATAGGCAACGAAACCAAGGCGATGGAGGTGGCCGCCAGGCTGCGCCATCAAGGGGTATTCATCCCCGCCATCCGCTATCCGACCGTTGGGCGCGGCAAAGCCCGGCTACGGCTCACCATCACGGCCGTCCATACTTCCGAGGACCTCGCCCAACTGGCGGCCGCCCTCCACCAGGTCTGACATGCACCCGCTGGCAAAACTGGACCATCGGCATGTCTGGCACCCGTTCACTCAAATGCGCGATTGGCTGAAACAGGAGCCCATCGTCCTGGCGGAAGGCCAAGGCGCGGTCCTGCGCGACGTGCGGGGCCGCGAATACCTTGACGCGAACTCCTCGATCTGGACTAACCTCCATGGTCATAACCACCCCGAGATCAATGCCGCGATTCGCCGGCAGTTGGGCAAGCTCGCCCATAGTTCGGCGCTTGGGTTTGCCAACGAACCCGCCAGCCTGCTCGCCGCCCGGTTGGTCAAGGCGGCGAACCCTCACACCCACCGGGGCTCGTTGAAGACTCGTAGCGGGAGCGAACTGTCGCCACCCCGGTTGAGCAAGGTCTTCTTTTCCGATGACGGCTCGACCGCGCTTGAAGTGGCGCTGAAACTGGCCTACGAATTCACCCGTCGAACGTGTCCCTCGACCCCACCGAGGTTTCTCTCGTTGGAAGGTGCCTACCACGGCGACACGGTGGGTGCGGTTGCACTCGGCCATATAGACCTTTTCCACCGCGCCTATTCGGGTTTGTTGTTCCGGACCGACAAAGTCATGGCTCCCTATTGCTATCGTTGCCCGTTCAACCAGGCCAAACCGGAGCGGGCCGATGCGCGCGACTACCGGGTATGCCACTGGGAATGTGTACGGAAGGTAGCGCGCCGATTTGAGAACCGGCGCCGGTCAGGAAAACCGTACACGGCGTTCGTGTTCGAGCCCTTGGTGCAAGGCGCAGCGGGCATAATCCCTCAGCCGTCGGGCTGGCTCCGCCAAGTGACGGAAATAGCGCGCGCCAACGGGGCCCAACTCATCGCCGATGAAGTCATGACCGGCTTCGGCCGCACCGGCGTCCCAGCGGTCACCAGCCAGCACGCGGTGCCGGATGCTTGGTGGTTCGCCTGCCAGGCCGAGCAAGTGCAGCCGGACTTCCTGGCCCTGGCCAAGGGTCTCACGGGCGGCTACCTTCCCATGGCGGCCACGCTCACGACTCCGGCGGTCTTCGAGGCCTTTCTTGGGGAATACGACGAGTTGAAGACCTTTTTCCATGGCCACAGCTTCACCGCCAACCAACTGGGAGCGGCAGCGGCCCTGGCTAGCCTGGACATACTGACGAGCGCCGCATCCCTTCGTGCCCGCCTCCGCCTGCAACAAACGTTAGGCGAGGCACTGGCCGGGCTGTGGACGCTCCCGAAGGTGGGTGACATCCGCCAGGTCGGGCTGGTTGCCGGAATTGAACTGGTTCGGAATTGGAAGCGCCGCGAACCGTTCGATCTCCGTGAGCGTGCCGGGGTCCGGGTATGCGAAGCGATGGCCCGCCGCGGCGTGCTCACACGCCCGGTGGGCAACGTCGTGGTGCTGATGCCCCCTTATTGCACGACTCCTGCTCAGGTCCGGCGAATGGTCACGGCCTTGGCCGACTCGGTGGAGGACGCGCTGGGGAAGTGAGCCGGGGGCGGGCGGGTTGGCTGCAGGCGCTCCAGCCGAAACCTCCCCAACGGGCGGGGGGCGGAGCAACCGCCGGCCACCGGCGTTGGCCATTCGGCATTCACCGGGCGTTGGCACCACGGCCGTGGGGGTGCCGCTAAGCCCAGCACGGGTAATCAGGCGGCCCCAATCGCTACCGACCCAGCAGCAACCGTTCGAGTTCTCGGTAATTCCCCACCACCTGGGTTGCCTGGTGGAGTTCGGCGGCAGGATGGGTGTTCGTGATAGCCAAGACCTGCATCCCGGCAGCCAGAGCCGCCGTGATGCCCGGTTTGGAGTCCTCGATAACACAGCATCGGTGGGGCGGCATCCCCAGCAATTCCGCCGCGCGCAGAAAAATGTCGGGCGCCGGTTTCCCGCGTGGCACTTCCGTGTCCGTCACCACCGCGGAGAAGAACCGCCCCAAACCCTGCATCGCCAGCACCTCTTCCACGATGGGGCGTTCCGACCCCGAGGCCAAAGCCAGCGGGTACCGGTCAGCCAGCTTGAGGACCAGTTCCGGCAACCCCTCGAACAGGGGTTGTTCCCGGCGAATCAGCGCCAGCACCCGGCTGCGCTTCATCGCCAGCAGATCCTCCGCCGAATGAGGCGGTTGGTGGATCGCTATGAAATCACGCCATAACTCCTGGTCTGAGCGGCCCACGTAATCCCCAAACTCCACCCCCGCCCGGCCCTCGTAACCGATCTCGCGAACCACTTCCAGAAACGCCTGCTCATGGTGCGGTTCGCTGTCCACGATCACTCCATCCATGTCGAAGATGATGGCACTAAACGGCTTCATGGCAACCGGGTTCCTCCCAATTCGAGAACTCGCTGGAATTGCGCCGCCGTCAAGGGCGCCACGGACAAACGGGTCTGTTTCACCAAGGGGATGCCGCCAAGGAGCTTGTCTGATTTGATGGTTTCGAGGGCCACTGGCGTCGCGAGTCCGACGACTGGCCTCAGATCCACGCAGCACCAATCGCCTTCGCTCGCGGTCGCATCCGGATAAGCGGTCCGGGACACTTGGGCCACCCCCACCACCTGTTTGTCGCTGACGCTGTGGTAATAGAGAACCAGATCCCCTGACTTCATGGCACGGAGGTTATTCCGCGCCTGGAAATTGCGCACCCCCGTCCATGCGGTTCCGCCTTCATGCACGAACCGGGACCATGGGTAGGCCTCCGGTTCCTGTTTCACCAGCCAGTATTGAGTCGCCATCCCCCGAGACTACCCGAGTACCCAGGGGGAAGGGAAGCACCGGGAGTGCGGTCTCCCGGCGCCGCATGCGCCGCTTTGCTCGAGCATGCCGCCGTGGCCCGAACCGCAGGTTGAAACGACTTTCTGCTTCACTCGCCGCCGCCGGGTGTTATTGTGTCTTCATGGCGCGAAAGGCATCAGCGGAACCACAGGCTCCGCACGGGTTCAACGACATCATTGGCTTATTGCTCTTGGTGCTCGCCGTGCTTTTGCTCGCTTCCTTGCTCTCGTACGATTGGCGGGACATCCATAAACTCCCTCCCGAGGCGGCAACCCGAAACCTCATCGGCCCGTTTGGTGCGTACCTGGCTTTCTACACTTTCGTTTGCGTGGGGGTTGGTGCCTACGTCCTGCCCGTTCTGATGGTGTTTCTGGGCTTGGGGTTTTTCTTCCCTCCGTTTAATTACTTGCGCCGCCGCTGGCTCTGGGGCCTGGTGCTTTTCCTTTGTTGCATTGGTCTGCTGGACCTCTACCAGGGACGCCTGCCCAATATCGAAAAACAGTTGCATACGTACCCAGGCGGCACGCTCGGAGATGCGCTCAACCGCCATCTCTTTGGCTATTTCGGCAC
>Ga0316227_1002184_pt1 | contig 18161 bp, 24 predicted proteins | sample TBH18019metaG_FD_206012 | JGI IMG/M metagenome (GOLD analysis project Ga0316227, IMG submission 206012) | Freshwater microbial communities from Trout Bog Lake, Wisconsin, USA - TBH18019 | ecosystem: Environmental > Aquatic > Freshwater > Lake > Hypolimnion/Profundal zone | place: USA: Wisconsin... | reverse complement strand
CTAAACGACTTGTTTGTGCAATTGCGGTTCCTGCAATCGGTTCAGGCCCGAACTCCACTCGTACTGGTGTTCTTGGTGTGACCCAAGCTTAATAGGAGGCAGTTATGTCTAGTTTTAAACCAATGGTGAAAATGTACACCGATGAGCCTTCAGTATCACTGAAGCTCAAAAAAGGTGGAAAAGTTAAAGCCAAGCACCACAAAGAGCATGAAGAGCATGGTCACAAGAACATGCAACATCATGCTATGGGTGGAATGCATCATGCATTTGAATCAGAAGCAGGCAAATCCCCTAAAAAGCCTTCTATGGCTGAACGCCGTAGAGCTATGAATCCCAATTTATACGCTAAAGGCGGAAAAGTGGCTCATAAAGGCATGGGTGGCGGAATGATGATTAATCCTCTTGCTATGGCAACCCCTGCAATGGCCGCTAAAAAAGCCGCAATGGGCAACAAAGCCGCAGGTATGGGCAAGCAAATGATGTATGCAAAAGGCGGTTCTGCTCACAAAGCAGAAATGGCCGAAATGCATAAGATTGAGAAAGAACTCAAGCATCATGAAGGCATGAAAGCTTCAAAAGCACATCACGGCTTAAAGCATGGCGGTAAAGTTCACCACATCAGCGGTCATCCTGAAGGTTCTTTGGAGCATCACAAGCACATGGCTAAACACCATGCCAAGATGCACAAAGAAGGTGGCTCTGCGCATCACAAGAAGATGCATGAGCATCACAAAGCCATGTGCAAAGGCGGTAGCTATGCTTCTGGTGGCGAGATCGACAAAGATATGACCAAAACGACTATTGAAGGCAATGCTAAAAAGTTTGTCAACAATATTCATGATGGTGAGCATGCTGATCACACCAGTGGAAAAACTGGTGTTGTGAAGTTGGGTAATGCAGGCGGCTATAAGCATGGTGGCAAAACCAAACATCACTATGCTAAAGGCGGTCGTGCAACTGGTAGTTCTATTCCTAGCGAAACCAACGAGAGCGAAACTCGTGGTCGCACTGAAATGGGTGGCACTATTGAGGGCAATGAACACTACTATGAAAACACCGACATGCATACTGGTCGTCCATTCAGCGGTTCAAAGACCACTGGTGACGTTCGCATGGGTAATGGTGGTGGCTACAAGCGTGGCGGTAAAGCTCATCACATGCACCACAAAGCTGATGGCGGTGCTATTGATAAGTATGAGACTCGCAATTCTGTTGAAGGCGGAAATTGGGAAAATCGTCCTGCTGATACAACTCCTAAAGGCAAAACAGGCACCAAAACTGGTGAAGTAAAGCTTGCCAATGCGGGTGGTTTCAAGCGTGGAGGACATGCCACAAAAAAAGCCTACGCCACGGGGGGTAATGTAAATGCAATGGGTAAGCCAGTGGCTATGCCCAAGCATTTCGTGAGCCAACCCGTGGCAAATAGCTTGCAATCTGGCACCTTCAAAAGAGGTGGCAAGGTAAGGTTTGCAGATGGCGGTACAGAAGACCTTTCCAAAGGTGCATATGACGCTCATTATGCAGACGAGAAGAAAGAGAACGAAGCAATGCGCAATGCAGTTTTAGGTGCTCCAAAACGTGCCTATGATGCTGTGAAGAGCTTATTTTCTTCTTCCAAGCCTCCAGAGGGTAGCGTAACAAAAACTGAGAAATCAGTGACTGTTGCTCCACCCAAAAAGCGTGGCGGCTCAATGAGAAAGTAAATAAGTCGGGGGGCTTCGGCTCCCCACTTTTTAAGGAAAAATTATGAGTAACGGAATCACTGCGTCAATTACTAGGGCAGGTGCATACGAGCCATTTGACCTTCAAGTAGCTCGTGGACAAATTGAAGGCCACAGCACAGTCAGTATTTTTGGATATCAACCTTCTGTTGGTACCACATCAATTGCAGTTTGGGAAAATGCATCAGCATATGTTTTTCCAACAACAGCATCAACCATGACGGTAGCAAGTAGTTCTGCTACTGACAACGGAGCTACAGTTCTTGTAATTGGTTTAGATGCAAACTGGAATCAAATACAAGAAACAGTAACTATTGCAACAGGTGGAACAACCACAGTGAATAGTTATTTGAGAATCAACAATTTGTTTTTGGCAACCCCAGCATCTGGTCAAACAACCAATGTTGGTCAAATTACAATCAAGGTAAGCACTACAACTTATGGTCAAATCAACGTAGGTATTGGTAAATCTCAAAATGCTTGGTACAGCGTACCTGCAAATTATGATTTTTATTTAGATCAAGTTGAGATCAACACAAGCAACAGCTATACAAGTAGTACGATTGTGACGTATAACGTGCAAGCCACAAATAATGTGACTGGCACCACTTTAAGTGTGTTGCAACAGCCTTTTGTTTCAATTTTCACAATTACAAGACCAAATCCTTTTAAGTACACACAAAAGTACGACTTGCAGTTTCAGTTAAAAGCAAGCACTGGTACTATTGGAGCAGGTTTGGTTGTAAACGGTAAGTTAATTCAAGCCAACAACAACGTCACTGGCGTAGGAACCTAATCATGCCACTGACTAAATCTAAATCCAAAAAAGCTTTTGAGCACAATCTGAAAGCTGAAATTCATGCAGGTAAGCCCCAAAAGCAAGCCCTAGCGATTGCGTATAACGTCAAAAAACATGCTAAAAAAGCTCATGGAGGTCATATCTCCACTCATGAGCCCAGTAGCAAGCACAAAGGTTGTTGGTAATGGCCAAGAACGGTCTTTATGCCAACGTCCACGCTAAACAAGAGCGTATAGCTCATGGTTCTGGCGAAAAGATGAGAAAGGTTGGTTCTAAGGGTGCTCCTACAAAGGAAGCATTTAAAGAGTCAGCAAAGACTGCTAAACACAAAGAGGGTGGCCCATCACTTTCTGTTGGACGCGGCGAGAAGTTGCCTGTATCAAAAGGTGCAGGATTAACAGAAAAAGGCCGTGAAAAGTACAACAGAGAGACGGGTTCTCATCTGAAAGCACCACAGCCCAAAGGCGGTTCGCGTAAAGATTCATTTTGCGCGAGAATGTCAGGTGTGGTGAAACATTCAAAGGGTGATGCTGAAAGGGCGAAGGCATCGCTGAGACGTTGGGATTGCCCTGGTTGGTAAACAGGAGAAAATTATGGAATACAGTCCTTGGTCAAAAATTAATAAGTCACCAAAAGAAAAACAAGCGTTGATTGACGCTCCAATTCCTACTTACAACAAACAATCTGTAGATAAAGAAATTAGTCGATCAAAACCAAAAATTGGCGCTTCTGAATCAAAAGCTATTCATGCTTTACTTAAAGGCCGACATGCCAAAGGTGGAAAAATTAGCACTGCTGAACACGGAAACCCTAAACACAAACACTGTTGGTAAGGATTAAGAATGGCCTACAGCGGTACTGTTGGAACCACTGTTGTCACAGTACAGCAGTTTATTGACCAAGGAGCTCGCCTATCAGGCAAGCTCGCGGAAGAGCTCACCGTTGAACAAGTGCAAGGCTCCAAGCAAGCCTTGTTTTTTGTTCTCAGCAATCTGATCAACCAAGGTATCAACTATTGGGCTATTAACAAGCAGGTATACGGCCTTTTGCCGAATCAATACGAGTATCTGCTACCTGTGGGTGGTGTTGACGTTTTAAACGCGCTATACCGCTATATGACCCGTCCTAGCGGGTCTTATTCAGCAAGTGATGGTAGCGGAACATCAAACATTGCCGACAACAACATCACAACTTACAACTCAATGACTGTGCCAAACGGCAACTATGCGGTCAACTATGGTGCTTCAAACACGCAGTACATTGGGTCTATTGGCTTTATGCCTTACATTTCAGGCGGTGGAAGTGCAGTATGGAATTACTACTTCCAATCGTCGGTGGATGGAACAAATTGGACAACTTTGTACACAGGTACAAATGTCACGGTAACAAATGGTCAGTGGATTTTTCAGGACATAGACCCTGGCGCAAATGTAGCGTACTACCGCATGCAAGCCTTTGGTGGAACCACTTTGGCTTTGTATGAGTGGTATTTGGGTTGCAATTCAACCGAAATCACAATGGCTCGTTTGAACCGCGACGACTATACCAATCTGCCCAATAAGAACTTTACGGCCAATCAACCGTATCAATTTTGGTTCAATAGGACTTTGCCACAATCAAAAATCACATTGTGGCCAACACCTTCTGATCCTTTCGTGCAAATGACTGTATGGTACTCACGTCAAATTGACGATGTGGGTGACTTGACCAATCAACTAGAGATTCCACAGCGTTGGAACCAAGCGATCCAATTCTTATTAGCTCATCAGATGAGCTTGATCTTGCCCCAAGTGGAGCAAGGCAGAATTGCATACTTGGAAACACAAGCTGAGAAGTACTTCATCATGGCTGAAAACGAAGAGCGCGATAAGTCTCCGATCTACTTCAGTCCCAACATTGGGGTGTACACAAAATAATGCCAAAATGGTTAGACACCCGTGGAAACTCAACGATTGCGATCTTTATCTGCGACAGATGCAAGATGAAGAGACCAATCATAGAGGCGCAACCTGACCCGAATTTCCCTGGGTTGAAGGTGTGCGAGCAAGGGTGTGCTGATCAAAAAGATCCATATCGTTTACCTGCAAGACCAACTGAAAGGATCGCATTAAGATTCCCACGGCCTGATGTCAGCGTTGCAACTGATGACAATGGGTTAGTTGTTACGCCTACTGGTACAAATATTCCTCAAGGTAATCCGACAGAAATTTATATCAGTACTCAAAACGACAACACAATACCAAGTCAAAACGGCAACATTAACATTATTTCACCTAACCCAACGAACAATACATCAACATGAGCGGACAAGTAACCATACTCCAATTACCTACGGCCAGTGCTCTTACAGGTACTGAGTCGGTTCCTGTTGTTCAAAACGGGGTTACGGTACAAACAACAACGGGCGCTATTTCTGGTGCAGGTGCTCTTAACTATCCATTTTTGACTGTTGGTTCAACATCGGGACTAACCCAAGCAAGATATATTGCTACTGGATCAGGTTTATCAATTACAGACAATGGTGCGGGCAGTACTTTACAAATTAATTTAACTGGAGCGGCTCAATCTTTAGATGGAGCATCCAATGGTTTATTGGTAAAAACAGGAGCCACTACAGTTTCCAATACTGCAATTTCTGTTGGAAGTGGAATGACAATAGCTAATCCAGATGCAACAACTGGAAACCCAACAATTGGATTGAATTCGGTTTTACAAAATATTGCCAGTTTATCTGGAACGGGTATTTTGGCTATCAATGGAACAAGTGTTGGGCCATTCACCTTACAAGGAACGTCAAATCAGATTGCTGTGACCAATGGCAATGCGTCTAGTGGAACGCCGACAATAGGATTGGCAACAAACCCCACATTACCAGGCAACAGCTTCGTTCAATTGCCCTCTGGCACGACTTCACAACGTGGCTCACCATCTTATGGCGCTTTCCGATACAACACTGATATTGCTAGCTTAGAGGCTTATACGTCCGCAGGATGGGGCGCTGTGGTGTCTGGCTCAGGCGTCACAACATTCAGCGGTGGAACAACTGGTTTAACTCCCGCAATCCCAACGTCGGGCGGTATTACTTTGGGTGGAACATTAAGTGCAGGTAGTGGAGGCACTGGAGCCACATCATTAACTGGCTATGTGTACGGAAATGGCACAGGAACAATGACTGCTTCGACAACTGTGCCCACCACGGCATTGTCTGGAACGGTTACAAATGCTCAGTTAGCCAATAGTTCAATTACGATTAATGGTAATTTGGTGAGTTTGGGTGGATCAACAACCGTAAGTTCGGTCACCACAAACCCATTGACCATTGGAACTGGACTGACTGGCACATCATTTAATGGTTCAGCTCCAGTAACGATTGCAATTGCTAATTCTGGAGTGACAGCAGGCACTTATGGATCAAGTACTGCTATACCCAATGTAACGGTAAATGCACAAGGTCAGATCACATCAATCACAACAAGTGCTTTAAATTCGCCTGCTTACCAAGGCACTTGGAATGCATCGACAAATACTCCGACATTGACATCAAATGTTGGTACAAACAACAACTACTACATTGTTTCTACCGCAGGAACAACCACTTTGAATGGAATTTCTTTGTGGTCAGTAGGGGATTGGGCAATCTTTAATGGAACCACAAATGCTTGGGAAAAAGTATTGGGTTCATCATCTGAGGCATTTTCATCATTAACAGTTACAGGATTGACTGGGTATATGTATGCAAATGGCACAAGCAGTGTCACAGCATCATCAACAATTCCTGTGACTTCTTTGAGTGGTTTGGGTACTGGAGTTGCAACCGCTTTGGCGGTGAATGTAGGCTCTTCAGGAGCTTTTGTAGTGAACGGTGGTGCATTGGGTACTCCAAGCTCAGGAACGGTCACAAACCTCACAGGAACGGCTTCCATCAACATCAATGGAACAGTAGGTGCAACCACTCCAACAACTGGGACATTTACCACGGTTTCAGCGTCTGGTCAGATCACTTCTACTGTATCAACAGGTACTGCACCATTTGTGGTGGCAAGCACAACTCAAGTGGCAAACCTAAATGCGGCGACTGCAGGTACAGCAACCAATGCAACAAATGTGGCATTGAGTTCTGGCTCTGGCGCCACCAATTATTTGACATTTTCAGCATCAGCAACAGGTAATCAACCCCTTACTACCAACGCATCTTTGACTTACAATTACACAAATAATGCGCTGACAGCAGGCATCAACGGAGGAACATTCTAATGTCACAATCAGGTTACACCCCAATTTACATTTACAACAGTGGCACAGCCACAAATGTTCCCACATCTGGAAATTTAGGCAATGGTGAATTAGCAATCAACTATGCTGATGGCAAGTTGTTTTACAAAGACAGTGGAGGAAATGTTCAAGTCATTGCATCGAAAGCAGGTAACGTAAACGTATCTTCATTCAGTGCAGGTACAACAGGATTCACGCCCAACACCGCCACAACAGGCGCAGTCACGTTGTCAGGAACATTGGTAACAACCAATGGCGGAACGGGACTCTCAACATACGCCGCAGGTGATTTGCCTTACTATGCGTCTGGCACAGCATTATCAAAACTCGGTATAGGTTCTAGCGGTCAAATTCTTACCTCAACTGGTTCTGCTCCTCAATGGTCAACATTGTCAAGCGTTGCAGTCACTACATTTAGCGCAGGAACAACAGGATTTACGCCTTCTACTGCAACAAGTGGTGCTATTACTCTTGCAGGAACATTAGCAACCACAAACGGTGGTACAGGACTCATATCATTTACAGCAAATGGTGTGGTGTATGCGTCTAGTACAAGTGCTTTGGCTACTGGGTCTGCGCTGACGTTTGATGGCGTTAATGTTCAAAACTCCGCCAACTTTATTTCCGGTCGTTCTGGCGGCAATGATGGTTCTTTTGTCCTGAAACGCAGCAGTGACGGCTTAACTGTTGGAAGTTTTAGTGTTGATTCAGCAAACTCGTTGGTGAATTTTTACACGGCTTACGACAGATTTTCTTGGACAAATTACGCAGGTGAACAAATGCGCCTAACCAGCACAGGGCTAGGTATAGGTACAAGTAGTCCTAGTTATCCATTGTCTGTTGTTGGCTCTGCTGGAGGCTATGCCGCAAGTATTGGTGGCGCAACATATGCGTTCAAAATTTACACAGACACAGCACAAGTGCAGATAAACGATGGTGGGGCGGAATTCATTCAGTTTGTGCCAGGATCAAATTTTATTTCCTTTGGTACTAATAACGCAGAAAAAATGCGTATAGACTCCAGTGGGAATTTGCTGGTTGGGGTTTCGTCTTATAACGCAGCAGTCAATTCGAATTACTTTTTATACGGTAGTGGTCTTGTTTCTGTTGGTCATGTAAGCGGCACATCTTCTGGTTCTGCTTTTCAACAGTTTGTATATAACGCAACGCAAATTGGTTCTATCACCCAATCAGGAACAACAGCAGTTGCTTACAATACATCATCTGACCAACGTCTAAAAACAGATTTAGGACAAGTTACATCAACAAATGTTATTGATAACACGATTGTTCACGATTTTGTTTGGAAAACTGATGGTACACAAGCTCGTGGTGTATTTGCTCAAGAAGCACACAAAGTAATTCCACAAGCCGTAAAAGTTGGTGATGATGGTGAAGAAGTTGAAGACGTATGGCAAGTTGACTATTCCAAATACGTTCCAGACCTTATTGTTTATTGCCAACAACTTAAAGCAAAAATTCAATCACTCAAGGCTGAAGTAGCCACACTTAAAGGAGCTTAAAAATGTCAGCAACAATAACTTGGACTACCGATTGGTTATCCACTTCAACACAGACAATCAATGGATTTACATCTGTTGTAGTCACAGCAGGTTGGAGGTGTACTGGTACTGAAACCGCTAACGGCAAGGAATACAGCAACTCTATATACGGCACTTGCTCGTTTACTGAACCTCCTGCTGGAGACCCTAATTTCATACCTTTTGCAAGTTTAACGCAAGCAGAAGTCAACAATTGGGTTTGGGCATCAGGTGTGAACCAGACAGCCACAGAGACTGCAATCAATGCAAATTTAGCATCACAAATCAATCCCGCAACGACCCAGCCCCCGCTTCCCTGGGCAACACAAGGAGCTTAAACATGGACAAAGTAACTTTATCAACCACACTCGTGAACAACATCATGGCGTACTTGGGAACTAAACCCTTTCAAGAAGTCTTTCAATTGATCCAAGAAGTTCAAAAAGAAGCTCAGGCACAAACTTCTGTGGCAACAACTCCACCCGAAACCAATGTCTGATACAGAAAAAGATCTAGCTGTTCACGTTGCGGTCTGTGATGAGCGCTATAGGCAGATCGCAGATATGCTCAAAGAAGGCGATAGACGCATGACCAAGATCGAGTATTTGATCTATGCTGTAATGGCAATGGTCATGTTTGGGCCAGGGGTTGCGGCATCGTTCTTTCATAAAGTTTTTGGGTTGTAAAAATTGACCCGTTCACTCTTGTCGCACTTGCTAGCGGGGCTTTTAAAGTCTGCCGTGAAGCTTGTGAAATGTACAAAGAAGGGCGGCAAATTGTTACTGACATCGCCAAGGAAGTTGATGGAGTTGTCAAAGACGTTAAGGCAGTACAAAAGAAAGCCAAGGGGCTATTTGGGTTCTTAACGTCCATTTTTGGTGCTAAGGACGAAATCAAGTCAGAAATTGCAGAAAATCTGCAAAAAACGGCTCCAAAAGCTACCAAAAAGAAACGTCAACCTCCACCAGAGTTTGACGAGAACCTCATTTACCAACAGGTGAGTGATGCTCTCATTAAGTTCTTTCAAGCTTACAATGCACTTAAAAACTACGTAAAGGAGCAAGAGGAGTTTGCCCTTCACGCCAACAATGAAGAAGGCCAAGAGGCCGCAATCAAAATCACGATTGCCAATTTGCAGATGGAGAAGTTGAATACGGAGCTGAGTGATTACATGGTGTACCACGTCCCACACGAATTGAAGGACTTGTATACTCGGGTCAATCAGCAAATTGGTCACATTGCCAATGTGCAGGCGCTTGCAAGACGGGAAGAAATGCTGAAGGAGCGTAGGGCAAAATGGCAACGGCGGCAAAAGGCAGATCTAATCAGGGGAAGAATGGTGGCTTCAGCAATTACAGTGCTGATGCTAATGTGGATATGGCTGATGATAATAAGTCTGACTCACTCGCCATCCTACTGATTATTCTTCTGTTGGTTATTTTGTTATTGTTGATTCCGTTGATCGCTTGGATGTATGTGGATGTAAGGCAGATGGAGCTGAGGGTCAACAAAGCTTTGACAAGGATTGAAGGAAAATAAATGATAAGTTATGTGTATAGAAAACGGCTAAATTTATACATATTGTTTTCAATATATATATTTTCTTTTCTTTTTACTTCATGCAACGATTCTTACAGATATTATTGCCAAAACCCTGATAACTTTGGCAAAGAGCGTTGTCAAAAGCCTAGATGTGAGTTTAATCAGGATTGTCCTGAGTATTTGGTAGCCCCCATATTGGAGAAGAAAATTGAAGGAAATCCTCCTAGCACTCCTCAACAGCCCCAAGGAACGCCTGTCTGCCGATGAGATAGAAATCAGGGTCCGATCTTTTGTGATCATTGTGGTGACTTTGATTCTGGCGTTTATTGTGATGGCTCTTCTGTACTCGGTGACGTTTGTTAGTCAGCCGATCAAGGCTATGGCGCCCATCGACCAAGCGTATACTAAGATGCTCAACGATATTGTTTTGTTGATTGTGGGCGGTATAGGAGGCATCTTGACTAAAGGCTTGACCAATGAAGCCACGAACATGATGAACGCGGCAAAGGCTAATACAGCCGCCTATGTGGCTCCTCCACCACCTCCACCTGCACCAGTTGTGATGATGGCTCCAGCGCCTAATTGGACGCCTCCACCAGCCCCTATGACGCCTCCTACGCTAGAAGCTGACCATGAGCGTGAGAGAATGGCACAAGCAAGGGCTGGACTATGAGCTGGTTGTCATGGTTCTTTGATGACTTGTTTTATTGGATGGCCCTCATTGCTCTGGGAGTAGGAGCAGTGGCCTATGTATTGAGCTATTTGGTGGGTTTTCTGCCAATGTTAAAGCCCCACGCCCTCATCATAAAGGTAGTGGGATTGGTGTTAGTTATCTCAGGAGGTTACTATGTTTCAGATTATCACGGCTATCAAAGACGCGTTGCAGAAGATAAGGCAGAAATTGAACGACTCAATGGCGAAGCGCGCGCAAAAGAAGTCGAACTCGGACAAAAGCTCGCAAGAGCCACCAGCCAACTGAAGCAGGCCAAAAATGACATTAAGACCAAGCAGGCTAGTATTGATGCTCGCATTGATGCTGGCGAGTTGCGCCTCCCCTCTACCTGTGGTGTACAAGCCAGTGCAGATGCCCCCAATGGAAATCAAACCAATGGAACCGAATCTGACCGACAGGCTGTTAAAGATATTGTCGCCATCGCCTCAGACGGAGATAAAGCAATCGTCAGTCTTAACTCCTGCATTGCCCAGTACGAAACCGTAATGAAAACCGTCAATGAGGGAGTCAAATGAATGATAAATTCACTCTTGTACTTATGTGCGTTATCGTTCTCGTTCTTACTATTATTTTGGTTCAACTATGATAACGGATGAGAAACTACATGCTCTTGGAATAGGGCCAGAATGGGTGGAACCACTGAATGCAACTATCCAAAAGTTCAGCATTTTTACCGTTAAAGAACAAGCCGCCTTTATCGGACAGCTTTCACACGAGTGCAACCACTTCCGTACATTGGAAGAAAATCTTAACTACCGAGCCGAAACCCTTCAAGCTCTCTTCCATACTCACTTCAAGCCAGAAGAGTATGCCCTTTTTGCCCATCAACCTCAAAAGATTGCCAATAGGATTTACGCCAATCGGGGAGGAAACAGGAATGAAGCAAGTGGGGACGGGTTCATGTACAGGGGAAGAGGAACAATTCAGCTTACCTTTCACGATAACTACTGGCACTGTGGACAAGCATTGGGTCAAGATTTTGTAAAGAATCCAGACTTGGTGAAAACACCTATGTACGCCGCCATGAGCGGTGGTTGGTTTTGGGCTACGCATGGGTGCAACAATTTGGTAGATAACGATGAAGCTTTGTGTAAAAGGATCAATGGTGGGTTGTTTGGACTCAACGAAAGAATCAGTTTGACCCAAAAGGCTTTGTCAATATTGAGCGCCTAAAAGTGCCCTTGTAAAGGATTGACGACGGTGGGAAAATAGCTAAAACAATGGGAGAAATATGGCTACTTACACGCCCTCTTGGGTAATGACCTATGACTCGCTGAATGCAATCGTTCTTCAATACTTGGAGCGGTCTGATCAGGCGACGATTAACGCCATCCCTACTTTTATCACCCTTGCTGAATTTGAGATTGCCCAAGAGATCAAAACCTTGGGTCAGTTGCAGATTGTTGAGTCAACGACCATTGCAGGCAACCCAGTTCTTCAAAAGCCTGCCAGATGGCGTAAAACCGTATCAATGAACTACACCAATAGCAGTGGTGTACGAACCCCAATTTTGCTTCGTAAGTACGAGTATTTGACCAATTATTGGCCAAATAACACGCTTACTTCGGCGCCCGTTTACTATGCTGATACCAATTGGGATCACTGGTATCTAGCTCCAACACCAGATCAAGCATACACCTTAGAGGTGTTGTACTACGAACGCATTCAACCTTTGAGTTCTGACAATCAAACAAATTGGTTGACTCAGAATGCTCCAACGGCCATGTTGTTTGGCACTCTTTTGCAAGCAATGCCTTTCTTGAAAAACGATCAACGGCAAATTTTCCAACAAAAGTACACCGAGGCTATTCAGTCACTCAAGACTGAAGACACTTCACGTCTTGGTGATCGTCAATCTGTTGCAGTGGACTCATGAAATACGCAATCTATATCATCACCAATACCGTGAATGCCAAGCAATATGTTGGCATTACGGCAGATTTGGAGCGTCGATGGAAAAGACATCGCAACGCTAATGAAGGACAATACATTCATCGAGCCATCAAGAAATATGGTGTGGATGCGTTTGTGTTTACGCATGTTGCAGACGCTTTTGATGCAGAGTCAGCAAAAATGATTGAGCGCATGTTGATTGTCGAGCACAATACCAAGATGCCTCACGGCTACAACATGACCGATGGTGGCGATGGAACTATGGGCATGATCAAAACTGAAGATCACAAGCAAAAAATTCGTGAGTCAAACAAGAAGACGTGGGACAGCAGGCCAGACTTAAAAAAGGCAATTGGCGAAATGAATAGCGTCCTGAAAAAAGGTAAACCCAGTGTCAAAAAAGGCATCCCAAGCGGTCGGAAAGGCATAGCTCACTCCCCTGAACATGCCGCAAAAATTAAAGAATCTTTAAATACGCCAGAATCAAAAGCAAAACGAAGTGTGTCAGCTAAAAAGGCTTTGAACGATCCACAGTGGAAAGCAGAGCAAAGCGCTCGATTGAAAACAATTTGGGCTATTAGAAAAGCCAAGAAGGAAGCAGAATCATGTCTGTAAGCTACACAAACCCATACACAGGACAGACGATTAACCCATCACAAGTGGGTTATGAAAATCTAACGCTCACAACCACATACACAGCGCTTCAATGGCCTGTCAATGGAAATACGACTTCTGTTGTTGCTAACATCATTGAAGCTACAGCTAACGTAAGCCCTGCGTATGTTGTTTTACCTCCTGCGACGCAAGTATCAGTTGGTCAAGCATTCATCATTAGAAACATTGGTTCAACCAATGCGTTTACGGTTGTTTCTCAGAACGCCAATTTAACGTACAACACAATTCAAACGGTTCCTACCGCGCCTACAACTGCAACAGTCAACACTTATTACATTTACCTAACTGACAATTCAACTGTTCAAGGTACATGGTCTACTGTTGCTTTGGGTGTTGGTACTTCAGCCGCCAGTGCCGCCGCTTTGGCGGGACTTGGTTTGTTGCCGCTGAATACTACTTTGAACACCAATACGCAAGTTGCGTTGGTTTCTTCTGCTTACACTTTTAATTCAAGCGATGGATCGCAATTGTTTGTATGGACAGGTGGCGCAGGCACAATGACCTTACCTACGGTAGCTAGTGTTCCATCTGGTTGGTATGTAATTGTCAAAAACGATGGCGCAGGCATATTGAATGTTACTGCACAAGGTTCAAGCACAATTGATACAACAACATCAACAGTACAAATTCAAATAGCAAACTCTAGTGTTTTTGTATCCAATGGTTCAAATTGGTATACCTATGCTTTAGCACAGCAAAATGTATTCAATTACACCCAATTGTATTTAAGCCTTACTGGAGCCGCCGCTACGGTTACTTTAACCGCCGCTCAAGCCAAGAATGTTATTCAGCAGTATGCAGGTATTCTTTCTCAGAATACAACAATTATTGTTCCTCAGACGGTTCAGCTTTATTCAATTAGGAACAGTACATCTGGCGCATACACATTAACCATTTCAACTGGAGTAACTGGTGGTACAACATTCAACGTAACATCAGGTACAGCGGCACTTTTAGTGTGTGATGGAACTAATGTTTTCAGTGCAACATCATCATCAACAAGTTTTACGTCACAGTTGACGTTAGGAAATGGTTCTGCGACCAATCCATCATTGAACTTTTCTGGAGATACAACTACTGGTTTGTATCTTGCCGCTTCAGGGCAACTAGGATTTGCAATTGGTGGAGTAAGCGCAGGAACATTAACGTCTAGCGGATTATTGTTACCTGTTGGCATTCAAGGCGGGACATTCTAATGACTGTAAAAGTTGCCGTTCTTCAAGCAGGTGCAGGCATCCAAAGGGATGGAACTGTATTTTCTGCTCCTTCTTATGTAGACGGTCAATGGTGCCGATTCCAATATGGTCGTCCTAGAAAAATGGGCGGTTATGAGGGCGCGTTTTTAAATGCTCCTAGCATCAGCCGTGGCATGATCATGCAGTCCCAAAGCGGACAAACATGGGTGGTTTCTGGATTTAACAGTAGCATTCAACAATGGACTATTGGTAATAGTGATGCGATTGGGTCTGGCCCACAAGAAGTATTTGTGATTGGAAGCATCACAACGATTGGAATTGCAACCGCAGGTGCAGGATATACAAATGGTACATACACAAGTATCACGCCCATAACAAATAGTGGAAATGGTTCTGGAGCAACAATAACTGTTGTTGTATCTGGGGGAATAGTTACAACTTTGACCGTTACTGCAAGTGGTTCTGGTTATGGTTATGGGGATACGTTTAGTTTTTCAACATCAAGTCTAGGTGGTGGATCTCCAACAACTTTATTTGTTGGAACGATTACATCGGTCACATATGATGGTCTAAATTTAGCTCCTTCAAACAATTACTATGTGGCCGATACAAATGCGCTGTGGCAATTTGATACGGGTTTCGATCCGTTTGGGACGGGCAATAATAATTTGATTGCGCACCCTGGCGACAATCTGCAGTACATAGACAGCCAAACCAACGTCAGGCCATTGATTGGTACGTTTACAGGTACAAGTTTGACGCCTGTTGGCGTTTTTACAGCATCGGGAACAACAACAAACGGAAGCCCTAACGTTACTTTTGCAACTACAAACATTGCAATGGGTGCGGGTGTATCGGTTTATGGGACGGGTATTCCTGCTAACACCAAGATTGTTTCAGCCACCACAACGGGTGGAGTTTGGACGGTTACATTAAATAACAATGCCACTGCTTCTGGCACAGTGACTTTGACCTTTGACAACAATATTGCTGTAAGCGGTGGTGTTGTAATGCTTTATCCATATCTTTTTGTGTACGGAAATTATGGGTTGATCCAAAACTGTTCAGCAGGCGACTTTAACAATTGGACGTCAGCAGATGCCAACGCCAATAACGTATCCTCTACAAAGGTCGTTAAAGGCATGGCTCTTCGAGGAGGAACAACATCTCCTAGTGGACTGTTTTGGACAACTGATTCTGTTGTGAGGGTGACTTATTCGCCCCAAACTGTAGGCACGTCAACCATTTATTGGCGCTATGACTTGATCACTCAGCAGTCTTCAATCATGTCAAGCCAGTGCGTGATTGAGTATGACGGCATCATCTATTGGGTAGGTGTTGATAGATTCTTAATGTATAACGGTGTTGTATCTGAAGTTCCCAATACACAAAATACCAACTATTTCTTTGACAACATCAATATTAATCAAAGACAAAAAGTATGGGCTACGAAGATTCCTCGGTGGGGGGAAATTTGGTTTTTCTATCCACGCGGTAACTCAACCGAATGTAACGACGCCATCATTTACAACGTCCGTGAAAAATGTTGGTATGACGCAGGCTTGGCAGATGGTGCCAATCGTTCTGCAGGCGTCTTTTCTGAAGTGTACAGAAAGCCAATTTGGGCGGGTAATGTGGCCAATTCAGTAGGAACTTATACGCTTTGGAACCACGAAGTTGGAACCGATCAAGTCTATTTGAACAACGTCAACGCCATCAATTCTTACTTTGAAACCAATGTATTGGGAACTGGTGTATTGGGAACTGGTGCAGGATTGGTGGGTGCTCCTTCTGGTGGAGATAACCTCTGGACTCGTTTAGAGCGCGTTGAGCCTGACTTTGTACAGTCTGGACAGATGAGTTTGACGGTCACTGGTAAGGGCTATGCAGACGATACAGACCAAACTTCGAGCGCTTATACATTTGACTCAACAACCCTTAAAATTGATATGAAGGAACAGCGCCGTGAGATGCGTTTGAGGTTCACAAGTAACACTCAAAACGGCAACTATTTCATGGGCCGAGTTGTATTGAGTGTCGAGACAGGCGACGTTCGCGGAACGGGAAATCCATGATTTCGTACGATCCTCGCGGAATGACATGGGATCAGTACAATAAGCTGATGGAAGAGCAGTTTGCGTCCAATCAGCTAGGGCATGTGCCTGAAGAGAATTGGAGAACATGGGTGGACGGCATGAATGGTATTGGTTATTTTGTCCAATCAGGAATACCAGATCACCGTCCATTTGATCATTGGCAAGATTGGGCAATGGCTATGGCGGGCATCATGTCGATTTCGCCTAACTTGGGGAGCACATATTGAAACCGTCCGACGTCATTACAGCCGATTCACATAATCGAAACTTAGACCCTAAAAAGGTCATGGGAGCCGCCCAAGTAGCAATCAAAAAGGGCGGCAAATTATTTCATCACGGTAAAACGTCACTGCTTTTGGAAAAGTTGAGTGATGGGGATTATTCAACCCATTTGTTTACCCAAGATTCTCCAGTTTTATTGGCTAGAGCTTTGGCTTTGTTTTATAGAAAAATTGAGAAAAGTGACATTCGCATCATTTATGGTGATGCCACTGGGCCCATGCTTAACTTGCTTAGACGATTAGCAAGACAAGTTGGCGCTCCTATCAAGGATTCTGACCGTCATGGTTTTACATGGATGATTAAATTATGAGCAATTATTCAGGCTTTGGTGGCTTACAAACACAAAACACTGGTGCTCAACTTCATACACCAAATATTGAGCCAAATGACATTTTGCCTTGCGGACAAGCAACGCCACACTATGGTGGTGGTGGTGGTTTACTGAGTGCGGCTCTCGATATTGCTACTGGCGGTGCCAGTAGTTTTTTATGCGTACTTGAAGATGCGGCTTGTGCAATCTGTGCAATTTGCGCAATTGATAGTGCGGCATGCGTTGTTTGCTCTGCATCATGTTTTGCATGCTCTGCTTCTTCTGCGGGTTGTGCAACCTGTGCAACCTGTGCAACTTGTGCAAATTGTGCAAATTGCACATCATGCGCTAATTGCTGTACAAGCGGATGTTGCACAAGTGAATGTTGCACAACTAAGTGTTGCAAAACTGAATGTTGTGCAAGTCAATGTTGTACAACGCAATGTTGCAATACTAAGTGCTGTTCTACTCAATGTTGCAATCCTCAATGTTGTGTAAATGGATGTTGTTCAACTCAATGTTGTAGCGCATGTTGCAAGAGCGGATTATGCTGTGTAAGTTGTTGCACATCTTGCTCTTGTTGCACTACCTGTTGCACTAGTTGCTGTAAATGCTCTTGCGTTGATTGCTGTTCTACCTGTTGCACTAATTGCTGTTCTTGCACATCTTGCTCTTGTTGCACTACTTGTTGCACAGATTGCTGTGCATGCACTTGCTGTACAAATTGCTGTGGCTGTTGCACATGCGATTGCTGTGCATGTTGCACATGCGATTGTTGTGCATGTTGTACTTGTGATTGCTGTGTTTCTTGTTGTACTTGTTGTACTGCTTGCTGTACTTGCTGTACAGCTTGCGGTTGCTGTACTTGTTGTACTGCTTGCTGTGCTTGCTGTACCGATTGTTGCACTTGCTGTACAGCTTGCGGTTGCTGTACTTGTTGTACTGCTTGCTGTGCTTGCTGTACCGATTGTTGCACTTGCTGTACAGCTTGCGGTTGCTGTACTTGTTGTACTGCTTGCTGTGCTTGCTGTACCGATTGTTGCACTTGCTGTACAGCTTGCGGTTGCTGTACTTGTTGTACTGCTTGCTGTGCTTGCTGTA
>Ga0316227_1002178_pt1 | contig 18206 bp, 26 predicted proteins | sample TBH18019metaG_FD_206012 | JGI IMG/M metagenome (GOLD analysis project Ga0316227, IMG submission 206012) | Freshwater microbial communities from Trout Bog Lake, Wisconsin, USA - TBH18019 | ecosystem: Environmental > Aquatic > Freshwater > Lake > Hypolimnion/Profundal zone | place: USA: Wisconsin... | reverse complement strand
CCCGGTGCGGGCGCCTCGATCTCCAAGCCGACCCATTGCAGGATCTCGCCCCAACGGCGCGAGACGGCCGAAAGTTCGCGATAGGTGATTTCCGTCTCCAATGCCGCGGCTTCGCGCCCCAGGAAGATGGCCAGCACCTGCACCACCGCCTGGCGCACCTCCAGGTCCGAGGCGCCAGGCACCATCGCTCCAAGCAGCGGCGCCATCCGCCGCGTCATATCGAAGGTGATCGCCGGCAGCGTGACATCCTTGCCCGCGATGCTGATCACCGGCGCTGCCATGTCCGCACTGTCGTTCATGGCCTTACTCCGACAGCGCGAGCGTGCCGATATTGCCGAAGAGATCGGCGCCCGCCAGGAAGTCCAGCTCCGGGATTGTCCAGTCATCCTGCTTGGTCGCGAAAGCCATCTTCTCGGAAGCGCAGTTGTTGAGCGTCAGCGTCATCGTCTTGCCCGAGAAGGTGGTGGTGAAGACCCCCTTCATCGTCGGCACCGCGCCCATCGCCGTCTGCACCAGCGTGATCGTCTGCCCCGTCGTCGCGGTGTAGGTGTAGGCCAGCAGCACCGGCGCGTTCGCGTCCGTTGCGGCGAAGGTGTAGACCCCCGCGGCCGAAACAGCGTACTGCCCCTGCGCCGGGGTGGCTGCCACCTTGGTCAGCGGCAGGTTGGTGTTGGCGTAGAACACGCCCAGATCGGTCTGGAACGTGGCCGCGTTGGCGGCCGTGATGGTGTAGGTGGTGGCGGCCGGCACGGTCTGCGCCTCGCCCAGCGCCGTGAGAACCTGGCCTGTGGCCATGGTCTGGCCGAAGAACGTGTCGTTGAACAGCCGACCGTTGAACCGCGCGAGCTTGGCCTTGCCCTCGATCTTGATCTTGCCGCGCGCGAACGCCACGGCAAACTGGTTGCCGCCATACAGCGGCTTCAGGTCGCCCGAGAAGGTCAGGCTGATATCTTGCATGATGCCAAGCGGCACTGGGGTGGAATTGGCCACATCGGTGCGAATGCCGAAGGCGAAGCCGGCGCCGAATGAGAGCTGCATCAGAGGTTCTCCAGAATGGCCTGGCGCAGCGCGGGCAGCGCCACATTGACCAGGTGGTTGTAGGCCGGGGTGGATTGCGCGATCGGGCTGTTGGCCACCTGCGTGGCCAACCAGGCGCCGATCGCGGCGGGCCAGGCGGCTTCGAAGGCGGCCGCGGCGGCGGCGGGGGCCTTGGCGGCCAAAGCCGCCTGCAGCTGCGCCTCGGCTTCCTGCACGGGGTCCTGGGTTTCGCTCATGGTCGCTCCTACGGAACCAGCATGGTGATGGGGATCAGCGCGGCGGCACGCTGCGTTTTGATCGCCTCGTAGATCTCGATCGTGCCTTCGACCCAGGCATGCGCGACCACGCCGCCCAGCGTCTGCAACGGCTGAAGCACGTTCGCCGGCGCCAGCGCGGCTTCCACCAGGTCGATCAACCCGTTCAGCTCGATGCCCGATGCAACGCTCGCCTCCGGCGCTGCGGCGTAGACGAACACCCGGGCGGAATAGGTTCGCCGCGGCGGCACGCCCGGCTTCGGCGCGATCTTCTGGTTGCCCACCGCCACGATGAGCGCCGGCATCTCCGGCGGTTTCATGTCTTCCAGAAACCGCAGCTTCCGGCCAACCGAGTTGAACCCGGCCCCCAGCAGCGGCGTGAGATGGTTGAACAGCGCGGTATACACCTGCTCGCGGGTGGGGCTGCTCATGCGGCATGCCCCAGCACGGCATCCAGCAACGCGGCGCGGATGATGTCGGCGCGGTCCGCCAGGGTGGAGCGCAAGAACGACCGCTCCGGCATCACCACCCGCTGCACCATGATGAAGCGCCCGTCGATCTCGAAGCGCAGCGCCTTGGCGTTCACCGGCTCGATGATCCCGCCGAATTCATGGATGGCGGCATAGATCACGCTGGAGCCGACAATGGCCTTCACGCCCGACGCGTCATCGCTCACGGTTTCCGTGATGCTATCCCGCAGATTGCCGGTTTGTGCGTTCAGCACCTGGCCGGAAAGCTTGTCCTCCCGCACCACCTGCTGGAACGTCACCGCTTGCTCGGTCACCGCCATCAACAGCCGTTGCCGCGCGCCGTCGCCCAGCTCGCGCAGCTCGACGACCACTTCCTCCAGCCCGCGCGTCTCGGCCTTCAGCTCGTCGCTCATCGCGGCGCCACCGCGCGATACTGCGCCAGCAGCGTGGCCGCCGAGGCCGGCATGTCCTTGAGGCTGTAGCTCGTGGTTTCCCCCGCGGCGTGCTGGCTGGAGAGACCGATCCGGTCGCGCTCGCGATAGCGCATCGCCACCAGCTCAATCACGGCCTGCTGGACGGCGTCGGGGATCACATCGAACCCGGCGCTGTAGTTCAGCACAACGTTGGCGGTCCCGCGGTCGAACACGTAGCCACGCAGCACGATCGACCGCCCCGCGAGGAAGTATCCGCCCCCCGTTCCGCTCAACGCCGGGATCGCCTGGTCGCAGATCGTGACGCCGGCGATGGCGGTGATCGGGTATTGAAACGGCGAAAGCCGCGCCTGCCCGTTGCCGTCGCGCACCTCGACGTAGTCGGTGACGGAGAACTGCCGGTTGCAATACGTCTCAGCGAAATCGCTGGCGGCACTCAGCAGCCGCGTCAGCAACGCCTCGTCGGCGTTGCCGGCCGGCAGGCTCAGCCACGCCTCCACGTCGGCAAGGGCGGCGAGCGCGACCACTACTTCTTCTTGCCGCCGGCTTCGGCGATGGGTTCGGCGGCGGCCTCCAGAACGGCTACCCGCGCCTCCAGCGCGCCGACGCGCGCTTTCAGCTCGGCGAGTTCCTCCACCGGGTTGGCCAGGCGCACCGGAGGCTCGCGCGTGCAGCCGAGGCTGAGCGCGGTCTCCACATGCTCTTCCGGCAGTTCGACCCTGCCGTCGGCGTCCACCGTGTGCTCGGCACCGCCGAAATGCAGCGAGACGAGGCCGGGCTTGGCGTGCAGTTTCACGGTTGCCATCTCAGCCATTCCCGATGTTGGTGATCATGCCGAAGGCGAAGGGCGCGTAGTTCTGCAGGACGCCATCGAACGTCACGCCGAACGGCACCTTCCGCGTCACCTGCGGCCAGATCTCCGCGCGGTAATCCTCGCGCAGCAGCTTGACCAACACGTCCGGCACCTCGTTGGAGGGGTAGGGCAGCGTCTCGGTGTCGAACAGGATGGTGCCGGCCGGCAGGTTGGGATGGATGCGGATCGGCAGCGCCTTCGCGCCGGTCATCGAGAACTTGTTGAGGTAGGTGGTGACCATGTCGCCGCCGGTCACGTTGCCCTGCTCGGAGGTGATCATGAAGCGCTGCGCCCCGGCGGACGAGGTGAGCACCTTGTTGGTCAGGTTCTGGGCCTCCTGGCTGGCCACCCAGATCGTGTCGGGGCTCAGGCGGTGGTAGTCCCAGAACCACTTCAGCGCGGTGTCGATCTCCACCACGCCGCCAACGCCGTTGGCGGTCAGCGGCGTGCCGACCCCCGCGGTGCCGGTGGCCTGCGCGGCGAAATAGCCGGCCCCCGTCTTCGCCGCCTGGGTCAGGATGCCGTCATACACCAGCGCGTTGGTCGAATTGTCGCTGGACAGTGCCGAGGCCGCCTGCGTGCCCGCGCCGGTCGCGGTGGTGATCACCAGGGAGTTGATGGTGGTGATGGCGCCCAGCACCTCCGAGCCGCTCGGACCCCAGAACCAGGCGTAGCCGGCCGCCCCCTGGGTCAGCGCCACCGAGGCGGCCACCGAATGCGTGGACAGCCCGTCCGTGGGCGTCGTCACCACCTGCGCGGTACCGGCGATGCCGGAGCCGCCACCGTAGGTGTCGGTGGAACCGTCGGCGTTCGTGCGGGTCACGCTCGTGCGCACGCCGCCGGCGACCGTGCCGCTCACCAGCCCCTGCAACGAAAGCGGGGCGACGCGGATGGAGACCTGCACGGTCTGCCCGATCGTGCCGCCGGTGGTGCTCACCGCCGCCGTGGGCTGCGCGCCGGTGCCGAGCGGCAGCGAGGTGTTGCCCCACAGATCGAGCGCCTCCTCGCCCAGCATCGTCGCCCACAGCAGATTGGTCTGCGCCCGGGCCAGCAGGTCGATGAAACCGTCGGCGGCCAGCTTGGCGGCGCGCGTCACGTAGTCTTCCAGGCCCAGCTGCTTGAACACCGCGCTGTAATCCACCTCGGTGGTGGTGGTGACGCCGCCGCGATTGCCGTCCGAGATCCCGATATCCAGGTTCATCGTGTTGATGGCGGTGAACGCTTTCCAGGTCGCCTGCGTGCCGCCCATCGCCATGCGGCGGGGAATGCGGTTGCGCAGCGGCGTGAGCACCGGAAACAGCGATTTCGCGGGCGCCAGAAGCGAGAAGTTCTGGATGCCGGAAAAGCCCGCTGCGGGCTGGGTGAACGCCTTTTCGATGTCCTGATCCGCCAAAATCTTGCGGGTCAGATCGATGGATTCCTGGGTGACGGCGCGAAGCAGAGAGCTCATGGGGTTTCCTTCAGGACCTGATGGCGTTGGCCAAGGCGAGGCGGGTGAGTGTGGCGGCCTTCTCGAAGCCGTTCGGCATGGCGGCGAGCGCGGCTTCCGGGTCGGCCGCCTTTTCGACGGTGGTCACATCCTCGCCGCGGCCGACGGCGCGCAGCCGAATGCCGCCCGGCGCCGGCTGTGCCTGCAGCCGCGCGACCTCGGCGCGCAGATCGGCGATCACGCCGGCGGATTTCTCGATCTCGCCGCGCGCGCCGGCCAAGTCGCCGGCCAATTTCACCAGCACGCCAACGCCTTCGGCGCCCAGCCCCGCCGCCTTCTGCACGTCGGCATCCAGCGGCATCGGCAATGCGGCGACGGCCGCCGTCAGGGCGGCCACGGCCTCGGCGGCCTCTTCGCCGGCCATGCCGGTCAAGATATCGGCGCCCTGCTCGATCCAGGCCGCAAGCCGGCCCGGGATCGGCGAGCCATCCCCCTCGAACGCGGCCTCGTTGGTGACGCTGCCGGCCAACCAGGCCAGCTGCTGGATGAGCTGGGCGAGCTCCGAGACCGCGCCAAGCCCCTTCTCGACCACGGCCTCGGGCTTGGCCCAGGCCTCCGGCAGAACATCGGACAGCCCGAGCGCACCGGCGCGGGCGACCAGGTGCGCCTGGACGTCGCCGCCGCCGGTGGCGGATGCCTTTTCCACCGCCAGCAGCGCGCCTTCCAGGTCATCCTGGTCGGTGATGGGGAAGGACCCATCGGGCATTGCCACGCCGGCGGCCGCCAGCTCGCGGCGCACGGCCGCGCTGAACAAGGAGGCTTTGCCATCGATCCCGCTGGCGGCGCCAAGCGCCTTTTCCACCGCGTCGGCCGGCAGGCCCACAACCAGACTGGTGAAACTGCGCAGGTTGGGCGCCTCGCCCAGCGCGCGGATCAACGCGAGATCCACACCCTCCTGCGCCGGGGCGAACGCGATGCGCTCCTCGATCCCGTCGGCCTTCAGCACCGTCAGCATCGCATCGGGGATCGCCGGAACATCGACCAGCGAGATCTCGTTCAGCTGGGTGAGCCCGTAGCGCACCACGCCGTCGGGGTCTTTCCGCCGCACGCCCTTCCCGCCGGGCGAAATGCCGGTGTAGGCGCCCTTGATCACCTTCTCCCATTCGCCCTCGTCGATCACGTCGATCTCGAAGTCGATGGTCTTGGCGACGTCGTCGAACTGAATGTCGGAGACGATGCCGGCCACCACGCGGCCGTGCTGGCCGCGCACGTTGCCGCGGCTCTTGCCGCCGGAGGCCGCCAGCTGCATGTCCGACCACGCCTTGATGACGGGGGCGGAGGCGACATAATCCATCGCCTCGTTCCCGCGATCGACGCTCTCCGTCAGCCGCGCATAGACGCGGCGCTGCGAACTGTCGGCCTTGATCAGCGGAATGAGCAGCATGGAGCCTCCTGGGCAGGAGGGCACAATGCCTTTCAACGAACGGGCGGGTCAGACTGGCAGATGTCACCCAGTCAAATGCGCGACCGCCTCAGACGCGCGACGCTGGCCGCGACGGGTTCGGGCCATGGTGATGCGGCTGGATGCCGAAATCGGCCTGTGGGCGCTCTTATTCGCTCTTAATCGGCATTCATCGGGCGGGACCGCGAGACACCTTCATGCCGGGCCGTGGAACCCGCCGAATGCAGGGTCATTGTGCCTTCAACTCGGGCGCTGGCCCCAAGGAACGGCACGCGCGTTCCGCGAGCCTCAAGGTATCCAATCATGCTCGATATATCCGGTGTCGCGCCAACAACGATCCACCGCCGCCATCACATCATGAACGGCCCGGGGATGGATCTCGATTGGTCGGGAACGCGATCCCGGAAATTCGACCTTGATAGTCGCAGCGTTCCGGAGCGCCGCCAGCACGGGATAGCGGGCTACCAATGTCACGTCGTCACGGCTCGTCGTCGCATCAACAATACCGTCTGGCGACCCTCCCGGGAAAATCGCAATGGGCTGCCCATCGATCGATACCCGAACGCGCGTGTGGAAGCGTATTCCACCGAAATTCCAACCTTCCTGATTGATCGAAATCACCGCCCCGCTCTCCAGTGGCATCCATCTGAAAGTCACATCAGCTTCTCCCCCAAAAAAGATGAGGGTGCACATCTGAAAATACGGCGGTGCATTATCTGTGAGCGTCCTGATGACCAAGCCCGTCAGGGTCCGATAGTATTGAATCGCCTGCGGCGCCTCCGCATGCGCCGCGCGGGGGCTTACCAAGGCAAGGCACGCCAGAACGTAAGCCGACCATCGGTTGCGCCCCATCACATCAATCTCCGCACCCTCAAAAACTCGACGGACTGCCTCGCACCGCCAGATGGCCTCAAGGAGGCGTGATTGGTTGATTTGTGCGCTGGGCCTGGTTGCCACCGCTCAGCAAGCCCGTTCCGGTGCCGATGTTCGAGGTTGAACTGTTCGTGCCTGTGAGCTTGCCATCCGCGCCGAACTGAAACATGACCACTTGAGATTGGGCATCGGCGCCTCCGACGAATCCCCCCACAAACGGAATGAAGGTTTCGGGACGGGCAGCCGCTGTCGAATAGGAATAGGTGACGAAACGCATGCCGTTGCTTGACATGGTCTCCGTAGTGGGGCGGCCAAATTTCCCAACGACATCCGCGTAGGTCGAAACGCCCGGCTTGAGCGTCGCGACCTGATTCATATCGATCTTCACACCGGAAGTCGCGCAGGCCGCCAACCCAACCAGCAACAAGGCAAAAAGGGCCGTCTTCATGTCATCCTCCCGACCAGGAAGAAGCCAGCATGTACTTGTTGCCGCCAGGCAGTCACGTCACAATTGTGAGCCGTCCTATGCCCGCCGCAGAGCGTTGCGCGAAGTGACAACCCTCCTCCCGTCCGACAAGAATTCGATCAGGCATGAATTCAACGCGCCCCTGCACAGCACGCGGAATAGCTCGCCGTGGCGCTCGGGCAGCCGCGCTCGCCAATGCCATCGATAAAAGACTTCGCTCATTCCTTCCCCTCAGCCGCCAGCCGGCGCCGGGCAGCCGCTGTCGGCCACCCCCGCCACGGGCGGCGCCGCCATCGTCATCACCGCGATCGCGGCCGAGATGATCCGGCCGCCGAGGGTTTCGATATCGGCGAGCGAGCGGATCTGCTCCGGCGCGTAGATCGTCGGCAGCTCCACCAGTGAGAACCGCAGCTGCACGGCCTGGCCGGGTGTGCCGCGCCAAACCGGCGGCGCCGCCACCGGGATCGCCAAGGTCATGAACCCGTCGAGGATGGTGTAGGCTTGGCTCTTCTTGATCGAGGTGTCGGTCATCGGATCGACGTTGGCGTAGATCGGCTGCACCACCAACACCAGGCGCTTCAGCTTGTTGCCCACATCAGCCCGCGGTGCGCGGGCCACCATGTAGAACACCTGGTTGTTGACACCCCATGCCTGGATCGCGTCGAACGGCGTGCCCACCTCGTAGCCCTTCGGCAGGTCGAACGACGAAGCCGGCCGCAGCAATTGCAGCGCATACGACCCACAGGCCAGACAGATGAAGATCACGGGGATGACCGATCGCCAGCCTCCGAGAGGCCGCCCCAGCCGTGCAAGCAGGCCGGGCATGCCCAGCACCGCCTGATCAACCGCGATCAGCACCGCGACGATACCGCACGAGCCATTCTGCACCCACTCGGAAAACCCCCAAGACCCCATGCCATAGCTCCATCGCCAGACCAGCGCAGCGACGTTGACACACAGGGCGATTCCCCACCATCGCCGCACGAGGCCGCTCATCAAGCTCGGCCTGGGCTCGGCCGTGCGTTCCATGCGGCGCTCAGGGGCGCGAAAGCGACGCGGCCTGGAACCCCAGCTTCGCCAAACGCCGGGACCAGCCAAGCCCATCCGTGGCCCATCCCGGCATCCGCGCCATCGCGTCGATGCGCCGCGCCAGCGCCTCGGCCGCCACCGCCGTGCCGCAATCCGTCGCCGAAGCGCGCGCCACCGCCGCGAGGGTCAGCGCGCCCACGGCCCCGTCGGGCGCAGCGCCCACCGCGGCCTGCAGCCAGCGCGCGCCGGCGCCCACGCCTGCATTGAACGCCGCGTCCAGCGTCACCAGCGCCACCGGCCCCGGAAGGACATCGCACCGCACGCGCTTCCAATACGCGAACATGCACAGCGTCTTTGCTTGGCTCAGCGTCAGATCCTTCACGAGCGCCGGAAACCCCACCCGCTCGGCACCAGGCACAAGTGCGAGGGCATCATGATAGGCAGCGGTCGAGATCCCCCATCGCGTGCCCCCCAGCACCCCCGCGCCCACCGCACCCCCGGTCCAGTTGCCTTTGTCACCCTCGCTCATGTCCAGACCATCATCGGCCGCAAGGAAGGTGCCATCGCCCACGGCCGCGCCGGACCAGGCGCTGGCATCCAGCGGGTTCGCACCCACTTCGTGCTCCATCAGGAACCCGAAGCACCGATCGAACAGGGTGGGGGCGTCATCCATCCAACAGCTCCTTCTTGGTGGGCGCCCGCCCCGGCCACGGCAGAACACGCTCGGGCGAAAGCGGGTCATCGGGATTTGTCTTCGGCGTCAGGTGGGCGGGCATCTGCCGGCGATAGCGCCAGGCGAGGCGGGCGATATGCTGTTCCTGCCGGTCGGTGATCGGCACGGCGGAGTGCTCCAGCTGTTGGCGGATCTGCCGCGCGAATGCTTTGTGCGAAGATCCAGGCAAATAGGTCACCCGGTTGAGCGCCTCCACGGTTGCGCGGATCGCCGCCTCGCGGGCCAGCGCGACGCGCCCGGCCTCGTCATCCTCCGGCTCGGCCGGCAGGGAGCGCGACGTGAAGCTCATCGGGCCGCTCTTTCCTTGAAACCGATCATGCTTCCGCGATAGGATGGGGCGTCCCGCTCCCAGCATACCGTGTATCTCAGAGCGGCATGCTGCGTAGACCGGCGAGGGATAACCCCGACCCAGTTCACCGGGACGCTCACCGCATCATTTCTTGACATACGCAGTCAGCACCCAGTGTCCCTCCGGGCCGCTGCCTCCCTGAGCAAGAACAACACGCTCGCCGCCGAGTTCGAAGGCGTATCCTCGACGACCGTCTGGGGCACCCGTTCCATGCGCAAGAACCTCGGGAATACGGTGGATCAGACTGTAGGCGTCGAGCCCCTCCGCCTCGCGTCTTGCGATCACATGAGCAAGACCAAACCCTTGGCGGAATGCCTTTCCGTGCCCTGCCTTGCCCCAGACAAATGAGACCGCTCCAAGGCCACGCGCCGTCATGGCATCGACCGCATCGCGGTGCGTTGCGAGCACATTGGCGATCGCCGCCCGGCCGCGCCCGACCTCGCGCTCCGCGTCATACCCTGTCGCGGCGAATTTGCCGTCGGCGCGGCGCGGCTGGTCGGGGTTGAACGCCTTGGTCACCTCCACGCAGCCGTCGTCGCAGACGAAACCCTTCTTCACGGGCCGCTCCACCACCGGCACGATCGAGCAGTAACAGGCCGGGTGGAACGGTGGCGCGAAGCCCACCGAGAAATCCTCATCCAGCGGGATCGCACCCTCCCGCACAGCGGCCTCACAGGCGATGCAATGGTTCTCGTTCTGCCCGAGGATGATCCGCTTCTTGAAGATCAGCCCGGTCATAGCGGCCTGCCTTCGCCAGGCGACGATGTTGCCGGTCACCTTCGCCCGCTTCAGCTCGGTGCGCGCGATCAGCATAGCGCGGTCGTCGTCGAACGCGTGGTCGGCCACGATCCGCGCCGCCAGCTTTTTCGGCGCCCACCCTTCGCTCTCGGCGGTCGTCACAAGCCGGTTCAGCGCGTCACGCGTTGTCTGGCTCACGCCCTTCACCAGCTGCGCCGCCTGGTCCTGGGCGGCCTGCACCGCGTCCGGGTCCGCCTGGCGAAGCGGGTTCGGGATCTTCAGGCCAGCCACCTCGGCGCCGGACTTCAAGCCCTCCACCACACCGGCCGCCGTCTCGGTGGCCAGCACGGCCTCGGTGCTGGCCTGCACCGCCGGCCAAGGCATCGCGGCCACCGCCTGCTCGATGACACGCTCCACGGAAGGCGGCAGCGTCGAAGCCAGGTCATCCGCCGCCGCCTCGGCGGCCGCCGCGTCCGGGTGCGCCTTCTTCTTCGGCGCCGGCAGGTCGTCCTCGACTTCCTCGTCACCCGCAGCCTTCGTCACCGGTGTCGGCAGCGCGGCCACAATGGCGGCGGCCACGCGGGGCGCCTCGCTGGTCAGGAAGTGCGACCATACCGCGATCAGGCGGGTCTCGGGGTCCGCCGCCTTCAGCAGCTCTTCCTCCGCATCGGCCTCGTCGGCCTGCGCCCCGCCATCACCTCCCGGCGCGGCGGGCGGCGGCGGCGGCCGCAGCGCCACCTTCAGCGGCACGATGCCGGTGGGCGTGTAGATCACCGGATCGTCGCCGCCAGCGATAGGGTCGCGGCCGATATCCGCGCGCACCTCGTTCAGCGTCAGCGCGCCGACCTTGAGGTAGCCGGTCGAGATCGTCATCTGCGCCTGCGGGTCGGTCTCCTCCTCCTCATGCCAGGCGAATTCGATGTCGCTCCACCCCCAACCCAGCATCAGCATCCGGTTGACCAGCGAAGCCACCCATTTCAGCAGGGGCTGCAGCCCTTCGGCGTTCGCCATGCCCTCAGCCGTCTCGGCCGTGGCGCGATTGACCTGCTTCACCGCCCATTGCGGGCTCACCGAGAAGGCATAGCTGGCCACCCGCGCGAGCCATTCATCGAACGCGTCGGTGAGCATTGCCTCCTTCGTTTGCACGAACGCCTTCGCCGCGGCGCCCGGCACGAACCGCACCTTGCGTCGGGCCGCGGTGTCGTCCGTCAGCAGCTCGTCCCAGTAGCGCTGATACTCACCGATCTGTTCCGGGCTCCACGTGTCCGGCACGCCCGCCAGCGCATCCGGCACGGTGCCGGAGGTGTAGTATTCCAGCTGGCTCATCTGCCGACGCAACGCGATGTTCACCGTCATCGCGATCTGCTGCACCGGCGACATGCCATAGAGCTTGTAGCTGCGCAGATTGCGGGGCGCGTACAGCAGCTCGTCGCGCGTGTAATTCACCGCTGGCAGCCCATGCAGGATCTGCTGGTAAGCCGGCTCCGGCGGCAACGGCGTGCGGCCCCAGTCGTCGATCACGCGCTTGATGGTGGCGCCGTCGATGAATTCGAACGCGTAGATCGCACCGCCCAGGGTTCTTCGCGGATACACGGTCGCCGCATCGATCACCAGCAGGTCATCCAGGATCGCGCCGATCCATTCGTCCCAGCTGTGCTCCCTGTCGGGCGACGTGAAAAACGCGTTGAGCTGGTCGATCCGCGGGTCGGGCCGCTTGCGGGCCGTCTTGTCCTTCAGCTGGAATTGCCATTTCTGCGCCGCCAACTGGTCCTTGCGGGTCTGGATGATGATGCGGACCACATCGCAGTTCTCGGCGAGCGCGCGGAGCTGCTCGGCGGTGATGTCCTCATCGTGCCGGGGCGAATAGTTCAGGTTGACTGCCGGCGTGTAGTCGAGCTGCCGCCCGGCGACCTGGGGCGGCGCCTGCGGCGCGATCGGCTCGGCCGGTCCAAACCAGTTCGCAGGGCCGGTTCCGGTCACCGCGAAGCGGGCGGCTGCCACCAGCCGGGTGAGGATGCCGGGGCGCGCGGGCGCTGAACCGCTCATGCTGCAGTCCCCTTGTCAGCTTCGCGACGCGACAGCATCGCGGCATGTTCCCGCCGCATCCATTCCAGCAGCCCATCATCGGGCTTGGTGATGAATGGGTCGGCGCCGGCGATCGCCATCATCGCCGCCCAGGCGCGGTCCGCGTGTCCCGCGCCATCACGGTCCGCGATCAACCGCGGCAGGCCCGTCTCGCTGTTCACCTTCTTGATCTTGTGCAGATCCGCCCGCAGCACCGGGTCCCCGGCGGGAATGCGGATCTTCCGGTCCTCGAAAGCCTGCTTGGCCACAGAGGCCACGTTCATCCGCACCGCGCCCATCAGGTGCAGACCGGTCACGCGGCCGCGGCCGTGCGCCGCCTTCGCGTCCTCCACCGGCTTTTCGCCCATGCCCGTCTGGTCCATCACCAGCCGTTGCACGTTGTAACGGCTCATGATGCGGGCGATTTCGGCATCCTGAGCGGCGAAGCTGGCGCCGCGCAGCACCGAGATCTCGCGCGTCCACATCACATCGCCCAGCAGCTCCAGCACCCAGGCCACCCAAAGGTCGGAGCGCCGGGCAATGTCGTTGCCCACGAACACAGGGCCGCCCTGATATGCCTCTGGGCGGCCGGCGGCCGGGTCTTCGCAGGCGATGATGTCCGCATAAGGCAGCCAGGCGCTGGCCTCGTCCAGAAACTCCAGCTCGTATTCCTGCCGCCAGAGATCCTCGTCACCCGCGGCGCGCCGCAGCTCGGCCAGGTCGCGCGGCAGGCCATCCGCCACCGCTTCCTCGATCGTCACCTTGTGGCGGGACCAGGTGGCGTCGTCGCTGCTCCACAGCTCGGCGAACTTGTTGTTCTTGCCGTTCGGCGTGCTGGTGATCCGCAGCTTCAGCCCTGGCTTGGACACAACCGGGAACAGGGCGCTCCAGATGGCCCGGCTGTCCTTGTGATAGGCAAACTCATCAAGGAAGACGTTGGCCGAGAACCCGCGCGCCGTATCGGGGTTGGCGGGCAACGCGGTGATCCGGCCGCCATGCGGCAGAGCCACTTCAGCGGCACGGTATGTGCCTTCGTCAAGCCGCAGATTGTATTCCATGAGATCGGCCGCGATCCCGTAGGCCCGAAGGTGCGGCTTGATGCCTTCGTTCATCGCCTCCAGCGCCTGGCGTTCCCCGCGCGAAAGGATCACCCAGCGCGCGCGCCCCAGCCGCAGGTCCGCCGCCACGCAATCGTCAACGATCTCCAACGTGGTGGTGAACGTCTTGCCGGTCTGGCGCGCGAACATGCCGATCTTGAACCGCGCCTGGTCGCGCAGCCATTTCGCCTGATAGGGGTAAAGCAGCGGCGCCATCAGCCTTCACCCACATACAGCGCCCGGATACGCGCGATCATTTCATCCGGCGTCGGCGGCCGCGCCGCGGCCTTCGCCTCATCGCCCAGCTCGGCGAGTTTCTTCTCCATTTCGGCGGCCATCTCGCGCTTGAGCCGAATGGTGTTTTCCATGTCCGTCTTCTGCGCCCGGCTCAAATCGGCCAGCGCCTTGGCCACCAGCGCCGCCTCCTTGGCGGACAGCAGCACATCGCTCTCCTCGCTCGCGGCTGCGGCCAGCAGCTGCATGACGAGCGCTTGCATCAGCTCGATGTTGGCGCGCGCCGCGCGGCCCTCCTTGGCCTCGCCCAGCCGCTCCACCAGCGCCTCGGTCATGCCGCGGCTGCTGCGCACCATCTCCAGCACGCGGTCGATCGACTGTATCTTCCGACCAAGCCCCGAGCGCGAAGGCATCTCCTCCGGCGGCACACCCAGCGCTTCTAGATGAGCGAGAATCTGGTCGATCGTGTGCCCTGCCTCGCGTTTGCGCGCGATCGCGTCGCGGATATCCGCCGGCATCTGATCGATGCGCGAAAGCCGCGGCATCAGGGCGCGCGCCAGCGCTCGCAGAGCACGCCCGGAATTTCCAGGCGCCCCTGCGCGGCCATGTCGCCCCGCTCGGTCAAAGTGACGACGCGAACCTCCTCGAACCATTCCTCGCGCACGCAGCCATGCGTGCGCAGATGCTCGATGTCGCCCCGGAAATCCTCACGCGTGTCTCGCCCGAAGCCGGTGTGCTCCATGGCGGTGCAGATCACGCTCTCATTCGCCTCGCCACCGGTGCGCACCAGAAAGCGCAGGATCTGCACCCTGCGTGCCCGCGTCCAATCATCGCGGAAGCTCATGCGCCGCCCCGCTGTTTCAGCTTGGCGTCCACCAGGACGTTCAGCGGCCGCTCGATCCGCTCCATCGTCTCGCGCAGGCCACGCGTTTCCGTGCGGATCGCATCAACGCCGCCTTCAAGGCGCACCATCTGCTCACGCATGTCGCCCCAGGCGCGGGCGTCGGGCATTTGCCGGATGTCGCCCTCCAGCTTGCTCAGTCGCTCGGCGTGGTCGTCCATCTGCACCCCCATCGGCTCCAGCGCGCGGCCGAGCGCCTGATGAGTCACCAGGGCGCTGCGAATGACGAACCAGGCCACACCGCAGATCACACCGACCGCGCCGCCCATGACGGCGAAAAGATCAATCCAAAACCGGATCGCTTCGGGAATTTCGAGCACGTGGGATCTCCGGACGGGACGGCGGGCGGCGAAGCGAAGGCGGCCGTTTCAGTTGCTGCTCACGCTCACCGGCTTCGCCGTGGCGGAAATCGCCGTGCAGGCCGCAACCACCGCCGGATGCACCAGCGCCTGATCGGTGGCGGCGATCGCGGCAACCGTGGCGCCTGCGGCGCCCGTCAGCGCCACGCTCGTGATCACCGGCTGCACCGCGGCGTCATCCTCGCAGGCCACGGTCACCGCCTGCTGCACCTGCGCGGTCTGCGCTGCGGTGCAGGCTGCCAGCACGCCGCCAAACAGCAGCAACAGCAAGGCGACCGCGGCGGGCGGTACGCTGCCCGTGCTCGGCTTTGCTGCGCTCGGCGGCGCGGCAGCTGCCAGCGAACGGTAGTTCGCGATCACATGGACCAGATTGTAGAGCGTCACATAGGCGGCCGAACTCGCCGCCGACGGCGCCGGCAGCAACAGCAACAGCGCGGTCGCAACCGAAGTGGCAAACGTGACGTAGGGCACAACCGTGCCAAGCGGCGTGGCGGCGATGGAGGCGAGAATGTCCATGGAACCTGTCCCTGTTGCGAGCGTTGGCTCACAGCGTATGGACAGCGCCACAGCTTCATCAGACTGCCCAATGTCAGCCCCAGGCAGGCCGCGAAGCTTCAGCACTCGGTCAGCCGCATCCCCAGCGAGTCCGCGGGAAAGGCGAAGGAAGCCTGCTTGTCCTCAACCAAGGGCGCCACCGATGACCGAACCTGCGGCCGGACCGCGTAGCGCCGCGCGATGGACCGGACGAGATCGGTCACCTCCACGTCGTCAGGTTCGAAGCCGGCCAGCAGGCGGTGCACGTGGCGAACGGTGATGCCCAGCTTGCGGGCCACATCGGGGTTCGACAGGCCGCACACCCGAAGCGCCCGGGCGTCCAGCCAGGTGAGATAGTTGCTCGCCGAAGGCACCGCCCAGTCCTCACCGCCAAACTCTGCGCACAAACGCTGCGCCGCCGCCCAACCAAGGCATTTGACGAGTGGATGCGCACTATAGACCCGCTTCGGCACGTAGATTTTCTGGCCCCCAAACCGCCTGGCAAAGCGAATAGCCAGCGCAGGGGTGGCAAGCGCCGCCACGCGCTGGATCGTCGCGGGCATCAGCGCGAGTTGGTAATCCAGCGTGCTCATTTTGCCCTGCGCACCTCCGCCATGAACAGTTTTTCCCGCGCCGCCCGAGGACTCGGAGGAAGATCATGCCGGCATGAAAGCACCGTCACGATCTGTGCCCGCTCGGGTGCGTAGACCACCCGCACCGCCGGGCCGCCCGGTACGCGCACGATCCATATTTCGCGCCCCTGCGCCTGGCGGGATACCAGGATGGCGCCGGAGACATCGCCCGAAACCGCCGCGATGATGGCCAGTGCCATGGCACGAAAGTCTCCTTCCTCCAGCAGCAATCCATGGCGCGCAAGGGCCGCATCCCGCGCGCGCGCGCATCCGTGGCGCAGGGCGGCGGTATAAGTCACCGTCCGGCCTCCCACGCCGCTGCCAGCGCGGCCAGCCCGGCCTCGGTGAGCGTCACGTCGCGCACGGCAAAGCCGGCGCTGCTCGCCCTTTCGTCCCGCCGCGCGCAGCCGCGCGATCCGCTGCTCGGTCCGCACATCGCCGGACGTGCGATCGGCTGCGCGGGTCCACACGCCAATCCGGTCCGGCAGGTTGCGCATGAAGTGCAGGTCCTGATCCGACAGGGCGGTCATGACTGCCACAGCGAAGGCAGGCTGTTGTCGGGGTGCCGCCGGCATTGCTCGCAGCGGAACAGATACCGCGTCTCCGCCTCGAACGTCTCAGCGCAGCGGACGCATTTGCGCACCACCCGCTCATGCTTCGGCAGGCTGCGCCAGCCCTTCGGGCGCTGCTCCTTGGTGTTGCCCTTAATCGGCATGGGGCGCCTCCACCCGGCGCTGCCAGGCCTTCAGCCCCTCTGTAACCTGGTTGGCCTGCGCCGGGCTCAGCCACTCCGGGTCCGCCACGCCCGTCTGGCGCAGCACGAAGGCCCGCAGCGCCTCCCGCGAGGGGTTCTCCAGGTGCGGCTTCAACGCCGCCCACAGCGCGAAAATCTTGCGCACATGCGCCTTGCCCGAAAGCCGCGGGCGCGGCTTCAGCCCCAGGCGCTCGAACTCCACCAGCACCGCGCGCAGCTGTGCGGGGTCCAGCGCCGAGCAGCTCGTCTTGCCCGTGACCCGCCGCAGCAGGTCACGATAGCTGTCCTCCGTCAGCGCAAGCTCCTTGCGCGCACAGTGCACGCGCGCCACCAGCACGTTGCGCTCCGGCCGCCGCTTCACCGTGGCATCACCCGGCTGCATGGATTTTCTCCTCGATCCGGCGCAGCGCGGCCAGCTGGTTCTCGCTCAGCCCCAGCGCATCGCCGCCCCGCCTGCGTTGCCCCGCGATGGAGGCCAGGAAGTCGCGCTCCCACAGCGTCGGCCGCGGCGAGCGCGCGGCATCGGCCAGCAGCTCATCCAGCCACGCGATCTGCGCGGCCGACATCGTGGGGCCGCCGGGCAGATACGCCCCGCGCCGCGCCCACCGTGCCCGCGCCGGCATCATCGCCGGTTCGCCCGCCGCGCCGTGGCGATGATGCCGGCCAGCAAGGCCCCGGCATGCATCACCGCCACCACCGCCGCCGCCCCCAGCAACACGCCCCCGGTGCTCATGCCGATATCTCCGCCAGCTCCGGCATGTGCGGCAGCACCTCGAACTCCTCGCGCTGGGTGATCGTCACCCCCGGCACCACGCCGTCCACCACACCCGGTTCGGCCAGGATCGCCTCGCGGTTCACCTCCTCCTTCACGCGGATGAACCGGTGCGCCCGCAGCTCCTTCAGCCGCGCGATCACGGTTTCGGCGTTGCGAACCGTCACGGCGGGCGGCGTCATCCGCCAGCGCACCTCGCCGCTGGGGAACGCGGCCGTCTTGCGCTTGCCGCCTTCGGTCAGCTCGGCGCGGTGCGCGGCGCACCACACCTCCACGCCCTTCGAGAGCGCGCTGATGGCCCGGTTATGCGGCTCTGCGAGCACCTCGAACCGGGCGCGGATGCGGGCGATCTCGTCCGCCATGTCCGCCTCGATCCGCGTCCGTGCGGTGATATGCCCGCCGATCTCCGCGATCGCCGCCGTCACCTGCTCGCGGCTCTGCGGCACCGTCACATCCGCCGGCGCCGCCTTGGCGCGCGTCTTCTTCACGCTGGTCATACAGCCTCTCCTCATGATCCCGTTTCGCGATTTCCCGTTGCAGCGCCACCCAGCCCGCCTCGGCGATGAACGCGCACCGGCGGCAGGCATCCCAACCGCCCGCCTGCAGGCTCACGCCACCGCCGAGGCATTCCGGGCACACGCTCATGCCGCGTGCGGCCCCTGGTCATCCGGCGCCTGGGCGGCGCGGCGCCGGGGGCGCGCAGCCCGCGCCACGCCCCCCTCGATCACCCGCAG
>Ga0316227_1002177_pt1 | contig 18206 bp, 10 predicted proteins | sample TBH18019metaG_FD_206012 | JGI IMG/M metagenome (GOLD analysis project Ga0316227, IMG submission 206012) | Freshwater microbial communities from Trout Bog Lake, Wisconsin, USA - TBH18019 | ecosystem: Environmental > Aquatic > Freshwater > Lake > Hypolimnion/Profundal zone | place: USA: Wisconsin... | reverse complement strand
TTGGATCTGGTAATGGATTCAATACCCTTGCTGCAGTTAAACAATTATACGTTAGTTATTCTCCATCATCTGCAGTAAAACTTACTTTGGGAAAATGGGCCACTCATATAGGATGGGAATTGCTGGATGCTTATGCAAACAGGAACTACAGTATGAGTTATGGATTTTCGTATGGACCCTTCTCCCATACCGGTCTTAAAGCAGATATCTCACTGGGTGGCAAAAGCGCTTTCATGATTGGAATTGCCAACCCTACCGATTTTGCAACAACTACTTCAGTAAATAAGGTTGTTTTGGCTCAGTTCAGCACAGGCACCAAAGATGATAAGTTCAAGGCTTACTTAAACTTTCAGGGTGGAACAGGTTTTAATCAATTTGACTTAGTATTAAATGCAGTATTGAGCAGCAAATTCAATATTGACTATGATGGTACCATCAAATCGGTTAAAACAGCCGGTGTTACAAATAGTTGGTCTAGCAATGCCCTTTATTTTAATTATGATCCCAGCAGCAAATTCGGATTAACACTTAGGGGAGAATATTTTGATGATAAAAAATCTGTTGCAGGAGTTGGAAGCAGTGTATTGCAAACAACGCTTTCAGGTAATATCCATATCGGTGGTAATCTTACCATCATCCCTGAATTCCGTTTAGATAATGCAAAAGATAATATTTTCCTAACCAGTGATGGCAAAGGAACAAAAAGTGACGGAAGCTTTATTCTGGCAGCAACTTATAAATTTTAAATTTTATTACTCATCAAAAAAATGATTATGAAAAAAATCGAGGCAATCATCAGAACATCCAAATTTGAAGAGGTTAAAACCGAACTCAAAAAAATTGGCATTGATTTCTTTTCCTATTGGGAAGCCGCAGGCATTGGGAATGAACATATGAGAGGTCACCATAGTTACAGAGGAACGGTATATGATACACAATACATTCCCAGAATATTCCTTTCAATTGTATTAAAAGAAGCTAATGTTAAAAAGACAATTGACTGTATTGAAAAAGCAGCATTCACTGGTGAAATAGGTGATGGAATGATTTTTACTTACGCGATCGAAGAATCAATTAGAATCAGTAATGGTGCAAGAGGTGAAGCATCTACAGCAGGCCCTGGAGATAAAATCTAAACATTAACTAACTAAAACAAAAAATTATGATACGTAAAATATTATTATTTGCTTTTACCATGCTGCTTTCGATAATGGCATTTCAAGTAAATGCTCAAACTGATTCTTCAAAAGTTAAAATTGATACTTCTAAAACTGCTACTTCAGTTGATTCATCAAAGATGGCAGCTGCTGTACCCGCTACACTTACAACAAAAGCCCCAGATCCAAATGGAGGTTTAACCGGAGCTACAGCAGACGTCACAGCCGCAAAAGCAGGTGCACCAACTGCAGCTGAAATATCAGATCAGGTAGGTCATAATAAGATCAGTATAAATATGGTATGGTTATTAATTGGTGGCTTCCTTGTATTCTTTATGCAAGCTGGATTTGCATTGGTAGAAACCGGTTTAACACGTGCAAAAAATGTAGCACACACTATGGCTATGAATTTATTTGTTTATCCTGCCGGCGCCCTAGGTTTTTTTGTTTGTGGTTTTGCTATCATGTTTGGTGGCATGGGTGCATTAGGTACTTTAGGTGGATTTGATGGATTGAATCATGAAATTTCTATACACATTTTTGGGCATGATTTCGGGCTCATAGGGGCTAAAGGTTTTTTCATGAATGGAATTTATGATGTAGGTGTATTAGGATTCTTCGTTTTTCAGGTTGTATTTATGGATGCAACTGCAACCATTCCTACTGGAGCAATGGCTGAAAGATGGAAGTTTGCATCATTTGCAATATCAGGATTTTTAATTGGCGGTATCATCTATCCAATTTATGGTAACTGGGTATGGGGAGGTGGATGGTTAGCTCAACTGGGTACAAACTTTGGATTAGGTCATGGTCATGTTGACTTTGCTGGTTCCTCAGTAGTGCATCTTTCGGGTGGTGTTTTAGCATTTGTAGGTGCAAAAATGTTAGGAGCAAGATTAGGTAAATTCAATAAAGATGGCTCTCCCAATGCAATTCCGGGACATAATATTCCAATGGCAGTTTTAGGAACATTGGTTCTTGCTTTTGGTTGGTTCGGTTTTAATGCAGGTTCAACATTGGCTGGAACGGATCTTCGTTTCACTGTTGTAGCTTTTAATACAATGATCGCATCTTGTGGTGGTGCTTTAGCTGCTACCTTATGGATATGGTTTGTTAGAGGTACTAAACCTGATGTAAGTATGATGTGTAATGGTTTGTTAGCAGGATTAGTTGCGATCACTGCCCCTTGTGCATTTGTTTCACCTATAGGAGGCTTAATCATTGGATTACTTTCTGGTATAATTGTAGTAGAAGTTACATTTTTTGTTGAGAGAAAATTAAAAATCGATGATCCTGTTGGTGCTATTGCTGTTCACGGTGCAAATGGTCTTTGGGGGGTACTAGCCCTTGGATTATTCGCTGACGGCACTTATGGTGATGGATTAAATGGTGTAAAAGGAAATGTAAAAGGTTTATTCTTTGGTGATTCAGGACAGTTTGTTGCTGAAGTAATCGGAGGTTTAACAAACATAATTTTCTTTGCATTGGCAGGCTGGCTAATGTTTAAATTGTTAGATAAATTAGTAGGCAATAGAGTTGAGCCAGAAGTAGAAATGTATGGATTAGATCTTCCTGAAATGGGAATTGATGGTTATTCAGGTATAAGACTTGATAAAAATGCTGAAACTCCTTTATCTAAATAAGAAGTTTAATCATACAACACAACTTAATAAAGAAAAAGAGTCATTTATAATGACTCTTTTTCTTTTGCCTAATAGAATACTTTTTATTCATAATTTATGCAGAATTCCTGCCTGCATTAATAATTCCGAATGAGCATCGCATCACCAATTTCTCATAGGTCTGTTTAACAGGAGCTGCGACCAGTTGTTCTTCCAATTCCCGCACTTTGGTGATCGCATATTGCTGAATAGTGATCAAAGGCAATACGATCCTTTCGCGCATTTGAATGGATAACTGGTCAACAGGATAATCTGCCATTAATTCTGTGTGCCCGGAAAGCTTTTGGACATACTGTTTCGTGAGTTCATACTCTTCATGTATTTTATTCCATATTTCCCCATACACAGGGTGTGTTGCTAAAAAGGATGTCAGTGGGAAAAAACATTTCTGCATCGCCATTTCAGAATTATCGATCAATGTTTTGAAGAATAGGGAACGATGATACATTTCCTGCAGGTCATTCCATTTACCTTGTTTTTCTAATCGTTGCAAAGCCGATCCAACACCATAATACCCTGTTACATTTTGTTTTAACTGACTCCAGGCGCCTACAAAAGGAATGGCTCTCAGGTCTTTTAAATTCATTTTTGAGGAAGCACCCCTTTTAGCAGGTCTGCTACCGATATTCGTTTCAGAGTAAAAACGCAAGGGACTTGCATGGCCTAAATATTCGATGAAATAAGGATGTTCTTTTAACTGAATATATGAATGATAACTTTCTTCAGCCAGTGATTGTAATAATTTTTCTTCCTTTTCCAATAAAGTAAGTTCATTATTTGAGAGCAGGTCATTATAGATTCCCGCATCGATCATTTGCTCGATATTATATTGTGCGGCATCAATTGTTCCAAAATTAGAACTTACAGTCTGACCCTGAATAGTTAATTGTATCTCCTTATTTGCAATATTCTTACCCATTGAGGCATAGAACTGATGTGTTTTTCCCCCACCGCGTGCAGGCGGGCCGCCACGGCCATCAAAGAATACTACATTAATTCCATATTGTTTTGAAATGGAAGTCAATTCTTCTTTTGCTTTGTAAATACTCCAGTTAGCCATCAGATAGCCACCATCTTTGGTGCCATCTGAAAATCCGAGCATAATAGTTTGTTTATTCTTTCTTCTTTCCAGATGCAGTTTATATATAGGGTGTTCATATAATTCCTTCATTACACCAGCAGCATGTTGCAAATCTTCAACCGTTTCAAATAAAGGAACAATATCAACAGTTAATTCATTCCGTTTCCATCCGCTTAATAAAAACAGTCCGAAAACTTCAATAGCATTCAAAGCAGAATTACACTGACTGATGATGTATCGGTTACACCCTGCTTCACCATTATGTTGCTGAATATCTTTGATGGCTGTCATCACATCCAATGTATCTCTGTGAACATCATCGGTTATAAAAATATTATTGCCGACCGTGGTTGTGATATTCGTGAGTAATTCTATTTTTTCTGACGATGATAAACTATTATAATTAGCGGGTAGTGCTTCGGTATTTGCAGCAATGGCATCTAATACTTTTCCGTGAACACTGCTATCCTGTCGAATATCCAATGAAGCAAAATGCAAACCAAATACTTCAACTTTATTGATCAAACTGTCAGCAAGATCAACAAACATATTATTGTTCTCATAGATCAATTGATGTTTGATCTCTTTTAATGCATCGAGTATTTCTTTCTGGCTCAAATCGAATGCATGGCCGGGAATAAATAAATGGTCGTACAACTTCTTTTCCAATTGTGCCAACAATATATCAATTCCTTTGAAAGTTAACCTGCGCTTCAATTTCCGAACATCAAGATAATAGGATTTAATAATGCTTCCTCTTAATGCTTCAGCGACCTGAAGGGTTGTATTTGTTTTTACAAATGGATTGCCGTCTCTGTCACCACCCGGCCAGAAGCCCATTCTCACTATCGGATTTTCAAGATCAACTGAATCGTGAAAACGATTCTTTATGAAAGAAATGATCCTTCCGGTTGCTGGGTAAAAAATATTTTCCAGATACCAAATCAAACTTACGGCCTCATCATAAGGGGTAGGCTTTTGTTGTTGAAAGAAAGGTGTTCTTCCCAACTGCTGCAGGTAAGTATAGATCTGATGTTCGTTGTTGGTATTTACGGCAGAGGAAAGATCGTGAATGATCCCTAAAACCGCGCCTCTATAAAATTGTGTGGGATGTGCAGTTAAGACCAACTGAATATTAAAGTCTTTAAGTTTCTTCTTAAGTGCCTCAACTTTATGTTCCTGTTCAACGGCAACTGCTAAATTTTTAAGTGTTCCTTTTCCACTCATATCATGTATTTGTTTGAATGCAGCATCTTCCAGCGCATCAAACAAAACAACTTGCCGTTCTATGTATTGTACAAAACGAAATAATATATCCAGCTTTTCCTGTTCGCTTTTTACAGTCGTCTGTTTTTTGAAAAACTCATCTACAATTTCAACAGGGCTTTGTTTTTTCTTGTAGCCTTCCTCACAATTCAATAATAATAATGAAACGAGAATACCTGTCTTTTCAATGCGATGAAATGGCAAAGAAGTAAACAAACTGTTATATAATTGAAACTTAATACCTACAAGGTTTTTAAATGTTTGCAGGTTCGCATTGTTCGACATAATTATTGTTTTACCGATTGAAGGCAGGCGATCTTCAGGCTCGAAAATTAATAAAATTTAACTAGAGTATTTAGATTTCCTTTATCTTTACAACCACAATAATGAAAAAACAGCAGATTATACCATCTTTTCTTAAAATAACCGCACCCGCGTTTATTGCTGTATTTACTATCACAACAACTACGATTACCCTTTAGGGGTAATATTTTTCCATATCATCAATTGGGCATATCGCTGTTTATCTTTGTAAAGATATATTTATCCATTTTTCAAATTCGTTTTCATGAAAGTTTTAAAGTTTGGAGGTTCTTCTGTAGCAACCCCGGAAAATATCAAGAAAGTTGTATCCATCATTCAACAATCTCAATATAAAAAATCAATCATTGTTCTTTCTGCATTTGGTGGCGTAACAGATCTTTTAATTAAAACCGGAACTGATGCTGCTCTGGGCAATGAACAATATAAAGAGACCTTAACGGCATTAGAAAAAAGACATATTGAAACTGCCAAAGGATTATTGCCGGTAACAACACAAAGCAGTTGCCTAAGCAATATCAAACAACAGTTCAATGAACTTGAAGATATTTGTGAAGGTGTTTTCCGTTTAGGCGAATTATCCAAACGGACTCAAGACCGTATCATTAGTTTTGGTGAATTACTTTCTTCAAAAATCGTCAATGCTTATCTGCAATCCACCCAAGTAAACAGTGAATGGATCGATAGCAGAGAACTTATCAAGACGAATAGTAATTTTGGATCTGCTTCTGTTGATTTTCCTGTTACCAATCAATGCATTGTTGATAAAGTAAACTCATCTTCCGCTACATTATTCATCGCTCCCGGTTTTGTTGCAAGTGATCATAATGATCACACAACAACATTAGGACGAGGTGGTTCTGATTATACTGCTTCCATATTTGCAGCTGCATTGAATGTGGAAGATCTGGAAATATGGACCGATGTTACAGGAATGATGACCGCTGATCCCCGCTGGGTTAGCAATGCAAGAACCATTGCACACACTTCTTATCGGGAAGCAATGGAGTTATCGCATTTTGGCGCAAAAGTCATTTATCCCCCAACCATTCAACCTGCGATGCAGAAAGGTATTCGGATATGGGTAAAGAATACGTTTGAGCCTGCCGCTTACGGAACATTGATCGAAGAGATCACTAAACAGGATGGAGAAATAATCACGGGCATTTCCAGTATCAATCATATCTCTTTACTGAGTCTGGAAGGCAGTGGCATGGTGGGCATTCCCGGGTTTTCTAAAAGATTATTTGAAGCATTGGCGAATGAAAAAGTGAATGTGATCCTGATCACACAAAGTTCTTCAGAACATTCAATTTGTGTGGGAGTAAATTCCTCTGATGCTGCAAAAGCAAAAATCATAGTTGATACTGCATTTGATTATGAAATAAAAACAGAAAAAGTCGAACCATTAAGAGTGGAAGAGAATCTATCCATTATTGCATTGGTGGGCGACAGGATGAGGCACCATCCGGGCATTGCAGGTAGAATGTTTCACTCATTGGGAAAAAACGGTATCAATATTCGTGCAATTGCGCAAGGCTCTTCCGAAAGAAATATCTCTGCAGTTGTAGCACACAACGATATTAAAAAAGCAGTGAATGTTTTGCACGAAGCTTTCTTCGAAACAACTTACAAACAATTAAACGTGTTTATTGTTGGCGCCGGAAATGTAGGCGGAAAATTATTGGCACAGATAAAACAACAACAGGATTATTTATTGCAGCATTTAAATTTGCAGGTTCGTATTACCGGTATTGCCACAAGTAAAAAAATGTTGTTTGTTGAAAATGGGAATGAAATTGATCTGAACAATTGGAAAGAATCATTGATGCAAAGCAATTCCATGGACCTTGAAAGGTTCACAGATATTATTATTGAAAAGAATTTACGTAACAGTGTTTTTGTTGATGTTACTGCCAATGCAGACGTTGCTTCGGTGTATGATAAACTATTGGCTAAAAGTATTTCAGTAGTTGCCTGCAATAAGATCGCAGCATCTTCAGCATTTACCAATTATAAAAAACTTAAATCATTGGCAAAAGAATTCAATGCTCCTTACCTCTTCGAAACAAATGTAGGTGCCGGTCTGCCGGTAATTGGAACTTTGAATGATCTGATCAAGAGCGGGGATAAAATAAATAAGATACAAGCTGTATTATCAGGCACGCTCAATTTTGTATTCAATAATTATGATGGCAGCATGCCATTTGCACAAGTGGTGAAACAGGCACAGGATGAGGGTTACACAGAGCCGGATCCAAGATTGGATTTGGGTGGAACTGATGTGATGAGAAAGATCATGATCCTTGCACGTGAAGCCGGAGAAAAAATAGAAATGTCAGATATTACCAATAATGGTTTCTTACCTGAATCCTGTTTTAATGGAAGTGTTGCAAACTTTTATTCTGAAATGGAAAAACACGAAGCTCATTTCAAAACATTGTATGATGCAGCTGCAAAAGAAAATTGCAAATTGAAATTTGTTGCAAGCTTTGAAAATGGAAAAGCGACCGTTGGCTTACAGCATATCCCATCGAACTCTGATTTCTATCATTTGTATGGCAAAGACAATATTGTTTTATTTTACACCCAACGTTATCCCGAACAACCATTGGTAGTGAAAGGTGCCGGAGCAGGTGCAGATGTTACTGCAAGCGGTGTATTTGCTGATATTATAAGAGTAGCGGGATAAATCCCAAATCACTTGAAAGGGACCTAAAAACCATTCAGACAAATGAACGTATTTAAAAAATATTATGATGTTTCTGCTTTCTCCCCTTTAGGGGCCGGAGGTTCAATAAAAGTTTTAAGTCCAGCCACTGTTGCAAACGTAGTTTGCGGTTTTGATATTTTAGGTTTTGCATTGAACGAACCGAATGATGAGTTCACCATTTCATTCAGTGATGATAAGGGCGTTACCATTATTAATGAAGATGAGTATAATTTGCCGCTAGATCCTGAAAAAAATGTTTCAGGTGCCGCATTATTAGCACTACTCGATGAGACACCGGATATAAAAGGATTTCAGCTTATCAGTAAAAAGAATATCAAGCCCGGAAGCGGGATAGGCAGCAGTGCTGCAAGTGCTGCCGGTGCCGTTGTTGCTGCGAACCATCTATTAGGAAACAGGTTTACCAAAGAAGATATGGTTCGTTTTGCCATGTTTGGTGAAAAAGTAGCCAGCGGTGTGAAACATGCCGATAATATTGCGCCGGCCATTTATGGAGGCGTTACTTTAATTCGCTCTATTTTTCCTTTGGATATTGTAAGTATTGATGCGCCTGAATTACATGTAACTGTTGTACATCCTCAAATTGAAGTACGTACGTCGGATGCAAGGCAAATTTTAAAACAACGGGTATTGTTAAAGGATGCCATCAAACAGTGGGGAAATATTGCAGGATTGGTTGCCGGGTTCATCAAACACGATTATGATCTTATTGGAAGGAGTTTGGAAGACGTGATCATTGAACCGGTTCGCAGTATTCTAATTCCGGGTTTTGATGAAGTAAAAAAGAAATGTAAGGAAGCCGGAGCATTGGGTGGCGGCATTTCAGGGTCAGGACCTTCCATTTTTATGCTAAGCCGGAATGCAAATACAGCAAAGGCTGTAGAAGCGGTGATGAAAGAAGTGTATGAAAATATTGGTTTGGCCTACCATACGCACGTAACCACCATTAATCAAGAAGGAGTAAAACTGTTATAAAAAATTGTAAATATTGAATGTGCAATCATTTCAATATTTAATATTTAATTTGAACCATGAACTATTATAGTTTAAACCATAATTCAGCGAAAGTAAATTTTGCTGAAGCTGCATTACGCGGACAAGCACCTGATAAAGGTTTATATTTCCCGGCATTCATTCCACAGTTGTCGAAAGACTTTCTTTCTAATATTCGTAATTATACGAAAGAAGAAATTGGTTTTAAAGTAATGAAACCTTTTGTTGGCGAAACCATTCCTGATACTGACTTGCAGAAGATTGTCAACGAAACGATCCATTTCGATTTTCCGTTAGTGAGAATTTCAGAAAATATTTATTCTCTTGAATTATTTCACGGCCCTACACTTGCGTTCAAAGATGTGGGTGCAAGATTCATGAGCAGGTGCTTGGGTTATTTCAATCGTCATGCCTATCACAAAACAACGGTACTTGTTGCAACATCAGGTGATACCGGCGGTGCAGTTGCAAATGGATTTTTAGGTGTAGAAGGTGTTGATGTGATCATTTTGTATCCATCAGGCAAAGTGAGTAAGATCCAGGAATTACAATTAACTACGCTTGGGCAAAACATTACTGCATTAGAAGTAAACGGAACATTCGATGATTGTCAGGCAATCGTGAAGCAAGCATTCATGGATGAAGACCTGAATCAAAAGATCAATCTTACCTCTGCCAATTCCATCAATGTTGCCAGATGGTTACCGCAACAGTTATATTATTTCTTTGCCTACCAGCAATGGCAGGAAGAAGAAGCGCCGATCATCTCTGTGCCCAGTGGCAACTTCGGAAATATTTGTGCAGGAATATTGGCACATGTTTCCGGTTTACCTGTAAAACATTTTATTGCAGCCTGCAATGCAAATGATGTTGTTCCTCAATATTTACAAACCGAGGAATACAAACCAAAACCTGCTATTGCAACCATTTCCAATGCAATGGATGTTGGAAATCCGAGTAATTTCATCCGCATTCTGGAATTATTCAAACAACAATTCAGTTCTCTAAAAAATAAAATGAGCAGCATAAGTGTTGAGGATATTACTACAACCGAAACCATAAAAGAAGTTTTTCAACAATATCATTATATATTAGACCCCCATGGAGCTGTTGCCTATTATGCCTTAGAGAATTGTCTTCAAAATTCAGCTTCCGGAGCTGTTGGATGTAAAGGTTATATTTTAGAAACCGCACACCCTGTCAAGTTTCCTGATACGGTTGAGGATGCAATCGGTAGATCTATTGAGTTTCCGGAACAAGTGCAGCATTTATTATCAGCTGAAAAGAAAAGTATCATCATGCATGCTGATTTTAATAATTTCAAGGAATGGCTGTTGCATAGATAATATAAATGCTGTAATGAATGAAATCAAAAAATCATTGGGCTGTATTTTTATCAAACGATGCCGATATCCATTTATTTGCAGAAGATCTTATCAACGGCAAAGCAGTTGAGCCATTTGCCGTATTTAATGGTTTAAAAGGCATTTTGTTCTCTCCTATATTATTGAATGAATTAATTGAAGAAGAATCCCGTCGCGATTATTCAGATGTAACAATAAATATCAAACGAGAACTCAGATCTTTATCCAGTGGGGAGCAGAAAAAAGCCTTACTGTCTTATGTTCTTTTGCAAGAACCTGATTTCATTATCTTAGATAACCCTTTCGACAATCTTGATAAGGCATCCCAACAATCCTTGAGAAAAATGCTTGCTGAAATTGCAGAACATACTACTCTAATACAATTGATTAACAGAAAAAAAGACCTGCTTCCCTTTATCAGTAATGCCATTGTGCTAGATGCGAATAATAAAATCACTATTACAGATGATATTGCATTTCTTCTCAATAATCATGATAATGCTATAACAAGCATATATTCAAAAAAAGTGCCTGAGCCCATTCATCATAACGATATTGACACAACAACACTCATTCAATTCAACAATGTGACAGTTCAATATGGCAATAAAATAATTTTACAAAATATCAACTGGATCATCAATGCAGGTGAGTTCTGGCATTTAGTTGGCCCAAACGGTTCAGGTAAAACAACTTTACTTACAATGATCACCGGCGATAATGTAAAAGGTTATGGCAAAGACTTTTTATTATTCGGCAGAAAAAAAGGAAGCGGTGAAGCTGTTTGGGAAATAAAAAAGAAGATCGGCTATGTTACACCATCAATGACAGATCTTTTCAATACTCGTCATACTTTAGAAGAAATGATTGTGTCGGGTTTTTATGACAGCATCGGTCTATATATCATTCCCACAGAAATGGAATTGAGGCTAGCTGATGAATGGTTGCAGTTGATGGAAATGGAACACCTCAAAAACAAAGCATTTTGTGAACTTTCTTTGGGTTTACGACGAAAGGCATTAATTGCCAGATCGATGGTAAAACATCCTCCGCTTTTGATCCTGGACGAACCTGCATTTGGCTTGGATGACCATAATACTGCCATGGTAACAGCCCTCATCAATAAAATTGCAGTAGAAAGCAGAACAGCTATATTGTATGTTTCGCACCGAACAGAAGATGGTATTAATCCTCAATTCATTTTTGAATTGATCCCAACTGAAAGCGGATCGATGGGTGTGGTAAAATAATTTTTGTTACAATCTTTAGGAAGATGGCAACAGTTCTTGCGTCGCACACTTGTACTTCATAGCCTTACTGAACAGACAGAATTTTTAAACATACCGGTTTATCCACCTGAATTTGATTGGGCATTGCCACCAGCATTCCCGTGCTTTTCATGATATTGAAAATAGCAATATTGTTTGTGTCTCGATTTGCAACTAATAAAAATTTGCCTGTAGGATCGATTGCAAAATTTCTCGGATGAATTCCTAAACAGGATTGGTGTCCCAATTCCGTGAGCAGCCCTGTTGAACCTACTCTAAAAATACTGATGTCATTGGCTTTGGCACGGTTAGTTGTATATAAATACTGACCGTTGGGTGTTATATGTATATCTGCACTGCCCCTGTCTTCTTTTCCAGCAGTATTGTCTGAAACTATGGTTTGTATCTCTGTTAATTTGCCGTCGTTGTATTGATATGCGATTATTTTTCCGCTCAACTCATTGATCAAATAAGCATATTTTTTATTGGGATGGAAAGTAATATGCCTTGGACCTGAACCATCGGGAACATCGGTAGTTACGACTTCTTCATTCAATGGTTGCTGATCATTATTTGGATCGAATTTATATTGATACACTTTATCTGTTCCCAGGTCATTGGCAAAAACATATTTTCCATCAGGTGAAAAAGTTGCGCAATGAACGTGCGGTTTTGACTGTCGTTCGAAATTTGTACTGTATCCCTGGTGATCAATTGTTTGGGCCAGTGGCTGCAAACTTCCGTCGGCATTGGTTTTCAGGGCACTTAAATTTCCTCCGTTATAATTGGCAACAACGATCCATTTGCCTGTTGAATCTACGTCAACATAACAGGGATCATCGCCGCCTGTCTCGGTCTTATTCAAAAATGTCAAAGCCCCTTTTTTCTTATCAAACGAAAATGCGCTCACTTCACCGGGTTTCTCTTTATGGTTTTCATTTGTTACATACACAAACTTTTCATTTTTCGTGATGGCGATATATTCAGGATTGGTTGTTCCGCTGATCTTACTTACAAAAGTTGTAGCACCGGTTATAGAGTTGAATTTGTACACATGAATATCTGTGGTATAAGTTCCAATCAATAAGTAATAGTCTTTGTTTTGAGAATTGACTGTTGACATAGTCAACATTAATAGGCAAGCAATAATAATCCGCATAATCAATTTTTTAAGAAGATAATGAATCAAAAATAAGCTATTTAATTCCTCAGCTTTGTTTCAATAAAAATGTAATAGGACAGCTTCTATCAAATTAATCCAGGGCTTTTCTCAGTTTTTTGACTACAATAATATCACAATATAAACTATAAGAAAGCCCACATTTTATATAGCAATTTGTAGTGCCTTAAAAAAGGTTTATTTAATATCCTTAATACTAATTAAATCCAAATTGCAGATTAAATTTCCACAAATTGGAATTATTCTTAAATATGTATTATCATAATTGATTGATTATAATTTACTTAGATAAAAATGATTGGATGGCATGAATATAGATTAATGATTGAAAATTAAAAAACACAACCTTAATTATGAAACTGCTTCAAACTTTATTAGTCATTGTTTCTTCCGCAGTAATGCTCAGCTCATGTAGCAAAAAAGATATGAACAGCACAACTGCCCCTGTTGCAACACCTGCAACAACAATCAACAAGATCGCACCTGATGGATTCAACTATAGTACAGTAAAAAAAGTGACTGTAAATGTTACAGCTTTAACTAACGACAACAAGCCAATGTCGGGTGTGCCCATGAGCATTTATACTTTAAATGCAGGCGGAGGTTTAGATAAAATGATATTCAAAGGATTTACAGATAATTCTGGGGCTTTCAATACTACACTTTCTGTCCCTGCTTATTGCGACACATTAGTGATCGATCCTGCATACATTGGATTAGTGCGTTTGGCTAAAGCAGGCATCAATGGTTCTACTATCAATTGCAGCATTGGCGGTTCAAAAGGTTTTGGTGGCGATATTGCTTCTACCATGAATGTGGGGAGCAATTTATCTGCTTATCATTCTCAAGCTTTAAGTGTTTTCAACTCTGCAACAGCTTTTGGTTATACAAACACTAATACAACAAAGTTTGCTTACATGGGCAAATATGATGCAATGGGAAGACCCTTGTATCTTGAACCTGGCGAAGATGTGATTAGTGCAGATATGCTAAAAGCCATTAATACTTCTTTACCTGAGGGTATAAATGTTGCAAAAACTCATCCTCAATATATTTCATCAGGTGCTGCTTCAGATATTGTTATAACAGAATTGGCAGATGTTTATCTCACATTTACGTATGAAGGCGCAGGTTATAAAAATTCTTTAGGCTGGTATAAATACCCTACAAACAATCCTCCAAAAACGATGAATGATATTGATTCCATACACTTTGTTTTTGAAAATTGTAGTTTAGTAGGCAGTGGCGGAAATATGCAGTCTGGGGATAAAGTGAAAATCGGCACTTTTGATAAAGGCACAACCATCGGATTAGTCCTATTTGCTGATGCATGGACTGGCTCTGCAGTTAATTATTATTCAGGTGGCGTTTATTTTACTGACAGTTATTTAAATCCAGAAGTGAGTGCAGACATGAAAAAACATACTGTATTACTCCAATATCAAAATACTTACCTTATTGGTTTTGAAGATCAAAACAGAGAATCTATTTATTGCGACCATGATTTTAATGATGTTGTTGTATATGCAACCTCAAATCCTGTAGAAGCTATTTCAACCAACAATGTACAAATTGCAGATACACCTGTTGATACAGATGGCGATGGGGTTACAGATGCTTTTGACGCTTTCCCTAAAGATCCAGCCAGAGCATATATTAATTATTTTCCAGCCCAAAACACATGGGGTACATTGGCATATGAAGATCAATGGCCAGGTGCTGGAGATTATGATATGAATGACCTTGTTGTAAATTATCAATACAAGATCATCAGTAATGCAAAGAATAATGTAGTAGAAATGTTTGGAAGTTTTGTACCAGTTGCATCAGGAGCTATTTATAACAATGGTTTTGGAGTTCAATTTCCATTCTCATCTGATCTGATACAAACAGTAACAGGACAAAATTTAAAGAGTGGTTATATCAAAACAAATGCAAATGGAACAGAAGCAGGCCAGAAGAATGCAGTTATCATTCCTTTCGATAATGCGCATTCAATGATCAGATATGCAGATGGAGGATTATTTATCAATACAAAATCTGATTTATCAAAAGTGTCAGGTGATACTTCAGTAGTATATGTTGGATTTAATAGCCCCATCCCTACATCTACATTAGGAACTGCTCCATTTAATCCTTTTCTTATCAGTAATATGCGCAGAGGATATGAAGTACATCTTCCTAACAATGCACCAACAAATTTGATCGATAATACTTTATTCAATACACTTGAAGATGCAAGTAATGCAAACGCCGGGATCTATTATGTTACCAAAGACAATCATCCATGGGCATTAAGCTTTACTGAAACTTTCAATTACCCAATTGAAACGATTTCGATCGATCAGGCATATTTACACTTCTTTGATTGGGCTAAATCAGGCGGAACACAATATACAGACTGGTATAAAAACACAGGAGGCGGTTATCAGAATACGAATAACATTTACAACAAATAGTATAGATACATTTTCATAGAAGGGCAATTTGGATAAAAGAGAGCCGGTAGTTTTACTGGCTTTTCTATTTGCATGATGAAAGAAAAAAACTGTTGACGACTTTCATCTCAATGTCAGTAATTAAGTTTTAGTATTCACCAGGAGAACCTGATTATTTTAATATTTTTGAGAAAAAAAGTAAATGAATATCATCAACTTCGAATTCAAAGCCAGAGTAACCAATATAAAAGAAGCAGAAAAAAAGTTGCAGCAACAGCATCCCATCTTTAAAGGCGAAGATCATCAAACAGATACTTATTTCAATGTAGAAAAAGGAAGATTAAAGCTACGTGAGGGAAATATTGAAAATGCATTGATCTGGTACGACAGGCAAAATACTGCCGATGCAAAACAATCCAATATTATCTTATACAAGCATCAGCCATCCATCTCTCTAAAAAATATTTTGACCAAAGTACACGGAATAAAAGTTATTGTTGACAAAACCAGAAAGATCTATTTTATCGATAATGTAAAATTCCATTTCGATCTCGTAGAAGGCCTGGGAACATTCATTGAAGTAGAAGCCATTGACAGTAAGGGTTCTATAGGGATAGAAAAATTAAAAGAACAATGCAAATATTATTTTGATTTTTTTGAACTGCAGCATACTGATTATGTAAACAATTCATACAGCGATCTGCTTCTTGATAAGAATTAAATATTAGGATTGAATATTGATCCGGAAATACTGATCCATACCGTTAAAGTTATTTCTGTACTTAAATTTCCAGAATAGGTTCCTTAGAATGCATACATTGAAGCATTGCATGGATTCATTACTTCTATGAAGGTATACATTAGAACTTTGTATTGATACATTGTTTCTCTGAATACATACATTGCTGCTTTGTATGGATACATTGCTTCTCTGAATACATACATTGAAGCTTTGTATGGATACATTGCTTCTCTGAATACATACATTGAAGCTTTGTATGGATACATTGCTTCTCTGAATACATACATTGAAGCTTTGTATGGATACATTGCTTCTCTGTAACCATGCAACAGAGCATTTTCTGGGGGAAATAGTTCAGATTTTGCTAGAAATTCTCAGTGATAAACTGGAAGTTTAAAAAACTTATATTATGTCAAACAAAAAAGCCATCCCAAATTAATGAGATGGCTTTAATTTTATTTGAATTGGATCTTTATTCGAATTTAAGATCCAAACCTAAACCTCTTAATTCATGCACCAATACATTGAATGATTCAGGTACACCTGCTTTCGGAATATTATCACCTTTTACGATCGCTTCATAGGTCTTTGCACGGCCGATAATATCATCAGATTTCAATGTCAGTAATTCCTGTAAGATGTTGGCTGCACCATAAGCTTCCAATGCCCAAACTTCCATCTCACCAAAACGCTGTCCACCGAATTGTGCTTTACCACCCAACGGTTGTTGCGTAATTAAACTGTATGGCCCGATAGAACGTGCATGCATCTTATCATCCACCATATGGTGTAATTTGATGATGTAGATAACACCCACAGTTGCTTTCTGGTGGAAGCGTTCTCCTGTTTCACCATCATACAGATAAGTATGACCGTTCATTGGGATATCCGCTTTCTTACAATATTCTTCGATCTCAGTTGTTGATGCACCATCAAAAATAGGCGTTGCAAAACGAACACCCAATTTTGTTCCGGCCCATCCTAATATTGTTTCATAGATCTGTCCCAAGTTCATACGTGAAGGCACACCTAATGGGTTCAACACGATATCAACCGGCGTTCCATCTTCCATGAAAGGCATATCTTCTGCACGAACGATCTTGGCAACGATACCTTTGTTACCGTGACGGCCCGCCATTTTATCACCCACTTTCAGTTTACGTTTAACAGCGAGATAAACTTTAGCAAGTTTCAATACACCAGCCGGTAATTCATCACCAATGGAAATATTGAATTTCTCTCTCTTGTATCTGCCTAACTCTTCGTTATACTTAATACTGTAGTTGTGTAATAAGGTGTTGATCTGATCATCGGTATGTTTATCACCAGTCCAACCCAATGGATTGATGTTCTGATAATCGATTACTGCTAAATTCTTAGCATTGAACTTGGCACCCTTTCCGATCAATGATTCACCGAAATTGTTGCTTACACCTGCTGATGCTTTATCTTTTAAAAGAATTTGTAGTTTACCTAACAATTGTTCTTTTACATCTTCTACATTTTGCTGATGTACTTTTTCAACTTTTTCCAATTGTGCCTTTTCACGGATTTTACCATTCTTATCTTTCTTGGCACGCTGGAATAATTTCTTATCGATCACCACACCTTCAGTTCCGTTTGGAGCTTTCAGAGAAGCATCTTTTGCATCACCTGCTTTATCACCGAAGATAGCACGCAACAATTTTTCTTCCGGTGTTGGATCTGATTCACCTTTTGGAGTGATCTTACCAATTAAAATATCGCCTTCTTTAATGGTTGCGCCAATTCGAATGATACCGTTCTCATCCAGGTCTTTTGTAGCTTCTTCAGAAACGTTGGGTATGTCCGGTGTTAATTCTTCTTCACCCAATTTAGTATCGCGAACTTCTAATTCATATTCATCAATGTGAACTGAAGTAAACAGATCTTCACGAACCACTTTCTCATTGATCACGATCGCATCTTCAAAGTTGTAACCCTTCCAAGGCATGAACGCAACCT
>Ga0316227_1002160_pt1 | contig 18296 bp, 15 predicted proteins | sample TBH18019metaG_FD_206012 | JGI IMG/M metagenome (GOLD analysis project Ga0316227, IMG submission 206012) | Freshwater microbial communities from Trout Bog Lake, Wisconsin, USA - TBH18019 | ecosystem: Environmental > Aquatic > Freshwater > Lake > Hypolimnion/Profundal zone | place: USA: Wisconsin... | reverse complement strand
TTTGGCGAGGTTAGCTCCTCAGGATGACAAAATAATATGGGCCGCTCCGGTTTCCGTGCTCGGTTTCGGTTTTGTGGTTAATGGAAAGGGCACTTCACCGCAGTCCACGAGCCTCCTCTGCCGTTTTGGGGTCATCCATTTCTGACCGCGCCGGCGGTGGGCTCATTTTCATTCTTCAATTCGCCTCGTGAGATTCCTTCGACGGACTCAGGACAGGCTGCCAATGAACCTGCGGCGCGGCCAGCGACGGCATTTACACCGGCTCGGCGCTGAAATGGTTTCAAGCCGCTTCCATGGAGAGAGCGGGAGTCTGAGGCTACACTGTGCCCTCGCCTGGCGCTAAACAGATACCGCGACGCAGTCGCGTTTCCTCAAAACGCCCAACGCAATTCCGCGGGAAGATCCTCAACAGGGGCGCGGGACTTTTCCAAAAAACTAAAACAGCCACTGCCCGCAGATTCCGCGAAGCAGTGGCTGTCCTTAGGGGCTCGATACAAATTAGGCGTTATTATTGAAACGAAACTTCATCTTCATGCGCTTGGCGGTGGCCCGCGCTTTGCGCTTGACCTTCTGCGTCGGAGTTTCGAACGCACGGAGACGGCGTACTTCATCCATCACTCCCTCTGCGTCGAGTTTGTTCTTCAGGCGCTTCAACGCACGGTCAATGGGTTCTCCTTTGCGGACTACAACTTCTGGCATGATATTTGTCGTTGGTTTCAGTAATTCAAGGCCGCATCAAATGCGGTGACGGTAACTTTTGAGGTTTTCCCTCAAATCGTCAATAAGATTCTTCTAAAAAATATATTTTCTCACCTCAGCAGCCACGTCAGGATCGCTTTCTGCACGTGCAGCCGGTTCTCGGCCTGCGTGAAGATGGTGTCCGCGTGCGCTTCCATCACTTCGTCGGTGATTTCGTTGCCGCGGTAGGCAGGCAGACAGTGCATCACCAACGCCCCGGGGCACGCTTTTTTCACCAGAGCAGAGTCGATGCAGTAGCGGGCCAGTTGCGCAAGGCGGAATTCCCGCTCTTTCTCCAACCCCATGCTCACCCACACGTCGGTGTAAAGCACGTCGGCGCCCGCAACCGCCGCATCGAGGTCCTCGGTAACGGTAATCCTCGCGCAGCCGCCGCCACTGCTGTTCACCCGGGCCAGCAAGTCCTCCGAGGGCTGAAACGGCTTGGGCGCGGCGATGCGCAGGTTGAAATCGAGCTTCGCCGCGGCCCAGAGCCAGGAGCGCGGAACGTTGCACGCGCCGTCGCCGATAAACGCGACGGTCTTGCCTTCAAAACGGCCAAGCCGCTCCCGGATGGTGAACAAGTCGGCGAGGATCTGGCACGGATGCTCGTCGTCGGTGAGTGCGTTGACGGTGGGAATCCCGCTGTATTCGGCGAATTCCTCGACATCCTTCTGCGCGAAGGTGCGGATAACGGCCCCGTGCAGCATCCGGCCCATGACGCGGGCGGTGTCCTTGATCGGTTCGCCGCGCCCGAGTTGGATGTCGTTGGCGTTCAGGAAGAGGACGTCGCCGCCGAGTTCGCGGATGCCGACTTCGAAGCTGACCCGGGTGCGGGTGGAGGACTTGCTGAAAATGAGCGCCCAGCACTGGCCGCGCAACGGGTGCTCGGTATGCGCGCCTCGCGTAGCCTTCAGTTCTCTGGAAAGCGTCAGGATATCGGCGATATCGCTTGCCGAGAGCGCTTCGATGGAAAGCAGGTTCTTCATGTCATGCAAGGACCTGGCGCAAAATGCTGACTGCGCGGTCGATTTCCGCGCGGGTGACGTTAAGGGGCGGCAGCCAGCGGATGGCATGGGTGCCGCTCGGGATGCCCAGCAGGCCCGCTTCGTGCAGGCGATGGATCAGCGCCATGCTGGGAGGCCGGGTGTCTCCGATCCGCACCGAATAGTCCTGCGCGAGTTGAATTCCGATCATCAAGCCAATGCCGCGGACTTCCTGGATCATCGGCGAACCGATCCCCTCGACCGCAGCCTTCGCATAGGCGCCGAGTTCCCGCGCCCCGGCTACCAACTCCTCTTCGCCGATGATCGAGAGCACTTCATTGGCCACCGTGCAAGCCAGCGGCGTCCCGCCATAGGTGGACCCATGAGTGCCGGCGCCGAGGACTTGAACGAGGTTGGACAGGTTGCCGTCTTTGAGTTGCACCTCGCGGTCGCGAACCCAAAACGCGCCCAGCGGATAGCCGTTCGCGATTCCCTTTGCCCAACTAATGGCATCTGGAACGATCTCGTCCCCGGCGAGCGTGCGCCAGGCGCACCAATCGCCGGTCCGGCCCAAGCCGCACTGGACCTCGTCCAGCATCATGAGCAATCCGTGCTCGTCGCAAATGGCGCGCACGTCTTTCAGAAACTGCCGGGTCGCGGGAATGACGCCGATCTCCCCCTGGATCGGCTCCATGAGAATGGCGATTGTCGCCGGGCCGATGGCCCTGCGAAGCGCCGCGGTGTCGTTGAATGGCACGTGACGGAACCCGGGCACCGGCGGCTCAAACCCCTTCTTGACCTTCTCCTGCCCCGTGGCGGCAAGCCCCGCGAGGGTGCGCCCGTGGAAGGAACCGTCAAACGTGACGATTTCGAAGCGATTGTGCGCGTATTCGATCTCCCGCTCCGAACGTTGCTCGACGATGGGCGAGCGCGTGTCGTTGCCATACTTGCGGGCGAGTTTGTAGAGTCCCTCGTTGGCTTCCGCCCCGGAGTTGCAGAAGAAAATCCGGCCGGGCACACCGACGGTTTCCACCAAGCGTTTCGCCAGCAACCCTTGCGGGCGCGAGTAATACAGGTTGGACGTATGCACCAGCGTCCGCGCCTGGCGGTACATCGCTTCGGCCACGCGCGGATGACTGTGACCGACCGAGCAAACGGCGATTCCCGCCCCAAAATCGAGGTATTCCTTCCCCTGCTCGTCCCAAACGCGGCAGCCTTCCCCTCGCGCCACCGCGATGGGAAAACGCCCGTAGGTCGCCATGACATAGCGTTCAAACAGATCGAAAGTGCCGATATCGCTCATAAAACCTATGCGATGATCTCCGTGCCGACGCCGGAGTTGGTGAAGATTTCCAGCAACAACGAATGCGCGATGCGCCCGTCGATAAAGTGGACCTTCTTGACCCCCCTCTCGATGGCGGCAATGGCGGATTCCACCTTCGGGATCATCCCGCCTTCGATGATTTCCTCTTCCATGAGCTTGCGCGCGCCGGAGATTTGCAGCGTCGGGATCAACGAGTCGCTCTGCCGGGGATCGCGCATGATGCCGAGCACGTCGCTGAGATAAATCATCTTGGAGGCCTGCAACGCCGTGGCGATCGCTCCGGCGGCGGTGTCGGCGTTCACGTTGAGAATGGCTCCCGAAGCGTCCCGCCCGATGGGCGAAATCACCGGAACCGTCTCCTCTTCAACGGCTTTGCGCACCTCCTCCAGGGCGACATCGATCACCTCGCCCACGAACCCAAGGTCCACCTCCTCGCCCTTTTCATCCCGTTGCGAGGCAAGCCGGCGCGCATGGAACACCTCCTTGCCGGAAATACCGGCAGCGCGTCCGCCAAAGCTGTTGATGGTCTCGACGATCTTGGGGTTGATCGCGCCGTCGAGCACTTGCTGGACGATTTCGATCGATTTATCGCAGGTGACGCGCAGGCCGTTGACGAACCGCGGTTTGAGGCCGGCTTCACGCATCCGGGTGCTGATCGCCTTGCCGCCCCCGTGGATGAGCACCGGGTTGATGCCGACCGCTTCAAGGAAAACGACGTCCCCGAGCAGGCGCTCCACCATGTGTTCGTCCTCCATGGCGCTCCCCCCATACTTGATGACGAAAAGCTGGCCGCGATACTTCTGGATGAACGGAAGCGCCTCGATCAACGCCTCGGTGCGGGCGAGTTGCGAAGCGGTGGAACTCGGAAACTGTGACAAGTGACGTTGTGGCAAGGGCAGGTGGTGTTGTGAAAGGGAGAAGTGGAAAACGAGCCGCGCCATTGCGCAACTTAAAAATTGGAAATTGGCAAAAAAATCTGGCGGCAACCGGGGTGAAACCGGCGTCCCTACCGTTTTCGGTATCACGCGGGGCGTCTGGGATAATGCTTGACCCAGTCCGGAACCGTTAATTGAAACCGCAGATTTCGCAGATGGGATCGGGAGGATCCGGGCGTGGATTCCTGGCGGGGATCCTGCACGACATTGTTAGGGTCCGTCACGAAATAAGTGTTACAAGATGGCGCAGGAGTTCTTGGCGAGGCTCCCGAACGCCTGTTCTTTCCGGCAGGTTTGAGCCCCTCGTTACCAATCTCTCGATTGGAAACGTCCCCTGTCTTCGAATCTCCGATTCGTTATCGTCGCTAAAGATTGGGGATGAGGGGGCGGAGGATTTTGGTCGCACCGACCGGCATAATCTGCTTGCATATCGCCCGCCCCCGCCTATCGTCGTGGTCGCTCCGGAAGGGTGGCTGAGTTTGGTTTAAGGCACTCGACTCGAAATCGAACGTTGGGGAAACCTAACCGTGGGTTCGAATCCCACCCCTTCCGCCAGTTCCCAAGCGGGAAATGGCTTGAATGAAGGATCCGCAGGCGATAGCACTGCCCGGCCCACAAAAAACAGCTTTTTTATCAGCCTCTACGGTACCCATTCCGAACGGTTAAGAAATGTAGAATTTTGGTAGCTATCGTGACAAGGTCTTTCCACGGGCACTCCACACCGCTCAAAAACCCGCGAAAATTCCGACGAAATCGACAAGAAATCCCGCGCGATTATCGCCGATCTTCCGTCGGGCGTCTCCGTCCACAAACTCGGAAGCGGCTATTTCCGTGTCCGGTTGGGAAAGCGCTTTACCGGCGGTGCTCCCGACCGAAAGGACACACCACTGGGGCCGCTCGTTACATGGAACTCCTGAAAAGCAGTGTTCTCGTTCAGTTCGGTCACGGGTGAAACTTCCCACACAATCCAGCGGAAAGAGCCCAGCGAACTGCCGGGACGCGCCCGGAGTGAGGCTGCGACGACAGCGCAAAAAAGTTCGCGTCGGCGAGGGCGCCGACGCCAACACGCGAGGGCGCGTGTGCTCCCCGGGATTCCCGCTCCCGAACGTCCCGTCTTTCCGGCAGGTTCATTGGCAGCCTGCGAAGGAGCATCACAAGGCGATCGCGACGTTCGTTTCAGTCGGCACGTACTCGGGACGGACGGCTCATCGGGCGGCGCTGTCAGCTTCGAGAACGGTGAATGGTGACCTAACGCCGGTTGGCCTGCCGTGAGATTCCTTCGACAGACTCAGGACAGGCTCTTCGCAAGGTCAGGATGACAAATAATATGGGCCGCTCCGGTTTCCGTGCTCGGCTTTCGTTTTGTGGGTAATGGAAAGGGCACTTCACCGCAGTCCACGAGCCTCCTCCGATATTCGCAGAGGCTCCGCAGGTAGATCGTCCGTGCTGCACTGGACTCGTTGCTCACCCGGAGGGTGAAGAACAAACGCGAAGAATTCCTCTTCATTTATCTGCGTATATCTGCGAAATCTGTGGTTTCAACTGCCGGATCCAGGTTTTATCCGTGCCAATCCGTGAAATCCGTGGTTTCGATGAAGCAAAAGTTCGCGTCGGCGGGGCGCGTGTGCTCCCCGGATCCTCGTCTCGACGCGTCTTGACGATGCGGCAATTGGCAATGCTAACAGAGTAGAATTACCGCCCCCGTCGATTCAATAGAACGCGCAGGATGAACATCGGCGTGAGGGCGATCAGCAGGATCACGATCGGCGTCAACCAGCCGGGGAACACCCGGGGTCGGTCGGTTTCCACGGCCCGCAAGGCCTCCAAAACGACGCGTTGCGCCGAGGTCTTGGCGAATGCCGGGGTGGTTTGCGGGTCTGAGTCCACCGGGCGTTGCGCCGCCTGTCCGAACTCGGTGGGAACGGGACCGGGGCAGACCGCGGTGACGCGAACACGGGTGCCGCGCAACTCGGCGCGCAGCGATTCGGTGAAACTGGAAACATATGCCTTCGTCGCGGCATAGACGCCCAGTTTGGGAACCGGCACAAAGGCGGCCGCCGACGAAACGTTGAGGATGGCCGCGCGCGGCTGCGCCTTCAGGATCGGCAGGAGAGCGTGCGTCAGCCGGGTCAGCGCGCCGATGTTGACATCGAGCATGCAGCGAACCCGCTCCCAATCGCTCGACTCGAACCGCCCATGATCCCCCAGGCCGGCATTGTTCACCAGAAAGTCGACCGGTTCATCCAGAGCCTTGAGCCAGGCGATCAACTCGTCGAGCTGTGCTTTGTCGGCAAGGTCGGTTGACCGGCAATGAATCGTCAGTCCGTGCCGCGCAAGTTCCGCGGCAAGCGCTTCCAGCCGGTCAGTCCTGCGCGCCACAAGAATCAAGGTTTTTGCCACCGGCGCGAGCTGGCGGGCAAATTCGGCGCCCAGCCCGGAGGAAGCGCCCGTGATTAAAGCCGTACACTGGTTGAGAAAGTCCATGCCGACGGGTATAAAGCCTGTCGAAACAAATGTCAGCGAAATAGATATGATCGTTTGCAACCTCGAAAATCAGAGTCCGTTCATTACAAAGGACTCCTCCACGATCCGGTCGATCCTCGACCGGACCAACGCTCCAGTGCGGAACCAGAGCCTGGCGGAGGCGTCCGTGCCGGCGGGGGCGGTCACGCAACTCCATCGCCACCGGCTCAGCGAGGAACTCTACTTCATCCTCGACGGCTCGGGGGAAATGACGGTGGACGGCGATATGCGGCGCGTGGGCCCCGGCGACGCCGTTCTTATTCCGCCCGGCGCATGGCATTGCATCCGGGCGATTGAGCCGCTGCGGTTCTTGTGCTGCTGCGCGCCTCCGTATTCGCACGACGACACCGAGTTCCCGGAGGGGTCGGCAATGGCCGCGCTCCTCATCGCCACTCGCAACCGGCATAAGACCGGGGAGATCGCAGCCATGCTCGGGACCGCGTTTCGAGTCGAAGATCTCGGTTCGCGTCCGGGTTTCCCCGAAGTGGAGGAAACCGGGGCGACTTTCCAGGAGAACGCCATTCTCAAAGCCGTGGGCATTTCAAAGCACGCGGTTGCCGCAGGCGGGGGGAACCTGCTGGTGCTGGCCGACGATTCCGGCCTGGAGGTGGACGCTCTCGGCGGTGCGCCGGGGGTGCTGTCGGCGCGCTATTCCGGCGAGGGCGCCACGGATGCGAAAAATCTGGAGTTGCTCCTGCTGAACCTGGCGGGCGCGGAGGTGCGTTCCGCGCGCTTCCGTTGCGCGATGGCGGTGGCGGTCGCCGGCGAGCTGCTGGCCGTCTTCGATGGCGTTTGCGAAGGCCGCATCATCGACTCCCCGCGGGGCGGCGGCGGTTTCGGCTACGACCCGGTTTTCGTTCCGGAAGGCGAAACGTTGACGTTTTCCGAGCTGAGCCCCGAGATTAAGAACCGCATGAGCCATCGCGCCCGGGCGCTGGAACAAACAATTGAATGGCTGCGGACTACTCCGGCCCCAGTTGCTTCTGCATCTTCGCCATGCACTTCGGGCAGATGCCGTGGGTGAAATCCGTCCCGGTTTCGGAATGGATGTACTCCTCGATCTGGTGCCAGTAATCCTGGTCGTCCCGGACGCTCTTGCAGTACATGCAGATAGGCAGCAGTTCTTTCAGCTTGCGGACATCGGCGATCGCCTTCTCCAAGTCGCCCACTTTCTTCGCCAGCGTCCGTTCGAGATTGACCACGCGCTGGCCCACTTTGAGGCGGGCGCGCAGTTCGTCCGGGTCGAACGGCTTGATGACGTAATCGTCGGCGCCGGCTTCCAAGCCCGCGGCGACCTCTTCCTTCTGGCTCTTGGCCGTGAGCAACAACAGGTAAACGTACGGGCGATCCTTCATCGCGCGCACCCGCTGGCAGACGGCGGCGCCGTCGAGCTTCGGCATCATCCAGTCGAGAATGGCGATGGGCGGGGCGGATTCGGCCGAGAGGATGTCGAGCGCAGCCTTCCCGTCCTCCGCGCTTACGACGGTGAACCCCCAGTTCGCGAGATTGCGTTCGAGCAGGTGCCGCGAGACATAGTGGTCTTCGGCGATCAGAATTTTGTTGGCGTCGGCGGTCATTACCGGTGGTAACTTTGTATCGTCCAATACCGTTTCGCAAGCTCGGGTTGCTTTCGGCGTTCGCGCCGGGTGATTTTTCGCGTTTAACGGTTCTTTTTCTTTTCGGCTTTGCGTTTTGGCCGGATTTGCCTTTTGCTCTGGGTTGTTATCGTCCATGAAAGTTTCTGATCTCCGCGGTATTCTCCAGTATGTTCCGCGCTTCCGCGAGAAAATCTTTGTTGTCGCTATCGACGGCGACGTGGCGGCTTCGGAGAATTTCGGCAACATCTTGCTGGATCTGGCGGTTCTGCGCTCCCTGAACATCAAGGCGATTCTGGTTCACGGGGCGGCATATCAAATCGAACGGCTGGCCGCGGAGAGGGGTGTGCAAATTTCAAATTCCGACGGCACCGGCGTCACTGACGAGGCCACCCTGAAGCTGAGCATCGACGCGGGAATTCGCCTCACCAACGAAATCATGCAAGGGCTGACCGCTGTGGATCTGCGCGCCGCCTACGCCAACGCGATCATCGCGCACCCGTTTGGAATTCGCGGCGGCGTGGACTTTCTCCACACCGGGAAGGTGGAGCGCGTGGACGGGAACTCGTTGCGCTTGTTCCTCAACGAAGGGATCATTCCGGTGATTCCGCCGCTCGGGTTCGACGGCGAAGGCAAGACGTTCCGCGTCAATTCCGACAGCATCGCGATGGAGGTGGCCGAGACGGTCCGTGCCATGAAGATCATCTACCTGATGTCCGAAGACGGGCTCTCCACCAATGGCGAGATCGTGCGCCAGCTCTCGATCGCCGAGACCGAGGACCTCCTCAAAAAGCGGAAACCCGGCACCAATCTCGCCTCGAAGTTGGATTACGGCGCGCGGGCGTGTCGCAGCGGCATCCCGCGCGTGCATTTGCTCAACGGACTGGTCGACGAAGCGTTGCTGACCGAGGTGTTCAGCCACGAGGGGATCGGCACGATGATCTACTCCAACGAGTACCAGCAGATTCGCAAAGTCTTCAAAAAAGACGTGCGCAACATCATGGGCTTGATCCGGCAGAGCGTCAACAGCGAGGAGTTGATGCGGCGCACCCGCGCGGACATCATTGCGCGAATCGACGATTTTTGGGTGCTGGAGATCGACCGCACGTTGATGGGATGCGTGGCGGTTCACAAATACCCGGAGCAGAAGATGGCTGAGCTCGCCTGTCTCTATGTCAACAAGGCATGCGAGGGCGAGGGATACGGCCAGAAGCTGATGGCGTTTGCCGAACGGTTGGCGGCGGAGAAGGGGATGGAGAAGATCTTCGCGCTTTCGACCCAGGCGTTTGCGTTTTTCCAGCAAAAGGGCGGCTATCAGGAAGTGACCGCCGCGGACCTGCCGCCCGAACGCCGCGACAAATACGAGGCGAGCAACCGCAACTCGAAGATTCTGATGAAAGCGATGACGCCAGCGCCGACAGGGGAGGCGCTGAGGCGGACGTGAGGGAAAGCCGAAGCGCAGCTCAAAGGCCTGGTTGCAAAACCGACGCTGGAGTAGTCCTGCCCCGGCCGCGTTCAGCCGCGACGGGTGTTTAAATTTCCTTTGACATCGTGAAATTTACTATCTACTAGTCGGGTATTCCCCGGTGCTTTCACCGGGAAAACCAGTAAATTTATGAAAAAGATTATTGCAGTTCTCCTCTTCACATTCACTCTCGCCGCCCCAACCGTTCGGGCAGACGATCTCTTTCAGATCAATGCCACCAGCGGTTCTCTCCACCAATCGGTAGGAGCATCGAACTTGATCGATCTAGTCAAGAACGCCATCAACTCGGATAAAGAGTTTCAACAATTCAAAAATAAGGCTACTAACTGCTCGGTGACTTACGGAGGAGTCCAGAACGCCATCAGTTTCAACATTAACGCCACCGCCACCTCGGGCACCCTCCAAATCCCTTCCGCCAATCTCGTGAAGGCATTCAACGGGAGCAACTCGCACGACCTCGAAAAATCGGTCGAAGATTTCCTCAAGAAGAACGGCTCGAGCTACTACACGGATCTAATGAAGACCGTGAACAAGCAGTCTTCGGTCGGCGTCACCGATGGAAATCCGGATTCGGTCACGGCAAAAACAGCGGAATTTCTATTCCGGGCTTACGGGAGCCTTACGGTTCCCATGCCTAATGAACGTGCGAATCCGTCGGATTATCCTCTCATCGGGGATGTCGGGGTGTTCCACACCAAGGGGTATGCAGGAACGGTGTATTCATTGCCGATCGACTTCGATATCCGGCTGTGCGACAATGTCCGGCTGGGAATCAATATCCCGCTGAGTTATTCAACGATTGAGAAGGCCAATATTTTTGACATCGGGCTCGGGTTAAGCGTCCCGATTCGCATTTTCAACAGCTTCACCGGGAAGGCCTCGGCTGCGACCAGCGGATCCAGCGAGTGTCCGTTCACGTGGCAGATCACTCCCTCCGGCGGAGCGTTTGCCGCGGGTTCGTATGAATTGCTTTCGGGCGGTATTGTCAGTTACGGCGGCCTCACCAACATGGTGGCCTACAGTTTTCCAGGCGTAACGGTGAGCATGGGCAACCAGCTTACGTATTTCCAGGGAGATCCGCTGACGATTTCCAGTTATACGCTGGACTCCGGCGTTTCGAACTGGTTGCTCAAGAATGGCGTTGAGGCGTCCGTTCCGCTCAGCAGCTGGATCGTCGTGAATACCTACGCCACCTATTCAAACTTCCTGCAGCCCGCCGCGGTTGCCGCATGGTGGACAGTCGGTGTCGATTTCGCGATTCGCCCCTTTGGTTCATCCTGCACGACGGTGAACCTGGGATTCTACACCGATCTCGCGGAACATTACGATTCGGAAGTGGGCCGCATCGGCTTCGGCTGGCGGTTCTAAGCCGTGCCCGATTACCCCGGCGTTCGTTCCAGCCGGATTTCAGCGCCGAAGGCGCAACACCATACCAGCCTGGGGTGGAGTCCGCGAAACCCCAGGACTGAGACTGTGCGCAGACGCCGTGAAAGGTGGCGCTTCGTGCGGCACCTCCCAGGCAGAAAAGCAAGTGAGGGATGGTGCGCGGTGCAGGGTTCGAACCTGCGACTTCTTGCGTGTGAAGCAAGCGCTCTACCGCTGAGCTAACCGCGCATAAAAACCTCCTCCAAGACGCGAAGGCGTATCGAAGCGGAGTGGGAGTATAGCCGGGTGCTCCGCCGGCGCAATCATTTTTCTACGGCACTGGCGACCCCGGCGGCAGGCTTTCGAGGGCCGGCCAGTTTTTCGTGACCGAATCGCGCGTGGTTTGGGAACCGATGATGTTGTTGTCGCCGTCCCGCAAGAGCACTGCGGTTCCGTCAATGCCACGCCCCTTGAGGATCCGCAGTTTCGCCGGCAGGACGATCAGCTCGGTGTTGGGACCGACGTTGCAGACCTGCTCGTCGTTGGCTGCAAGGGTGACCTCGTCGGTGGCGTTCCGCGCAAAGGCGAAGAACCGCACCAGCACCTTGGGATAATTTTGCTCGGTCGCGTTGACGATCCTGATGCGGTAGGACTTGAGACGGTTGCCCTGCGAATCGATATCGACATCGGCGGTGGGATCGGGCGAAACGGAGACTTCAAGCATCTGGCGCGGGCCGGACGGGGTGGCCGCCGGGCGCGCAGCGGTCTGCGCTACGGGTTTGGAGGTGTTGGCCGTTGCCGCCTGGCCGGCGGAACCGCCTTGGAGCAGCCTTAGCAGGTTGGTAGACCTGGCTGGAATTCGGGCGGTGGCGCCCTGACGTTGGACCTCCAGTGTGCCGTCCGCGTTGACCCGCCGCAGCGTGACTGAAGTGCCGCGAGGAAGCTCGGCGCTACCGGCTTGTTTGCCGTTGACGAAAATTGGAAATTCCACTGGCGTCACCAGAACGATCTCGGCGGGCCAAAGCTGCGGCTGGCTGGCAATGGTGGCGAGGTCCAGCAGCGGTTCGGCATGCATGGCCTCGGGGGGCTGGAGGGGCGGAGGAGCGGGTTTGGCATCGGCTGGGGCTGGAGGCAGCCCGGCATTTACCCCGGCTGCGAGGCTCCCCGCCGGGGTGGGCACCGGCGCAGACTTCGAAGAACCGGCAATTTCAGGAGCGGGAACCGCCGGCGAGGCTGGGGCTGGCGCAACTTGTGCGGCGGGAGCAGGCGTGTCTGCTTTCTTTTCCGGGGCAACGGCGGGAGCAGCGGCAAGAGGGGAAGCGGTCTTGGGCAATACGGTGGGACGTTGCGACCAAAGAATGAGCGTCACGCTCGCGACGGCGCAGACCGCCACCAACGAGGGCAGGAAACGGGAACCTTGCTTTCGCATGCTCTTTTGTCACCGCGCCGGCGCGGAACCGCAAGTTAAAAGCTTTGTGCGGCAGTCCTGTCTTTCCGTTATCCAAAAGTAATCCTTCGCAAGCAGCCAACGAACCTGCCGGAAAGAACAGGCGGTCGGGGGCGGAACTCCTGGGAGCGCACGCGTCTCGTCCCGCCGACGCGGACTTCCAGTCTCCCCAGTGCATTGCGGCGACTCCACGCGCAAAGTTCGCCGAGGCGGGACGCCTCGGCCAGCACCCGGGACGGGTGCGCTCCCCGGATCTGGTGCGGCGCAGGTTCTTGCCCGACAATCAACACCGCGCTTTGAAGTGCGTTTCTTTTTCGGCAAATAAAGCCGGACGCGATGAGTGATTAGCTACACTTCCAATGCCGCCAGCACTGCGCGCACATCGGCCAGGTCCTCGAAGAGAAAATCCGGCTCGTGCTCGGCAAGAGCTTCGCGGGAGAAACCGCCCGTCGCAATCGCAACTGTTTTTGCATTGATCGCCCGTCCACACGTGATGTCGTGCGGGGTGTCGCCGATGACAAATGTGCGCTGCGGCGAAAAATGGATGCCGTGGCGTTCCAATGCGCGCGCCTGCGCAACCGGTCCCAGGCGGTTCCGTTCGGTATGGTCGTCGGCGAATGCGCCGAACTCGAAGTAGTGCCACATGCCGTAGTGGGTCAGCTTTAGTTCCGCGCCGCGCACCAGGTTTCCCGTCAACAACGCCAGCGCCACGTGGGGACGCGCCTTGAGCGCGTCGAGCAGTTCGATGATCCCGGGCAGCACCCGGCCATCCTTCCGCGGCAATTCCGCCGCCAGGTGGCCCAGGTAGCAGTCCATGAAGTCGGCCATGTGTTCCGGGGTCGGTTCAATGCCGTATTTCTTGAAAATATTCAGGGTGATGAGCCTGTCGGTGCGTCCGGCGATTTCCACATCGCGCAGGGAATCGTCCGCGCCGAAGCGTTCGCGCACGGCAAGCTTCAATGAATGCTCCCCGGCGCCGCCGGAGGCGATCAGAGTGCCGTCGATGTCAAAGAGGAACAGGTGGGTTTTAGCGGTCGAATCGTCCATTCTACTGTTCGGGTTGCGGGTTGGCCTTGTGCTTGGGAAGATGCCCGCCCGGGCCGCCGAAAGACGGCATCGTCAGCATCTGGTAGTCCGCCGGGACAGTGAATTCGGAGGCGTCCAGCGGCTGTTCCTTCACGGAAACGATCGTGCTGACGATTTTCGTGCCGCTGCCGACGTTGTCCATTTCGACCTTGACGGGAACGCCGGGGAGATCGGGCGGCTGAGCCACCATCGCGTGCGCCATTGCGGCCAGCGGGGAGCGCTCGATCTGCTTGAGGGCGGCGAGCAGCTTGTCGGCCTGGGGAAAGTCTTTGGCGATCCAGTATTTGATGGAGAGATTGCCGGTCCGGAAGGTGTAGACGGTCGTCTCAAAGCCGTTGACCGTCTCTTTTTGGCCGGTTGCCGTCAGTTTTTCGCCGGCATCGTCCTTGCCCGGTCCCCTGGCTTTCTGGAACTGCTCCATCAGCTTGTGGGCCGAGTCCAAATCGATCTGCATGCATGATTTTTGTTTGTGCATGAGAGCCGTCATCGTCCCGGCGGCGGCGTCGCTGATGGCGCTCATTTCCGGAGAGATATCCATGCGCATGAGGTTGTCTTTGACCTTGAGCGTCATTTCGCCGGTATGCCCGACGCCGTCGACCTTCTGGACAATCACCAGATCCGCCCGGAGCGCGAGAGCCGGAAGGAAAATCAGAGCGCAGTAGAGAATGATTCGTTTCACGTCGGAGTGAATACGCGGGGCATGCGGCGTTGGCAACAGCAAAGCCGCGAGTTCCGGGGGAGCGCGGGCACCCTGCCTAAGACGCTGGCGCAGCCGCCACGCTCCCCGGGATTCCCCGAACCGCCCTTCGGCGATGCGACGCAAGGCAAAATCCGGTTACCTCTTCGCACGAAAAGGTTTGACCGGGACGGACACACCCGAAAGACTGCCGCGTTTTCCAACATCAGCCAAACTTATGTCTCTAACCTATATTTCTGAAATTCGTGCCCGGCAAATCCTCGATTCGCGCGGGAATCCCACTGTTGAAGTCGACGTCGAACTGGCCGGCGGCGCGGTCGGTCGCGCGGCGGTGCCCAGCGGTGCCAGCACCGGCGAACACGAGGCGTGGGAACTGCGTGACGGCGACAAAGCCGTTTACGGAGGCAAAGGCGTCATGAACGCCGTGGGCAGCATCGACAATGTCATCGCGCCCGCCCTCGAAGGCTTCGACGCCCTCGACCAGGTCTCCATCGACAAGACCATGATCGAACTCGACGGCACGCCCAACAAGGGCCAGCTCGGCGCCAATGCGCTGCTCGCCGTCTCCCTGGCCACCGCCCACGCCGCGGCCGCCCAGCTCGGCCTGCCGCTCTTCAAGTATCTCGGTGGGCCGAACGCGAAGGTGCTTCCCGTGCCGATGATGAACATCCTCAACGGCGGCGCCCACTCGGACGCCCCGATCGATTTCCAGGAGTTCATGATCATCCCGAAAGGCGCGCCGACCTTCTCCGACGCGCTGCGCCAAGGCACCGAAATCTTCCACGCGCTCAAAGGCGTGCTGAAGAGCCGCGGCCTTTCCACCGCCATCGGCGACGAAGGCGGCTTCGCTCCGAAGCTCAACTCCGCCGAAGACGCGCTCGATTCCATCGCGCAGGCGGTGAAGATCGCCGGCTACGAGTTCGGCAAGGACATCTTCATCGCGCTCGACGCCGCTTCGAGCGAGTTCTACGACAAGGAATCCAACCTCTACGTCTTCAAGAAGTCCGACGGCTCCAAGCGCACCGGCGCCGAGCTGGTTGAATACTACAAGGCGCTTGTCGCCAAGTATCCGATCGTCTCCATCGAAGACGGCGCGGCCGAAAACGATTGGGACACCTGGAAGCTGCTCACCGAGGCCATTGGCTCCAAGGTGCAGCTGGTCGGCGACGATCTCTTCGTCACCAACGTGGAGTTCCTGCGCAAGGGCATCGAGCTCGGCGTCGCCAACTCCATCCTCGTGAAGGTCAACCAGATCGGCACGCTCACCGAGACCCTCGACGCCATCGAACTGGCCAAGGAAAACCGCTACACCGCGGTCATCAGCCACCGTTCCGGCGAAACCGAGGACACCACCATCGCCGACATCGCGGTGGGCACCAACGCCGGCCAGATCAAGACCGGGTCGCTCTGCCGCACCGATCGCGTTGCCAAGTACAACCAACTTCTCCGCATCGAGGAAGAGCTGGGCGACAACGCCATTTACGGCGGCAAGATGCGCTAAACCAACCGCGTCATCGAACTGTTTCCGGAAAGGGCGGCGCGTAGTGCGCCGCCCTTTTCTGTTTCATCCCAAAAACGGCGGAAGAGGCTCGCGCCGATGACTTAGCCCGGCGAAGCCGCAACCAAATTCGGGAAGCCGTTCTCCTGAGTGGGAACGGAACCCCGAACGCTGTCATCCTGAGCTTGCGAAGGATCTCGCGAGGCCGGTCGGCCGTAATCTTAACTTCAAGCGTTTTCGGAGCTGACGGCATCGCCAGCAGTGCTGTGAGCTTCGAGAATGGTGAACGGTGGCATAGCGCTGCCCGGTGTGCTGTGAGATCCTTCGCAAGCTCAGGATGACAGCTAATAGAGCACTCCGATTCTTCGAAAGCGAACTGTATAGACGCCGAAAATCCTCGCAGCACTGCGCGATTTCCGGAGATAGCAGTGCAAAGCAGGCTTGCCTTTCTTAAAATTCCCGCTCGATTTAGACCAATGAACGTCATTGACACTCTGGAGCGCCGGTTCGGGCGGTATGCCATCCCCAATCTGGGGCGAACGATCGCCGTGCTCAATGCGGTGGTGTTCGTCTTGAACCTGCTGCGCCCGGGGTTTGAGAACGATCTGGATCTCGACCCCGCGGCCATTTCCCAGGGGCAATACTGGCGGCTGGTCACCTACATCTTCATTCCGCGCACCAACAGTCCGTTCCTGTTCATCTTCACGCTGCTCTTCTTCGTGATGCTCGTCGATGGTCTCGAACAGGCCTGGGGCGCTTTCCGTTTCAATTTGTTCTACCTGCTCGGTATGATCGGCACGACCGTGGCCGCGTTCTTTTTCGGAGCGGGTTTTTCCAACGGCATTCTCAATCTCTCGTTGTTGTTCGCCTTTGCCCGGTTCTATCCCGACGTTCAAATCTGGGTGCTGTTTGTCCTGCCGGTGAAGATCAAGTGGCTGGCCTGGTTTTCAGGGGCGTTGCTCGCTTTCAATTTCGTGATGCTTTCGTCCGATTACCGCATGGCCGTCCTCGCTTCCCTGGTCAACTACCTCGTTTTCTTCGGCCCGGAGATCGTCGATGACACCCGGCGCCGGTGGCAGGTTACCGGTCGCCGCCGCAAGCTCGCCGCAAGCTCGATTTCCGAGGACGAACCGATGCACCGGTGCGCGGTGTGCGGGCGCGACGACCGCTCCCACCCGGAATTGGAGTTTCGCGTCGGCAGGGACGGAAACGATTACTGCCGCGAACACCTCGCCGGCGTTCCAAAGCCGTAGGCGCGCGCCCGAGGGTGACGCGGGCGCCTGTGCCACTCTCATTGCAAGCGAATCCGCGGGTCCACCGCCGCGTAGCAGATGTCCGTCAGCAGCAGGCCGAAGAGGAACAGCAGCGACCCGAGGTAAACGTCCGCGCGGATCAGGGCGAAATCGAGCGTGTTGATCGCGTTGATCATCATGTTGCCCAGGCCCGGCACGCCGAAGAAGCTCTCGATCACCAGCGTGCCCATGATCAAGAACGGCAGCGATGCGACCACCAGGGTGATGACCGAGATCATGCCGTTCTTGAGCACATGCACGAAGAGCACCCGCGCGTTCGACGCTCCCTTCGCTTGCGCCGTGCGGATGTAATCGGCGCGGATTTCCTCCAGGAAAATCGCCCGGTACAGCCGCGTATCGGCGCCGAGACCGCTGAGCACCATGATGCTTACCGGCAGGGCGATGAACCGCACCGTGGAAAGCCCTTCCCAGTTAAACCCGAACGCGGGGAAGTAGTTGAAGAGATTGGCCGCCACCCACTGGCCGAAAATGACGTAAACGGTGATCGGAATGCTCATCGTCGCCACGCAAAGGATCACGCCCCAGCGGTCGATAAGCGATTCCCGGACGAACACCAGGAGCAGCGAGAGGGCCAGCGACAACGCCAGGCCGATGACAAACGCCGGCAAAGTCAGCATCAGCGACGGCCCCATGCCGCGGCGAATCATCGCCAGCACCGGTTCGTTGGTAGAGTCGGAAACACCCAGATCGAGCGTCGCAAACTGTTTCATGCTGTGGAAGAACTGCGAATCGAATGGATTCCGACCCGGTTTCGTGTCGATCCACACCGGCTTGTCGTACCCGCGGTTGTGCAGCCAGTTCTCGATGGTCTGCGGGGATGCCTTGGGCCCGAGCATCCGCAACGCCATCTGCCGCGGCTGGTTGACGACATAAAACAGCACGAAGGTGATCGCCATCACGCCGAAGAGAATCGGAATCATGTAAGCGACGCGGCGGATGAGATAGGTCAGCATAGGCGGAATGGGAGCAGGGGCAGGACGGTCAATACCGTTCGTTTAACGTATCTGAACGACAGGGAATGCAACTCGCAATGGATTGCTGTTGGGAGTTCCGATAAACGCGACAGCGTCTTCAAGTGCGGTGAAGCGCCCTTTCCATTACCCACAAGTTTGCGAACCGGACGCACGAGCGAGGACGGCGCCCCGACTGCTGTCATCCTGAGACTTGCAGGCGGCCAAATCGCGGCGTTGATTGTTGGGCAAGAACCTGCGTCGCGCCAGCTTCCGGGGAGCGCACGCGCCCTCGCGTGTGGCCTTTGGCGCCCTCGCCAAAGGCATCTTCGCGGCTGATCGCGTCGGCAGCGCAA
>Ga0316227_1002153_pt1 | contig 18347 bp, 19 predicted proteins | sample TBH18019metaG_FD_206012 | JGI IMG/M metagenome (GOLD analysis project Ga0316227, IMG submission 206012) | Freshwater microbial communities from Trout Bog Lake, Wisconsin, USA - TBH18019 | ecosystem: Environmental > Aquatic > Freshwater > Lake > Hypolimnion/Profundal zone | place: USA: Wisconsin... | reverse complement strand
GGTGCCCTGAAGCTGCAGGCGACCGGGCAGTATGATGGGCGCTTCGGGGACGGACCGGCCACTTCGGGCGACGATGGCAGCATCCAGAGCGGCGTTCCCCTGACCTATCCCCGGTGGATCGACAACAGCGACGGCACGGTCACCGATTCGGTCACCGGCTTGATCTGGCTGAAGCAGGCCAACGCCTTCAACCTGTCCTGGGCGGACGCCCTCACCGCCATCAGCACGCTCCAGTCCGGACAATGCGGCCTGAGCGACGGCTCCAAGCCCGGCGACTGGCGGATGCCGAACCGGAAGGAAATGCAAAGCATGGCCGACCGGTTCATGAACAACCATAGCGACTTTTTCAACGCCACCTTCACCACCTGGGCCGGCGTCGTCTACCAGGCGCCGATCTTCAACAGCTTCGTGCCGGCCGAGCGCTACTGGACGTCCAGCACCGACGCGGCCGACCCCACCGAGGCCTGGGCTGTCTACAGCTGCGATTTCGGGGTGTACGACACGCCCAAGGCCAATCCGGGCTGCAGCCTGGCCGTGCGCTGACCGCTAAAGGCCCAGCCGGAACCCGTACACCTGCAGCTTCTCCTGCAGGAAATCCAGATCCGGCGAGCGCCGGAACCCAAGGTTCTCGTACATCCGCCAGGCCACCCGCATGGCGTCGGTGGTATGGATGATGACCTGTCCCCGCTGCATCTCCCGCGCCAGCTCCACGCATTTCACCGCCAGCGCCTTGCCGACGCCCGTCCCGCGGGCCTCGGCCGCCACCGCCAACAGGCGGAACCCCGAGGCGTTCAATTCCCGGGTGGCCGTGCCGCCGGACCCGTACTGGGCCATGTCCGAGAAGTACACCACCCCGCCCAGGACCCGGTCCCCGGCGACCGCCACCAGGAGCCGGGTGTCGGGCTTCTGCGTCATACGGCCGATGTTGGCCAGCATGTCGTAGTATTTCGGCTGTTCCTCCGGCTTCGGAAAGCCGTCCAGATTGGCGTAGACCGAGACCATCAACTGCCCGAGGGGTCCGAAATCCTCCTCCTTCGCCTCACGGATGATGTAGGTCATGATCGGACTCCTTGGTATGCCCGATTATGCCTCAAATGAGCCCCGGACCGCCCGCCGCCAGCACCTCCCGGATCCCGCGCACCTGCTCCAGCATCTGGAAGAAGTCCGAGGGCAGCAGGGCCTGGGGCCCGTCGCTGAGGGCCTGGTCCGGCGAGCAGTGAGTCTCGACGATCAGGCCGTCGGCGCCGGCGGCCACCGCGGCCCGGGCGCAGGGGATGACCAGGTCGCGCCGGCCGGTGGCGTGGCTGGGATCGGCGATGACCGGCAGGTGGGTGAGCAGCTTGGCCGCGGGGATCACGCTCACGTCCAGGGTGTTGCGGGCGTGCAGGCTCCAGGTGCGGATGCCCCGCTCGCACAGGATGACGTTGCGGTTGCCTTCGGACATGACGTACTCGGCGGCGAACAGCCATTCCTCAAGGGTGGCGGCAGGACCGCGCTTGAGCAGGACCGGCCGCTCGGAACGCCCGGCCCGCTTGAGCAGGGCGAAATTCTGCATGTTGCGGGCGCCCACCTGGATCAGGTCGGCGGTGCGCTCGACCTCCTCGAAGGTTTCCACCTCGGTGGCTTCGGTGACGATGCCCAGATCGAATTCCGCGCGCGCCTGCTCCAGCAGCCTGAGGGCCTCCGAGCCCATGCCCTGGAAGGCGTAGGGGCTGGTGCGCGGCTTGAAGGCCCCGGCCCGCAGCAGCTTGACCCCGCTCTCCGCCACGTAGCGCGCCACCGTGAACAGCTGCTCCCGGCTTTCCACCCCGCACGGCCCGGCCATGACCGCGAGCCCCGGACCGCCCACCGGCACGCCCCGGACCTCCACCACGCTCCGGCCCGGGGCGCCGTCCGCCGAGGCCAGCTTGAACGGCGAGGTGATCGGCACCACCCGGTCGACCCCGCCCATGGGCTCGATCCGGTCGGCCTTCAGCGCCTGGGACGCGTGCGGCGCCAGGATGCTCTTGGAGACCGGGGATTCCTGGAGGTAGCCGCGGATCCCGGCCGCCTCGAGCACCGTCAGCACCGCCTGGATCTGTTCCAGGGTCGCCGATGGCTCCATGAGAATGAGCATGCTGCCTCCGCCTCCATCTTAGCGGTAAGATTTCCCCCATGGACGCCAAGACACTGCACTGCCAATCCTGCGGCGCCGCCGTGGGGGAAGACGACCTCCAGTGCCCCTACTGCGGGAGCCAGCTGGCCACCCTGGCCTGTCCCAGGTGCTTCGCCATGGTCAGCATCCACGCCAGCCACTGCCCGCGCTGCGGCGCCGCCATCGAGCGGGTGGCGGCCACGGCCACGGCCCTGGCCTGCCCGGGCTGCGCGGCCACCCTGGCGGCCACCGCCGTGGGCGGCGTGAGCCTGGACCAGTGCCATGCCTGCGGCTGGGTCTGGGTGGGGCAGCACAACTTCGAACAGATCGCCGCCGACCGGGCCGAGCGGGGCGAGGTGCTGGGTGCGCTGCCCGGGGAAGGGCCCAGGGTTCCGGTCCAGCTCGGGGCGGTGCGCTACCGGCCCTGCCCGCAGTGCGGCAAGCTGATGAACCGCACCAACTACGGACGCATTTCCGGGGTGGTGCTGGACGTCTGCAAGGACCACGGGCTGTGGTTCGACCGGGACGAGCTGAGGCAGGTGCTGGAATTCATCGAAGCCGGCGGGCTGGAGAAGAGCCATCTGCGGCAGGTCCAGGAGGAGGAGGAACGGCGCCACCTGCCCAGGCCGGACCTGCCCGCCGGCGCCTGGACCGAGGTCGCGACCAGCCCGGGCCGGAGCGGCGACCTGATCTCGGCGTTCGAAGCGCTGATCCACTGGATCCGCTGATCAGAACCTGGAGCCGGACCTGGGGATCTCCCAGGTGTCCCCGCCCAGCCCGAAGCGCCGGAACAGGGCATCGGCCTCCTCGTTCGACCATTTCCGCCACTGGGGATCCAGGTGCTTGCCGTACCAGGCCTTGGCGAATTCCCAGAAATGCCCGAGCGGCTGGGTGTCGCCGCGCGGGATCCGGTGCCGGCGGCACCAGTCGTCCACCTCCGCCTCGTGCTCGAAGACCAGCATCGTGCTGCAGGCGTAGATCACGTTGTCCCAGCATTGGCGCATCGGCGTGGGGAAGTGGATGAGGTAGTCGCCCTCGACGATCCGGCCGTCGCGGATGTGCAGGTCCACCGGCCGGCCTTCGGCGCCGAACGAGGTGCTGATGGTCACGTCCTGGTCCAGCAGGCTGGCGATGCCCAGGGAGCACCAGCCGCAGTTGCCCCACCAGGCGCGGTCCCCGCTGCGCACCCAGAAGCTGGTGGGGGCCAGGGAGAACGGATGGATCACCCAGATCTCCGGCTGGTGCGGGTGCAGCACCACGCCGTGGTCCTCGGCCAGGCGGTTGAGGGCGGCGGTCACCGCCGGTTCCGGCAGGCCGAGGATCCCGCTCAGCTGCTGCCGGCTGGGAGCATGGCCGTGGTCGAGGATGTGCCGGATGATGGCGTGGTGCAGGGTGCCGTTCAGGTTTTCCGGATGGCCGAGGTCCATGGTGCGCTCCCGCGGGCAGGGTTAGATTATTAATTTAATAAACTATGAATCCTATATCGCCAAGCTGACACCTTGATGGAAGGAGGTCCTACCATGGGCATAGAAATCGCGATCGTAGCGGCAGTTTGGGGATTTTCGGCGCTGGTGCTGCATGCCATGGTCAGCTTGGCAGGTCCGCGCTAGCCCCGTTGGATCGCCGGGCTGGGAACTAAACGGTAGCCTGGGCCAGGGTGACCAGCTTCAGGAACTTGCCGGCCTCCAGGCTGGCTCCGCCGACCAGGCCGCCGGCGACTTCCGGGATGCCGAGGATCTCCGCAAAATTGTCGGGGGTCACGCTGCCGCCGTAGAGGATGGGCGTGCTCCTTCCGGGTTCGCCCAGCAGGTTGCCCAGCTGCAGCCGGATGAAGCTGTGCACCTCCGCGATCTGGCTGGCCTCGGCCCGGCGGCCGGTGCCGATGGCCCAGACCGGCTCATAGGCCACGGCCAGCGGCCCCGGGCCCACCTCGGCCAGGATGGCCAGCTGGTGCCGGAGCACGTCCAGGGTGGAGCCGCCGTCCCGCTGGGCCAGGGTCTCGCCGACGCAGAGCATGGGCAGCAGGCCCTGGGCCTGGGCGGCGCGCAGCTTGGGCACCAGGGTCTCCTCGGTCTCGAAGCAGAACTGGCGCCGCTCGCTGTGGCCGAGCAGGACGCCTGCGCAGCCGGCGTCCTGCAGCTGGGCCATGGACACTTCGCCGGTGAAGGCGCCCTTGGGCGCGGCGTGGGCGTTCTGGCCGTAGACCGGCATCAGGCCGTCCAGCTGCCGGCTCACCGCCTCCAGCAGGGTGAAGGGCGGAGCGATGGCCGCGACCACGCCGGCCACCGGCCGGTAGCCGGCCTGGACTTCCTGGCAGAAGGCCAGGGCGTCCTGCCGCAGGTGATTCATTTTCCAGTTGGCGACGACCATCTTCATGGGAGGCTCCTATTTGGTTTGCAGGGCGGCGACTCCGGGGAGCTCCATGCCGCTGAGGAATTCCAGGCTGGCGCCGCCGCCGGTGGAGATGTGGCTGAGCCGCCCGGTGACGCCGGCCTTGGCCGCGGCGGTGACGCTGTCGCCGCCGCCCACCAGCACGAAGGCCCCGTGGTCTGCGGCGTCGGCCATCTCTTCCGCCAGGGTCAGGGTGCCGCTGGCGAAGGGCTCCAGCTCGAACACGCCCATGGGCCCGTTCCAGAGGATGGTCCGGCTCGCGCGGATCTCCTCGGTGTAGACGGCCACGGTTTCCGGGCCGATGTCCAGGCCCATCTTGCCGTCGGGCACCGCCTGGTCCTGGGTGATGTCGCACTCGGCGTCCGCGTCCATCTTGGCCGCGACCACGTGGTCCAGCGGGAGCAGCAGCCGGGTTCCGGCCGCCTCGGCCTCCTGGCGCAGCGTGTTGGCCAGCTCCAGCTTGTCCTCTTCACAGCGGCTGCTGCCGATGGGCACGCCCATGGCTTTGAGGAAGGTGAAGCTCATGGCGCCGCCGATCAGGATGGCGTCGGCCTTGCCGAAGAAGTGGCGGATGATGCCGATCTTGTCGGACACCTTGGAGCCGCCCATGATGGCCAGCAGCGGCCGTTCCGGCTGGTCCATGACCTTGCCCAGGGCGGTGAGTTCCTTCTCCATCAGGAAGCCGGCCACCGCCCGCCCGGGAGCGAATTCCGGCACCATGCCGCTCACCGAGGCGTGGGCCCGGTGGGCCGAGCCGAAGGCGTCGTTGACGTAGGTGTCGGCCAGCCGGGCCAGCGCCTTGGCGAAGTCCGGGTCGTTCTTGGTCTCGCCCTTCTCGAACCGCAGGTTCTCCAGCAGCAGCACCTGGCCGGGCTTCAGGGCGGCGGCCTCGGCTTCCACCGCCGGGCCGGTGACCCCGCTGGCCAGGCGCAGGTCCAGGCCCTGGGCCTTCAGCCACTCGGCCACCGGGGCCAGGCTGAATTCCGCCTCGAAGCCGGTGCCCTTGGGCCGGCCCAGGTGCGAGCAGAGCACCACCGACGCGCCGCCGTTCAAAAGGTAGGTGAGGGTGGCCATGGTTTCGCGAATGCGGGTGGTGTCGGCGATGACGCCATCCTTGATGGGCACATTGAGGTCCGCGCGCAGGAAAACCCGGTGCCCCTTGACGTCGATATCACGAAGGGTCCTGAAGCTCATGAATTCCTCCTATCGGCTTATCTTATCGGAGAGGGGCCGGGTCAGGAAACCGATCCACCGGGTCGAGCTCCCCTGCTCGAACGGCGCGCCCCGGTAGTCGCCCGCTTCCAGCGTCAGCTCCAGCCCGGATGCCGCGGCCAGGGCGCGCATTTCCGCGGGTTCGTAGAGCCGGAGCGATTCCAGCGCCTCGCGGGTGCGGCCGGTCTCCAGGTGGGTGAGGGTCATCCGCTTCACCAGCCGGTCGCCTTCCAGGCTTCTGCGGCTGCTGACCTGGATGGCGCCGTGCCGGGTGACGTCCTCGGCCACCAGGTGGGCGCGCACGAAAGGGGCGTTCAGGTAGTCCAGCAGCAGCACCCCGCCGGGCCGGAGCAGGTCCCGCAGCCGGCGGCACAGCGCCCGGTTTTCCTGGTCGGAGAAATAGCCGAACGGGGTGAACCACATGCAGATGCCGGAAAGGCTCGCCGGGCGCAGCGGCAGGTGGCGCATGTCGCCGCGCAGCAGCCAGGGCCGCAGCGCGGGGGCGGCGAGGGCCAGCAGGTCGTGGGAAAGATCCAGCCCGAACGCCTGCGGATTGCTCCGGCGCAGCACGGCCAGGTGGCGCCCGCCGCCGCAGCCCAGGTCCAGCACCGGCCCCGAGGCCAGCTGCGGGGCCAGCCGCAGCGCCATGGCCACGGCAGCCTCGGCCTCGTGCTCATCCCGGTGCGCGTAGATGGCGGCGTAGTCCTTGTCGAACCAATCTTTGAACCACTCTTCCACGGGCCCGCCCCTTTTCCTGGGCCATCCTCTCATGGCGGCCCGGTTACACTGATCCCTTGCTCTAAGGAATAGAACCATGCTGCGCCCCGAACAACTGGAAGATCAAGTCCACTTCATGCTGTCCACGCTGATCCAGCGGGAACTGAGGGATCCCGAACTGGGTTTCCTCACCCTGACCGCCGTGCGCCTCACCGGCGACCGGAGCATCGCCCGGGTCTACTACACCGTGCTGGGCGACGAGCCGCAGGTGGAGCGCTCGCGCAAGGCCCTGGGCCGGGCCTCGGGCTTCCTGCGCAGCCACCTGGCCAAGCATCTCAAGATGCGCCGGGTGCCGGAACTGCAGTTCTTCCCGGACAGCACGCTGGAACAGGGCAACAAGATCGAGGCGATCTTTGCCCAGATCAAGGAAGAGGAAGCCGCCAGGCCGGTCCAGCCGGAAGAGCTCTAGCGCGTCAAGCCCAGCCAGGACCAGTAGGTCAGGGCCATGACGGTCATGAAGCAGGCCGACAGCAGGCTCATGACCGCCCCGGTGCGCATCATCTCCCTGGAGGTGATGTGACCGCTGCCGATGGCCACGGCGTTGGGCATGTTGGTGACCGGAAGCAGGTACTGGTGGACCATGTTCATCCCCAGGATCAGGGCGAAGCCCATGGGGTCCGCGCCGATGGTCACGGCGTGGGCGATGATGATGGGGGTCAGGGCAGTGGTCTTCGGCCCGCCCCCGGTGAAGAACACCTGCAGGAGGGTGATGACCCACAGGATGATGATCAGCTGGGCCACATGGGGCAGCCCCATGAGCGGGCCCAGCAGGGTGCTGGCCATCCACTTGGCGGCCCCGGAGGAAGCCAGGGCGGCGCCCATGGACAGCCCGGCGCCGTACAGCACGAACACGTTCCAGGGCACCCGGGACTGGGCCTCCTTCCAGCCCATGATGCCCCGGGCCGGCCAGAGCAGGATGATGACCGAAGCCAATCCCACGATCACCACGTTGACCTTGTGGAAGGAATCCGTGGCCCACATGACCAGGGTGAGCAGGAACACCACCAGGGTGTACTGCTCGGCCTTGGAGAACGGTCCCATGGCCCGCAGTTCCTGCTTGATGTAGTCCTGGCCGGAGCCCAGGGTCTTGATTTCCGGGGGGAACAGCAGGCGCAGGACGTAGACCGACAGGAAGGCCAGGGCGAAGGCGGGCAGCCCGCCCACCCGGAACCACTGGGACCAGGAGATGGTCTTCTTGGTGGCGGCCTCGATCAGGCCCACCGTGATCGGGTTGCCGACGTGGGCGGTGAGCACGCCCAGGCTCATCATGGTCCCGCTCATGGCGACGATGAACATCAGCGCCTTCATGATGTTGCTCTTGCCCGGCTCGGCCTTGAAGGCCTGGCCGATGCCCAGGATGATGGGCAGCATCAGCAGGGTGCGGGCGGTGATGGAGGGCACCAGGAAGGTCATGATCGCCATGACCAGGGCCACGGCCCAGTAGACCCGCACCGCGTCGCCCCCGGCCAGGTTCACCAGGGTGAGGGCCACCCGCTTGGAGAAGCCGGACTTCTCCATGCACCCGGCCATGATGAAGCCGATCACGATCAGCCAGAGCGCCGTGTTGGCGTAGCCGCCGAAGGCCCCGGCCAGGCTGGTGGCGTTCAGCGCCGCCAGCAGGAAGACGATGACCAGGCCGCTCATGGCGTCCTCCAGCGCCTGGGTCACCCAGACGATGATCGCGAACACGCCGACCCCCATGGCCGCCTTGCCTTCTTGGCTGAGCCCCTTCACCGCCGGGGTGAGCCAGAGGATGGCGGCCAGCGCCGCGAACGCCGCGACGAGCGCGTAGAGCTTCTTCCGGTCCATGACCGCTCCCTGATTGTGGCGCAGATTGAATGGACCATTATCACGGGCCCCGGGCCAAAAACCACGGGCAAATCCGGCGGACCTGCAAGGATGCTAATTTAGTCCAATGGAGATGCCCATGACCCCTGATTCCACCGAGGCCGTCGAACCCGGTGTCCACCTCGTCCACAAGGAGGCGGGGGGCAGCAGCTTCGACGTGGTGCGCGGCTTCAAGCACCAGGCCTGGGAGGCCGGCCAGAAGAAGCTGGCCCTGGGCCATGGCGGCACCCTCGACCCGTTCGCCGAAGGGCTGTTGCTGGTGCTGGCGGGGCAGGCGACCCGGCTCATGGAGCTGATGCATCCCCTGCCCAAGACCTACCTGGCCCGGCTGGCCTGGGGATCGGAGACCGACACCTGCGACCACCTGGGCCTGGTGGTGGCCGAAGGCCCCGCGCCCGCGCCGGAAGCCCTGGAGACAGCGTTGCAACCGTTCCTGGGCTGGAGCGACCAGATCCCCCCCGACACCTGCGCCAAGAAGATCGACGGCGAAGCCGCCTACAAGAAGGCCCACCGGGGCGAGACCGTGGACCTGCCGCCGTCCCGGGTGTTCCTGCTGGATGCCGAATGGGTCAGCCACGATCTGCCGCGCAGTTCCGTCCTGCGCCTCACCTGCAAGGGCGGCTACTACGTGCGCGCCCTGGCCCGGGACCTGGGCCGGCGCCTGGGCTGTCCCGCCCATCTCTCGGCCCTGTCGCGCTCCGCCATCGGCCCCTGGAACGACCCCGGACCGGGCCGGCGCGCGCTGGTGCAGGGAGAGGACCTGGTGCCCTGGTGCCCGGTCCGGGAGCTGGACGACACCGAGGCGGACCACCTGCTCCATGGCCGGCCGGTGCCCCTGGGGACGATCCGCCCCGGGTCCTGGGCCATGCCCGCGGGCTTCCCGGATCCCGACCCGCCGGTGCGGGGGTTGCACCAGGGCCGGCTGGTGGCGCTGCTGCGGGAGAAGGAGGACGGGCTGTGGACCTGCGCCAACCTGCGGGGCGGGCTTTAGTTTGACTGGGCTGGGCAGCTCCATTATCGGCCGCCGGTTGACCCCAATGCCCGCCGCTGCTTATTTATGGGTGAGTAACGGTTAACGGGGTGTGGGGTATTGATCTCTTTGCTTTTATCTCCTCCATCCCCGTTCATCGCCTTCATCCCCGTCGTAAAAAGACGCTGGGTGCTTCGGCGCAAATTGTTCAAGCGCCTCGACATCATCCATCGAGTTTTTCGACGGGGATGTACAGGATGCACGGGGATGTATGAGATTTAAGGAAGGAAATATCTGTTCTTGCTCGTCCGATTCAATTGCTCACAATCATTCAAGAACCACTGGCACATCATTATGAGCAACCCAGTTTCCCGTGCATGTTTCACCGGAATCATCTCCCAAGGCGCCGCAGGGTCCACTGAAAAGCCGCTCCCAACGAATTTCCTCCGTCACATATAAGCATTGAATATGCTATAGTTGATCCATGCTCCCGGAATATTGCGCGATTATCGGTGCCATCATCGGCTCGCTCGGCGGCCTCTATTACTTATACGAAACCATCGTCGGCAAAGCCCAGCCCAACCGCATCACGTGGCTGCTTTGGGGAATCTTCCCGATGGTCATCTTTGTTGCCCAAAGGGCGCAGGGCGTCGAGGGTTTATCATGGGCGTCGTTTGTCGCCGGCTTCATGCCGTTGCTCGTCTTTGCTGCATCCTTCTACAACAAGAAAGCCTATTGGAAAAGTGAACCGCGCGACTACTGCCTGATGGCAGCGGCTGTCATCGGCATCATCCTCTGGGCCATCACCAAAAATCCGAACCTGGCCCTGCTGTTCTCGCTGCTGGCCGATATGCTGGCGGCCGTACCGACACTCATCAAGTCGTATCGCCATCCTCGGTCCGAGAGCTGGATAGCCTATGCCATCAGCACCTTCGGCTTCGGCATAAGCTTCCTTTCGGTCCAGACCTACACCTTTGCAGATACCGCTTTCGTAGCCTATCTGTTCATTCTCAACGGCGCCTTTGCGGTGCTGGCATCGCGGGGCCGCAGGCATTAGCATGCAACTGGACCGGAGGCCGCCAATGCCGATTCGAACACTTGGCCCGTACCGGAGCGCCGCCGCCTTCCTTGGCGGCCTTGGGGTCTTCTGCGTCATCTACCCGCTCCTGGTCAAGGTGTTCGCCCCGCAGCGGGTGTTTTCCGGCCGGCATGTCGCTTTCTTCGTCGCGGGGGTGGTGTGCCTGGCGGCCGCGGGCATCCTGGGCCGGTCCGGGCGGGCCCGGGGTTGACAAAAAAGCGGTCATGTTACATAGATGCAACGGCTTTGTAGCAGCCCCGAAACGGGGCGGGGGGAAGGTTAGGGCAGCAAACAACCCACCTGCCAAGGAGCGCCCCGTGAATGTACGTCGACTGATCGTATCGTTCGTAACCAAGCTGGCCCTGGTCACCGCCGGCGCGGCCTGCTTCGCGCAAACCCCCCTGACCGTGTATACCGCCCTGGAAGCCGACCAGATCCAGGCCTACGAGGCTTCGTTCCAGAAGGCCTATCCCGACGTGAAGATCAAGTGGGTGCGGGATTCCACCGGCATCGTCACCGCCAAGCTGCTGGCCGAGAAGGCCGCGCCCCAGGCCGATGTGGTGATGGGTCTTGCCGCCTCCTCCCTGCTCCTGCTGGGCAAGGAGAACCTGCTGCTGCCCTACGCGCCCAAGGGCGTGGAAAAGCTCAACAAGAAATACGTCAGTGAAACCAACCCGCCCACTTGGGTCGGCATGGACGTGTGGGGCGCCACCATCTGCTTCAACACCGCGGAAGCCGCCAAGCTGGGCCTCACGAAGCCGGAAAGCTGGAAGGACCTGCTCAAGCCTGAATACAAGGGCAAGATCGTCATGCCCAACCCCGCTTCCAGCGGCACCGGCTACTTCGATGTGAGCGCCTGGCTGACCATGTTCGGCGAGAAGGGCGGCTGGGACTACATGGACAAGCTGCACGAGAACATCGGCCTCTATGTCCACTCCGGTTCCAAGCCCGGCAAGATGGCTGCTTCGGGCGAGTTTCCGATCGGCATCACCTTCGAGTACCGCGCCGCCAAGCTCAAGGCCGAGGGCGCGCCCATCGACCTGGTGTTCCCCAAGGAAGGGCTCGGCTGGGACCTGGAAGCCACGGCCATCATGAAGGGCACCAAGCACCTCGACGCCGCCAAGAAGCTCTGCGACTGGTCCGCTTCAAAGGAAGCCAACGAACTCTACGAGAAGAACTTCGCCATCGTCGCCTACCCCGGCGTGGCCAAGCCCATGGCGATGCTGCCCGGCAACTTCGAGCAGCTGCTGGTCAAGCAGGACCTCAAGTGGTCGGCGGCCAACCGCGAACGCATCCTGGCCGAATGGACCAAGCGCTACGACGGCAAGTCCGAAAAGAAGTAGGCAGACAAATGGGGGCAGCCAATGGCTGATTTTCTGGCGGTCGACGGCATCGTCAAACGCTTTGGCGCCTTCACTGCGCTCGGCGGCATCGACCTGAAGGTCGCCGAGGGCGAGTTCCTCTGCCTGCTGGGTCCTTCGGGTTGCGGCAAGACCACCCTGCTGCGGATCATCGCCGGGCTGGAAGCCCAGGACCGGGGCCGGGTGCTGGTGGAGGGCAGGGACATCAGCCACCTGCCCCCCGCCCGGCGCGACTACGGCATCGTCTTCCAGAACTACGCGCTGTTCCCCAACCTCAACGTGGCCGAGAACATCGGCTACGGGCTCAGGACCGGCCGCGCCCTGCGCAAGGTCCGGGTCGAAGAACTGCTGGAGCTGGTGGGGCTGAGCGGCGACGAACGCAAGTACCCGAGCCAGCTGTCCGGGGGCCAGCAGCAGCGGGTGGCGCTGGCCCGAGCCCTGGCCACCTGTCCCAGGCTGCTGCTGCTGGACGAGCCCCTGTCGGCGCTGGACGCCCGGGTCCGGGTGCACCTGCGCCAGGAGCTCAAGCAGCTGCACCGGCGGCTCGGGATCACCACCATCATGGTGACCCACGACCAGGAGGAGGCGCTGAGCCTGGCCGACACCGTGGCGGTGATGGACCACGGCACCCTGGAGCAGGTCGGCACGCCGGAGCAGATCTACCACCAGCCGGCGAGCCGGTTCGTCGCCGATTTCGTCGGCCGCTCCAACTTCCCCAGGGTCACCGTGCTGGGCGACGGCAAGGTGGTCCTGGCGGGCCAGGAGATCTCGGTGCCGGGCCACTATCCGGCCGGATCGGCCCGGCTGTTCTGCCGACCCGAGGACCTGAGCATCGGCCCCCGCCATGTGCCCAACCTGCTGATGGCCCTGGTGGAAAGCCTGGAGTTCCTGGGGCCGGTGCGCCGGGTCACCCTGCGTCTGGAAGAGGCCCGGGACATCGTCCTGAGCGTGGACCTGAGCGCCCGGGATCACGGCATCGCGGTGGGGCAGCGGGTGCCGGTGGCGTTCCCCGGTGACCTGCGGCTGTTCATGGAAGAGGCGGTTTGACGGTGCGTTCCCTGCTTTCCGGCGACGAGCGGCTGGCCCGGGGTCTGGCCTACGGCATGGCGGCCCTGCTGTTCATCTTCCTGGCCTGGCCGCTGACGGAGATCCTGGTGAAGGCGCTGCAGGGTCCCGACGGGCAGTATCTCGGGCTGCGCAATCTGCGCGAACTGCTCACCGAGCCCAGGCTGCTGGACGCGGCCCGGAACAGCGTGCTCATCGCCGGCGCGGCCACCGCCCTGGTGGTGCCGGCGGCGCTGCTCTTCGCCTTCGCCTTGACCCAGTCGCGCATCCGCGCCAAGGCCCTGTTCAAGGTGATCGCCCTCAGTCCGCTGCTGACCCCCTCGCTGATGCCGGCCATCTCGCTGGTCTACCTGTTCGGCAACCAGGGCCTGATCAAGGGCTGGCTGCACGGGCACACCATCTACGGGCCGCTGGGGATCATCCTGGGCGAGACCTTCTACACCTTTCCCTACGCCGTCCTGGTGCTGGTGACGGCGCTCGGGGTGGCCGACGCCAGGCTGTACGAGGCGGCCGAAGTGCTCGGCGCCAACCCGCTGCGCCGGTTCATGACGGTCACGGTGCCCAACATCCGCTACGGGCTGATCTCGGCCTGCCTGATCGTGTTCACCCTGGTCATCACCGATTTCGGCGTGCCGATCGTGGTGGGCGGCCAGACCAATGTCCTCGCCCTGGAGGCCTACAAGCAGGTCCTGGGGCAGCAGAATTTCCAGAAGGGCGCCGCGGTCGGGCTGGTGCTGCTGCTGCCGGCCGTGCTCAGCTTCGCTGCGGAACGCTGGCTGGCCCGGGGCAGGGGCGGCCGTTTCAGCGGCAGCTCCGTGGCCTACACCGCCAAGCCGAGCGCGCTGCGGGACGGCGTCCTTTGGGGCGTGTGCGCGGCGGTCTGCGTGTTCCTGCTGGCCATGACCGCCACCGCCGTGGCGGCCTCCTTCATCAAGCTGTGGCCCTACAAGATGAGCTTCACACTGGCGCACTACGATTTCGCCAACATGGACGGCGGCGGCTGGCTGGCCTTCCAGAACAGCCTCAAGCTGGGCCTGCTGACCGCGGTGGTGGGCTGCGCCGTGGTGTTCGGCGGCGCCTACCTGGTGGAGAAGACCCCCGCGCCGCGCTGGGTGGCCGCGGTGATCCAGTCCCTGGCCCTGACCCCCATGGCCGTGCCGGGGCTGGTGCTGGGCCTGGGCTACGTGTTCTGCTTCAACCGGCCCGGCAACCCCCTGCACAAGCTCTACGGCACCATGGCCATCCTGGTCATCTCGACGGTGGTGCACTTCTACACCACGGCCCACCTGGCCATCATGACCTCGCTGCGGCAGATCGACGGCGAGATGGAGTCGGTGGCCCGCAGCCTGCGCCGCCCCTGGTGGACCACCTGCCGGCGCGTCACCCTGCCCATGACCTTGCCGGTCCTGCTGGACGTGGCCCGGTTCCTGTTCGTTTCGGCCATGACCACCGTGAGCTGCGTGATCTTCCTCTACACTCCCGACACCGTGCTGGCCTCGGTGGCTGTGCTGAACATGGACGACGCCGGCGACACGGCCTCGGCCGCGGCCATGGCCACCCTGATCGTCGCCAGCTCCCTGGCGGTCACCCTGGCCTTCAACGGCCTGGGCTGGCTGCTGAACCGGCGGGCGCAAGCCTGGCGCCGATCCCCGGCCTGACCTTTCCTGCACTGGAGTTCCCCATGCGCGACCCGATCCTGCTCACACCCGGCCCCCTGACCACCTCCCTCGCCACCAAGGTGGCCATGCTCAACGACTGGGGTTCCTGGGACGCGGAGTTCAACGCCCTCACCGCCGGCGTCTGCCGCCGCCTGGTGGCGATCGTCGACGGCGGCGCCGGCTTCGTCTGCGTGCCCATGCAGGGCTCCGGCACCTACGCGGTGGAGGCGGCCATCGGCACGCTGCTGCCCCGGGACGGCAAGCTCCTGGTGCTGGTGAACGGCGCTTATGGCGAACGCATGGCGAAACTGACCCGGACCATGGGCCGGGCGCTGTCGGTGCTGGATTTCGGCGAGACCCATCCGGTGGAACCGGCCCAGGTGGCCGCGGCCCTGGCCACGGATCCGGCCATCACCCACGTGGGGGTCATCCACTGCGAAACCAGCACCGGCATGCTCAATCCCCTGGAGGAGGTGGCCCGGGTGGTGGAGGCCGCCGGACGCCGGCTGATCGTCGACGCCATGAGCTCGTTCGGGGTGCTGCCGCTGTCGGCCCGGGATCTGGCCTTCGACGCGGTCATCGCCTCCAGCAACAAGGCCCTGGAAGGCGTGCCCGGCATGGGCTTCGTCCTGGCCCGGAAGGACGCCCTGCTGGCGGCCAAGGGCAACGCCCACTCGCTGTCCCTGGACCTGCACGACCAGTTCGTCTACATGAGCGAAACCGGCCGCTGGCGCTATACGCCGCCCACCCACGTGGTGGCGGCCCTGGCGGCGGCCCTGGACCAGTACGACGCCGAAGGCGGCCGCCTGGGCCGGCTGGCCCGCTACGAAGGCAACTGCGCCCGCCTGCTGGCGGGCCTCGCGGCCCTCGGGCTGAAGCCCTTCCTGCCCAGCGCCCTGCAGGCGCCGGTCATCGTCACGGTGCTGGCGCCCAGCCACCCCGGCTACGCCTTCCCGGAGCTCTACGAGCGCGCCAAGGCGTCCGGCTTCATCCTCTATCCCGGCAAGCTGACCGAGCTCGACACCTTCCGGGTCGGCTGCATCGGCGCCATCGGCAGTGCCGAGATTGACGGCGCCCTGGCGGCCATCGGCCAGGCGCTAGGCGCCATGTTCTCCGACACCCAACCTGACCAGAGATAAGGGAGTTCCCATGCATCCATCCCGGCAGTACTGCAAAGGCCCGATCCAGGCCGTGATCTTCGATTGGGCCGGCACCATCGTCGACTACGGCTCCTATGCGCCGACCAAGGTGCTGATCGAGGCGTTCGCCGAGCGCGGCGTCCCGGTGAGCCTGGCCGAAGCGCGGGTGCCCATGGGCCTGCCCAAGTGGGACCACATCCAGGCCCTGGGGCGCCTGCCGGAGGTGGCCGAGCGCTGGCGCGGCAAGATCGGCCGGGACATGAGCAGCGAAGACGTGGACGCGCTCTACGCCCGCTTCATGCCGCTGCAGCTGGACTATATCGCCGACTACTCGGGGGTGATCCCCGGCGTGCTCGAGGTGCTGGAGGGCCTGCGGGCCCGCGGCATCCGCACCGGCGGCAGTTCGGGCTACCCGCGCCAGGTCATGGACAAGCTGGAGCGCTGCGCCCTGGAGCACGGGCTGAAGCTGGACCACTCCATGGCCGGCGACGACCTGCAACCCGGCGGCCGGCCCGGACCCTGGATGGCGCTGGCCAACGTGATCGCGCTGGGGGTGCGCGACGTGGCGGCCTGCGTGAAGGTGGACGACACCGAGCCGGGGATCATCGAAGGCCTCAGCGCCGGCATGTGGACGGTGGGGATCGCCCTGTCGGGCAACGAGACCGGGCTGACCCTGGAGGAACTGATGGAGCTGTCCGAAACCGAGCGCCGGTCCCGGGCCGGCCGGGCCGCGGAACGGCTGCTGGCATGGGGCGCGCACTACGTCATCGATACGGTCGCGGACCTGCCCGGGGTACTGGCCCAGATCGACCAGCGGCTGGCCCAGGGAGAACGGCCCTGAGCCGCAAGATCTGCCTGGCTTCGAGCAAAGATCAAAACCTTGCCGCTAGCGATCCGACCAGTGCAGCTTCTCCTGCAGCAGGCGGAAGAATGAGAAATCCGCATCCTGCAGCAGGGTGATCGTCCGCTCCGATTTCTCGAACTCCAGCCGGTCGCCGGAAAGCAGCCCGTGGTCCACCTGGCCGTCCAGGGTCAGGTGGGCGTCCTCGGCGTGCACCACGGTGATCGCCACATGCAGATGGCCGGGCACGACGATGGGGCGCAGGGTGAGGGTGTGCGGACAGATGGCCGAGATCACCAGGGCGTCCAGGGCGGGATGCAGGATCGGGCCGCCGGCGGACAGGGAGTAGGCGGTGGAGCCGGTGGGGGTGGCCACGATCAGGCCGTCGGCCCGGAGATGGGCGGCGTCGCCGCCGTCGACCTCCACCCGGAATTCCATCATCCGCGCGGCCAGGCCCTTCACCAGCACGGCGTCGTTGAGCACCGGCCGCCCGGGCAGGATCTCGGTGCCGCGCACCACCCGGGTGTCGAGCATGGAACGGGTTTCCGCGCTGAAACTGCCCTTGAAGTAGTCCTCGACCACCCTCCGGGCATGTTCGGACGGGTGCGAGGTGAGGAAACCCAGGGAACCCAGGTTGATGCCCAGCAGGGGGGTGCCCCTGACCCCGGTGTGGCGGGCGGCGGTGAGCAGGGTGCCGTCCCCGCCCAGGGCGAGGCACAGGTCCGGCACCTCGCTTTCAGCCGCGAACAGGGGGTCGCCGTTGAACGCCTCCTCGGGCAGACCCGCCGCCAGCCACGCGTTGCGGATCTTGGGATGGGCCACCACCCGCCAGCCCCGGTCGAGGAACGGAGGGACCGTTTCCCGAAGCGCGTTCGAGAGCCAGGTTGATCTTGATTTCGCGACGATTACCAGGGTGGGTCGGGCCATGTCCTTAGGTTAACCTGGGAGGATGGCAATCAAGACGCAGAACCCGCGGAAATCCGTTCCGCCCCGCAAGCATTCCCTTCGATGGGTGTACTGGAGCTTCCTGGCGGTGGTGGGCAGCCTCGCCCTGGCCCTGGGGGTGGCCTGGTCGGTGATGTCCCGGGACGTGGACAGTTTCCTGACCTATTTCGCCCTGCGCGTGCCCAAGACCATCACCAAGGTGCTCGACCGCAACGGCGACGTGATCGGCGTGTTCGCTGAGGAGAACCGGGTGGTCATCCCGTTCGGGGACATTCCGCGGGCCTTCGTGGGCGCGGTGATCGCCACCGAGGATTCCGACTTCATGAACCACGGCGGCATCTCGGCCCGGGGGGTGGTGCGCGCCGGCTTCAACTTCCTCATCAGCTTCGGCCAGCGCCGGGAGGGGGCCTCCACCCTGACCATGCAGCTGGTGCGCACCGTGACCGCCAAGCGCCAGCGGCGCCTGGACCGCAAGCTCAAGGAGATCATCCTGGCCCGCAAGCTGGAGCAGGCCTACACCAAGAAGCAGATCTTCGAGCAGTACGCCAACGAGGTGTATTTCGGCGGCGGGCGCTACGGAATCGAGGCTGCCGCGCAGTTCTACTTCGGCAAGAGCGCCCCCCAGCTGGCCGTGGAGGAGTGCGCCCTGCTCGCCGGGCTGGTGCAGAACCCGAACTGGTACAACCCCTACAATCCCGATCCCAAGGCCCGGGCGGCCGCCAAGGCGCGCCGCAACCACGTGCTCAGGCGCATGGTGGCCGAAGGCTATCTGAAGGACAGCGACGTCAAGGCGCTCATGGACCGGCCCATCCGCCTGGCCCGGGAGAATGCCCAGGAGGAGGCGGTCGCCCCGTACCCCGTGGAGGAGGTGCGCAAGTACCTCTATGAGAAGTACGGCCGGGACCGGGTGCTGGAGGGCGGCCTGGAG
>Ga0316227_1002151_pt1 | contig 18356 bp, 15 predicted proteins | sample TBH18019metaG_FD_206012 | JGI IMG/M metagenome (GOLD analysis project Ga0316227, IMG submission 206012) | Freshwater microbial communities from Trout Bog Lake, Wisconsin, USA - TBH18019 | ecosystem: Environmental > Aquatic > Freshwater > Lake > Hypolimnion/Profundal zone | place: USA: Wisconsin... | reverse complement strand
GTCCGGGTAGATATTTCCGGGCTGCAGTCCTAGTACTACTGTGTTAAAAAAACTGGAATAATTCTCACCCAAGCCTATCCTTGTAACCAAGGGGGTGGGCTGATGACAATCGACCAGGCATGCGCCAGCCGGTTCGACGAATATGTGGACCTTCTGGCCAACGTGGTGGGGCATGCGGACCGGCGTGCCCCACTGTTTGCCTACTGCCACGGATTAATCCTGCCCGGTGACAGAAAGAGCGTCGAGCCAATGGCGGCGCGCATCGACCCCGCTCACGTTCGGTCGATGCATCAGTCGATGAATCACTTCGTTTCCGAATCGGGCTGGAGTGATGAAGCAATGCTCCGTGCAGTCCGGCACTACGCCTTGGGTCCAATGCTGAGCCAGGCCCCCCTGGAAGCCTGGATCGTTGATGACACAGGGTTCCCGAAGAAGGGGAAGCACTCTGTGGGCGTTGCCAATCAGTATTGCGGGTGCTTGGGAAAGAACGCCAACAGCCAGAATGCCGTGTCCATATCACTTGCCAATCGGGCAGCCAGCCTTCCTGTCGCCTTTCAACTATACCTTCCAGAAGGCTGGGCAAACGATGATGTTAGAAGGACAGCAGCTGGTGTGCCTTCAATTCTAGATTTTATGACTAAATGGCAGATAGCTCTCGCCTTGGTTGACAGGCTGATCGCAGACGACGTCCCCACGGCCCCCTTCCTGGGGGATGCGGGTTATGGCAATGCTACCGAATTCCGAGATGGTCTTACCTTGAGGGGCTTTCCCTACATCCTCGGCATTGGACCCACCATCACGGTGTGGCCCGCCGGTTGCGGACCTCTCCCCCCTTGTCCTCGAACAGGCAAACGCGGTCAGCCGGCCAAACTGCTTCGCCGTGATGCAGACCACAAGCCCGTCGCCGTCAAGGCATTGGCGAAGAGCCTGGATGCGTCCTCCTGGGCTGAAATCGAATGGCGAGAGGGCACCAAAGGTTCCATGTCCTCCCGGTTTGCTGTCTTGCGGGTCAGACCAGCTCACCGGGACGAAAAACGCACAGAGGTCCGGGCTGAGGAATGGCTCCTTATCGAGTGGCCCGAAAGTGAGCCGGATCCCACACGCTATTGGCTTTCGACCATGCCTACCACCATCTCTTTCGACGATCTCGTCTGCCTCACCAAATTGCGTTGGCGCATCGAACGGGACTACCAGGAACTCAAGGATGAGATCGGTCTGGATCACTTCGAGGGCAGGGGTTGGCGAGGCTTTCACCACCACGCAAGCCTATGCATTGCCACCTACGCCTTCATCGTCGCCGAGCGTGCTCGGATTTCCCCCCCTCGTCCTTGCACCATATTCGGCCTCGAAGAACCTGCCATATCCGAAGGTGCTCGATGGCGAAGAGATTCCCCTACGGGTTGAACGGCACCAGGCATATTCGTTTGTTTCCATCCGAACCCGCCTGCAAGAAGCCATTCTCCAACGGCTGGACCGCTGCCCATGCTGCCGCCGGACGGGAGGAAGGGTGGCCTTCGCCACTGCCGGCAGGAGGGACCACGTTCGTTTCAAGCTATAAACTGCAACCCAATCCCAGGTTGCTGGGAAGGACCAGCACTGATGGTCTTGCAAGCCGGGGCCGCTCGCTGCTATCCCCCTGATCCCCCACATCCCCGGCCAAAAAAAGCCATGGTTGATGCCTGGGCGCAGAAACCCTGCGCGCCGCCACAGTAATTGGCTTTATTAGCCGGGGATGGGGGGGATCGGGGGGATAAAAGTTAGCAAAAGCTTGACGTCTAGGCTCAGATGGCTTTGTGCGTTTGTTTAATTAACACAGTAGTACTAGGCTCTTGTCCATGAAATGCCACGTGGTACAAGGCCATTCGGCCGGCCGGTGTGGGGGGAATTCCATGATCCACATCCCATGGAAAGAGCGTTACAACATCCACTACAAGAACATTGATGAACAGCACAAGGTGCTGCTGGTCATCCTCAACGAACTGGTCGACCTCATCAACCTGGGGGCCAGCGCTGACCAGGTGACTGTCATCTATCGGAAGTTATGCCAGTACGCCACCCTCCACTTCAGCACGGAGGAGCGCTACCTGCGGGCCAGCGGCTACGGGGGTCTGGTCCAGGAGCAACAAGAACACGCTTGGTTCATTGAGAAGCTCGTGGCGTTCGACAAGTTCTATGAACTGTCGGATCCTTCCCTGTTGGATGAGACCATGCGCTTTCTCAAGAACTGGTACGTAGGCCACATCATGCGCTTGGATCAAGACTATGTGGAATGTGTCCAATCCTTCTATCGCAGAGCCAAGATCAGGGGCGTGATTTTCGATTTCAGCAACGTCATTGCCCAGGTAGACAAAAATGGGATCGCCGACCGCCTTTCCTCCATTTGCGGCGTTCCATCGGCGGAAATCCGCGGACGCTTCCAGGCGGAGGCCTCGCTCGACTCGGATTTCGAGACGGGGAGCATCTCCCCGGCGCAATTCCTGGAGCAGGTTTCCTTCCTTTGCGGCCACGGGTTCAGCGAGGCGGAATTCATTCCGATCTTCACCGAAATCTTCACGGCCATCGAATCCACCCGTGAACTCATCCGGAAGTTGAAGGGCCGATACCGCTTGGGACTGATCGCCAACACGAACCCGTGGCATTTCCAGCACGGGATCCAGACATCGGAAGTATTCCCGCTGTTCGATGCTGTGACCCTTTCCTTCCAGGTGAAGGCCCGCAAACCCAACTCGATCCTGTTCCTGGACGCGCTGGAAAAGCTGGATCTGGTTGCCGAGGAATGTGTCTACATCGATGGAAATGCCGAATTCGTGGCAGCGGCCAACGGCTGCCTGCTCCACGGCATCCACTACCGGGGAGGCCGGGAATTGCTCCGGGACCTGAAATCGATGAAAATTTCGATTTAAACCGGAAGAGCTGCTATTCGCCGATGATCTTGATCAGAACCCGCTTGTCCCGCCGCCCGTCGAACTCGCCATAAAAGATCTGCTCCCACGGGCCGAAGTCCAGTTCGCCGCGGGTCACCGCCACGACCACCTCGCGGCCCATGATCTGGCGCTTGTGGTGGGCGTCGCCGTTGTCCTCGCCGGTGCGGTTGTGCTGGTAGCCGCCCTTGGCCGGATCGGTGCCGGCGTTGAACGGGGCGAGCTTCTCCAGCCAGCGCAGGTAGTCGGCGTGCAGGCCCGGTTCGTCGTCGTTGATGAACACGCTGGCGGTGATGTGCATGGCGTTGACCAGGCACAGCCCCTCCTGGATGCCGCTGTCCATGAGGGCCTCTTCCACGTCCGGGGTGATGTTCACGAACCCGGTGCGCTCGGGCTGGTGCAGGGTCACGGTGGCGCGATGGGATTTCATGAGGGGTCTCCTTGGGTAGACTGGGGTGCGGTTTTCGCTGGAGAAGCACCGATGCTCAGTATCGCAGGCAAGACATTCACCAACCGGCTCATCCTGGGCACGGGCAAATACAAGGATTTCGCCACCATGAAGGCGTGCTACGAAGCCGCCCGGGTGGACATGATCACCCTGGCGGTGCGCCGCTTCGACCTCGCCGCCAAGGGTGAGGACAACATCCTGAACTGGATCCCCACGGGCCTGGCGCTGCTGCCCAACACGGCCGGATGCTACACCGGGGAGGAGGCCCTGCGGGTGGCCCGGCTGGCCCGGGAGGCGCTGGAGACCAACTGGATCAAGCTGGAGGTGATCGGCGATCCGGTGAGCCTCTATCCGGACGGGGAGGAGACCCTCCGGGCGGCGGCGATCCTGGTCAAGGAGGGGTTCGTGGTGCTGCCCTACGTCAACGCCGATCCGATCCTGGCCCGGAAGCTCTGCGACGCCGGCTGCGCCGCGGTGATGCCCCTGGGCAGCGCCATCGGCTCCGGCCTGGGCATCCAGAATCCCCATGTGCTGCAGATCATCCGGGAGGTGGTGGGGGCCTATGGGCTGCCGCTGGTGGTGGACGCCGGCGTGGGCACCGCCAGCGACGCCGCGGTGGCCATGGAGCTGGGCGCCGACGCCGTGCTGCTGAACACCGCGGTGGCCGAGGCCCGGGAGCCCGTCAAAATGGCCCAGGCCATGGACCTCGCCGTGCGCGGCGGGCGCCTGGCCTTCGAGGCGGGCCGGATGCCCAAGCGCTTGTATGCCAGCGCTTCCAGTCCCGTGACCGGAGTTGTCGGGGGCAAATAGGCTTCGCGGGTATTCTGGAAGCTCGAGGAGTGTGTCATGCCCCGTTTCAACAAGCGCGCAGGCCGTGAAGTCCTGGATGGCCATCCGCGGCTGCCGGAGTGGATCACCCGGGAGAAGGTTCGCCTGGGCGAACTGCACAGCATGAAAGTGGGTCTGCGCGGCGCCGAACTGCACACGGTCTGCGAGGAGGCCCGCTGCCCCAACCGGGCCCACTGCTTCAGCCACGGCACCGCGACCTTTCTGCTCATGGGCGACACCTGCACCCGGGCCTGCGGCTTCTGCGCCATCGCCAGCGGCAGGCCCATGCCGCTCAATCCCCTGGAACCGGAGGAGACCGCCCAGCGGGTGGCGGCCCTGGGCCTCCGCTTCGCGGTGCTCACCTCGGTCAACCGGGATGACCTGCCCGACGGCGGCGCCGGCCATTTCGCCCGGACCATCCGCGCCATCCACCAGCTGAATCCGGGGGTGGGGGTGGAGGTCCTCACCCCGGACTTCATGGGCGACCTGGAGGCGGTGGCCGAGGTGGTGGCCGCGGGGCCGGCGGTGTTCAACCACAATACCGAAACGGTTCCCAGCCTCTATCCTTCGGTTCGCCCGGCGGGCCGGTTCCCACGCACCCTGGCGGTCCTGGCCGAGGCCAAGCGGCTGGGCTCGGCCCTGTTCGGCGGGGACTTCCACACCAAGTCGGGGCTGATGCTCGGCCTGGGCGAAACCGAGGCGGAGCTGATGGAAGTGTTCGAGGCCCTGGTCCAGGCCGGGGTGGACATCCTCACGCTGGGCCAGTACCTGCGCCCCACCCGGCACCAGCTGCCGGTGCGGCGCTACGTGCCGCCCGACGAGTTCAAGGAGCTTGGGCGCAAGGCCAAGGCGCTTGGGTTCCGCGCCGTCTACGCCGGGCCGCTGGTGCGGTCCAGTTTCAACGCCCACGAAGTCAGTGAAATGGAAGGCATCGCCATCGCCTGACCGGTGCACCGAGGCCCAGCTTGAACACATTCCCGGGAACAGACCGCTTTTCCATCCGGCGCCGCCTGGGCTCCGGGGGGTCCGGCGTGGTCTACGAGGCGTTCGACGAGGAGCGCCAGGCCCTGGTGGCCCTGAAGGTGCCCCACGATTCCGGCACCCGGGAGATCAGCCGGTTCAAGCAGGAGTTCCGCGCCCTGGCCGAGATCAGCCACCCCAACCTGGTGGACCTGTACGAGGTGATGAGCCACGGCCCGGAATGGTTCTACACCATGGAACGGGTGGAGGGCAGGACCTTCACCGAGTTCCTGTGCCCGGACCGGTGGCCGGCCAAGGACTACGACCGGGTGCGGACGCTGCTCCGGCAGCTGGCGGAGGGCCTGTGGAGCCTGCACCAGACCGGCCGGCTGCACCAGGATCTCAAGCCCAGCCATGTGCGGGTCGAGCCGGACGGGCGGGTGGTGTTCCTGGATTTCGGCTTCAGCGCCGACCGGGTCGCCCGGGGTCCCGAGGCCCAGGCCTACATGGCGCCCGAGCGGATCGGCGGCCACGTCCCGACCGAAGCGGCGGACTGGTACAGCGTGGGGGCCATGCTCTACGAGGTGCTCACCGGAACCTTGCCGTTCCCGGGCGGCAGCCTGTCCACCCTCATCGACAAGCTGCGCGGCAGCCCGCCCAGCCCGGAGCTGCTGGTGCCGCAGATCCCGGCGGATCTCGCCGCGCTCTGCATGGACCTGCTGGCCCGGAAGCCCGACGACCGTCCTTCCGGCGAGCGGATCCTGGAACGGCTCGGGCTGGTGGTGGCCGCTCCGCCGCGCCGCCCGGCCCCGGTTCGGCGGCTGCGCACCAGCTCCCTGCTCATCGGCCGGAAGGCCGAACTGGCCGTCCTGGGCCGTGCCTTCGAAAGTTCCCTGAAGGGCCGGACGGCGGTGGTGTTCGTTCATGGCAACTCCGGCATGGGCAAGAGCTACCTGCTCCGGCGGTTCATCCGCCGGCTCAAGCGGGAGGAGCCCGGCACGGTGGTGCTGGCGGGGCGCTGCACCGAGGAGGGTTCGGCGCCCTACAAGGCGCTGGACAGCCTGATGGAGGACCTGGCCGAATACCTGGACCGGGTGCCGCCCGGCAGCGCGGCGCTCCTGCTGCCGCGCAACATCCTGTGCCTGGCCCGGCTGTTCCCGCTGCTGCAGGGGGTGGCGGCGATCGCCCGGGCCGGCCAGGCGCCGCCCTCGCCCGATCCCCAGGAGCTGCGCCGGCGGGCGTTCGGGGCGCTGCGCGAACTGCTGATGCGGATGGCCACCCGGCATCCCCTGGTGCTGGTCATCGAGGACCTCCAGTGGAGCGACCTGGACAGCGCGGCCCTGCTCTCGAACCTGCTGCGCGACCCGGACCCGCCGTCCATGCTGGTGGTGCTGACCTACCGGACCCGGAGCGCCGAGAAGACCCCCGCATTCCGGGCGCTCCAGCGCCGGCTCGCCGAGGAGGGCACTGAGGTGGTGGAGGTGCCGGTCGAGAAGATCGCCCAGGCGGAATCCGAGGCCCTGGCCCGGGCCCTGCTCGGCAGCGGCCGGCCCGACGCGGAGACGGAAGCGGCGTGGATCGCCAAGGAGTCCGGCGGCAACCCCTTCTTCATCGGCGAGCTGAGCCGGCACCTGCGCTCGGGCATCCGGGTGCTGCACGGGCCCGGAGAGCACACCCTGGACGCCTACATCCTGGCCCGGGTGGGGTCCCTGCCGGAACCGTCGCGGATCATCCTGGAGACCCTCGCCCTGGCCGGCCATCCGGTGGAATGGGAGGTGGTGCGGCGCGCCTGCCGGATCGAACCGGCCGGGCCCGAGGCCCTGGTGCCGCTCCGGGCCGGCCACCTGATCCGCGCCCGGGGCGCCCAGGGCCTGCTGCTCGAGCCCTACCACGACCGCATCCGGCAGTCCGTGCTGCGGGGCTTCCCGGAGGCCAAGGCCCGGGCCCTGCACCTGGCCCTGGCCGAGGCCATGGAGCAGGAGCCCAGGCCCGACGCCCAGGCGCTCTGTCTGCATTTCCAGGCCGCCGGCGTCCTGGCCAAGGCGGGGGCGTACGCGCTGGAGGCGGCGCGGCAGGCGGTGGCGGCGCTGGCCTTCGTCCGGGCGGCGGAATTCTTCCGCAGGGCGCTGCAGCTGATCCAACCCAAGGGCGACGCCTACCTGGAGATCCTGCTGGAACTGGGCGACGCCCTGGCCGGCGCCGGGCTGGGCAACAAGGCCGCCCAGGTCTACCTGGAGGCCCTGCCGCTCGCCCCGATCCAGGATGTGCTGCGCCTGCAGCGGCGCGCCTCGGAGGAATTCTTCCGGAGCGGCCGGTTCGACCAGGGCGAGGCGGCGCTGGCGGCCGTCATGGCCCGGATCGGCATGAAGCTGGTGCAGGCCCCATGGCGTTCCCGGCTGTCGGAGCTGTTCTGCCGGCTGCGCCTGCGGCTCCGGGGCTACGGGTTCAAGGAGCGTCCGGAGGCCCAGGTGCCCCAGGGCGACCTGGACCGGATCGACATCTGCTGGGCGGCGGCCATGGGGCTGGGGCCGGTGGACCACACCCGGGGCGGCGAATTCCAGGCCCGGCACCTGCTGCTGGCCCTGCATGCGGGCGAGCCGTTCCGGGTGGTGCGCGCCCTGGCCCTGGAAACCATCTACGGGGCCAACCGGGGCAACCGCGGGGCCAAGGCCACCCGGAAGATCCAGGACCTCACCCTGGCCCTGGCGGAGCGGATCGGCCACCCGAACCCGGTGGGCCGGGCCCTGGTCGCGGCCGGCACCGCGGCGCTGATGCAGGGGCGCTGGAAGACCGCCGTGGAACTGCTGGAGCGGGCCGAGACCCTGATGAAGGACAACTGCACCGGGCTGGATTTCGAGCTGCACCTGGCCCAGTTCCACGCCCTGCTGGCGCGCCAGCAGATGGGCAGCCTGCGGGACATGGAGATCCGCCTGTCGGCCCGGATCCAGGCGGCCCAGGACAAGGGCGACCTGCTGGGCCTCACCAACCTGAGGACCGGCATCTCGCCCATGGTCCACCTGGCCCACGACGAACCGGCCCGGGCCCTGCGCGAACTGCGGCAGACCATCGGCGAATGGTCCAGCGCCGGGTTCCATCTGCAGCATTACAACGGGCTGGTCTCCAGGATCGAGGCGCTGCTGTATTCCGGCGACCCGGACCAGGCGCGGGCGGTGCTCGCCGGCCACTGGTCGCTGCTGCGCCGGTCCATGCTGCTCCGGGTGCAGAGCGTCCGGGTCACCTGCCTGGAACTGCGCGCCCGCGCGGCCCTGGCCCTGGTCGCCCGGGGGCGGCCGGAGCCGGGCCGCGCGGCGCTGCTGCGCTCGGCCTATCGGGACCGGCGCCGGATCGAAGCGGAAGGGGTTGGCTACGGCGACGCCCTGGCGCTCAGGCTGCAGGCCCTGGAGGCCCTGGCGCTGGGCCGCCCGGACGAGGCCGGGGCGCTGCTGTTCCAGGCCGAGCTGGCGTTCCTGGGTTGCGACATGGCGCTGCACGCCATGGTGGCCCGGCACCGCCGGGGCCGGATGGAAGGCCCGTCCGGGGCCGAGCAGGTGGAGGCGGCGGAGCGCTGGATGCAGGGCCAGAAGATCGTCAGCCCGGCCCGGTTCGTGGCCATGCATATTCCAGGGTAGACTGAGTCCATGTCGACGCCGGCCGCCAACCCCTGGGACGCGTCGGCCCCCGAGGGGGCCGGACTGCCGTCGGCCTTCGGCTGGCTGCCCGAGGACCTGGAGCGCCTGGGCGCGCCGGGCCGGCCCGAGCTGCTGTTCTCCCGGCTGCAGCGTCCCTGGACCTGGGAACCCGATGGGCCGCCCCTGGGCAAGGCCGCCCGGGCCTGGCTGCTCCAGTGCGGCGACGGGGCGCTGCCGGAAATCGTCGAAGCCCACCCTTCCGACGACGGCGCCACCAAGGTGGTGCTGCGGCTCGCCGACGGCGAGCGGATCGAGGCGGTGCACATGCCGCGCGCGGTGCGCAGCCCGCGGGTGACCCTGTGCATCAGCAGCCAGGTGGGGTGCGCCATGGGCTGCACGTTCTGCGCCACCGGCGCCATGGGCATCCGGCGCAACCTGTCCAGCGGGGAGATCGTCGGCCAGGTGCTCGCCCTCATCCGGGCCCTGGGGCCGCCCCAGGCCCACTCCGTCACCCTGGTGTTCATGGGCATGGGCGAACCGCTGCACAACCTGGACAACGTGCACCGGGCCATCCGCATCCTCAACCACCCGTCCGGGCTCAACATCTCGACCCGGCGCATCACCGTCTCCACCTCCGGGCTGGTGCCCGGCATCGAGCGGCTGGCCGGGATGCGCCCCAGGCCCTGGCTGGCGCTCAGCCTCAACGCCACCACCGACGAGGCTCGGTCCCGGGTCATGCCGGTGAACCGGGTCTGGAACCTGGCCCGGCTGCGCCAGGCGCTGGACCGCTGGACCCTGGCGCCGGGGGAGAAGCTGCTGGTGGAGTACGTGCTCATGGCCGGGGAGAACGACACCCCCGAGGACGCCGACCGGCTCGCGGACTGGCTCGGGGAGCTGCGCCAGGGCCACAACATCAACCTCATCCGGATGAACGAGCACGAAGCGTCCAGTTTCAAGGAACCCACCGAGCTCCGCCTCCAGTGCTTCCTGGACCGGCTGAAAGCCAGGGGCTGTTTCGTCACCGTGCGCAAGAGCAGGGGCCGGGACGTCCAGGGGGCCTGCGGCCAGCTGTTGAAATAAAAGGTTAGAAATAGTTCATTGCCTTGATTTTCCATTACCCGATATTGAGACGCAGACGCGAATCTTTGGCCGCGGACCGGCAAACGTGCTAAGGTCGATCGATCCAGCCAAACGGGATCGAATTTTCGGAGTGCGGTATGCCATTCACCAACGACCTTCCAGCGCCATTGGTCCCCCCCGCGGAATCATGGCAGCCCGAGTCGGCGCCAGCCGTGCCTGATCCGTACAACGAAGATCCCTACTTCCCCGATCCCTACGCCAGGCTCTAGGTGGATATCCTCCTCGCCTCCAGGAACCAGGGAAAACTCAAGGAATTCCAGCAGCTGCTGCCCGGGTTGCAGCTGGTCCCATGGCCGCCCGAGGCGCCCGAGATCCCCGAGGACGGCGCCTTCTTCCAGGACAACGCCCTGCAGAAGGCCACCTTCGCCAGGGACTGGTGGTCGGAGCACGGTGCGGCCCGGGTGGACGGCGTGCTGGCCGATGATTCGGGCCTGTGCGTGGATGCCCTTTGGGGCGGTCCCGGGGTGCTCAGCGCCCGGTTCGCACCGGGCCTGGCCCAGGACCCCAAGAATCGGCTGCTGTTGTCGATGCTTCCGGCCGGCTCGGCGCGCACCGCCCGGTTCGTCTGCGTGCTGGCCTGGGTGCCGAGCCGGGGGCCGTCGCGCACCTTCAGCGGCGCCGTGGAAGGCGTCCTGGCCGAGGAGCCCCGGGGAACCGAAGGCTTCGGCTACGACCCCATCTTCGTGCCCGAGGGGCACGACAGCACCTTCGGCGAGCTGCCGGCCGAAGTGAAGCACCGGATGAGCCACCGCGGACGGGCCTGTGCGGCGTTCCTGGCCGGGCGCGGAAGCAACGGTTCACTGGGCTGACCAGGCGATTATCATTTAATGTAGTTATTATTAATTATTTTAAATAATATTCCGGCCGGGTGTCTGGACTCCGGGCGGAATGTGCATAGATTTATTGATAAACATCAGCAAGCCTTGGTGCCCGACTGGGCTTGACAATCATGATTGTTAAATCACAAACTGGAGATCCCCATCTCCCTGCGGAGGCTCCATGGGTTGGTATGGCATCCTGGCAGGCTGGACTGGCAACGCGGTGCTCGCGGGGCTGGTGCTGGGCTGCGCCGGGGCGGACGGGCAGGAGGTCCAGTCCGGGGCGGCCGTGCTGGTCACCGAAATCCACCCGGGCAACCGCCGCCCCAGGTTCATCTCCCTGGCGCCGCATCTGGCGCGGGAGGGGGAGCCCTATCGCTACGGCATCCATGCCCTGGATCCGGACGGCGACGAGGTCCGCTTCAGCCTGCTGCGCGCACCGGAAGGGGCCGCCCTGGAGGACGGGATCCTGAAGTGGACCCCGGAGCATGCCCAGGTCGGCCACCGGCAAAGGTTCACGCTCCGGGCGGCGGACGGCCGCGGCGGCGTCGACGAGCAGACCTGGACCATCATCCCCAGGGCCGAACCGCACCGCGGGATCCGGGCCCGGGCGAGGATGCGCCACTGAGCCTTCAGTCCCCGTACTGGCCCTTGTCGCGCAGGGCCACGGCGGCCTGGTACGCGGCCAGCACGGCGCTGCGCACGCGCTGGTAGCTGTTCTCGGTGACCTTGGTGTTGAAGGTGAGGGTGGCCACCAGGAAGAAGCCTTCGCCGTTGGGCAGCGCCTGGGGCTGGGCGATGTTGACCTGGGGCGGCATGATGGCGGAGGAGCTGTCCTCCCTCAGGCTGGTGCCGAGGCGCTCGGCCCAGGCCTGGAGCCGGGGGGTGGCGGCCAGCCCGTCCGCCTCGGTGGCCACCAGGATGCGGCCGTACAGCGTGAAGAACAGCCGCAGCTGCGGAAAATCCACGGCGCTGTTCAGGAACCCGGCCATGGAGGCGATTTGCATGAAGTCGCGCTGGAGGGCCTGGAGTTTGACTGAGGTGGTCGGGACGGGACGTTGGGCCATGCTCCATTGTCGCTGACTTTTGTCCGGCGGTGCTGATCCTCTTGCGCTCCCGGGCCCATGCTGGAACTCTGAAGGCTCACATACGCCCGGAAGCCGGGAAGCGGGTTGAAAGCCCGCACTGCCCCGCAACGGTAAGCACCCCGAAGGCATCGATGCCGGCGGGAGACCGAGCCCGATCCACTGAGGCGCCGCTTCGGGAAGGTGAGGGGAGTGCCACAAGGGCATTCGTCGCGTGCGAGTCCGGAGACCGGCCCTGGGCCATTTCCCTCGCCGTGGGAGCGAGAAGGAGCCGATCTTGAACCTGCCGACCCTGCCATACCTGGACCCTGCCCGGAAGCCCGGCATCCAGGCCCATCTGGACGATCTCACCAAGCCCCAGGGCAGCCTGGGCCGGCTGGAAGCCCTGGGCCTGCAGCTGGCCTGGATCAGCGGGGAGAACCGCCCCGCCGACCCGGAGGCCTTCATCCTGACCTTCGCCGGCGACCACGGCATCGCCCGGCTGGGCGTGTCGGCCTTCCCGCCGGAAGTGACCCCGCAGATGGTGGCCAACATCGCCGCCGGAGGCGCCGCCATCTCGGTGCTCTGCCGGAACCTGGGCATCCGGCACCGGGTGATCGACGTGGGCGTGGCGGTGCCCTGCCCGTTCCCCGGGGTCGGCCAGCGCAACGTGATGCGCGGCACCGGGGATCCCAGCACCGGACCGGCCATGACCCGGGCCCAGGCTGAAGCCAGCCTGCAGGCGGGCATGGACGAGGTGGCCCAACTGCCCGAACTGCCCTTCGCCCTGCTCGGCCTGGGCGAGATGGGCATCGCCAATTCCGCCATCGCCGCGCTCCTGGTCAGCGCCCTGGCGGGCATCGATCCGGGCCAGGCGGTGGGGCCCGGCACCGGCGTCAAGGGCCAGGCGCTGGCGCACAAGCTGGAGGTGATCCGGACGATCCTGGAGCGCCAGAAGCTGGATCCCGGCGACCCGGTCGGGGTGCTGGCCGCGGTGGGCGGCTGCGAGTTCGGCGCCATGGCCGGCGCCATGCTGGCCGGCGCCGCCCGGGGCTGGGCGGTGCTGGTCGACGGCTACATCGCCGGGGCCGCGGCCCTGGTCGCCCTGGCCCTGGATCCGCGCATCAAGGATTTCCTGGTCTGGTCGCACCGTTCGGCCGAACCCGGCGCCAGGCGCCTGCTGGAGGTGCTCGGCCTGGAGCCGGTGCTTGATCTCAACCTGCGCCTGGGCGAAGGCACCGGCGCGGCCCTGGCGGTGCCGGTCCTGCGCTCGGCCTGCGCCGTCATGCGCGAGATGGCCACCTTTAGCGGCGCCGGCGTCACCAAGTCCGACGTGCTCTGATGCTGGCCGGCCTGGCGGCTGCCCTGCGCTTCCTCACCCGGATCCGGGTCCCCGGACCCGAGACCCGGCCGGAGGACCTGAGCCGCGCCGTGGCCTGGTTCCCGCTGGTGGGGGCCCTGGTGGGCCTGGCCACGGCGGCGGTCCACGTGCTCGGCCTGGCCTGGTGGCCGGCACCGGTGGCCGGGGTGCTGGCGGTGGCCTTCGGGCTGCTGCTCACCGGAGGCTTCCACGAGGACGGGGCCACTGATGCCGCCGACGGACTGGGCGGCGGCTGGACCCGGGAGCGGGTGGTGGAGATCATGCGCGACAGCCGGATCGGCGCCTACGGGGCCATGGCTCTGTGGGTGCTGCTCAGCTTCCGCCTGGCGGTCCTGGTGGCCCTGGGGCGCCGGGCGCTGATCGCCCTGCCCCTGGCCATGGCCTGGGGCCGGTGGGCGGTGGTGGTGATCCTGACCGCGCTGCCGCCGGTCGCCACCGGCCTGGGCAGCCAGGTGCGCCAGGACCTGGGCCGGCGGCCGCTGATGCTGGCGACCCTGCTGGCGGCGCTGGTCTCGGCCGCGGCCTGGGCCCTGGGGCTGCGCCTGCTCTGGCAGCCGGCGGCGGCCGCGGGATTGAGCGCCCTGGTCTGGATCGGCTACCTGAAGCACCGCCTGGGCGGCCAGAGCGGGGACCTGCTGGGGGCGGGGAACCAGTTGGCCGAGGCGGCGGTGCTGCTAGTCTTGCTTGCAGGATGACCACCTACTATCTGTTGCGCCACGGCCCCACCGACGCCGCCAAGGGCGGCGCGCCCCTGGGCCGCCTGGACCTGCCGGTCAACGCGGCCGGCCAGGCGCTGTGGCCGCAGGTGAAAGCGGAGCTGCTGGGGCTGGGCCTCAAGCGGGTGCTCACCTCGAACCTGGGCCGGGCCCGGGACCATGCCCGGGACCTGGACCTGCCCTGCCGGGTGCTGCCCGATCTGGCCGAGCAGCATTTCGGCGCCTGGGACGGCATCCCCTGGTCCGAGATCAAGGGGGCCGAGGCCTTTTTCCAGGATCCGGTGCGCGCCACGCCGCCCGGCGGCGGGGAATCCTTCTTCCGCTGCGCCGACCGGGCCCGGGCCGCCATCCAGGGCACCTGGGAGGGGGACGGCGCCACCCTGGTCCTGGCCCACGGCGGACCGCTCCGGGCGATCCTGGCCCACTTCCTGGGACTGCCCCTGGAGCGCGCCCTGGACCTGGCCTGGCAGCCGTACGGCCTCACCAAGCTGGAAATCTATGCGAGCGCCCGGGGCGTCCTGTGCTTCCACAACCGGTCCTTGCCCTCGGCTGCCGCTTCTGGGATGCTCTAGCCTTACATCGTGTGTTGGATGTTCGGGAAGCAGGTGAGATTCCTGCGCTGCCCCGCAACGGTATGCACCTCGGCCCCCGGGCCGGGAGAACTCGCTGGTCCCACTGGGGCGTGTCCCCGGGAAGGTGCCAGGGGCATCGCAAGATGCCTTTCGCGTGCGAGCCCGGAGACCGGTCCTGCATTTCCCAAACCTGCCGTGGGGGCAGGACGGGCATGCCCTTCCGGGCAGACCTTCCGCCCCGCCACCCCGGCCTCATGCGCGGAGCATGTCATGGGTTCAGCCCGGATCACTTTTCTTTTGGCCCTCGGAGCGAGTCTCTGGGGGGTGTCGCCCGCCATGGTCGAGACCGAGGCGCCCCGGCCCCAGGCCGAGGCCTCGGCCACGGTGACGGTCACCGCCGAAGCCGCCCCGGTGGAGCTGGTGCAGACGCCGAACCCGGTCATCGTCATCGACAAGGCGGCCATCGAACGGCGCGGGGCGGCCACCCTGGGCGAACTGCTCCAGGACGTGCTGCCGGGCGAGGTGTTCGCCAGCGGCGGGGTGGGGACCTCGGCGTCCATCTCCCTGGGCGGGACCCGGCCCCAGGATACCGTGGTGACCCTGGACGGCCTGCGCCTGATGGACGCTTCGGGCCTTGGCGGGGTGAATCCCAACGTCATCCAGCTGGCCGGCATCGACCGCATCGAGATCCAGCAGGGCCCCGCTTCCACCCGCTTCGGCTCCGACGCCACCGGCGGGGCCGTGGCGCTCTACTCCGCCGCCGGCGCGCCCGCGGGATTCTCCGGCGAAGCGCGGGCCGCGGCCGGCAACGAGGGCATCCGCAAGGGTTCGCTGGCGGCGGCCTATGGCTGGGACCAGGGCTGGATCCGGGTGGCCGGGGCGGCCATGAAGGAAGACCAGGTCCTGGAGCCGGCCAACCAGTACCGCTCCATGGGCACCTTTGTCGGCCTGGGGCAGCAGGCGGGTGCAAACACCCTGGTCACGTTAAACTATTTCAACAGTTATGCAGCAGTCCCGATTCCGATCGTCTATTCGGACAATGGGACCGGTTCGCGCAGCCTGAATCCGGGCCAGTTCGACCCGAAACGGGAGGATTTCGACCGCAGCCAGATTCTCAGCGGCACGGTGCGCACCCAGTTCTCGCCGGTGCTCAGTGCTGAGTTGACGGTGGGCCAGGTGCTCCAGACCCGGCTCGAGCCGGACCTGGGCTCGAGCGCAGCCCCGGTGCCCTATTCCAGCAGCCGGAACCAGATGGTCGGCCACGTCACCTGGCAGCCGTCCGCCTCGGCTTCGGTGACCCTGGGCCTGGATGGCTCCGAGGAGTCCGCCAGGAGCCCCGACCCCAACGACTTCACGGAGCAGGCGATGCTCTCGGCCACGGCCCGGCATCTGGCCGTCCTGGCGGAAGGGCAGAAGGAACTGTTCCCCGGCTTCCGTGCGGTGCTTTCCCTGCGCTCGGAGCGGGATCGCCAGAGCCTGCCCACGAGCACCGGCCGGACTGAGGCCAGCAACTCCCAGACCACCGGCAAGCTCGGGGTGAACTGGGCCCTTCCCGAGGGTTTCCGGGTTTATGCCAACGCCGGCACCGGCTTCAGTAATCCGCTCCTGTTCAATTCGGTCTGGAACTCGCAGTTCCATGGGGATCCCCTGACCAATGAAAGGAGCCGCACGGCGCAGGCCGGAATCGGCTGGACCACGGGGCCGTGGAAGGCCAGTGTCGAGCTTTCCCGGACCCTGTTCACCAATCTGGTCTACTACGACTACAGTGGCGGGGTCTTCATTCCGGCCTTCAACAGCCTGTCGGGGATCTACCGGAACGCCAACAGGCTGCGCACCCAGTCGGCGGAACTCAAGGCCGGATACGAGACCGCGACCTGGGGCGCCGGGGGCTTCTACCGCAACCAGGAGGCCCGGGATCTCCAGGCGCCCGCGGGGCAGGAATTCTTCAGCATCAGCGCGGTCCTGCGCAAGCCGTTCCAGACGCTGGGCGCCAATGCCTTCAAGGTCCTTGGTGATGTGCGCCTGGAAGGCCGATGGTCCTGGACCGGGCCGCGCTATGAGTACTTCGGCTCGACCCCGAACGCCGCCTTCAAGGAACACTACAACGACCTGAGCCTGTCGGCGGCCTGGGCCGTGCGCCAGGACCTTTCGCTCATCCTGCGCGGGGACAACCTCATGCAGCCCAGCACCACCCAGGCCCAGTGGCTGGCCCGGGCCCGGGATTTCCAGAACGACGCTGCGCAAATCTTCGGCTACCCGGCCCAACCGCCGACGGTGACCGCAGAGGTGCGCTACCGTTTCTAGATGCGACGGCTGCTGCTGGTCCTCCTGCTGGTCCTCCCCGTCCTGCTCGGGGCGGGGAGCCCGCAGCGGGTGGTGAGCCAGACCGTGGGCACCGACGACCTGCTGATCGCCCTGGCCGGACCGGGCCAGATCGCCGCCCTCAGCCATCTGGCCCGGGACGTCCGCTACAGTCCCGCGGTCAAGGAAGGCCGGCGCTTCCCCAGCCTGCGCACCGGCGAAGCCGAGGACATCCTGAGCTTCCGGCCGGACCTGGTGCTGGTGGCTTCCTACACCCAGCCGGAGACCGTGGCCCTGCTGCGCCGGGCCAAGGTCGAGGTGCTGCTGGTGGATCATTTCGATAGCCTGGAGGACCTGTACGGCAACGCCCGGCGGATCGGCCAGGCCCTGGGCCGCCAGGACCGGGCGGAGCAGCTGATCCGGGACTGGCGCGCCCGGGTCCAGGCGCTGGCGGACCGGCTCAGGGGCCGCAAACCGGTGCGGGTGCTGGCGGTGGGGTTCTACCCGTTCACGGCCGGCAGCGGCACCACCTTCCAGGACATCTGCGATCATGCCGGCGCGCTGAACGTGGCGGCGGAACAGGGACTGAAGGGCCACGCGCCCACTCCCAACGAGAAGATCCTCGGCTGGCCGGTGGATGTGCTGGTGGCGCCCTGGGAGCCGGGCATGAACCTGCAGGCCCGGCTGCGCGATCTGGCGCCCTACAAATTCATGCCGGCGTTCCGCCAGGGCCACGTGGTGGCGCTGCCCGGCGCGCTCATGGCGAGCACCAGCCAGGCCCGGCTGGACGCCTACGAATGGCTGGCCCGGGCCCTGCACCCGGAGGCCTTCAAGTGAAGGCCAGGACCTTCGGCGCCACCGCCGCCCTGAGCCTGCTCCTGCTGGCGGCGATCCTGGCCTCCCTGGCCCTGGGCGATTCCAACCTGAAGCCCATGCAGGTTCTGCAGGCCCTGGCCGGCCGGGGCGACGAGCTGGCCCGCACGGTGGTCTGGGACCTGCGCCTGCCGCGCACCCTGGTGGGCATCGCCGTGGGCGCCGGGCTGGCCGCCTCCGGCGTGGCCATGCAGGCGTTCTTCCGCAATGCCCTGGCCAGCCCCGGGCTGCTGGGAGTGAGTGCCGGCGGCGCGCTGGGCGCGGTGGCGGCCCTGGCCCTGGCGGGCGGTGCGGTGAGCATCTGGATCGTCCCCGGAGCTTCCATCATTGGCGCCTTCCTGGCCACCGGGGCGGTGGTCGCGCTGGCCCGCCGGGGCGCCAGCCCTGAGCACCTGCTGCTCTCCGGAGTGGCGCTCAACGCCATCTTCGGGGCCGGCACCAGCTTCCTGCTGGCGCTTTCGGCCGGGCAGTTCCAGGTGAGCGGGCAGATCCTGTTCTGGCTCATGGGCGGCATCGAGAACCGCACCTGGGAACACGTCTGGATCGGCCTGCCGCCGATCCTGCTGTGCTGCGCCCTGATGCTGCCGCTGGGCCGGCCCATGAACCTGCTCAGCCTGGGCGAGCCCTCGGCCCAGAGCCTGGGGGTGGACGTGCGCCGGCTGCGCTGGCAGCTGATCGGGCTGTCCACCGTGCTCACCGCCCTGG
>Ga0316227_1002136_pt1 | contig 18470 bp, 17 predicted proteins | sample TBH18019metaG_FD_206012 | JGI IMG/M metagenome (GOLD analysis project Ga0316227, IMG submission 206012) | Freshwater microbial communities from Trout Bog Lake, Wisconsin, USA - TBH18019 | ecosystem: Environmental > Aquatic > Freshwater > Lake > Hypolimnion/Profundal zone | place: USA: Wisconsin... | reverse complement strand
AAGTCCACCGTCAAGATCATCGCCGAAGGCGCCAACGGCCCCACCACCCCCGAGGCCGATGTGGTCATCCAGAAGAAGGGCATCTTCATGATCCCCGACTTCCTCTGCAACGCCGGCGGCGTGACCTGCTCCTACTTCGAGCAGGTGCAGTGCAACATGAACTACTTCTGGGAAAAGGAAGAAGTTCTGACCAAGCTCGACCAGAAGATGACCGCTGGCTTCAAGGCCGTGTCGTTCCTGGCCCGGGACAAGAAAGTCTACATGCGCGATGCCGCCTACATGATCTCCATCAAGCGCGTCGCCGAAGCCAGCCACCTGCGCGGCTGGGTCTAGTACCCCGCAACGCATCGGGACTGATTTACGAACCCGTTCTGCGAAAGCAGGACGGGTTTCTTTTTGCCTGGGATCGCCTTGCAGTCCCCCACCATTGGGATTTGCCTTCGCCCGGTTCCGAACGCAGAATGGACGGGAGGTTTGCCGTGACCCGCGAAGACGCCATCAGGATCCTGCACGAGGCTCTGCCGGGTCTCAAGGAGCGGTTCGGCATCCTGGATTTGGCCCTTTTCGGTTCCGTGGCCAGGAACGAGGCCGGGCCTGATAGTGATGTGGATCTTCTGGTGACCCTTGGGCCGGATGGCGACTTGTTCGACCTTATCAACCTCAGCTTCGCTCTCGAAGAACTGCTTGGCGTCAAAGTGGACCTGACCACCCCCAAGGCGTTGAAGCCTCTGGCTCGCCCGTCCATCGCCAGGGATCTCATCCAGGTCGCGTGATCCCAAGCTCTACTTGAGCGACATCCTGTATGCCATCACCAAGATCCAGAATTGGACCCAAGGGATGAGTTTGGACGATTTCGAGTCTGACGAACTGGTCCGGGATGCAGTATTGCGGAACCAGGAAATCATTGGCGAAGCCGTCAAAGGCCTGCCTCTTGAACTCGCTGTCGCACATCCAGAGATACCCTGGCGCGTCCTTGGGGATTTCCGCAACCGCCTTGCGCACGGCTACTTCAGCATTGATTCTGACATTGTATGGAAAGTCATCCAGAACAGGCTTCCTGGACTACGGCAAGCTATCCAACGCGTCTCGACCTGTCTGGGTAACCAGGAACCCTAAGCTCAACAGCATCAGCCCATGCAGGGGCTGAACGCTCAAGTTTTTTTCTCGCGGTTGCCAGGGCGCCACCTCCAGGGGCGGCCTTTCGCAGCATCCAGATGTTTTTGCCAGCCCTGAACCTTCCGATACACTTCAAACAATCCAACAAAGGATCCGGCGCAATGGAAAACAACACCTTCGGCCAGTCCCGCGAGCTCCAGACCATCTTCGAGATCGCCGCACTGCTCGCCCGCCAGGACCTTTCCCTGACCCAGATCCTCCAGGCCGTGGCCGAAGTGCTGCCCAAGGGGTTCAAGTACGAAGAGGTCTGCCAGGCGCGGATCCACTTCTGGGGCGAGTGCTTCGAGACCAGGGGGTTCACCCCCAGCACCTGGACCCTGCGCGCGCCGATCCTGGTCAAGGGCGAGACCCTGGGCGAGGTGGAGGTGGTCTACCTGGAGAACCGCTCCTCGCGCGCCCCCAGCAGCCCCTTCCACCTGGACCAGAAGAAGCTGGTGGACCTGACCGCCCAGAAGCTGGGCCACCTGGCCGAGGTGCGCATCGCCCAGCACAGCGGCGAGATGACCAATCCGCCCGCGCCGGCGCCCGCCCCGGAACGCAAGCCCGAATGGCGGGCCATCCTCGACCTGCTGGGCGACATCGATCCGCCCATGCACCACCGGCTGATCCGCAGGCTCATGAACCACGCCTCCACCCTGGGGGTGCCCGGGGTGCACAAGATGATCGCCCAGTTCGATCCGGCCATCTACGCCCAGGGCGAAGCCTCCTCGCACGGCTCCAACGCGCCGCTGCCCAAGCGCGACCTGGAGATGCTGCGCACCACCTTCGGCGAGATCCAGGACGTGGCGTCCATGGTGTTCGACGACGCCCCCCTCACCAGCCTGCTCAAGCAGTGGATGCGCCAGGACAAGCTGGGCTACCTGGCCATCGCCACCGAGAAGAAGGACATTCCCCTGGTGGAGATCACCGAGCTGGTGGACCGGTTCTGCCGCGACACCGCCGGCGACCTGACCGGCCTGTCCATCCCCGATGACCTGAACGTGCGGGTGGCGCTGATCCGCCGCTTCCTCACCGAGAACCTGAAGTTCATCGGCATCGCCAAGAACCACCTGTTCATCACCGATTTCGGCGAGATCCTGACCCATGTGGCGGGGCCCGCCCAGGGCAACGGCAAGCTGGGCGGCAAGGCGGCCGGGCTGATCCTGGCCAAGCGGATCCTGCGCCGGCACGGCCAGGGCAACCCGCTCATCGAAAGCATCCGCACCCCCAAGACCTGGTACATCACCTCCGACGGCATGTGGAACTTCCTCCGGCACAACAGCATGGAGGACCTCTGGAGCCTCAAGTTCGCGCCCCTGGAGGAGATCCGCCAGACCTTCCCGTACCTGGAGCAGGTCTTCAAGAATTCCTTCTTCTCCCATGAGATGTACCAGCAGGTCCAGTTCGTCATGGACGACCTGGGCGACGGGCCCCTGATCGTGCGCTCCTCCAGCCTGCTGGAGGACAGCGAGGGCATGGCCTTTTCCGGCAAGTACCGCAGTCTGTTCCTGGCCAACACCGGCTCCCGGGACGACCGCCTGGAGGCCCTGATCGACGCGGTGGCCGAGATCTACGCCTCGGTGTTCGGCCCCGACCCCATGGAATACCGGGCCGAGCGCGGGCTGCTGGATTTCGTGGAGGAGATGGGCATCATCATCCAGAAGGTGGTGGGCAAGCAGGTCGGCAAGTACTTCTTCCCGGCCTTCGCCGGGGTGGCGTTCAGCAACAACGAGTTCCGCTGGTCGTCAAGGCTCAAGCGCGAGGACGGCATCATCCGCATGGTGACCGGACTGGGCACCCGGGCGGTGGACCGCATGGGCCGCGACTTCCCGTTCATGATCAGTCCCGGCCAGCCCAACCTGCGGGTCAACGTCATGCCCGACCAGGTCGAGCACTATGCCCAGAATTCCATGGACGTCATCAACCTGGAGACCGGACGGTTCGAGTCGCTCAGCATCCGCGACATCTTCAAGGAGGCCGGGGACGATTTCCCCATCCTGGAACAGATCGTTTCCCTGATGGAGGACGGTTTCCTGAAGAAGCCCATGAAGGGCATGTTCCGGCCCGGCGACGACGATCTGCTGGTCACCTTCGCCGGCCTGGTGGAGCGCACCGAATTCATCCCGCAAATGAAGGCGATGCTGGCCATCCTGGAAAAAGCCCTGGGCATGCCGGTGGACCTGGAGTTCGCCCACGACGGCGAGCGCCTGTACCTGCTGCAGTGCCGGCCCCAGAGCCGGATGATCGACGAAGGCCAGATCACCATCCCCAGCAAGGTGCCGTTCGATCACAAGCTTTTCTCTGCTAGCAAATACGTCACGAACGGCAGCGTCGAGGGGATCCGCTACATCGTCTATGTGGACCCCGAGGAATACCGCACCATCCCCGACCTGGCCGACCTGCTGGGCATCGCCGAGGCGGTGAGCCACCTCAACCAGGTCCTGCCGCGCCGGAAGTTCATCCTCATGGGACCCGGCCGCTGGGGCAGCCGGGGCGACGTCACCCTGGGCGTGGGCATCACCTACTCCGGCATCAACAACACCGCGCTGCTGGTGGAGATCGCCCGCAAGAAGGGCAACTACGTGCCCGACCTGTCGTTCGGCACCCACTTCTTCCAGGACCTGGTGGAAGCCAAGATCCACTACCTGGCCCTGTACCCCGACGACGAGGGCAACCTCTTCAACGAGGCGTTCTTCCGGGACAGTCCCAGCGTGCTGACGCAGCTGCTGCCGGAGCATGCGCGGCTGGAGCGGGCGGTGCGGGTCATCGACGTGGACCAGGTGTTCCCCGGCTGCGAGCTCAACGTGGTGATGGACGCGGATATGGACCGGGCCCTGGGCTTCGTGCGAGATCTCGCTACCACCCGCTCCAGCTGAGCACGAAGGTGACCATCGAGGCGCACAGGCAGTAGATGCCGAACAGGTGCCAGCGCCCCTTTTCCAGCCAGGCGGAAAGCCAGCGCAGGGCCAGCAGGCCGGTGCCGAAGCTGAGCACCATGCCGATCAGGCTCGGCAGGACCAGGCCCATCAGGCTGGTCGCGGCTCCCAGCGCCACCGCGGCGTGCTGGGCCTTGAGCAGGCGGAGTGCTTCCAGGACGATGATCGGCGGGGTGAGCACCACGGCCATGGCGAAGCTGAACGCCTCGACCTGCCGGCGGGACAGGCCCAGGATGAGCCCGGTGGAGATGGTGGCCCCGGACCGGGAGAAGCCCCGGAACGGCAGGCAGAGCCCCTGGATCGCCCCCATGCTGCAGGCCCCGGCGAGGTCCATGGCGCCGCCGAGCTCCGCCGACCGGTGGGTCTTGAGGCCGGAGTAGCAGATCAGCACGCCGACCACCGCCAGGGATGCGGAGATCAGGGTCAGGTTGCCGAAGATCATCTCCACTTCGGCGTGGGCCACGCCCTTCAGCGCCACTTTCTCGATGATGAACTTCATGCCCAGCCCCACCACGCCGGTCAATGCGGTGGCCGCAGCCAGGAGGCGCAGGAACGCCAGGCATTCCGCCCGGGAACGGAAGAACACCGCGCGCCAGAGCTTCCAGTAGAAGCAGATGACCGCGAACATGGTGCCGGTGTGCAGCATGACCAGCAGAAGGGTCATTTCCGGCCGCGTGGGATCCAGCCCCAGCAGCTTTTCCGCGACGATGACATGGGCCGAGCTTGAGACGGGAAGCAGTTCGGCGGCGCCCTGGATGATGGCGAGGATCAGGATGTGCAATATTGTCATAGGACCAGATCCCTGGCGGCGCGTGGGTGGATGGAAAGAATCCTGCCATGTTACCAGCAATCCCGCGACCACCTGTGCTGCTACCATGGCTGTGCAATATTGACGGCGGCCTAGCCGCTCTTTTTATGGAGACCCATCCGTGCTCTTCCGTGCTCATCTGCTGAGCCCTTCCGAATCCTCGGGTCTCCGGGACATCGCCGACGGCGCCATGGTGGTGGACCCGGCGGGACGCATCGTCGAAGCGGGACCTTTCCAGGCGGTGGCCGCCGCCCACCCCCTTGAAGTCGTCCAGGATCTGCGCCCCCACTGGATCCTTCCGGGCCTGGTGGACCTGCATTCGCACCTGCCCCAGTACGAGGCCGTGGCCATGGACGGCCAGGAGCTGCTGCCCTGGCTCAAGGAGCACATCTTCCCGGCCGAGATCCGCTTCGAGGATCCGGAATGGGCCGCCCGGGCGGCCCGGGCCTACTTCCGCGACCAGCTGGCCCTGGGCACCACCACCACGGTGGTCTATGGCTCAGTGCACCAGGAGGCCACCCACCGCGCCTTCCAGGAAGCGGAGCGCTCCGGCATCCGCTGCGTGCTGGGCAAGGTCATGATGGACCAGCACAGCCCCGAACGGCTCCAGGAAAGCACCGCCGCCTCCCTGGCCCAGAGCGGGGAACTGTGCTCGACCTGGCACGGCCGCGACGGCGGCCGGCTGCAGTACGCCTTCACCCCGCGCTTCGCGCCCACCTGCTCCATGGCGCTGCTGCGCGGCGCCGGCCGGCTGGCGGAACAGCACGGCGCGTACGTCCAGACCCACCTCAGCGAGAACCTCGACGAGCTCCAATGGGTGCATGAACTCTTCCCGGAGGCCGCGGACTACACCGACGTCTACGCCCGCGCCGGCCTGCTGGGTCCTCGCACCCTGCTGGGCCACTGCATCCATCTGGCCCCCTCCGAGCGGGAGGCCATCCGCGCCGCCGGCGCCGCCGTGGTCCACTGCCCGCGCTCCAACGGCTTCCTCAAGAGCGGCATCATGCCGCTGCGCCGCTGGCTGGACGAGGGCCTCAAGGTGGGCCTGGGCACCGACGTGGGGGCCGGCCCCAGCCTCGACCTCTGGGCCGAGATGGCCATGGCCTGCACCGCCTCCAAGCTGCGCTGGGCCGACCAGCAGACCCAGGGCCGGCGGCTGCGCGGGCTGGGCCTGGCCGAACCGGAATACCGGCGGATCCACGAGGCCCTGGGGCTGGAGCCCGATCTGCCCATCGACCCGGCCCAGGCCTTCGCCCTGGCCACCCTCGGCGGCGCCCGGGCCCTGGGCCAGGCCGAGCGCATCGGCAGCCTGGAGGCCGGCAAGGAGGCCGACTTCATCGTGGTGGATCCGGACCAGGTGGACCCGGCGCCCGGCCGAACCCTGGAGCCCGCCGCCGAGGTGCTGAGCCGGCTGCTCTACCGCAGCGACCCGCGCATGGTCCGCGCCAGCTACATCCGGGGCCGGCTGTGCCACAGCCTGACGGCCTGATCCCGCTGGCGTTCTACCTGCGGCCGGTGGACCAGGTGGCCCCCGACCTCCTGGGCCGCCATCTGCGCCACGGGGAAGTCATCCTGCGCATCACCGAAGTGGAGGCCTACGGCGGCCAGGACGACTCCGCCAGCCACTGCCGTTCGGGCCGCACGCCGCGCAACGCGCCCATGTGGGAGCAGGGCGGCCAGGCCTATGTGTATTTCTGCTACGGCGTGCACCACATGCTGAACATCGTCACGGGCCCGGCCATGGATGCCTCGGCCATCCTCATCCGCAGCTGCGAGGTGGTTTCGGGATTGGACCTGGTGACCCGGCGCCGGGGCGGGCTCAGCGGTCCGGGCCTGCTCACCGGCCCCGGCAAGGTGGCCCAGGCGCTGGCCGTGGACCTCAGCTTCACCCGCCACCCGCTTTGCCTGCCGGGCGGGCTGGAACTGCTGGAGGGGACACCGTCCGGAGAGCTCCTCCGGGGGCCCCGGGTCGGGGTGGACTTCGCCGCCGCCGCCGACCGGGAGCGGCCGTGGCGGTTCGCCCTGGCCGGCACGCCCTGGGTGAGCCAGCGGAAAACCCTGAGGTCTTGACGTTCCACAGCTTGCCCTCGGCCGCGTTTGATACTATTTTGATATCAAATGGAGGCATGATGCCCAACATTCTCCTTCGGGAATTGCCGCCGCCAGCTTTGGCCATCCTCAAGACCGCGGCCCAGGCCAACGGGCGCAGCCTCAATGCGGAACTGGTGCATCTGCTCACCGAAGAGGCCGAGCACATCCAGCGCACCCAGGACTTCCTGGCCAATGTGAAGCCCAGGAAGGCAAGAAAACCGGTGGATCTGGAAGCGCTCATACGGGAGGAACGGGAAGACCGCACGAGGTTGCAGTGAGCCTCTTCATCGTCGACGCCAGTGTCGCCGTCCGCTGGCTGGTGCTGCTTCCGCATCACGAAGAGGCGCGCGCCCTGCTGGCCCATCAGCACCGATTGGTCGCCCCCGACTTCCTGAATGCGGAGGTGGGCAGCGCTCTGGTCAAGTTGGTGCGGGCCAAGGTGCTCTCCCAGGCGGAGGGCTTCGAGGCTTTCGAGGACTTCTTCCGGGCCCCGGTCCGGTTGTTGCCCACCCGCCCCCTGGCGCACAGGGCCCAGAAATTGGCTCTGAAACACGGCCAAAGCTTCTACGATTGCCTGCACCTCGCCATGGCGGAGGTCGAAGGGGGAGCCTTCGCCACGGCCGACGGGCGGTTCTGGACGGCCATGAAGGCCACCGCCTATGCGAAACACATCCACTTCATCGGAACGGATTTTGCCTTGAGCTGAAGGCCGGATCGAGGTAGACTTTTCGTCCATGCGTGAACAAGCCGCGTGCCGCTCAATGGCATCCGGTCGGTTCCAGGAGGTTCCAATGAAGGACAAGATCCACCCCCAGCTGTTCGATGTGATGGTCCACTGCGCGTGCGGCAACGAGTTCGCCACCCGCTCCACCAAGAAGGAAATGCGCGTTGAAGTCTGCGCCGCCTGCCACCCGTTCTTCACCGGCAAGCAGAAGCTGATGGACACCGCCGGACGGGTCGAGAAGTTCAACCGCAAGTACGGCAAGAAGCCCGTGGCGGAAGTCGCCGTCGAGGAGGCCGCCGCGCCGGTCGAGGAAGCTCCGGCCGTCGACGCCCAGTAGCGATTCAGTCCCATGGAACGGGCCGATTTTCGGCCCGTTCTTTTTTTATTTGTTTGCAGGTGGACCCCATGCTCGACCAGCTTGAATCCCTCGACGCCAAGTTCCAGGAAATCGAAGCCCAGCTGCAGGACCCGGCCGTGGTCAGCGACATGAAGCGGCTGCGGGAGCTGTCCAAGCTGCGCGCCGAGCTGGAGCCGGTGGTGCAGGCCTGGCACCTCCAGCGCAACCGCCTCCAGCAGCTGGACGAGGCCGAGGGGATCCTGGCCGACAAGAGCCAGGACCCGGGGCTGCGCGAGATGGCGGAAATGGAGATCCCCGAACTCAAGGCCGCCATCCAGGAGGGCGAGGCCGGCCTGAAGCACCTGCTGGTGCCCAAGGACCCCAAGGACGCCCGCAACGTCATCCTTGAAGTGCGGGCCGGCACCGGCGGCGAGGAGGCGGCGCTGTTCGCCGGGGAGGTGTTCCGCATGTATGTCCGGTTCGCCGAGCGCCGGGGCTTCAAGGTGAACGTCCTCAACGAAAGCGAAGCCGATCAGGGCGGGGTCAGAGAAGTGGTGGCGGAGGTGGAGGGGGAGGGCGCCTATTCGCTGTTCCGCTTCGAAAGCGGCGTGCACCGGGTCCAGCGGGTGCCCAAGACCGAGACCCAGGGCCGCATCCACACCTCGGCCTGCACCGTGGCGGTGATGCCCGAAGCGGACGAGGTGGACATCACCATCCACGAGAAAGACCTGCGCATCGACACCTTCTGCTCCGGCGGCAAGGGCGGCCAGAGCGTCAACACCACCTATTCGGCGGTGCGGCTCACCCACCTGCCCACCAACACCGTGGTGCAGTGCCAGGACGAGCGCAGCCAGCTCAAGAACATGGCCAAGGCCATGACCGTGCTGCGCTCCCGCCTGCTGGAGAAGGCCCAGGGCGAGAAGGACGCCATCGAGGCCGATCTGCGCAAGACCCAGGTGGGCTCCGGCGACCGCAGCGAGAAGATCCGCACCTACAACTTCCCCCAGGGCCGGGTCACCGACCACCGGGTGAACGTCACCGTGCACCAGCTGGACGCGTTCATGCAGGGCATGATCGAACCGATCATCGAGCCGCTGCGCTCGGCCTTCGAAGCGGAGCGGCTGCGCCAGCTGGAAGCCTGAAGGCTTTCCAGTCAAGATGGAGGCAACCCTGGACCAGCCCATGCCCGCAGCCTCCGAACCCAACCCACTCGACGCCCTGCTGCAGGAATGCCAGAAGGTGATCGTCGGCCAGCCGCAGCTGCTCAACCGGATCATGGTGGCCCTGCTGGTGCCCGGCCACGTGCTGCTGGAAGGCCTGCCCGGGCTGGCCAAGACCCGCACCGTCAAGACCCTGGCGGCAGCCAGCCACCTGTCGTTCCGGCGCGTGCAGTTCACCCCGGACCTGCTGCCTTCGGACGTGGTGGGCACCCTGGTGTTCGATCCCCGCTCCCTCACCTTTTCGCCCCGCAAGGGTCCGGTGTTCGCCAACCTGCTGCTGGCCGACGAGATCAATCGCGCCCCCAGCAAGGTGCAGTCGGCCCTGCTGGAGGCCATGGAGGAGCGCCAGGTGACCCTGGGCGAGGACAGTTTCCCGCTGCCCGAGCCGTTCCTGGTGCTGGCCACCCAGAACCCGCTGGAGCAGGAGGGCACCTTCCCCCTGCCCGAAGCCCAGATGGACCGCTTCCTGTTCAAGCTCCGGGTGGACTACCCCACGGCCCAGGAGGAGGGCGAGGTGCTGAAGCGGGCTGACGGCCATGAGCAGGCCGTGCATCCGGTCATGACCGGGGCCGCGATCCTGGAGGCCGGCCGGCAGGCCCGGGAAGTGCGGCTGGACGACGCCATCCGCGGCTACATCGTGCGCCTGGTCCAGGCCACCCGCCCCGGCAAGGCGCGCCCCTGGAAGGGGCAGGAAATGCTGCGCTGCGGCGCTTCGCCGCGGGCCTCCCTGGCCCTGCAGGCCGCCGCCAAGGCCCTGGCCTTCCTGTCCGGCCGCGACCACGTCCTGCCGGATGACGTGGTGGCCCTGGCGCCGGACGTGCTGCGGCACCGGCTGCTGCTCACCTATGAAAGCGAAGCCGACGGCGCCACCACCGACGAGCTCATCAAGGCGCTCCTGGCCGCTACGCCAAGGCCTTGAACATAAGGCATTTAGGCTATCATTGAAGGCATAATGGACAAGCGCACGGTCACCCTCATCCATACCGGCGGCACCTTCGGCATGGCGCCCGGAGCGGACGCCTCGCTGGCGCCCGGGCCGTCGCTGGGCCGGATCCTGGAGCAGGTGCCCGAGCTCGAGCAGCTGGCGGACCTGCGCCTGGTGGTGGCCTTCAACAAGGATTCCAGCACGCTGGAGCAGGACGACCTGCTCGCCCTGGAACGGCTGATCCGCACCGAGGCGGCCATGAGTTCCGGTATCGTGCTGATCCACGGCACTGACACCATGGCCTACACCGCCTCGGTCCTGGGCTTCCTGCTGGCCGACCTGGGCCAGCCGGTCGTGCTCACCGGCTCCCAGCGGCCGCTGGCCTACATCCGCAGCGATGCCCGGGGCAACCTGGTGGACGCCGTGACCCTCGCCACCCGGGGCGTCGCCGAGGTGGGCATCTGCTTCGGCGACCACTGGCTGCGCGGGGTGGCCGCCGAAAAGACCAGTGTGCACCGCTACGAGGCCTTCGAGTCGCCCAACCTGCCGGCCCTGGCCGAACTGGGCCTGCACGTGCAGATCCACCCGCACGCCGGCGTGTTTGCCCGCCAGGTGCCCGCCGGCGTGGGCGGCGCGCTGGAATCGGCGATCGAGGTTCGCACCCCGTTCCCCGGCATGCCCTGGCCGCTGCCGGGGGACGCCACCCGGGCCGTGCTGATCCAGGGCTACGGCGCCGGCAACCTGCCCATGGGCCGGCCCGACCTGCGGGCCCTGTTCGCCCACTGCCGGGACCGGGCCCTGCCAGTGGTCATCACCAGCCAGTGTCTGTCCGGCGGCGTGGACCTGGCCACCTACGAACTGGGCGCCATGGCGCTGGAGCTGGGGGCCATCTCGGGCGGGCTGCACACCCGCTGGGCGGCCCTGGCCAAGCTGGCCCTGACCCTGGGAGCCGGCGGCGGGGTGGCCGAAGTGCGCGAAGCCTTCACCCGGTCCTGGGCCGGGGAACCCTGATGGCCGCGCTCGATCCAGGCAGCATCTCGGGAGCATCGCGCCTACAATGGACTTTTTGACGAGGCAACCATGCTAGATGCGGCTCTGCTGCGCAATGACCTTGACGCCGTCATCCTCGGCCTGGCCAAGCGCGGCGCAACCTTCGACCGGGAGACCTTCCAGCATCTGGAGAGCGAGCGCCGCCGGGTCATCCAGGAGGCCGAGGCGCTGAAGGCCGAGCGCAACCGCGTTTCCGACGAAGTGGCCCGGATGAAACGGGCCAAGGAAAACGCCGACGCGCTCATCTCCGCCCAGCGCGAGGTGGGCGAACGGCTCAAGGGCCTGGAAGCGGCTGAAAAGGCGGCGGAAGCGGCCTTCAAGGCCTTCCTCGCCACCATCCCCAACCTGCCCCACGAATCGGTGCCGGTGGGCAAGGACGAGCAGGCCAACGTCGAGATCAAACGCTGGGGCAACCCCAGCCCCATCGAAAAGCCCCTGGACCACGTGGACCTGGGCACCCGCCTGGGCATCCTCGACCTGGACCGCGCCGCCAAGCTGAGCGGCGCCCGGTTCGCCGTGCTCAAGGGCCTGGGCGCCAAGCTGGAGCGGGCCCTGGTCAGTTTCATGGCCGACCTGCACGGCACCACCGGCTGGACCGAGGTGGCGCCGCCCTACCTGGTGCTGCCCGAATGCATGTTCGGCACCGGCCAGCTGCCCAAGTTCGAACAGGACCTGTTCAAGACCTACCGGGGCGAGGACGCGCTCTACCTGATCCCCACCGCCGAAGTGCCGGTGACCAACCTCTACCGGGAGGAGATCCTGCCCGAGGACCAGCTGCCGGTGCGCCATTTCGCCTTCTCGCCGTGCTTCCGCAGCGAGGCCGGCAGCTACGGCCGGGACACCAAGGGGATCATCCGCCAGCACCAGTTCCACAAGGTGGAGCTGGTGGCCTTCACCACCCCGGACAAGGCCCAGGAGGAACTGGAGCACCTCACCCACAGCGCCGAGCACGTGCTGGAGGCGCTGGGCCTGCCCTACCGGCGCGTGCTGCTGTCCACCGGCGACATGGGCTTCACCAGCCGCAAGACCTACGACCTCGAAGTCTGGCTGCCCAGCCAGGACACCTACCGGGAAATCAGTTCCTGCTCCTGGTTCGGCGATTTCCAGGCCCGGCGCGCCAACATCCGCTACCGTCCCGCCGGCGGCAAGCCCCAGTTCCTGCACACCCTCAATGGCAGCGGCCTGGCCGTGGGCCGGACCTGGGTGGCCATCCTGGAGAACTATCAGCAGCCGGACGGCAGCGTGCGCATTCCCGAGGCGCTGCGGCCGTACATGGGCTGCGAGGAGATCCGCTAAAGAAAGCGCTTGAGCTTGGTGGGCGTGCGCTCCAGCACCGCGTCCGGCAGGAAGTAGTCGGCCACCAGCGGCACCTTGGGGTCCACCGCGTACTGGACGAAATCGGTGACCCCTTCGGCGCGCAGCACCTCCTCGTCGATGAAGAAGTTGCCGGTGCAGTCCCGGGCCGGCCGGGTGAGGATGGCGTGGGCGGCGTCGGCCATGATCTCCGGGCGCCGGCAGGCCCGGGTCATGGCTTCGCCCCCAAGCAGGTTGCGCACCGCGGCGGTGTCGATGGCGGTGAGCGGCCACAGCGAATTGACGGCGATCCCGTCCGCCCGGAACTCCTCGGCCATGCCCAGGGTGCACAGGCTCATGCCGAATTTCGCCATGGTGTAGGCCGGGTGCGGCGCGAACCATTTCGGCTGCAGATCCAGGGGCGGGGCCAGGTTGAGGATGTGCGGATTGCCGGCCCGCCTGAGCAGCGGGACGCAGGCCTTGGAGCAGAGGAAGGTGCCCCGGGCGTTCACCTGGTGCATGAGGTCATAGCGCTTGAGTTCGGTGTCCAGCGTGCCGGTGAGGGCGATGGCGCTGGCGTTGTTCACCAGGACGTCCAGGCCGCCGAAGCGCTCCAGGGTCTGGGCCACGGCGGCCAGCACCTGCTCCTCGGAGCGCACGTCGCCGACGATGGCCAGGGCCGCGCCGCCCGCCGCCCGGACCTGCTCCGCGGCGCTGAACACGGTGCCCGGCAGCTTCGGGTGGGGCTCCGCGGTCTTGCCCAGGATGACCACGTTGGCGCCGTCCCGGGCCGCCCGCAGGGCGATCGCCAGGCCGATCCCGCGCGTGCCGCCGGTGATGAGAAGCGTCTTCCCGCCCAGAGTCATGGATACCTCCAGCCGCGAACATACAACCCATGGCGGCCGCCGGCCAGAAAACCCTTCATTCCGAACCGGGATTTTTCAATCAAAGTCAATTGATCGAATCTCCAACATTCGGCTTTTTTCGATTGAATTCCCAATTTTCGTGATTGAATAATCCAGACCAACCCGAAAAGGGCTCCATGGACCCAACCAGCACCCTGGCCACCCGCAGAAGGCAGATCCTGGAGGCGCTCCAGGGCCGGCCCGACGGCCTGACGCGCCAGGATCTCCAGGCCTTGGCGAGTCTGGGGGAACTGGACGAACAGGCGGTTCGCCGGCTCCTGGCCCAGCTGGTGGAGCAGGGAGCCGCCCGGGTGACCGGACAAACCAAGGCGCGGCGCTACTTCCTGGGCCCGGCCGCGGCCCCGCCCGCCGGGCCCCCTTTGAGCCCGGATGCCGAGGCCTGCCGGGGGCTGCTGACCCAGCCCGCGGCCCAGCGCCCGCCCGCGAGCTACCAGCCGGAGTTCCTGACGGAATACCGGCCCAATGCGACCTGCTATCTCCCCCAGGCGGTCCGCCAAAGGCTTGCTGCCCTGGCGGGCAACCCGGCGCGGCAGCTGCGCCGGCGCCTGCAGGCCGACCTGGCCTGGGACGCGGTCCGGCTGGAGGGCGGCGGCTGGTCCCGGGCGGAGACCCAGCAGATGTTCGAGCGGGGGGAAGTGCCGGCCGGCAAATCCCTGCGTGAGACCCAGACGATGGTCAACCTCAAGGCGGCGATCGAATTCATGGCGGAATCCGGCCGGGAGGCCGACGTGGACCCGACCACCCTGCTCAATCTCTCGGCCCTGCTGACCGAAAACCTGCTGGCCGACCCCATGGACGAGGGCCGCCTGCGTACCCGCGAGCTCGATGTCCCCGGCACGGCCTACCGCCCCACCGGTTCGGCCCGGCTGGTCGCCGAGGCGTTCCGGCACCTGCTGGACCGCGCCGCCGAGATCACCGACCCGTTCGAGCAGTCCTTCTTCCTCCTGGTCCACCTGTCCCACCTTCACCCGTTCAGCGCCGGCAACCGGGCCTTCGCCCTGCTTGCCGCCAACATCCCCTTGTTCCGCGGCAACGCCACCCCGGTCTGCTTCCAGGGTGTGAGTTCCGAACTGGTCACCGAGGGCCTGCTGGCCGTCTGGGAGCAGAACCAGGTGGCCTTGCTGCGCGACCTCTACGTGTTCGCCTACGAACGTTCGTGCTCGAGGTATGCGGAAGACCCGGCCGCCATCGGCGGGCCCGACCCGTTCCGGCTGCGCCAGCGGATTGCCATCAAAACCGTGGTGCGGGCAGTGGTCCTGGCCGGAGAAACCCCGCTCGAAGCGGAGCGGCGGATCCGCGGCTTTGCCCAGAGCAGCCTGCCCCGGGAGGACCGGGAGAGCTTCCTCGCCGCGGTGGAGACCGAATTGGCCTGCTTGCACGACGGCAATTTCGCCCGCTACGGGCTAAGACCTTCGGAATTCGCGGCCTGGAAGCCCAGGATGTACTAGCGGCGAAGGGATTCCCGGCCGGCTAATCGTCAATCCCGCCGAAGTCGGGGATGCTGCCGGCCCCGGTGCCCAGGGCCTCCTTGTTGCGCCAGATGCCGTTCAGCCGCCCGTAGAGGGAGCTGAACCCGGGGTGCAGGTCGCCGTCCCGTTCCAGGGCCTGGATCTCGGCCGACAGGAACTTCTGCGCCACATCCTGCTGGACCTGCTCGACCAGGGTCTTGCGCGCGCCGAAGGTGAGCGGCTCGGGCGGGACGCGGGTCTTGATCCGGGCCGCCCACAGCTTGCCGTCGGGGGTCCAGAGCAGGGGGGTGAGCTGTCCGGCGGGGGTATCCAGCAGCGCTTTGCGGATGGCCGGGTGCTTGCCCAGTTCGGCCAGGCTGGCGATGGTGACGGCGTCCTGGGCCACGGGGGCGCCCAGGGCCTTCAGGTCGCCGCCCTTGAGGGCGTCCTTGGCCTTGGCCAGGGCGGTCTTGCGGGCCTCTTCCAGTTTCCAGGCGTCCAGCACCTTGTCCTTGATCTCGGCGAGGGGCGGGATGGCGATGGGGCGTTCCTCCTTCACCCGGAACACCACGAAGCCGTCCTGGGTCGGCAGGATCCTGGAGACCTGGCCCACTTCCATGTGGAAGGCTTCGCCGATCACGTTCTGGCTGCCGGGCAGGCCCTCGATGGGCTTGGCTGAATCCGCGGTGAACGCCGGGCTGGTCTGGGCCTTCAAGCCCAGGTTGCCGGCCGCGGCGGTCAGGCTGCCGCGGTCCCCGGTTTTCTTGCGCAGCTGCTCCAGGCGGTCCTTGGCCTTGCTGGCGAACCGCTCCCGGGTCAGCTGGGCGCGCAGCTGCTCCTTGACCTGGTCGAAGCTCTTGTCCCGCTTGCCGTCCAGCCGGATCAGGTGGATACCGTAGACGGTGCGCACCGGCTGGCTGAGCTCGCCGATCTTGAGGGCCATGGCGGCCTGCACGAACGGCTTCACCATCTGGTCGGGCTGGAACCAGCCCAGGTCGCCCTTGTTGGTCTTGGCGGTGGGATCCTCGCTCAGGGTTTCGGCCGCCTTGGCGAAGTCCTGGCCGGCCAAAAGCTTGGCCCGGAGATCCAGGGCCTTGGTCATGGCTTCCTGGACCTGGGCGTCGGTTTCCGCCTTGAACAGGATGTGGCTGGCCTTGAGTTCGAGGAACTGGCCTTTGCGGGAATCGAACACGGTCTTCACGGCCGCGTCGTCGACGGGCGGCATGGCCATGCCGGCGGCGGTCAGGGCGACGTAGTCGATCACCCGCCTGGGGCCGGTCTGGAAACGGGCACCGGAATCCTTCAGGAAGGCTTCCAGCTTGGGCAGGCCGGGATCCGGCACCGGGGCCGGGTCCGGCGCCACGGTGACGGCCTCGAAGCTGATCTTTTCGCTGCGCACCCGGCTCTCCTGGTTCAGCCACTGGTCATCCACCGGCACCTGGGTGCAGGCCTGCTGGAACAGCTTCTGCCCGGCCAGCCCGGTGGCGGTTTCCAGCTCCATCTGCTTGAGGCTCAGGCCGTGCTCCCGGAGGGAATCGTTGATCTCGGCGCTGGGCCGCAGGCGGCCGTCGGGCCCGGCGAAGCCGTACTGGCGTAGACGGCCTTCCAGGGCGCTCTTGATTTCCGCGTCGGTGACGACGATCCCGTGGCGCTCGGCCAGTTCTTCGATCAGCTTGTCGTGCACCAGCTTGGACACCGCCTGGGACTGGATGAAGGGCGCCAGCTCTTCGATCTTGGCGGTCTTGCCCAGGCGCTGGACCATGTCCCGCATGGGCGCGTCCAGGTCGCGCCTGGTGATGTCACGCCCATAAACCCTGGCAACAATATTGTCTGGAGCATCTGGATTGCCATGGCTTGGCGCCAAATAAGCCACCATACCCAATAAAACGACCATCATAACGACGGCCATGGGCGCTTGGTTGCCTTTGAACACTTGGCGGAAATTGCGAAGCATGGGAACTCCAGGTGGCACAGGGGGACCGGTTGGGGGGCCGGAATCTACTAGGTTATCAAAGCTGGAGCGTTTGGCATAAACTGATTCATAGAGGAAACGATGGCTGTAAGAAAAGTGCTCACCTGGGGCGACCCGCGACTCAAGATCAACAGCAGCGACGTGGGCGATTGGACCCCCGAGCTGGACCAGCTGGTGGCGGACCTGTTCGAGACCGCCCTGGCCGAGGACGGCATCGGCATCGCCGCGCCGCAGATCGGCATCAATATCAACATCGCCGTGGTGGATTCCTCCTGCGGCGCCGACCCCGCGGCCCGGATCGTGCTCATCAATCCGGAGATCATCCGCCAGGAGGGCTCCCAGATCGGTTCCGAAGGCTGCCTGTCCATTCCCGGCATCCACGAAGTGCTGGAGCGGCCCAAGAAGGTCTGGGTGAAGAACCGCCTGCCCGACGGCACCTGGGTCGAGCTGGAAGGCGAAGACCTCATGGCCCGGGCGTTCTGCCACGAAACCGACCACCTGCGGGGGCGGCTGTTCGTCGAGTACTTCGGCCCGGTGAAGCGCCAGTTCCTGCAGCGCCGCTACAACAAGCAGCGTTCCCGGGAATAGGGATCATGGTCCGGATCGCCTTCCTGGGCACCCCGGCGGCGGCGGTGCCGGCGTTGCGCGCACTGGCCCGGGCGGCCCAGGTGGCGGCGGTGTTCTGCAACCCGGACCGGCCCCAGGGCCGGGGCCGGCACCTGGAACCGCCGCCGGTGAAGCTGGCCGCCCTGGAGCTGGGGCTGCCGGTGCATCAGCCGGAGCGCTGGAAGGCGCCGGAGACCCGGGCGCTCTGGGAGTCGCTGGGCATCGATCTGGCCGTGGTGGTGGCCTACGGACACATCCTTCCGGGCTGGATGCTGGACGGCTGCGGGCTGGGCGTCTGGAATCTGCACTTCTCGCTGCTGCCGCGCTGGCGCGGCGCCGCGCCGGTCAACCTGGCCATCCTGGCGGGGGACGAGGCCACCGGGGTGAGCCTCATGCGCCTCACCCCCGGACTGGACGAGGGCCCGGTCCTGGCCCAGTGCCGGCGCCCCATCACCCTGCAGGACAGCGCCGAGGCCCTGCTCCCGGTCCTCGCCCAGGACGCGGCGGAGCTGCTGCTGGCCCAGCTGCCGGCCCTGGCGGCGGGCACCGCGCGGCCCGAAGCCCAGGACCCGGCCCTGGCCACCCTGGCGCCCAAACTGACCAAGGACATGGCCCTGCTGGATCCCCGGCGCCCGGCGGCCGAACTGCACCGCCAGGTGCGGGCCCTGCAGCCCTGGCCCGGCGCGGAACTGACCGTGGCCGATACCATGGTGAAGGTCTGCGCCGTGGGGGGCCTGCGGGCCGACCCTGGCCGGCCCGGCAGCCTGAACTGGAATCGCCAGGGCGCCTGGCTCACCGCCGGCGACGGCGCGGCCCTGGAGCTGACCCTGCTGCAGCGCCCCGGCAAGCCGGTCCAGCCGGCGCCCCAGGCGCTCCAGCCATGGGGCGCGGCGGGTACGGCCGAGGTCAGACCCCGAACGGTTTGATCGCCTCGTCGATCCTGGCTGCCAGGGCGTGGTCCTTGTCGGTGACGCCGCCG
>Ga0316227_1002134_pt1 | contig 18485 bp, 16 predicted proteins | sample TBH18019metaG_FD_206012 | JGI IMG/M metagenome (GOLD analysis project Ga0316227, IMG submission 206012) | Freshwater microbial communities from Trout Bog Lake, Wisconsin, USA - TBH18019 | ecosystem: Environmental > Aquatic > Freshwater > Lake > Hypolimnion/Profundal zone | place: USA: Wisconsin... | reverse complement strand
GGCTGTTCGCCATTTAAAGTGGTACGTGAGCTGGGTTTAGAACGTCGTGAGACAGTTCGGTCCCTATCTGCCGTGGGTGTTCGAAACTTGAGAGGACTTTTTCCTAGTACGAGAGGACCGGAAAGAACGTACCTCTGGTGGACCGGTTGTTGCGCCAGCAGCATAGCCGGGTAGCTAAGTACGGACGAGATAACCGCTGAACGCATCTAAGCGGGAAACTTACCTCAAAACCAGGTTTCGCTTGAGAGCCGGGGAAGACTACCCCGTCGATAGGCCAGGTATGTAAGCGCAGCAATGCGTTGAGTTTACTGGTACTAATCGCTCGATTGGCTTGATCGCCAGCACTCGTTTCATGTCCGGAAGCAAAGCCGGAATGAACATAATATCAGCTCGACAGTGTCGTATTCGTGCAGCCCGCGTGCCCTAAGAGGGGCGCGGGTGGCTTTTCAGTTCTTCGCCGACCTGGTGGTCATAGCGAAGGAATTCTACCCGATCCCATTCCGAACTCGGCCGTCAAAGCCTTCTGCGTCCATGGTACTGCGGCTCAAGCCGCGGGAGAGTAGAACGCTGCCAGGTCTGCCAAGAACTGAAAAGCTCAAGAAACCCGCCAACACAATTCAAGAAAGCCCCGCCGGAGAAATCCGGCGGGGCTTTTTCGTTTGTTCACGGCATCGGCAGGTCCGGCACCGAAGGCGCAAACAACCTTGGCAGCCGGCATAATGATCGGGGCGCCGGGGGCCGTGCGGATTATCTCGAAGATGGCGTCGCGCTGGCGGGCCTGGGCCTGGAAAGGCTGGCGCAGCTATTCACAACCGATGAAATCGCAGATGTGGCACGCGGTGATCAGCTTCCCGGCGTCGGCATCGGAAACTTCGATGCCGAACCATCCTTGAATGCATCACCAGCTCGACGGTATCGAGCCGCCGGGATCAGTTGTTCGCGGCTTCGCGTACCAGCGGCTTCAGAATGAAGCCGGAAATGGCATAGACGCGGGTACCAAACTGGCGGCTGGGCATGTCCCATACCCGCACCTGCGACCAGTCATTGTTCGCGCTGACGTCCAGAATGGGCGTGGCGTGATCGATCTCGCCGCGGTTCAGCCAGTTGGCCTGCTCGACGCGGATCTCGCGTGGCGAAACGATCTGGCTCACCACCGCCAGATGGCCGCGCTTCAGCCGCGACGAACCGGAAAACACCATCACCGCTTCTTCCAGGGGATGGGTGGCGCGGGCATAAGCGGTTTTGGCCCGCTCCCACCAATATTTGGCGTCGCCGAAAATGGCGAGGCCCGAGAGGGCGCGGGCATATTCGACACAGAACAGGCGCTTGCTGCCCTTCTCGATCGACGGCGCCGGCAGCGCGCGCGGCGCGGGCAAATGCGGCATGGCAAGCTCGGTCAGGATCAGTTTGGGCTGCGGCGCCTTGGCTTCAAGCCGGCGAGGTAGAGGATCGATCTGCACCATCGGCGTGGATTCGACGGTCGACAAGCCGGTCTCCGGCTGCTGCGAACCGAGGAAATTCCACACCGCGCCCAAATGACCTTCCAGCTTGGCGCCGACCTGGTCGATCTGATGGTTGGCGAAATCCAGCACGCCGGCCGTGGCCGGCAGCGGCGCCAATGCCAAGGTGAGAACAAGAAAGAGCTTGCGGTTCAAAATCTGTCGTCCGGCTTTGCGTTTCACGGCGTCGCCCACGCCAGGACCAGAACCCTGCGCGGGTAGCATTGTCGGACTTGGTGATCTGGGTTGCCCCTGCAGAACCATGCCCGAGCCGATTAAAGGCGATACGGCGCCTGTCACAAAGACGTTTTGTTGCAACGCTTTCGTGACCCGTTCTCATATTTAAGCCATTGATATTACTGTAATATATTAGTTAGTGATATGATTGCACCAGGTTCCCGGCCAATCTGGTTGCTGCAATGCAACATAAACCGAGATTCGGCCCGCTTGCACCCGCCAAACATCAGGGCGCCAAAACGAAAAACGCCCGGTGCTGCCACCGGGCGTCTTCGTTTGCGACAGGCGCTGCCTATTTCTTCAGGCCCTGCACGATGGCGAGCGACTTCTCGACATGCTTGGGCGGCGTCAGCTTGTCGTCGGCCGAGGACATGGTCGCCACCACCTTGCCGTCCTTGCCGACCACGAAGGTGACGCGTTCGATGAAGCCATGGCCGATCTCGTTGCCCTTCACATCCTTGGCGCCGGCGCGAGGCGGCGTCACTTTGAGGTTGTAGCTGGCCGCAATGGTGGTCTGGGCGTCCGAGGCGATGGGGAATTTGCCGGCACAGAAATCCGGATCGGCGGAGAAGACCTTCAGCCGGTCCAGGCTGTCGGCGGAAACGCCGATGATCTGGGCGCCCGCCTTGGCAAACTGGTCGGCGCTTTCGGCAAAGGCGTGGGCTTCGGCGTCACAGCCGCCGGTATAGGCGCTGGGGTAGAAGTAAACGACCACCGGCCCCTTGGTGAGGGCGCTCTTGAGATTGAAGTTGAAGTCCTTGCCGCCCAAGCTGCCCTTGGCAGTGAAATCGGGCGCGGTGTCGCCGGGCTTGAGGGCGGCGCACGCGGGGGAGACGGCCAGCGCCGCGGCAAGACCCGCCAGAATGAGCTTTTTCATGGGGAGAATTCCTTCCTGGAAAGGGCGAAGCCTATCACGCCCTCCGCGACGGTTGAAGGCTGGGCGCAGGGCCGCTAGCCTCTCCACTCGCTTGAATTGAGGGCAATATGGGCGTTTCCCGGCTTGAGCATGTGAACATACGCTGCGCCCGGCTGGCGGCGACCAAAGCCTTCTATATCGACATTATCGGCCTGACGGATGGTGCGCGCCCGGCCTTTCCCTTCGGTGGCGCCTGGCTTTATTGCGGCGACACCGCCGTGATCCACCTGGTCGACGCCGCCGACCATCCCGGCTCCTGGACGGGTACGCTTGAAAGGAACGAGGGGGCCGGCGACAGTCAGCCGGGGCTGGGAACTGGCGCCTTTGATCATGTCGCCTTTCACGGCGAGGATTTCGACGGCATGCGGGACAAGCTGCGCGCAGCGGGCCTGAAATTCCGCGACCGCATCGTGCCGGGCACCGGCCTGAAACAGATCTTCGTGCCTGATCCGGAAGGCGTGATGGTCGAGCTGAATTTCGACGCCTGACTATTTCGCTTTTAGCGCCGCCACGGCTTTCAGTGTCCGGCTGACATGCTCATCCGGGTCCAGGGCGCTATAGGCGAACGCGATTTTCCCGTCTGGGGCGACGACATAAGAAACGCGGTCAGCATAGGGTGTGAGAAATCCCATCGCCGCGTCATAGCTTTTCATGATGGCGCGGCTGGAATCGGACGCCACCGGGAATTTGCTCTGACATTCGCTGACCGAGAATTTTCCCAGCGTCGCCATATCGTCATGGCTGACCCCGATGACGCTGGCGCCCAGCGCCTGGTATTTCGGCATCGCCTCGGCGAAGTCGTGGGCCTCCACCGTACAGCCGCTGGTGAAGGCGGCGGGATAGAAATAGACCACCACCGGCCCTTTTTTCAGCGCATCGGCCAGGTGAAAGGTGAAATCCTTGCCGCCCAGCGTGGCCGGGGCGGTGAAATCGGGAGCCTTGTCGCCAGTCTTGAGGGCCGCAAAGGCCGGGCTGCCGAGAGCGGCGGCCAGGGACAAGATCAGGCCGTGTAGCAGCATTTTCATGGGCAGGCTCCGCGCAGGTGCCCTCACCATACGGCAACGCCGCCGGGACGGATCAGTCCTTCGCCCGTTCCACATACGCCCCGTCTTCCGTCATCACCACGATGCGGGTGCCAGCGACGATATGGGTAGGCACCATGGTGCGTACGCCGTTGGACAGCATGGCCGGCTTGAACGAGCCCGACGCGGTCTGGCCCTTCATCACCGGTTCGGTTTCCGTCACCTCGAAGATGGCGCGCTGGGGAATCTCGATCGAGATGGCGTTGCCTTCGAACAACTGAAGCTGCACATCCATATTCTCGGTCAGATAGGGAGCATAGTCGCCCACAACGCTGCCATCGACATGAAGCTGGTCGAAGCTGACCGGGTTCATGAACACATATTGTTCGCCGTCCTGGTACAGATACTGGAAATTCTGGTGCTCGACGAAGGCCTTCTCGATGCTGTCGGTGGTGCGCAGGCGCTCCACGGTCTTTACTCCGTCGCTGATGCGGCGCATTTCCAGATGGGTGACGGGCGTGCCCTTGCCGGGATGGATGTTCTCGGCCGTGATGACGACATAGAGCTTGCCATCCTTCTCGATGACATTGCCTTTGCGCACAGAGCTGGCGATAACCGAAACCACGGGAAACCTCTCAAAAAGCCGGTAATTTACCGATAATTTGGAGGGTCTTTAGCAAAGAGGCACTGATACCGCAAATGCCGTGGTGGACCGCCCAGACCCATGCCGACCGCCGCCCCCTGCTGCTGACAAGGGGGCGGATAAAGACCGGTTTGCGGGCCTTTTTCGAGGATCAGGGGTTCACCGAGGTCGAATGCGGTGCCCTGGTGGCCTCGCCCGGCAACGAGACCCATCTGCATGCCTTCCGCACCGAGCGCAGGGGGCCGGATGGTATTGCCCATGCCGCCTTCCTCCACACCTCGCCCGAATTCGCCGCCAAGAAGCTGCTGGCGGCGGGCGAGACGAAAATCTTCGAATTCGCCCGCGTCTTCCGCAACCGGGAAGGGGGGCGCCGCCATGCGCCGGAATTCACCATGCTGGAATGGTACCGGGCACGCGCGCCATACGAGGCCGTGATCGAAGACGCGCTGGCGCTGGTCCGGCTGGCGGCCGAAATCGCCGGCGCGAAAACGCTGCGCCACCAAGATTGTGCCTGCGATCCCTTCGCCGAAGCCGAATGGCTGACGGTGGCCGACGCCTTCACCCGCTATGCCGGCATCGACCTGTTGGCGACACTGACGGCGGATGGTGCGCCCGACCGCGCGGCGCTGGCACTGGTCTGCGGCTTCGCGGCCGCCGCCGATGAAGACTGGTCCGACATCTTCTCGAAAATCCTCACTGCCATCGAACCGAAGCTGGGCGCAGGATGTCTCACCATCCTCCACGAATATCCCCGCCCCGAAGCGGCGCTGGCGCGGGTTTCGCCGCGTGATCCCAAAGTCGCCGAACGTTTCGAGCTTTATGGCTGCGGTGTCGAACTGGCCAACGGCTTCGGCGAACTCACTGATGCCGCCGAACAGCGTATCCGGCTGGACGCCGAGATGGTGAAGAAGGTCCGCCTCTATGGCGAACGCTATCCCCTGGACGAGGATTTCCTGGCGGCGTTGGCGCAGATGCCGCCAGCGTCCGGCGTCGCTCTCGGTTTTGACCGGCTGGTGATGCTGGCGACAGGCGCGCCCCATATAAGAGACGTTCTGTGGACTCCGCCGCTTTGAAATTTATTGGTCATGGCCCGCTTTTGCGGGCCATGACAATGGGTGCGAAATCCCGGCCCGCATGGCCGATTTGCGCATTCCGGGGTAGCCAAGACCCGCACTGGGGCGCAGTTTTCGCGCCGCCATGACCGACACGACCGCCACACCCGCGCCGACAACCGTTCACACCACCAGTTTCGCGGTGTTGGCCGCCATCGCCACCAGCCATCTGATCAACGACATGCTGCAGGCAGTGTTGCCGGCGATCTATCCCACCCTCAAGGGCGATTTTCGCCTGTCTTTCGTCCAGGTCGGCTACATCACCTTCGCCTTCCAATGTACCGCTTCGCTGCTGCAGCCCGCCGTGGGCTGGCTGGCCGACCGCAAACCCGCGCCCTATTCGCTGGCGCTGGGCATGGTCGCCACCCTGATGGGCATGGTCGTGCTGGGCTTCGCCAGCTCCTACGCCATGGTGCTGGCGGCGGCGATGCTGATCGGCATCGGTTCCTCGGTCTTTCATCCCGAATCCGCCCGCGTCGCCCGCATGGCGTCGGGCGGCCGCCACGGCCTGGCGCAATCGGTGTTCCAGGTCGGCGGCAACACCGGCACGGCCCTTGGCCCGCTGACCGCGGCGGTCGTGGTGGCGTGGTGGGGCCAGAACGGCGTGGCGTTGTATGCCCTGACGGCGGCCATCGCCATCGTGATCCTTTTCAAGGTGGGCGGCTGGTACAAGACCCATGGCCTCCACCGCATGCGCACCGCCCGCATCGCCGAGCCGCTGCCCTATTCGCAGGCCCGCATCATGACCAGCCTAGGCATCCTGGCGCTGCTGATCTTTTCGAAATATCTCTACCTGGTCAGCATCACCAGCTACTTCACCTTCTACCTGATCCACGCCTTCGGCATATCGGTGCAGGCGGCGCAGCTGCACCTCTTCGCCTTCCTGGCGGCGGTGGCGGTGGGCACGCTGGCGGGTGGGCCGCTGGGTGACCGCTTCGGGCGCAAATACGTCATCTGGTTCTCCATCCTGGGGATGCTGCCCTTCACCTTGGCGCTGCCCTTCGCCAACCTGTTCTGGACCGGCGTGCTGTCGGTGATCATCGGCGCCGTGATGGCCTCGGCCTTTCCCGCCATCGTCGTCTTCGCCCAGGAACTGGCGCCGGGGCGGCTGGGCATGGTTTCGGGCCTGTTCTACGGCTTCGCCTTCGGCGTGGCGGGGCTGGGGGCGGCGCTTCTGGGCGGATTGGCGGATGCCACCTCCATCGATTTTGTCTATAAGGTCTGCAGCTTCCTGCCCCTGATCGGACTGGCGACAATGTTCCTGCCCAATCTCAAGCTGACGCATCGATGACGATTGAGGATGTGGCCCGCCGCTATGCGGTGGCGGTCTCGCCCACGCTGCTGTCGCTGGTTGATCCCGCCGACCCCCATGATCCCATCGCGCGCCAGTTCCTGCCCAGCCTGGCGGAACTGAACAACCTGCCGCAGGAATTGGCCGATCCCATCGGCGACGCCATCCATTCGCCGGTGTCCGGTATCGTCCATCGCCATGCGGGCCGCGTGCTGTTCAAGATCGTCTCGGCGTGCCCGGTCTATTGCCGCTTCTGCTTCCGCCGCGAAACCGTGGGCCCGGGCCGGGACAGCGCGCTGTCGCCCGCCGATTTCGAGGCCGCGCTGGCTTATATCGCCGCGCACCGCGAAATCCGCGAAGTCATCCTCACCGGCGGTGATCCCTTCATTCTCAGTGCGCGCCGCATCGCCGAAGTCTCGGCCCGGCTGGGCGCTATCGCGCATGTGAAGATCGTGCGCTGGCATACCCGCGTGCCGGTCACCGATCCCGACCGCGTCAGCGACGCGCTGGTGGCGGCGTTGCACGGGGCCGGCGCCACCCACTGGATCGCCATTCATGCCAATCATGCGCGCGAGTTCGGCGATGACGCCCGTCGCGCCATCGCGCGCCTGGCGGACGGCGGCATCCCCCTGGTCAGCCAGTCGGTGCTGCTGAAGAGCGTCAATGATGATGCCGAGACGCTGGCGGCGCTGATGCGCGCCTTCGCCGACAACCGCATCAAGCCCTATTATCTGCATCATCCTGACCTGGCGCCGGGCACCTCGCATTTCCGCAATACGATTCCGGAAGGGCTGGCGCTGATGCAGGAATTGCGGCTGCGCCTGTCAGGGCTGGAGATGCCCACCTACATGCTCGATATCCCCGGCGGCTACGGCAAGGTGCCGCTGGAAAGCGGCCATCTGGAAATTTCGGAAAGTGGAATCCGCCTGCGCGACCTGAATGGCCGCTGGCATGCCTACGCAGACTGATTACATCTGCTCCTGAACGGACTTGCCGCGCAGGCGCTTGAAGAACGCGCTGACCCGGTGCCTTGTCTGTTCGCGCTTGACCACGCCCATACCCGTCACCCAGTTGAGCTGGATCACCCGGCGCGGTCCTTCAAAGGGGTAGAATCCGTGCCAGGCATTGGGCTCGTTCTTGAAAATCAGCAGCGTGCCTTCGTCGGGCGGCACTTCGGCGATCACATCGTCCAGGTCGTCCGGCCCGCGCAGCAGGCGCAGCCTGCCGGTCTTCGCTTCCCAGCTATTGTTCATGTAGATCAGCACCGTGATCAGCTTGGTGCGGCTGTCGGTGTGAATCTGGCCGTCGCGCGCCGCCGAAACGCCGCGCGCCGTCACCATGGTGGGACGCCCCGAAAGATCGAGGCCGAATTTGGCTTCCACCGCGCGGGTGAACTCCGGGCCCTGAATCGCCTCCATAAAGCCGCGAAAGGCCGGGCCGAATTCCAGGGTGGGAAGCGGAAAGCTGCCGGGATGCGTCACCAGCGGATAATCGGCGTTGATCGCGGCCATCGCCTCGGGCCGCACGAAGTGCGGGACCATCAGATAAGGGAACGGTTCGCGCGTCAGCGCTGTGGCGGCGAAGGCATCCAGGTCGATGGGCAGGGCGGCTGTCATGTTCGCCAGATACTACAAAATCAGAACGGGGGAAACCTTTCGGTTTCCCCCGTTCCACCCTGACCTTTCATTTGCCCCACGAAAAGCCAGGTATTCGCGACCGACCTTAGTTGGTCGAGTAGTGCAGGATCTGCGCCTTGTTGCCGATGGCGGCCGAGGTCATGCTCATGCTGCCGCCGATATTGCTGACATTGGCGTTGATGGTCGAAGCGCCGATGCTGCTGTTGATCTGCATGGTGTTGATCGGCATGTTCTGGGCGTTGCTGTCGGCCTCGAAGGAGTTGCCCATCGAGAGCGACTGCATCGCCATGTCGCCGACCACGCCGTTGATGTTGGCGTTGATGGCGGTCGCCGGATCGGTGGCCCGACAGACCTGGCGGCTGTTCACCGAGGTCAGGACCGGATCGGTCGAGACCGTGGCGCCGTTGCACAGGGCCTGGTTCGTGATTCCCACGCTGCCCCAGATATTGGACAGATCGGCACTGATGTTCGAACCGATCGCGGCGTTGGGGCCGACGAACTGGTTGTTGTTCACCACCGTGTTGTTCATGGTCATGATGTCGACCATGTTGCCGGCCGCGGCGCCCTGCAGCGCGACGTCGCCGCCCACCGAATCCACCACCGTGTTCAGGTTCGACCACTGGGTCTGCAGGGTGACCTGGCCGTTCATGATGCTGGACTGGCCCCCAGAGGTGTCGTTCCAGCTGCCATAGCCGGCGCCGCTGGTGGAGGACGAACCACCCCAGCTGCCATAGCCATTAGTAGCCTGGGCGCAGGCCAACGTCGCCGAGAGGGTCGTTAGAAGCGTAGCCGCGATAAGGGTTCGAGCGGTTGAAAGCATTGGTCGTCTCCATGGGGCGGTAGGCCGCCGGTTGCTGATAATTATAGGGCTGCTGGTAGGCGTAGGACTGGGCGTAAGGCTGCTGGTAGGCGAGGGCCTGCTGCTGGTAGGGGTTCTGGCCGTAAGGATTGCCACCCAGATAATCGACCGAGACGGCGCAGGCGCCGCTGGGCGCACCATAGGCGCGGGAGATCATTTCCATCGTGCCGCGCTCGATCACCGAGCGGACACCGAGCTGGATCGGCTCCAGGGCGCTTTCCCCGACAGAGGCATCGAAGAAGTTGGTGCCCAGGAAGTCGAACACGCCGGCCGAAACCTGGCGGCCGATGATCTGCTTCTGGTAGGAAACCACATCCACCACTTCCAGGGTGATCGAGTTCACCAGGCGCAGGTCCAGGCCGATATTCATGACATAGAGGCTGCCGCCGAAGGTGCCCTTGGTGGCGCCGGTGCCGGTGCCGCCGCCGTCGCCGGTGGCGTTCTCGGAGCGGATGTTGAAGTTCAGTTCGGTGATGCCGCCGACGATATAATAGTCGGAGCCCAGCACCGAACCGGACAGGATCTTGCGATAGTCGCCCGGCGCCTTGGGCTGATCGTCTGCGATCAGCTTGTTGTTGGCGTATTTCAGGTCCATTTCGGCGACCGAGGTGTCGAAGCGCTCAACCATCGGCACGCCGGCCTTGGCCAGGGCGGTCATCGCCATCAGGGCGGCGCCGGCGGTGACCTTGCGGCCCGAGCCGTCGGATTCGGTCTTGCCGGTATAGTCGCTGATCTGGCCGACCGCGATCTTGATCGGGCGGGTGCGGGTGATGCCGGACATGCAGCGCAGGGCGGCGGAATAGGGCGTCTCGTTGGAAATCACGGGCGCGCCACCGATCGGGCTGGTATAGCGGCCAACGCTGTCGGCATAGGGGCTGATGCACCCTTCCAGCGACAGCGCGGCGGCCATAGCCAGGGCCAGCGGCTTTACGAGATGTTTGCGTCCACGAGGCGTCATGGGAGGGGCTTCCCTGTCTCTCTTTGAATTAGTGGTTGTTGAGTTCGACAACCGCTGTCTGGCTTCCGGTATTGCTCTGCTGCGAATTGATGATCACGGTGTTGTTGAACCCGATCGTGGTGACGTTCAGCTGGTTGCCGACGGCCATGGCCTGTCCATACGCCGACCCTGCACCGCCCGTGCCAACACCGGCGGTGGCCGATCCGGCGCCCGAGGAGGTGCCGAAATTGGCGGAGGTGATCTGCCCGTCGACCATGGTCAGGTTGCCGTTCTGGTCGCGCAGGGAGTAGTTGGCGGCGGTGTTCTGATTCATCGCGCCGTAACCATTGTAACCCGCGGAATTCTGCCAGGCCTGGGCGTTGGCCGCGGTCGCGGACAGCGTGGCGAGGAGGGCGAGAGTGGCGATCAGGGTCAGGCGCATGGCGGGACTTTCCGAATTTGCTCGAGAACCCACTTCGCAATCGCCGTGCCAGTTCTTAATCACCGTTAAGCAGCGGGCGTCCCGTCCGGACACAGAAATGCCCGCCTTTTCCGTGCCTGGCCCGGGCCGGGGCGGCACCGGCTGTTTCGGGTGGCCTGGCCGTTCCCGCTTTGATGTCTCCAGTCCTGTCCCGGAACGGCGCAGTGTTTCCGATTGGCACTGGAAAAGGTTCCGCCGATGCGCTGTATAGGGTCATGGCATTCCTCCATCCCGGCCCGGCGCGGCAACCGGCCTTCAACGTCCCCGCGGTGGTCGCGGGGCTGATCGTGGTCCTCGCCGGCCTGCACGGCCTGCGCATGGCGCTGTCCCCGGCCCAGTCGGACGCGGTGGTGACGGCCTATGCCTTCATTCCCGCCCGCCTGCTCTTTGCCGCCTCGCTTTGGGACAAGGCCGTGCCGTTCGTGAGCTATCTGGGCCTGCATGGCGACTGGACCCATGTGGGGATCAACTGTCTGTGGCTGCTGGCCTTCGGTCCCATCGTTGCCCGCCGCTTCGGCGCACCGCTCTTTCTTCTTTTCTTCCTGGTTTGCGGCGTCGCGGGCGCCTGCCTGTTCCTGGCCTTCGACTGGGGCGGCACCAATCCGGTGATCGGGGCGTCGGCGGCGATCTCCGGCCTGATGGGTGCGGGCATCCGCATGCTGCCCGGCCGTTTTGCCTGGGCCCAGCCCGGCGAAGCGCCGCTGATGCCGCTTTTCTCGCGGCAGGTGGCGGTCTTCAGCGCGGTGTGGCTGGTGATGAATCTGGGTGTGGGAATCCTGGGTCTGGGCCTGGTGCCCGAAGGCCAGGCGGTCGCGTGGCAGGCGCATCTGGGCGGCTATTTCGCCGGGCTGCTGCTGGCGGGCGTGTTCGACGGGTTGCGTCCGCGCGCCCTGGCGCCGCCATTGGACGAGGGCTGACGCTCCATCGCCAACCTGTTGCTGATCCTGACGCCGCCATCGGGCGGCTGGTGGCGGCAAGCCCATGCCAAGAACTGGGCGAAGCCGCCGGCAGCAAGGGCGAGTATCTCACCGGCCGCCTTCTATATCGATCCGTGCACCCGCAAGGTTGGCGGTTCACGCCAGCCTGTAAGGATCACTCCGCCGGGACCGGCACGGCCTGGGTGGGGCGGCGCGGTTTGGCTTCGGGGCTCAGCTTGTCGAGATAGCAGTAGATCACCGGCGTGATGTAAAGCGTCAGCAGCTGCGACAGCAGCAGGCCGCCGGTAACGCACAAGCCCAGCGGCCGGCGCGAAGCGGCGCCTGCGCCCATGCCCAGGGCGATCGGCAGCGTGCCCATCAGCGCCGCCATGGTCGTCATCATGATGGGGCGGAAGCGGGTGATGGCAGCCTCGAAAATGGCGGCCTCGGCCGTCGCGCCTTCGGCGCTGCGCTGTTTGCCCAGTGCGAAGTCGATCATCATGATGGCGTTCTTCTTGACGATGCCGATCAGCATGACCATGCCGACAAAGGCATAGAGCGTCAGCGGCAGGCCGAAGATGTAGAGCGTCAGCAACGCGCCCATCGCCGCGGAAGGCAGGCCCGACAGGATGGTGAGCGGGTGGATGAAGCTCTCATAGAGGATGCCCAGGATGATGTAGACCACCAGCATGGCGATGACGAGCAGCAGGCCCATATTCTTGGTGGAGTCCTGGAAGGCTGCCGCTGTGCCCTGGAACGAGCCGGTGATGGTGTCCGGCTTGTTGATTTCACGCTCCGCCGCGGCGATGCCGGTGACCGCGTCCGACAGGGCATGGCCCGCCGCCATGTCGAAGGAGATCGTCACCGCCGGCACCTGGCCGGCATGGTTGACGCTGATCGGCATGGTGGAACTGGTCACCTTGGTCACGGCGTTCAACGGCACCAGGGTGCCGTTGGAAGAGCCCGTCGCATTGTTGGAGGTGATGTAGATCTTGGACAGCGCCGCCGTGTCGCGGCTGAACTGCGGCAGCAGTTCCAGGATCACCTGGTACTGGTTCGACGGGGCGTTGATCTGCGAGATCTGGCCGGAGCCGAAGGCCGAGCCCAGTGCATTCTCGATCTGCTGCGCCGAGACGCCGAGGGCGGCGGCGCGGTCGCGATCGATCGTCACCTGCAGCGACGGCATCACAGAGTCGAAGTCGCTGGTGATGTCGACGAAGGCGGGATTGTTCCGCATCGCGTTCATCAGCTGGGACGAAACGGTGGCAAGCTGGTTCAGGTCCAGCCCCTGCAGCGTGTATTGGTAATTGGAGCGGGAACCGCGCGCGCCCAGCCGCACCGAAGGCGGGTTGGTGAGGAAGATGTTGACGCCGGGAATATGCGACAGCTTGGGCCGCAATTCGCGGATGATCTCATCGGCATTGAGCTTGCGCTCGTCCAGCGGCTTGAGCGTCACCAGCTGCAGCTGCGCCCCGTTGGTGCCGGCCGAACCATTGTTGCCTTGGATCGAACCCAGGGCGCCTTCGACATTGGGGTCGGCGTTGACGATCGCCTGGGCGCGCTGGACATAGTTTCGCATCTGCTCGAACGAGGTGCCGTTGGCGGCCTGGATCTGGCCCTGGATGCGGCCGACATCGTCGCTGGGCAGGAAGTCCTGCGGCATGACGGCGAAAAGATAGCCGCTGCACACCAGGCTGGCCAGGAACACCACGATGATGAAGGGGCGGTGGTTCATCGACCAGCGCAGGCTGCGCTCGTAACCGCTCTGCAGGCCGTTGAAGGCCGCTTCGCTCCAGCGGTAGAAGGCGTTGTGGTGCTCGCTGTTGTGCGCCTTGAGCAGGCGGGCGCAGAGCATCGGCGTCAGCGTCACCGAGACGATGCCCGAAGCCAGGATCGCCAGGATGATGGTGATGGCGAATTCGTGGAGCAGCCGGCCGACAATGCCGCTCATGAACATGACGGGAATGAACACGGCGATCAGGCTCACCGTCATCGACAGGATGGTGAAGCTGATCTCGGACGAGCCCTTTAGCGCTGCCTCATAGGGCTTCTCGCCCATTTCGATGTGACGGACGATGTTCTCCAGCATGACGATGGCGTCATCGACCACGAAGCCGACCGACAGCGTCAGCGCCATCAGCGAGAGATTGTCGAGGTTGAATTTCATCAGCGACATGCCGGCGAAGGTGCCGGCCACCGCGATGGGCAGCGCCAGCGAGGGAATCATCGTCGCCGAGGCATTGCGCAGGAAAACGAAGATCACCGCAATCACCAGCACGGCCGCGACCAGCAGCGTCCATTGCACATCATCGATTGCCGCCTTGATGGTGATGGAGCGGTCATAGATGACTTCCAGCTTCAGCGTCGGCGGCAGGGTCGACATGAATTGCGGCAGGACCGCCCGGATCCTGTTGATGGTCTCGATGGTGTTGGTGCCCGGCTGGCGGCTGATCGACAGCACCACGGCCTGCTGGCCGCGATACCAGCTCATGGAATAGGGATTCTCGACATCGTCGAGCACCTTGGCGACATCGCCGACGCGCACGGCGGCGCCGTTGCGGTAGGCGATGATCTGCCGGGAGAAGGCGGCGGCATTGTTGAGCTGGCCGTCGGCATGGATGATCGCCGAGCGGGTGGCGCCGTTCAGCGCGCCGGTGGCCTGATCAACATTGGCGGCGGCGATGGCATTCTGCAGCGTGTCGAAACCGATCTGGCGCGTCGCCAGCGCAGCCGGATCGGCCTGGATGCGGACACCGTATTTCTTCGAGCCCATGACGTTGACCTGGGCGACGCCTTCGATGGTCGAGATCTGGCGCGCCAGCAGGGTTTCGGCATATTCATCGACCTGCGACGGCTGCAGCGTCTTCGACGACATGGCGATGAAGATGATGGGCAGGTCGGCCGGATTGACCTTGCGCAGGGTCGGCGGCGTCGGCATGGCATGCGGCAGCTGGCGCGTGGCGGCGCTGATCGCCGACTGCACATCCTGGGCGGCGCTGTCGATGTTGCGGTCCAGGTTGAACTGGATGGAAATCTGGGTGCTGCCCTGGGTCGAGCTCGACGTCATCGAGTCGATGCCGTTGATGGTGGACAGCTGGTTCTCGATCGGCGCCGCCACGGCCGAGGCCATGGTCTCCGGATCGGCGCCGGGCAGGCCCGCACTCACCGTCACGGTGGGGAAGTCGAAGTTGGGCAGGTCGGAAACCGGCAGGGTGATATAGCCGAAGATACCGAAGATCACCATGGCGCTGACCAGCAATGTGGTCATCACCGGTCGCTCGATGAAGATGCGGGAGATATCCATGGTTCAGCCGTCCTCGCCGCGGCGTCCGCCGCCGCCGCCACCGCGCCGGCCGCCACGGCCGCCACGGCCACCCAAGGTCGCGGCGCCGTCGCCGCGCACGATGGTGACCTTGCCGCCCGGGATAACGCGCAGCGAACCATCGGTAATTACATGGTCGCCTTCATGCAGGTCGCTGGAGATGGCGGCAAAGGCGCCGTCATCGAACAGAACTTTCACCGTGTGCTGTTCCACCCGCATGTCCTGCGACACCGAATAAATGAACTGGCCGTCCGGCCCGGTGTTGAGGGCTTCGCGCGGCACCACCAAGGCGCCCGGCAGGTTGGCCAGCTCGACCACGACATCGACCAATTGCCCCGGCACCAGGGAAGCGTCCTGGTTGGGGAAATCGGCGCGCAGTTCGATGGTGCCGGAACTCCCGGCGACGGCGTTGCTGATGAAATCGACCGGGGCACGGAGATCCTTGCCGCCCGCGTCATGCAGCACGATTTGGGCGGTAAGGCCGCCGGGCATGTGGGCGCGGGCCTGGATGCGCGGCAGGTCGGCCTGGGGCAGGGAGAAGGATACCTTGATCGGCTGGATCTCGGTGATGTTGACCAGGGCCGAGGCGCCGACGCTGGCCGAGGCCGTCACCTGGTTGCCCGGCTGCACCAGGATGGGACCGGTCTTGCCATTGACCGGCGAGGTGATGCGGGTGAATTCGAGGTTGAGGCGCGCCGCTTCGGCATTGGCCCTGGCGATCTGGTAGGCGGCCTGGTTGTTGTCGTCGGTCTGGGCGGCAGTGGCGTTCTGACGCAGCAGATTGGCCGAGCGCTCCGCATTGTTCTTGGCGTTGACCATGGCGGCTTCGGCATTGTCATAGACTGCCTGGTAGGGGCGGGGGTCGATCTGGAACAGCAGCTGGCCTTTTTTGACCATGTCGCCTTCCTTGAAATAGGCGGCCTGCAGCTGGCCCTGGACACGGGCGGTGACCTGGACGGTGGAATTGGCGATGACGGTGCCGATGGTGTGCTCGACCACCGCCATGTCGCGGCGTTCGGCGCGTGCCACCCGCACCGGGGCGGCGGTTTCGCGCCGGGCCACCGGGCGCGGGGCGCTCTCATGGGTGAAATACCAATAGCCGCCCAGCACGAGGACGAGGGCGGCGCCGCCCATGACCAGCCCGCGCCAGGAACGGCGCGGCGCTTCGGTGGCGGGGGCGGCGGCCTGGGGCCGTGGCGGCTGATAAGTCATGGCGAACCCTGAAAGCCCTTCTTTTGTTGTCATTTTGCGCGGCGGTGCCCGGCGTGGTCGCAAGAAACCGTCTGCCGGACAAGGGGCGGTGCGGATTTGCCGCGCAAGCCCACCCGCCGGGATATGAAAACCCCAATGAAAGGAAGCTCTTAACGGCGCCCTGGGGCGATCCTAGCCAAAAAGTTTCTCACAAATGTCTCCGTTTGCAGAGGGAACCGGGACAAACCGGCCCGGCTTCTGTTGCTCCAGGCCGCCGCTCATGGCTATAAGCCCGCGCTTTTCCTTTATTTCTTCGATTCTGAGAGTTCCGCCGGCCATGGAAATCCGCAACATCGCCATCATCGCGCACGTCGACCATGGCAAGACCACGCTGGTCGACCAGCTGCTGAAGCAGTCCGGCTCGGTTCGCGAGAACCAGCATATGGACGAACGCGCCATGGACTCCAACGACCAGGAGCGCGAGCGCGGCATCACCATCCTGGCCAAGTGCACCAGCGTCGAGTGGCACGGCACGCGCATCAACACTGTCGACACGCCCGGCCATGCCGATTTCGGCGGCGAGGTCGAACGCATCCTTTCGATGGTGGATGGCGTCGTGCTGCTGGTGGACGCGGCCGAAAGCGTCATGCCCCAGACCAAGTTCGTGCTCTCCAAGGCGCTGAAACTGGGCCTCAAGCCCATCGTGGTCATCAACAAGATCGACCGTTCGGACGCCGAGCCCAAGCAGACGCTGGAATCGATCTTCGACCTCTTCCTGGCGCTGGAAGCCAATGACGACCAGCTCAACTTCCACTACCTCTACGCCTCGGGCCGCAATGGCTGGGCCGTGCGCGAACTGGAAGACGAGCGCAAAAATCTCGATCCGCTGTTCGAGCTGATCGTCGCCGACGTGCCGCCGCCCAAGCCGCAGAAGCTGGCGGGCGAGGAAAATCCCTTCAAGATGCTGGTCACCACCCTGGAAGCCGATCCCTTCCTGGGCCGCATTCTGACCGGCCGTATCGAGTCCGGCGTCATTACCATGGGCCGCAACATCAAGGCGCTCAACGCCGCCGGCGAGATCATTGAAAAGACCCGCGTCACCAAGCTGCTGGCCTTTCGCGGTCTGGCCCGTGTGCCGGTGGAGCGCGCGGAAGCCGGCGACATCGTCGCCATTGCCGGCCTGGAGAACGCCACCGTCGCCGACACGCTGTGCGACATGAATGTCGAGGCGGCGATTCCCTCGCACCCCATCGATCCGCCCACCCTGTCCATGACCCTGTCGGTCAATGACAGCCCCTATGCCGGCCGCGAAGGCGACAAGGTGCAGTCCCGCGTCATCCGCGAGCGGCTTTTCCGCGAAGCCGAAGGCAATGTCGCGCTCAAGGTCAATGAGACCGGCGACGGCGCCTTCGAGGTTGCAGGCCGCGGCGAACTGCAGCTTGGCGTGCTGATCGAATCCATGCGCCGCGAAGGCTTCGAGCTTTCCATCAGCCGGCCCCGCGTGGTGATGAAGACGGAGAATGGCGAAAAGCTGGAGCCGATCGAGGAAGTCACCGTCGATGTCGACGACGCCTATACCGGCACCGTCATCGAGAAGATCTCGCTGCGCAAGGGCGAGATGACCGACATGCGCCCCACCGGCGCCGGCAAGACCCGCATCATCTTCCACGCCCCCGCCCGCGGCCTGATCGGCTATCACGGCGAATTCCTTACCGATACGCGCGGCACCGGCGTGATGAACCGCATGTTCCTGGAATATGCCCCGCACAAGGGCGCGCTGATCGGCCGGACCAACGGCGTGCTGATCTCCACCGAGCAGGGCGAAGCCGTCACCTATGGCCTCTGGTACATCGAGGAGCGCGGCAAGCTCTTCGTCACCACCGGCACCAAGGTCTATCAGGGCATGATCATCGGCCAGCACGCCAAGGACAATGACCTCGAGGTCAACCCGCTCAAGTCCAAGCAGCTGACCAACATCCGTACGACGTCGAAGGACGAGGCCGTGCGCCTCACCCCCATCGTTCCGATGACGTTGGAGCAGGCGATGGCCTATATCGAGGAAGACGAGCTGGTCGAAGTGACGCCGCAGAACATCCGCCTGCGCAAGCGCGAACTCGTCCCCCACCTGCGCAAGCGGGCCAAGCAGTCCGCCGACGCCTAGCGTTTCTTGCTGCGCGCGGCTGAGGCGCGCCTCAGCCACCGATTCCGCAAGCCAGCCGGTGCCCGCTCGCCTATACTGCCGCCATGGATACGATCCTGGCGGCGAGTGTGGGGCTTCTGATTGTGGCGATCCTGGTCGCGCTGGCGGCAAGGCGCCTGTCGCTGCCCTACACGGTCGGCCTGGTTGCCACCGGCATCGCTCTGGCGTTTTCGCCGCTCAAGGTGGGGCTCGGTCTCACCCATGATTTCGTCTATCTGCTG
>Ga0316227_1002132_pt1 | contig 18501 bp, 16 predicted proteins | sample TBH18019metaG_FD_206012 | JGI IMG/M metagenome (GOLD analysis project Ga0316227, IMG submission 206012) | Freshwater microbial communities from Trout Bog Lake, Wisconsin, USA - TBH18019 | ecosystem: Environmental > Aquatic > Freshwater > Lake > Hypolimnion/Profundal zone | place: USA: Wisconsin... | reverse complement strand
TCGGCGGGACCGGTGCGGTTTTCAACGGGACCGGCAGGGTGATCAGGACGGGGGTGACAGTGGGATAATGCTCCCCGCTGATGGGATTCGGGATGACGGCCGTCATCGCCGAGCCATCCCGCGAGATGCTGACTGGCCCCGCAATGCCGGTGGCGCCTGGCGCGATGCCGTTGACAGAAAGGAGACTGGCCACCGTGCCGCTGCCGTTCCCGGCTGACCAAATCATCGCGTAATTCAAGGCGCTGGTGGTTGTTCCCACCGCTTCATTTCCATCCGCCGTGCAGGCGGTTGGCGATAAGTCTCCCAAATCTTGGAACCCAGTCGTGGTGTTGTAGCGAAAGCCCTCCCAGCCGCTCCCGATAGACAGAGTGCCAAACAAAATCGTCCCGTCATCGCTGATGCAAGTGGGCCTTAGATAAACAAAACTCGCGCCCAAGGCGCTGGCGGGAATACCGATGTCGGTCATGCCGCTCGCAGCCTTCCAGAGAAACCCGTGGCTGTCTCCGTTATCCAGCACGTAATAGCCGGCGACGATTGTGCCATCGTTGTTGATTGCGGTCGCGTAGGTTTGCTGATTGGTGACTCCCGGAAAAACCTCGAGGGAAGTGAAAGTCCCGCTGGCAATGCTGTAAACGTAGCTTTCCACTTTGCCGTAGCTGGGATTATTGTTGTAGTCCTGCACCACGAGAGTGCTACCGTCTCCAGAGATGGCCGTCGCAAACGTCGCGGTCGTGGCCGGGTCGTCCGGCGGAGTAGGCACCAGCGCCTCCACGTCATTCACCCAGTATGCCGCATAAGAGGCTTGAATTCCGTTCGTGAGCGTGCCCGTCGCACTGCCGGCCACGACCGAGCCATCGTGGCTGATGGCGGTCGCGGCGCCCCAGTAGTTAAGGTGAATACCGTAAAGGCTGGAAACGAAGCCCAGCCCAACCGGAAGCCCAACCCAGCCGGTGGCGGGCTGGTAGCGCATGGGCGATGCGGATTGGTAGCCGGGGGAAGCCGTGCCCGCGAAGACGCCCCCGTTCCCCGCCGCGGTCGGGGCGACATTGTATCCGCCCAATATGTTCGTTTCTGAATATTGTCCCAGCAGCAGTGCCGGGGCGCCGGCAATGATGAACCCGAGAGTGCGGAGCACCGTGCGCCGCATCCGGGCAAGCCGGCTAAAAGCAATGAAGCGGTTCGTTTTCATGGCTGGCAGCTTTTGCTTGACGAATCGCGCATCTCCGCTTGAGGGTTTATGCGCACGCCTAGTATCCTTTATTATGTAATGTATAATATATACTATTCTTGAATTTGCAAGTGTTTTTTGCCAGGTTGCTGGCGGCGCAAGCCGCGCGGTGCTGCGATCCGCCGGATGGTTCACCTCCGGTGGCGTTCTTTTCCCCGTCGTCCTCGCTCTCGCCCTCGAATTTTCCGGTTTTCGATTGCGGCGACGAGGACGATTGCGTTGCGGCGCCGCGCCAGGGAATATCCGGCCGGATGTCAACTCACCCGAGGGCCTGCCTCGCGCCCCTTTGAAGTTGTGCCCCCCGATGTCGGTGGCTGCGCGGTTCATGGCCCGGTGTTGGCCATGGCGCCGCCAAGATATTCCATTGCCAAGGAACACCGGATAATTCTATCGTTCGGTTAGGCATGGATATGAAACCGCAAAACCGTGTGTCACGCGCCCCCGCCCGCGCGGCGGCCAACCCGGCCCCGACCAGCGCGGCGGAGAAAACCGCTTTTCCCGAAACCTTGCTCCGCCAGTCAGAAGGGGTGCGCCATGCCGGCCTGGCGTGCGTCAAGCGCATGCCTTCCTATTTGCAGTTGCTGCGCGTCTTGCAGGCGGAAGGCCAGGAGCACGTTTCCGGCACGGTGCTGGCCACGGTGCATAATCTGGAGCCCGTGATTGTGCGGAAGGACTTGGCCCGAACCGGCGCCGTGGGTCGGCCGCGCATCGGCTTTGGCATCGCTGAATTGATCTCCGCCATCGAGCGGTTTCTGGGCTGGGACAACCACACCAAGGCGGTGCTGGTGGGCGTGGGCAGCTTGGGCACCGCGCTCCTCGGGTACCATGGCTTTCAAAATTTTGGCCTCCGGTTTGTTGGCGCCTTTGATCGCGACCCGAAAGTCATTGGCCAGTGGATTCACGGACGCAAGGTGCAGGCCATGGAGAAGTTGACTCCCTTTGTGCGGCGCGGGGAAATCCGCCTGGGCGTCCTAGCCGTGCCGGCGTCGGCGGCACAGGCAACGTCCGAATTGCTCGTGCGCGCCGGCATCAAGGGCATTTGGAATTTCAGCCCCGTCAAGCTTGAGCTCCCGGAGGACGTGGTCTGTCAGAAGGAAGATCTGGCCGAAGGCCTCGCGGTGCTCTCGCATCGGCTGCGAAATCGTTAAAATTCTATTCGACATGGGCACGTTTTTGTGGGACAACCGTGAGGACCACTTACAATCAACGTCCATCACCGATGAAAAAATCCCTGGTTTATGCCGCGGTTTTCGCGTTGCTTTCCACCTTCCATCTCCCGCTCTCCGGTGTCTTCGCCCAAGGCACGGCCTTCACGTATCAGGGCTGGTTGAACCGCGGCGGCAGTCCGGCCGGCGGCAATTATGACTTCACCTTCGCCCTGTTCAACGGCAACAGCACCAACAGCGGCCAGCTCGGTGTCACCCAAACGAATCTGGCGCTGGCCATGAGCAACGGGCTGTTTCTCGCCACCCTGGATTTCGGTTCCGTGTTCACCGGCAATCCCGCGTGGCTGGCCATCGGCGTGCGCGGCGATGGCGATTCTGGTTTTACGGCGCTCGATCCCTTGCAGCCGCTGACGCCTGCTCCGTACGCGTTGTACGCGCCCAACGCCGGGACCGCCGCCAGCGCCAGCGCGGTCGCCGCCGACGGCGTGGTGCCCTTGGCCGCATTGCCCGGCGCCGTGGTCACCAACGGCGCTGCCGGGGTCAGCCTTTCGGGCCTTTTTTCCGGCACCTTTGTCGGCGATGGTTCGGGTTTGACGAATACCGCGACTGGGGGAGTGACTACGGGAAATTATGTTTTCGCGTACGATTACCCCAGCAGCAGCGAAACGGTCGCCAGCGGCCAAACCAAGCCGGTTTCATTCAGCACCGCCACCAATCTCAGTGGCTGGACCTGCACGGCCAACAACACCACTTTCACTTGCGGCCAATCGGGATTGTATCTTGTCTGCTATTACACCCTGATCGTCAACAACGGGAGCGTGGGGATAACCGCATACACCCCAAGAACGGGCCAAATGATCGGCAGTGCAAACTCCAGCGGGGTTGTGGGACGGGTGTCCCTTTCGCAAAGTTTTTTGGCGTTCTTCGATGTCGGCGATGCACTGCAAATCCAGGCTAGCGCGTTGGGCGGCACGGCAATTTTCGTCAGCCCCGCTGGCTTCCCCGGTCCGGACGCATCCTTGACGATTGTCCGGGTGCAATAGGCCGTTCCAGAATACAACTCGCTGCTCCATGTTATAATTATTTTTTTTCAGCCGGCGCGGTTCGTGCGAGGTTGACTCTGTGCCGCCCTTTCAGGGCTGGGATGTGTTTAGGGCCACGTCTCCCAGGGCGTTGCCCTGGGCTTTCATGTTTGGCGCTTTCAGCGCATTGGCACCCCGGCATGATGCCCACTACGAACGTCGAGGAACCATATAGCGACTCACGATGGCGTCCCACATATCTCGCCTCTCATTGTAGGAAATACAACTCTTGATATACGGCTGGCTTTGCACAAGCGCATGCGCGGATGGCTTTGGCAAGGCGGTTGATGCCATGCCTTTATGGAGACACACCTGCGAATTTCTGTCACGGATTTGCAGCGAAACAAGGATCTCAAAATCCGGCTTGCCCGGCTTTCGTTCACCCATTGTAGCCAATTTTGAGTCAGGATGAATGTCCACCCGAGGTCGAAAGCTGGCATGTCACAATTTGGTCAAATGACGCGCATGAGAACCCCTTTGTGGTAGAAAGGCGGGCGGGCAAGAGCGGGGCGCAGCTCCCATCAATCCAATAATCCACCACCGCCCCCCACTGGCGACAAGCTGTCGCCACCCCGGCCTAATCCTCCAGCGGATATGTTTTCCAGCCGGTGAGCTGGCTGAGCCATTTCCAGAGGAACAGGGGATTGTTGCGGAAATAACGCCGGGCCAGCCGGCGCGGCTCGCTGCACAGCCGGTAAAACCATTCCAGTCCGCTGCGCTGCATCCAGCGCGGCGCCTGCCGCACGCGCCCGCTGTGGAAATCAAAGGCCGCGCCGACCCCCGCCATCAGCGTCACGTCCAATTTAGGCAAGAACTCCGCCATGAACTTTTCCTGCTTGGGCGTACTCAAACCCACCCATAAAATATCCGGCTTGGCCGCCGAGATTTGGGCCTGCAAGCGCGCGATTTCCTCCGGCGTGAGCGGACGGAACGGCGGCGTGAACGTCCCCGCCACCGTCAGTTTGGGAAATCGGGCTTGCAGCTTTCCGGCCAGCAGTTCGGCCACGCCGTCGGCACCGCCGTAAAAGAAATGCCGGGCTCGGCTGGTTTCGCTCCACGCGCACACTTCGAGCATCAAGTCCGGGCCATAGACGCGGCCCATTTCACGGTGGCCGTTCAGCCGGCCAGCCCAGACCATGGGCATGCCGTCCGGCGTGCAGAGGAACGCGTCGTTGAGGATGGTTTTGAAGGCCGCGTCCTCCTGCGCCTCCATCACGCCATGGACACCAGTCACGCAAATGTAGCCTTTGCGCCGCTGGCCAAGGGCGCGGGTGATAGCGGCCAGCGCGGTGGACAGGTTCAACACGCTGATGCCCACCCCGAGCACGTTGACACGGTTCTTCATTTACGATTCAGGATTCACGATTTACGATGTGAAAGCTCATGCGCCTGCCAATCGTATATCGTAAATCGTAAATCTGAAATGAAATTGCTTGTCTTTGCCCACACGCCGCCGCCGCACCACGGCCAAAGCTACATGGTGCAGCTCATGCTTCAGGGCTTCGGCGGAGACGCACGCCGACGGATGGCCAAGGACCGGCCGGGCTGGGGGATTGACTGCTATCACGTCAACGCGCAATTTTCGCGCAGCCTGGAAGACGTGGGCGAATTTCAAGGCACAAAGATCCTGCTCATTTTCTGGTTTTGCCTGCAGGCCGTCTGGCTGCGGTTTCGTTACGGGGTGACCAATTTTTATTACGTTCCAGCGCCCGGCAAACGGGTGGCGGTGTATCGCGACTGGCTGGTGATGCTGTTTTGCCGTCCGTTTTTCAAGCGCGTCATCCTGCACTGGCATGCCGCCGGCATGGCCAAATGGCTGGAGACCGCCAACCCGATCAGCTCCCGCGTGCTAACCTACCGACTGTTCCGCCCCGTGGATTTGAGCATCGTGCTGTCGCGCTACAATGTTGCCGATGCGGAAAAACTCCTGTCACACGGGATCCGCGTGGTCAACAACGGCATTCCGGATCCGTGTCCCGATTTTGAGACCTCCCTCCAGCCCCGCCGGCTGGAAGCTTTCGCGGCCCGCGAAAGGATATTTGCCGGGAAGATACCCGCCACGCCGGTGATCGTAAACGTGCTGTTTCTCGCCCATTGCACGCGCGAAAAGGGGATATTTGCGGCCATCGAGGGCGTGCTCCGCGCCAATCGCACACTCGCCGCGCGCCGTCTGCCCATGCAATTGAAGCTCATTACGGCCGGCAATTTCGTCAACCAGTTGGAAAAAGAGGAGTTCGACCGACTGCGAGAAGATCCTGAGATGGCGATGACCATCTCGCACGCCGGCTTCGTCAGCGGCGAACGGAAGAGCGAATTGCTGCGGCAAGCCGGCCTGTTCCTGTTTCCCACGCGCTACCTCGGCGAAAACCAGCCGGTAAACCTGATCGAAGCGATGGCCTATGGTCTGCCGCTGGTGACCACCCGCTGGCGGTCGCTGCCGGAAATGCTGCCGCCAAATCATCCCGGCCTGGTCAATGGCCAGGATTCCGAGGAGATCGCCGCCGCGATTCTGCGGGTGCTGGCGGAAAAGAGCGGCGTGCGGGTGCGCCAACATTTCCGCGAACGCTTCACGCTCGAACGTCATCTCGCCGACCTCGCCGCCGCCCTCCAAAGCGTCGAAGTGGCGTGACTCCAGGCCGATTCAAAAACCAGCACGGCTGGCGAGGCGATAAAATCTAATTTGGCAGACGTTAGCCGACCAGCGATGAAATTCCAATCCAGGCCAATGATGGCTCCCAAACCAATCATGGTTCTGCCATTTTTCCCGACGTGGCTGGCCGCCGGATTGGTGGTGCTGTTGACCATGGCGATCTACTGGCCAGCCCTGCGTTGCGGCTTGGTTAACTACGACGATGACGTTTATGTGACCTCGAATACGCCGGTCCAAAATGGGCTGACCCCGGAAAACTCGAAATGGGCTTTCCTCACCCCAGTTTCAGGCAACTGGCATCCCCTGACCATGCTGTCCCTTATGTTGGACTGACAGCTTTATGGATTACAGCCGTGGGGGCACCATTTGACCAATGTCTGGATGCACTCGCTCAATGGAGCGCTGGTCTTCGTGTGGTTGTGGCAGATGACGGGCGCACGGTGGCGGAGCCTCCTGGTGGCCACCTTGTTCGCAGTTCACCCGCTGCGGGTTGAATCGGTTGCCTGGGTGGCAGAACGCAAGGACGTGCTCAGTGGCTGTTTCGGCCTGTTCGCCCTGATGTTCTACGTCCGCCATGCCCAAGGCAAAACCACCAATGTTCCATCGCGAAATACCAATTATTTATTGGCTCTCCTCTGCTTCGCTCTCGGCCTGATGAGCAAGGCGATGTTGGTAACGTGGCCATTTGTGATGTTGCTATTGGATTACTGGCCCTTGGCGCGCTTCCAACTCGGCAGCATCTGGCCATTGGTGAAGGAAAAAATTCCGTTTTTTGCCCTGGCTGGAGGAGCCAGCATCGCGACCTATCTGGTGCAGCAGCATAGCGGCGCCATGTCAATGGGTGAAGACATCCCCTTCGCTGCGCGCGGGGAAAACGCCGTGATTTCCTGCTGCCGCTACTTGGGGAAACTGTTCTGGCCAACCAAGCTGGCCGTTTTTTATCCGCACCCCGGATATCGGCCGCTGGCTGAAGTGCTGCTGGCCAGTGGCTTGCTGGCCGGGATTTCGATCCTGGCCTGGCGGCAGCGGCGCCATTATCCGTTTTTGTTGACCGGATGGCTGTGGTATGGCGGAACGCTGCTGCCAGTCATTGGACTGATCCAAGTCGGGGAACAATCCATGCCGGATCGGTACACTTATCTTCCCTCCTTGGGGGTGCTCATCCTCCTCGTCCGGGGGGGGCGCTGGAACTGACCCGGGACCGGCCTTGGTTGCGAATTCCGCTGTGGTCAGGCGGGGTGGTGGGGATTGCTCTTTGCCTGGCTTTGACGCGGCAACAGCTTGGCTATTGGCAGGATGGCGAAACGCTTTTCCGGCATGCGATCGCGGTCACAGTGAACAATCATATTGCCCATAACAATCTCGGCAACGCTTGCCTTGAGAAAAGCCAGATGGTCGAGGCAATTCACCAATATCAAGAGGCCTTCCGGGGAAAACCGCGCTACGCCCAAGCCCACTACAATCTGGGCAACGTGTACTTCAAGCAAGATCAGACTGAAGCGGCGATTGGCCAGTATCTGGCAGCGCTCCGCCTGGACCCCAATTGCGCCCAAGCCACCAAAACCTCGGTATCGCGTTCGACCAGAAAGGTGAACTCGATGCGGCGATTCTTCAGTTGCAAGAAGCCGTCCGGTTGCAACCGGATAATGCCTTGGGCCATTACAACCTCGGCGTGGTGTTCAATCAAACCGGCCAAACCAACGCGGCGCTCCGCCAATATCAGGAGGCTCTGCGCCTGAAACCCGATTTGGCCGAAGCCCGCGCCAATCTCGAACCAGCACAGGCAGCGAAGCCCAGCGCGGCTGGTCGTTGAGATGCTGCCGGCGGATATGGAGAGGCTGGGAGGCGAAGGGATACCGAGGAAAGGGTGAACGGAGCGAATGCTGGTGGTGAGCGCGCCTGGCAATCTGCTCGACTGAGGCTCGTGATTTTGAACTCGAGCTTGATATAGTTGGACTGAAATTATACAACAATGATATTCTCAACCACGATGAAACGCCGATGGATGCGTTACGCTTGGACGCTATGCCGGCGCAAGCATCAACCCAAGTATTGCGATAAAAATACAGTATTTATTGACCAATTTCATGTTTCCCGCCCAGCTCAAGAATGAATTGTGGAAGTTGTTCGGCAAGAAACGCACCTACATCGGGTTTGGCGCGTTTGTGCTGGCGCAATCGGCCATGTTGCTGATGTTCAAATACACTCGCTGGCAGGGCCAGTTTGAACGCTTGCTCGCCGGCAATGGTTACCTGGCCTCCGAATACATTTCCGCGCTGACGGTGGCGCTGGTGATGCTGGTGCCGCAAATCCTCCTGCTGATGCCGCTGTATGTCACGCTGGTAGGCGGTGACTTGGTGGCCAAGGAAGCCGAAGACGGCACGTTGCGCATGATTTTGTCGCGGCCCATCTCCCGCGTCCGACTACTGCTCGTGAAATGGGTCGCCGGAACCGTGTTTTCCGCCGTCCTGGTGCTGTCCTTGGGCACCATCGCCCTCGGATTTGCCCGCCTGCTGTTTCCGTGGAAGGGCATGTTTGTCTTCTCCGACCAGGTTTACCAGACCTTTGGCCTCTTCCCGGCCGGGGAAGGACTGAAGCTATATGCGCTTTCGCACCTGTTCATGGCTATGAACGCGGTGGCCATGCTGTCGGTCGCGGCGATGTTTTCCTGTTTCAACATGAAGCCGGCGGCAGCCACGATTTTGGCCCTCTCTTATCTGTTCATGAACATGGTTCTGGAGCACATCCCGTTTTTTGAGTCCTACCAGAACTGGTTCATCACCCATCATTTTTCGAGCTGGCTGCTGATTTATCAAACGCCCACGCCGTGGGCGCGAATCGTGCAGTCCGAAATCATCCTGCTGGCCATCAGCGCCACGGCGTTTGTCATCGGCGCGCTCGCGTTTCAGGTGCGCGATATCAAATCGTAGAGCGGTTTACGGCCTTCTGCCTTCGGGCTTACCTTTTGCGCGGCCCGCCGTATTTCAACCCGAGGTTTTGCTCATACTCCCCCATCTTGACGGAGGAAGGCTTTTGCAGCCCCTTGAATTCATTTTCCAGCCGAGCCAGCCGGCGCTCCGCGAGGGCGGCCACCGGCAGGTCGGGGAAACTCTCCACGATTTTTTCCAGCGTCCCCCGCACCGTCGCCATGTCCGCGCCAAGCTCGAGCTGCAAATTGGCCAGCAAGTTCAGCCAGTGCGCGACCTGCTTGGGCTTGTGTTTCGGCTCATTGATCAATTGCGCCAGTTCCATCGTGGCGAGGTCGAGCCGCTGGAAATCCCGGGCGTATATCAATGCCAGCTTCTCCCGCACTTCGGTGTCGTGTGGATGCGCCTCCAGATGTTTCACGTGCGCGGCCGCCAGTTTGCCCGGCTCCACTTCCTGCGGTTTCAAGAACTCCGTGGAATCCAGCAGGCCGACATTTTTCACGCCTTCCCGCAGGACGACGTTCTGCCGGTCATGCTGTGCCAGGATCATTTTTTCGGCTTCGCTCAAGTGGGCGATCCGCTGCTCGGCCTGCAACGCCGTTTCCGTGTCTGGATATCGGGCAACGATTTTCCGCAGGGCCGTCCGGGCCGCGTCCGCGTCTCCGGCGAGTTTGAGGTGCCAATCCGCCAACTGCGTATAAGCGGCGGCCACGTGCCGCTCGGGCGCCTCCGGCCGATCGCAAAAGTGGTTCAGGGTCACTTCCGCGCCGGCCAAATCCGCCAGATTCTCGGCCTGCACATTCGCCAGCAGCATCACGCCTTCAAAATCATTCGGGAAGCTCTCGAGCTGACGGCGAATTTCCGCGACCGCCTCGCGCGGCTTGCCACGGTTGCGCTTGGTCATGGCAATCGAATATAGCGGCTTCCGTTCCGGCGGCTCATGGCCGCCGTCAAACAGTCCGGTCAGCGGACTGGCGATCCACTCGCCGATGGACGGCGTCCACAAGTACGACAACACCACCGCCATGAAGACAATCACAAACGGACCCCAAGCGGACATTCTCGTGGCCAGGCACAGGCAGCCCCAGACAAAGGGAACGGTAAAGAGCAGCTTGAGCAGCAGTTTGCCGGGGGCCGGACTCCGCTTGAGGGCGTAAACCAGCCCGCCGCCGACCAGCGCCAGGGCGACGATCAGTCCGGCCAATCCCACTACGATGTCATTGGTTCGATGCATGACCGCACCGCCACGTTCTGCCCGTTCACAGGCTGGCGCAAGCAAATTGTTGTCGAATATGCGGGCTACCGGCTGGCCGAACCCAGCAGCGAAGCCTCCACTGGCCGGGAGGTTGACGCCGAAGACGGTCCCCCTGCCGCGATGGTGACCAATTCAATCCCCTTGCCCGCCCCGAGGTTGCGGCTGTATTGCTTGTCCGTCGCGTTGTTCCAGTGCTCATGCACCCCCAGACTTTGCAGGCGAACCCCGTCGGGCTTATAAGCGGTTCCCGAAGGCGGATCATTGGCCAGCGCCGCTTCGTGGAGATGGCGGTCGGCGTTTTTGATCAGCGGCATTTCCGAGCGCAGGAAATCCAGTCCCACTGATTCCAGCGCCACCGGATCCTGCGAGGCAAAGAAGCTCGACGGCCAGTGGCCATTGAACGGAGCCATGGCCCATTTGTGCGGCAGGCTGTTCCACCGGTCCCCGGTGTAGAGTCCGTCCAAGATGTTTAAGACCGTCTTCCCGTTGATGTTCGTGCTCCCATAGATGTCCACGAGTTGGTTGTAGCTGGCCATCGGATAATTCCAGTCATGCAGCAGGTAATGCTGGCTGGCCCGCTTGTTGCCAATGATGCCCCAGTTGCTTTTGAAAATCATCGTGACCGAGGCATTGCCGTAGTCGGTTTTATCCGTGGGATCGTGATACGTCGTTGCCGGCGTGCAATGCCGCTTCAGGATCGCCATCGTGATAAGGTATTTGCTTTTGACGACGACGGTGGCCAGGGAGGTTTCGGTCGGCCCGGGAGCTGAATAGCTAAAGGCACTGGGCGTGAATCCGCCAAGGTTGCAGTCGTAATTGACCCCGGGGAAGGCCGCGTGGCAATAATTGGAAACGACGGAGCACTTGCCTTCCCGGTCCGGGTCGCACAGCGTGATGTCCGCCTGGCTGGCGCCGAACTGGTTGACCAACCCGTCCAGTAGCGCATAGACGGACTGGGGTGAGGCGTCAATTTGATTGCTGTTCCTACCGCCGTTATTCAAGTTGAGTTTGACCGCGATCTTCTCGCCTTTTACATACGAGGGGCCCCCATTCTTGTCCCGGAACAAAACATCCCAGGCGTTGCTGATAGCCGGCTGGCTGGCCACGGAGCAGATGACATTGTTCAGGAGCTTCGTGATCTTGGTTTGGTCATTGAAGGCTTCCGAAAACCAATATTTCGAGGTGCCGTCCCAATTGCAGGCGCTCAAATCATAGCTCCAAGCAACCCGGCCGGGATTGATTCCGCGGGCGGTGCCGATGGGTTGGTTGGGGCCGTCGGCGGGAGTGAACGTGCCGGTATCCTCCGCGCGGGCATTGAATTCGCTGAAGTCCCGGACGACCATGGAGCAAAGCAGGCCGATCAGCAGACAGGCTCCCGCCGCCGCATACCGGTGCTGGAACATGAACTTTCGGGTCTTGCGGAAAGCGGTGACCAAGCCGAAGAGGCTGAGCAAGTAGGCCATCCCGCCAAACGCGATGGGCGCGCCAACCCGCTGACAGGGATAGTCCGCGCGGGAAGGTTTGGGAATCACCCGCACCAGATACCAGGCCAGCGCGGCCAGCCCCACCAAGGGAAACAGCCAGCGAGACCAACGAGAATTGCGGCTCAGGCCGACCACGCGGCCGGTTTTGCCACAGACGAGCAACGGACCTTTTTCAATGGGCATAGTGTCAACTTTCCAAATTGAGTTTCAGCAGATTAGGCGTCCTCTCAAAGCATTGTCAACACATTCACAGACTTGGAAATCTGCGGTCCGGCGCGCGGTCGCTTCGCAGTAAATGGAAGCCTCTGAACCGCAGGCAAGCTCAGGCGCGCTCCATGTACTTGCCAGTGCGCGTGTCAATCCGGATTTTTTCGCCGGTCTTGATGAACAGCGGCACCTGCACCGTGATGCCGGTTTCCAACGTGACCGGTTTCTGGACATTGTTGGCCGAGTCGCCGCGGATGCCTTCCGGCGCATTGGTCACCGCCAGGATCACGCTCGCGGGAATTTCCACCGTCACCGCCTTGTCCTCAACGAACGTGACGGTCACCACGCCGTTTTCCACGAGGTAGTTCTTGGCGTCGCCCACCAGTTCGTTCACGAGGGTGACCGTCTCGTAGTTCTCCGGGTCGGTAAACACATAATCCGCGCCGTCCTTGTAGCTGAACTCCATTTTCTTGCTGATCATCGGCACGGGCTCGATTTTCTCCGTGGAGCTGAAGCGAACATCGGAGGATTTGCCGGTGCGGATGCTGCGGAGGGTCGCTTGCACGAACGCGCGGAGGTTGCCCGGCGTGCGGTGCTGCATGTCCAATACCACGGTGACTTCGCCGTTGTAATTGATGGCCATGCCGCGTCTAAGGTCGTTTGCTGTTGCCATAAAATGCTTGGTGCTGTGTCTTTTGCTAACGGTTTAAATGAGCCGCATAGCATAGCCGAACAAAGGGCGATGGCAAGGGGCATTTTGCGGGCATTTTGCGCCAATCGAAAAGCCGAAAAACCGGGAATCGCGAATCGTCCGGGCGAATGCCAGGCCCGGAGCGCGGCCGGCCCGCCCGCGGGTTGGCTGGCCACGCTGAAACGTGGGGACGAGCCGTCGCCACCCCGGTATCGGCGCAAGCTGGCCGCCAGGCCGTGGCACCCCTCGGTGCGCAATCGCCCATCGGCATCGCCCATCGGAATTGCTTGCACTAAAGATTAGATGCGCTATAGTTTGGCCGATGAAATTCGCGGCGGCCATTTTGGTTTTTGTCTTGTTTGCCGGCTTTATCGGCTGGGGCATTGTCGAGTTGCTCAAAGGCCACCCGTGGCTGCTGCTCGCGGCCTTGGGGGTGTTTCTGGGCACCTTCATCAAGTTTGGCTGCCAGTCGCACTGAGCCGGGTGATGCGGGTGCGTGACCGGAAAACGCAGCCCCACCCGGTCACGCATCTCGCAGCATTCGTCATTTGTCGTTCGACACCCGCCCGTCCCGGGCTATAACCTGTCCGCATGGCTTGGTTTACCGACCGACATTGTTTTCTGCTCGCCGTGACGTTTTACGGACTGAGCACCATCTACTCGGTTTTTCTGTGGCGCAAGGGTTTTCGTCGCGATGATTGGGCGAACTATTTTCTGCTGGCCGCCGGGGTGGCGCTGCATACGCTGGCCATGACCAAGCGCGGCCTGACGCTGCACAGTTGCCCGGTCAACAACCTCTATGAAGCCACCACCTTCCTGCTGTGGACGCTGGGCATGGCCAGCCTGATCTACTCGTTGCTGCCCCGGCTGAAGTTTCTGTGCGCCTTTACCTCGCCGGTGCTGTTCACGCTCGGGGTCTTTGCCTTGATGCCCGCGCTGGATCCGCCGCACGGGCCGAAACCGGAATTTTCCGGCGCGCTGCGCAGCCTGCACGCGGCGACCATCCTGCAAGCCTACGGCGCCTTCGGTCTGGCCGCGGTGGCGGCGGCGATGTTTCTCGCCCAGCGGCATGATTTGAAAGTCCACAAGCTCCGCGCCCTGCTTTCGCTCCTGCCCTCCATGCAGCGGCTCGAACTGGTCACCACGCGGCTGGCCATGGTCGGCTTCGCGCTGCTGACCATCGGGTTGGCGGTGGGCAGCCGGTTGCCGCGCAAGGAAGGCGTTTCCTTTTTCGCCGACACCAAAGTCCTTTGGTCGGCGCTGCTTTGGCTGGTGTATCTCGAGGCACTGGTGGCGCACAAATTTTTCGGCCGCTCCGCCCGCCGCTTTGCCATTGTCCTCATCCTCGCCTTTGTGTTTCTGCTGCTGACCTTCTGGATCACCAACCTGTTGTCCGGACTGCATCGCTCATGAACCCAAGGTGGCAAGTGGCAGGTGACAGATGGCAGGACATGAAATCGTGCTGTCCGCGTCTGTTCACGCATCACGCATCACACATCACTTTTCTCCCATGAGCATCATCGTCGTCGGCTTGAGCCATCGTTCCGCGCCCGTGGAGTTGCGCGAACGTTTTGCCTTTGCCGAGGCGCGGGTGCCTGACGCGCTCCGGGAACTCCGCGCCGCCGGCCTCACCACCGAAGGCGTGGTACTCTCCACCTGCAACCGGGTGGAAATTTACGCCGCCACTCCGCTCGCGCCCGAAACCGCGTTCGCGGCCATCAGACAGTTTCTGATTGCCCATCATGCTTACGAGGGCGCGCTCGGCGACGAGCTATACGCCTTGGCCGAACCGCACAGCCTGCGGCATCTGTTCAAGGTCGCCGCGGGCCTGGACTCGATGGTCATAGGCGAGACCGAAATTTTCGGCCAACTCAAGAAGGCCTACGATCTGGCCTTCACCAATCAGCACACCGGCGCCCTGCTGAACAAGGCGTTCCAGCGCGCGTTCAACGTAGCCAAGCACATCCGCACCGAGACCAACATCCAGCGCGGCAGTGTGTCGGTGATGTCGGCGGCGGTGGAACTGGCCGAGAAGATTTTCTCCTCGCTGGCCGAACACGAGGTTCTCGTCATCGGCGCCGGCGAAACCAGCGAGAAGACCGCCCGCGCCCTCCAGTCGCGCGGTGTCCAAAACATCAGCGTCACCAACCGCTCTCCGGAGCGCGCCGCCACGTTGGCCGCCGCCCTCGGCGGACGCGCCGTGCCGTTCGAGCGCTGGCCGGACGAGTTCGCGCGGATTGACATTGCCATCAGCAGCACCGCCGCGCCGCAACCCATCCTGGATCGCGCCCGGCTGGAGCCCCTGATGAAGCGCCGCCAGCACCGGCCGTTACTCCTCATTGATATCGCCGTGCCGCGCGACATTGACCCGGCCGTCAGCGAGCTCGACAATGTGTATCTCTACAACGTGGACGACCTGCAAGGCATTGCCGCCGAGTACCTGAAGCTGCGCCAGGAGGAAGTCGCCCGCTGCGAGAAAATCATCGCGGAGAAGGTCGCGGCGCTGCTGGAGGCGAATAAATACTTAACCGCAGATGGACGCGGCGAAGGGCAGCGAAGGCGGGAGGGATGAAGCGCCGTTAGGCGCGGAATGTTTGTAGAAAAGTCTCGCGAGAAATTCAAGCTCCGTCAGGAGCGGCTTGCTCGGTCCGTTCGATTCAGGCACTAGTAACAGATTTTCCGGCCTGTTCGGTTCTCCTGACGGAGCTAAACATTTATTGATTGATTCTGTTTACCACAACGATGCCGCGCCAACGGGGTTGGGGAACTGCGCCTGACTCCACCAGATTTGGAAGTGGTCTCGAGAGCGTTTTGTTTTCTGTCGCGCTTTGTTTGCTTTCCATTCGTGGGAATCTGTGTTCCTCTGTGGTGGAGATTATATGGCCGAAAAACCGATTATCATTTGCACTCGCGGCAGCGCGCTGGCCTTGGCGCAGTCGAACCTGATTGCGGCGCAATGCCGCGCCGCGTTCCCGAGCCTGCAGTTCGAGTTGAAAATCATCAAGACCACCGGTGATAAGTTGCAAAAAGCCTCCATGGCCAAAGTCGCGGGCGGCTTGCCGAAGGGACTGTTCACCAAGGAACTCGAAGTCGCCTTGCTCCAGGGGAAGGCCGATCTCGCCGTCCACAGCCTCAAGGATTTGCCCACGGATTTGCCCGCCGGACTGGTGCTCGCCGCCACCCCCAAACGCGAGGATGTGAGGGACGTGCTGATTTACCGCTCCGCCGGATTTCCGGCCGCTCAATCCTCAACCCTCAACCCCCAGCCAGACCGGCGGGGCTTCAAAGCACACACCAAGCTAAAGGATTTGCCCAAAGGTGCCGCGGTGGCCACCAGCAGCACGCGGCGAAAAATGTCCCTGCTGGCGGCGCGGCCAGATTTGCAGATCGTGGAGATTCGCGGCAATGTGGCCACGCGCATGCACAAAGTGGCCGAGCACGGCGAATTGGATGCCACCATTCTGGCGCTGGCGGGGCTGACGCGGCTCCATTTCAAAATCAGCGCCCGGGGCGCGATCAGCGGCGAGGACGTGCCGGACGGTCTGTTGGCCACGGTGCTGGAATTGGACGAGCTGCTGCCGTGCGTGGGCCAGGGCGCGATTGGGATTGAAACGCGCGCGGACGACGAGCGCACGGCGAAAATCTGCGAGCGGCTAAATCATGCGAACACTTTCCACGCAGTGACGGCGGAGCGCGCCTTTTTGCGCGGCATGGGCGGCGGCTGCCAAAGCCCCGTGGGCGCCTACGCGCAAATCACCGGCGACAAAATCTGGCTCAATGCCGTCTCCTTCCAGGACGAGCAGGTGAAACGCGGCAAGGGCAAACGCCCGATCACCGAGGCGGCATTGCTGGGGGAACAGCTGGCGCAGGAACTGAGATAAATTACGGTTTCCAAATCATGTCCGCGACGGTTTTGCCGGCAGGAATGAACGGGATCACATGCGTGGTGTAGGGCGTGATGACGTCGAGCACGTACGGTTCATCGGCGTCGAGCATCCGCTGGATCGCGGCGCGCAGGTCGCGTTTGAACATGACGCGCTCACATTTCACCCCGAAGGAATTGCAGACGCGCACGTAATCGGGATAAATCGCGGCGCGCTCCTTGGGATCGCCCAGGTAGGTGTGACCGCGGTTGCCGTGATAAAAGTTGTCTTCCCATTGCACGACCATGCCCAGGTGCTGGTTGTTGAGGATGATGGCCTTGGCCGCGATCTTCTCGACGTGCGCCGTGGCCAGTTCCTGGATGTTCATCAGGAAGGAGCCGTCGCCATCAATGTCAATCACCTGCTTGTCAGGATGCGCCACCTTCACGCCGAGCGCGGCGGGATAGCCGTAGCCCATGGAACCCAGGCCGCCGCTGGTGACGAGCTGCCGGGGGAACTTGTATTTGTACCATTGCGCAGCCCACATCTGGTGCTGGCCGACGCCGGTGGTGATGTATGCCTCCCCCTGGGTCAGCTCGTACAACGTTTCGATGACCATCTGTTGGAGGATGACTTCGTTTTCCTTGCCCTCCATGTGGTCCACCATGTGGTCGCTGTTGGCGATTTCCGGGGTGATGCGGTAGGCGAAGGGCCCCTGCTTTTTCCACGCAGCAATCTGCGCCAGCCAGGCGGTGTGCGGCTTGGCTATAGGCCGCGCGGCGATCAGGTGATTTAAGCGGGTCAACGCGTCCTTGATGTCGCCCGCCACAGGCAGATTGGCCTTGCGGTTCTTGTTCAATTCCGAGGCGTCAATGTCAATGTGGACAATCGTGCCGTGCTTGCAGAATTCCTCGAATTTACCGGTCACGCGGTCGTCAAAGCGCACCCCAAACGCGAGCAGCAGATCCGCGCCATCGTGCACCTTCACCATCGGCGCATTGAAATCCTTGCGCAGCTCATACTCGCCATTGACTGCCCAGTTGGCGAAGGCCGCGCCGTGCATGCCCAGCCAGCGAAGCGAAAGGGGATGCGTCTCGGGAAACGCGCCGATGCCCATGAGCGTGGTGGTCACCGGAATGTTGGTGGCTTCGGCGAACCTTTTCAATTCCTCCGCCGCACCGCTGCTGACGATGCCGCCGCCGACGTACAGCACCGGCCGTTCGGCTTTTTCAATCAGGCCGAGGATTTCATGCAGCGCGATGTCATCCGCCTTCAAATCGGGCTGGTTGTAACCGCGCAAGCCTTTTTTGACTTCTTCGAGCGTCGGCCAGACCGGCTGGGCCTTGGCCTGCTGGATGTTCTTCGGAAAATCAAGCACCACCGGGCCGGGGCGGCCGGATTGGGCAATGTAAAATGCCTCCTTCACAATGCGCGGAATGTCATTGATGTCCGTGATGAGGTAGCTGTGTTTGACGATCGGCAGCGTCACGCCAATGATGTCCGTTTCCTGGAACGCGCTGCGGCCAATCATGGCCTGCGTCACCTGGCCGGTGATGGCGATGAGCGGGCAGGAATCCATGTAGGCGTCGGCGATGGCGGTAACGAGATTGGTCGCGCCGGGACCGCTGGTGCCCATACACACGCCGGCCTTACCGGTCACGCGCGCATAACCTTCGGCGGCAAAGGATCCGCCCTGCTCATGGCGGGGAAGAATGGTGCGGATTTTCGACTTGGTGAGCGACTGGTGGATTTCCATGCTCGCGCCGCCGGGATACGCAAAAATGACCTCCACGCCCTCGCGTTCGAGCGCCTCGACGAAAATGTCGCGCCCAAACATGGCCGGGCCGACCTCGGCGCGCTGGGCGGCGGGTTTGGACTTTACGGTTGCGGTTGCAGATTCAGTTGTCTTGCTCATCGGATACTATTGGATTGATGGATGGCTGGATAG
>Ga0316227_1002129_pt1 | contig 18517 bp, 22 predicted proteins | sample TBH18019metaG_FD_206012 | JGI IMG/M metagenome (GOLD analysis project Ga0316227, IMG submission 206012) | Freshwater microbial communities from Trout Bog Lake, Wisconsin, USA - TBH18019 | ecosystem: Environmental > Aquatic > Freshwater > Lake > Hypolimnion/Profundal zone | place: USA: Wisconsin... | reverse complement strand
ATTTTCAAAATTAAAAGTCTATAAAATGTTATGAAATATTTTTATAAATAAAAAAAAAAATACAATCTAAGAAATATACACTAACTACTCTCCATTCCATAAAAGTATCCATGAATACCAACCTTTTGAACCAATTTTTGATAAATCTTTATAGTGTCTTGAATAATATAATTCTCTTTTTTTATTCGCAATATCAATACCATTTTTATTCTTATAAATGAAATAATCATTATAACCATTTGCTCCACATGATAAAATATATAAACCATTCTGATCATAAATGTCTAATTTATATTTAGGATTATCACTTGGAAATATTTCTACTCCTATATGTTTTGCCAAGTGATATTGTTCTTTTGTTATTTTATACATATTATATCACTTTTTTTCTTTTGAATGTAATATTCTTACTTGTGCTAATGCATTCGATTTTGTACTACCATAAGAATGTACTTTACCTGTTTTAGCATTCTTTACACTATAAAGGGGTTTATTTGCTACTTTTCTTACTACAAATGGCATATAATATCATTTTATTTTATTCTAAATCATTCACTGTATATTGACGTGTTTTTATTGATAAATATGGCTTTCTATATTTATCGATTGCTTCCTTATGTTCATTTCTATATTCTTCAATTGTTTGTTTTACACATCTATTACTATTCATATTTGCTTTTAATTCTATACGACATTTCTCTTCTTCTATTAATGCTTCTATTTTTGTTTTACATGGCATTATTTTTATTGGTGTCATTGTAAATGAATCCCATCCACCATTATCACGAATCATTTTATATTTTTGAATCAAATGTTCTTTATCAGCTGGATTCTGACTTCTTGATTTATGTTGATTTTTTCGTTTATTAAAATTAGTTGTACTTCCTACATATATTAAATCTGGATTCGTATTATGGATTATTTTGTAAATAATTGTCTTAGAATAATCTGGCATATATTTACAAAACATTATTTTCTATTAATTTATCTTCTATATACAAAATATTCACATTTGAATTGCTAAACAATGTTTCATATTCACTCAAACATTCTCTTAAAAATGTTCGACCATCTAATTCACTTCTATGTTCTCTATTTAATCTCAAACAATTATTTATTTTTATAGATAACAAATAAAAATCACGATATGATGACAATGATATCTCTATTCGTTTTGTTATATTCAAATATAATGCTATTGATTGTATTATTGATACAAAAAAACTTAATAAACAATTTAATACTGATACTAAACTTTGATTCATATAAGAAGTTAATCCAACAGCGAAAATTGAATTAATACCACTTATAATGATAACAGGGATTTGAAAATATTTTTGTATCTGTATTAATTGTAAATATTCTTTTCTTGCTATTTCACATCTTACTACTGAGTTTTTTTCAATATTTTCTAATTGTGTTTCTAAATCTGTACTCCAATTATGTTCATCTGTTGTATCACTTTTTGTTTCATCCATATATTTACATACGAAACTTTAATGGAGCATGCTTACGATGTCGTCTAAGTCCTTCTCCTAAAATTGGCAATTCATCTTCTTCTAATTTTTTGAAAAGTCCTCCTTTACCATGAGCATGATGTCCATGGTGAGCATGATGTCCATGGTGAGCATGATGAGCATGATGAGCGTGATGACTTTTAGAATGAACCATGTGTTGTAAATGCCTATATTTAGCGAAATGCTTGTGAGAAATACCCATTGCTGACATAAGATGCATAACTTAATCAAACATTTTTTTTTCGAATCAATAAAGTAATTGCTACATTTGGGTCTTGCGCTGATATTGTATTTAGATTCTGATCAGTAAGTAACAATGTAAAATTACTATATGTTCCATCTGCTATAGAAATCCATTTTTCAAACGATGGAGCATATGTAATATTACTTCCAAAAGTCGTATTTATTGGAAATCCATCTAATATATCACTTGGAATTGTAACATTATTTTTCAATATACTACATCTTAATACAAGTGAATTAATTGTTGAACCTTGTGGTGTTGATGTACTATTCTTAGTATAAGTGGTTGTCTGTTGTGGGGACGGATATGTTCCTGCTGGATATCCTATAATAGTTCCAATACTTCCACTAGATGGAATCACTAATTGTGGCGTATATCCTGTTGTTGGTAATCCTCCTACAGTTGAATAAAATCCTGTCGATGCATAACTATAACCTGTTGCTAAACTTGTAGGAACTGGAAGACATACTATTTGAACAGCATAATATGCCACATTTACTGCTATCGTAAAATAATATACATTTTGAGATGAACTATTTACTAAATATAAACCTGATGCTATACATTGATTTTGAATATAGTTATTAATATCACTTATTTGATAAAAACCTGCTGGTAAAGTAATATTTAACGTTGTTGTTGTTGATCCTGTTGGAAATATTAATGAAAAGTTTTGATTATTGTAAAATTGTGATACATTAAAAAAACTATATGGAATTGCTAAAGCAGATACACACATTTCCATATCTTTTGCTACAAAATTACCTCCAAGAAAATTATATTTAAAATTAGTATTACTTGTTCCTATAACATTTGAACTATTTAAAACAAGTGTGAAAGCCATTATTTTATAATAATATTTTATTTATTTATATTATGTCTGCCTCGAATCCTCCTACATATGTTGTTTCTATCTATAATCCATCATTTTTTACTACAACAACAACTGGACTTACTCAAGGTCAAGCAAATGGTTTATATTTACAAAAAACAATAAGTGATACGGCAACTGTTTTAGAAACTTTTTCTGGTGGTATTGCTACAGATTCATTAAATACTATATCACCATCAGATACTTTACAGATTGGTAGTTCAGGTAATAGTGGAAAAATTATTATATCTACAATTAGTACATTAAATAGTGATGCAACTCCTGCTATTTCTATTGGAACTGATGTAGGAACAAGAACAATTAAAATAAATAATTCTTCAAACTCTGTTCATTTGAGTTCTATTGAGTGTAAAAGTTCATCTATTAATAATATTGCTAATGGAACTGGCGATGTAAATATTGGCGATTTACAAACATCAGGTGGTCTTAACATTGGTTGTGGTGGTTCAAGATTAAGCACAGGTGGTTCTCTTGGTGTTATAAATATTGGGACATCATCAGGAAATAATCCATATGCTATAAATATTGGAAATGTAAATACTCCTTTAACATGTAATGGTTCATTATCATCAACTGGATTAATTACGGCAAATGGTGGCTTATATGTAAGTGGAAATAATAATATAACATTAGGAACTGGAAATGTAGTACCAACTTCAACACAATTAGGATATAAAGTAGCATCAACACGTTTAGGTGTATCTACTGATGTTTTATCATCTGGTATAACAAAATCATTAGCATCACTTGCTATACCATCTGCAGGTGTTTATTATGTATTTGGTCAATTTACTCCAACTGTTTCTGGTTCTACAATAACTCTTATAGGTCAAAATATAAGTGATACATTGAATACATTTGCTAATTCATTAGTAAATAATTCATTTGGCGGATTATCATTGACTGTTGCATATACTGTTCCCGTATGTTCTCCATTATCATTTACAACTGCTACAACTATTTATTTAAATTGGAATAGTCAATATACAGGTGGTTCAATTACATCAGGTGTTACTGCTAATATTATATTTTATGCTATAAGAATGGCTTAATTAAAAATATTATTATAATATAATGTCTGCCTCGAATCCTCCTACATATGTTGTTTCTATCTATAATCCATCATTTTTTACTACAACAACAACTGGACTTACTCAAGGTCAAGCAAATGGTTTATATTTATCAAAAACTGTAGCCGATACGGCTTCAGGAATAGAAACATTTACTTCAGGAACTAAATCAAGTAATTATGATGTTGTTACGCCATCGAGTGTAATGCTTATTGGAACATCACAAACAAGTTCATTTATGGCGATTGGTTGTGCTGATAGTCGTTCTGGAAATATTACTTTAGCAAGTGGAGCAACACAATCTGCTAATGTTAATTTATGTGTTGGTGCTACAAATACAGGTGCAGTTAATATTTCTAATGGAGCAACAAATAGTGGTTCAGTTCATATTGCCGATGGTGCTAATAATAGTGGAGCAGTTAATATCGCTAATGCTACAACTAATACAGGGGCTATTCATATTGGTGATAATGGTTTAGGTGCAGCAAGCACTATTACTATTGGTTCTTCTACAATGCCTACTACGATTGGTTCTTCAACATTAACATTGCCTACTATTAGTTTATCTTATGCTACTATACCTACATTTACAACTGCACAAATTGGATATACATATCCAATATCTTGTAGTGCTTCTGGAACATTCACATCTGGAGTACAACTATTATATGGTACTCAGTTAGTTACAATACAAGGTGTTTATTTAATTAATTGTACTGGAACAGCACTTGCTAATTGTGTAATGACATCAAAACAATCAAGTATTACAGCCGATACATTAGTTCCTACAGCTTCAACTACTATAGCCCAAAATGTATGGGGTATGTCTGGAAATACCTTTTCTTCTGGCAATAGTGAATCAATGAATCTTACAGCAATTTTTTCAGTTGTTAAAAATACAACATTTAATTTCTATTTAACTTATATTTTTACTGGAACTTCAATGTCAACTACTACTTCTGGTTTTCGTATGACAGTTACTAGAATAGCATAAAATATCTTTACTAAATATATGAGTGCTTATTTCCCTCCATTATATTCATTTACTGGTCTTGATTTTAATCCTACTATTTTTGAAACAACATCGACATTTACACAAGATCAAGCAAATACATTATATTTACAAAAAACAGTTGCAGATACGGCTACTGCCGTCGAAACATTTAATGCTGGTATTATTACACAAAATGTAGATAGTGGTAGTAATTTATTCATAGGACAAAATACACCAGGCACATTATATTTAGGTGGTTCATTATTTGATACATATCTTATTGGTAGTAATGTATATAGTAATTCAATGAATTGTCCATTATTCATTACAAATGAAATACAAAGTTCCTCAAGCACTCTACAAATTGCTACTTCTGGATTTACATCAACTATTTTAATTGGAACTGCTCTTTCAACTTTAGAAAATTATGGAACAACAATATTTGATGGACTTGTTACATGTATGTCTGATATAACAATGCCTACTAAATCAGCATCTGATAATTCTACATTTGGAGCGACTACAGCTTATGTCACTAGTGCTTTTTCAAATTTTTTAACTACTGCTCATACTTGGACTGCTACACAAACATTTTCATCTATAGTATCACCTATTTTAAATTATGCTGGATTATTAACAATTGGTGCATCTTCGACTGGAATTAACATTGGAACAGGAACAACATCTACAATAAATATTACTGGAACAACAATATCATTAATAGGTCAAGCAAGAACAAATACTCTTGTTTTAACAAGTGCTACAACTCCATCAATCGATACTAGTATTGGAACTACTTTATTAATTGGTGGAACAACTGCTTCCGGTATTAATTTAGGTAAATCTACTTCTACTGTAGCAATACAAGGTAATATAACAATGCCTACTAAAATAGCCTCTGATAATTCAACATTTGGAGCAACTACAGCTTATGTAACTAGTGCTATTTCTGCTTTATCTTCTATATATCAAACCGCAGCACAAGTTACAACTGCTATTACATCTTATGGTTATCAAACTGCTGCACAGGTTACAACTGCTATTACATCTTATGGTTATCAAACTGCTGCAAATGTAACTACTGCTATTACAAATCTAAAATCAGCAAATAATACATGGTCAGGAACAAATAATTTTACAAATTTTCTATCTATAAATAGCAATTCAGTTATGTCTATAAAAGGCACTACTACAACACAAATAGTTATTTTAGGAAGTGCTCTATCATCTACTGCTGGTGTAACTGTTTCTTTTGGACAAACATTTAATGTTGCTCCATATGTATTTTTAACAAATATAAACGTAAATGCTCAAGGAGTATCTGCTAACTCGATTACAACTACAAACTTTAAATTATATTCATCAGTAGGCACACCTACCGTTCAATGGATGGCAATTGGAAATTAATATTTATAATATATAATGGCTTACAATCTCATATTAAATTCAAGCAATGCTATCACAAATAATACATATAGATATAATTTTATTAATGGCTCGATGACTATTTTAGATGAAGCCGAAATATGTATTAGTCAAATTCAAATTCCTTATTCGTGGTTTAATATTACAACTGCATATAATAATAGAACATTTCAACTTTTATTTCCTACTCCTTTAGGTACTATTACTTCAAATATTACATTAAATGAAGGATTTTTTTCAGTGACAGATATTAATGCATATATTCAACAGTTTTGTATTACAAATGGATTTTATTTAATTAATTCATCAGGACAATATGTCTATTATTTAACACTTTTATATAACATTAATACATATGGAGTTCAACTTATTACGACTTTGGTGCCTACTTCATTACCATCAGGATATACCCAGCCAAGTAATTGGATTGGTTATTATTCAACTTCTTTATGTCCTCAATTGCTTATATTAAATAATAATTTTGGTAAAGTAATAGGTTTCAATCAAGGAACATATCCATCTGTAAATACTTCAAATGCTTCGACATTAAATCAAATTATTCCAATTGGTTCTAATGTAAATAGTTTAATTATAAGATGCTCGTTAGTTGATAATCCATGTGGTGTTCCAACTGATATTTTAGATACACTTCCTATTACATCATCTTTTGGTACAAATATTAATTATCAACCTACTGCTCTTAAATGGATTAAAATGAGTCCTGGTATATATCAATATTTAATCATCTATTTTTTAGATCAGAATTATAACTCTTTAGCAATGCTAGATACAAATGTTACTATTAGTTTATTAATACGAAATAAAGGTAAAGAAGTTCCAATTTTTCAAAAATTAAATGTTAGGATTTAGTATGGATAAAATTAAGAATCATTATGTTGGATTACCAAAACAAAAAACTGATTCTACTTTCAAAAAACATCACATTTTGCCAAATAGCATGATTGTTGTTATTGGTGGGACTGGAGTTGGAAAAACTAATGCTGTTTATGATATGATTAAACGTATGGATGGTTCATTCTATGAAATTATTGTTTTTAATCCTGTATCTACTGATGAACCTATTTATAATTTATTAAAAAAAAATGTACCAGATACTGAACTTATTAGTGACATTAATGAATTACCATCTTTAAAAGATTTTGAAGAAGATAAATCGAAACATAAACTATTAATTGTTGATGATTTTATTAATATGTCTAAAAAAGATTTCAAAAAAATTAACGAATATTTCACAGGTGGACGTAAGGCTGGATTCACAGTAGTTGCCTTATGTCAAAATTATACAAGTGTTCCAAAAGTGATCACAAGAAATGCCAACTATTTTATGATTTTTAAACTAAATGATAATACTACAATACAAAACATTGCCAGAAATCATAATATTCATAATATTAAAAAAGAAATATTCAGAGAAATGTATGATGATGCTGTAAAAGAACCATTTAGTTTTTTAATGGTAGATATGAAAGGACACAAAGGTGGTCATTTACGTAAAGGATTTCTTAATTTTTATTCAATAGAACCGAAAGAATCATCTCATTTTCTTTAGTATTATTACTAAAAAGATTCACAAAAGTAGAAAATGCTTTCAATGGATTTAGTTTATTTTCCATATATTTAGCAAATGCTATACAATAAAATCCACATGAACTTGTATCCAAGTTTTGTATTTCTTTATCACTCCATGTATAATCATTCATTTTATCTTCGACTTCACTTGGTGCTTGAAATCCAAAACTATCAAAATAAAAAAATAAATCATTATCTTTATATAAACATGTCCAATGACTTGAACCATTTAAATTAATCACATAAAATCCATTTTGTAAACTTGGCAATTCTTGTTTTAAAAAACAACCATGATATCCTCTTACTTTTTTTAGATTTTTATCTATCTCATCACTTGTTGTCTCATTATCTAATCCTACATGTAATTTAACACCTTTACCGATAGTTTGATTAATCCTTTGTAAAACATCTGAACTATGTTCTGTTAATGGATTATTAGTTAATCCTTCAATAATTGTATTATTTTTATCTTTTAAGAATGGATTTATATTTGTTAATAGTGATACAGGGTCATTTCGTGATTTTACAATATATTCATTTTTCTTTTGTTTCTCAAACATTATAGCAGGATTTACTTCAATTACTTGTCCTGTTTTACCTTCAGAGTTTAGCCTTCTTCCAATAATAGAAGATTGGCTATGTGTTACATTTGTATCAACTTTTCCGTATTTTTGTATTGCTTTATCTTGTACGTTTTCTGCTTGTTTCATTCTATCTGTTGAACCATATCTTCCTGTTACATATTCTAAATTATTTTTCCAATCACTTAATGTTCCTGTTGTTCCACGATTTGCTACAACTGTTTTATTTGTTGTTGGGTCATGATATACTTTAGATTTTCTTGTTGAAAGTTCCTTATCTAAAACATAGTTATTTATTTGTGGAGTACCTTTTTTATCATATGATGATGAAACAAACTGATTTACTTCTTTTGAAGTTAAAGGCATTTATATAACGTGATATATTAATTTTGCATCTAAATATGCTTTTCTTGCATCTTCTTCTTTTTCATAAGAACCCAAATCAATTAATTTATTATTAACACGAATTCTCGACCTATATTTATTATTATCTTTTCGAAATGAAACTCCATAACAATTATTATTCCATTGATTTTGTGTATTATTTACAATTCTTAAATTAAATAAATTATTATTTTGAGTATTTCCATCAATATGGTCTATCATCTCTTTTGGATTATTAATATCTAAATTTAAATATGCATAAGCAATTAATCTATGAATTTTAATTTTTTTTTTTTATTATTATATTTAATTTCAGTTGTTTCATATTGTTTTTTATTTTTTAATGTTATTTTTGTTAATGAAATAGGAATAACATTAAATTTATTTGTATGTTTATTTAATTTATGAATAATACCATTTTCATAGATAATAAATTCAGTTTCATAAAGAATTATTTTTTTTGACATTTATATAATAATAATAATTTGTTTTCAAATCAATTTTACCTCTCATATTATACCTTATTTTTTAAATATCTCTTTTGTAAAACTGGACTATGTTTCATCATTTCTGCTAACTTTATACGTTCATCCAGTGTAGCATTTTGTAATTCTTCTGTTACTTTCATATGTCGTAACAAATTAATACCTGAACTATATCCTATTGATTTATTCATTTTTGAAATATATGAACTCAATTTATCTGTACCAAATAAATAATCACCAATATTCAAATGATGATTTGTAATATATTTACGTGTTAATTTATCTAATTTTTTACTCAAAATGTGTCGAATCTGTCCATATTTTCCATTTGTTTTATAACTATTAATTACTACTTCCATATAATTTGGATGTACCAACAAATAATTACCATTTACTAAATGTTCATTTGTGATCAGCAATCCAAAATCATCACGTAATGTTAATTCATCATAAAATCTGGCTATCAAATATTCTTTATCACCTAACAATTTTGCTTTTTTAATATATTCTTTGAATGTTGGTACTTCTTCTTCCATTTTTTCTTCATTTTTTTCAATAGATGATTCTTTAAACTTTTCAAACTCATGTAGGTAAGGTTTTTTATTAATTTTCAATGGAATATTATCAATGATAAATAGGATTACTTGATATAATGACTTCTTCGTATTTGTCGAATACAAACTACCATTACGTTTTGTTGCTGTTTCAATAGCATGTATAACTATCTTATTGTCTTTTAAAACATGTTGAAAATCATCAGTTTGTAAGATTTTGAATAAACGTTTAGTATCATCTACATATTTGAGTTTAGTTGATTCTGGAATATTTAATTCTTGTAATGATTGTAAAATGCCTTTTCCTATAATATCTGTCCATGTATAGTTTTTTTGTGGTTGAGGTTGGATTTGTGGTTGAGGTTGAATTTGTGGTTGAGGTTGAATTTCTGGTTTAGTAGGTTCAATTAATCCTTTCTTTTTAGCATATGCTTCACGTCGTTTAGCATTTATTGCCTCACGATTTGCGTCGTAATGCTTCTTTGCTCGAAATTTTCCTAAAGTTTTAATGTGGGCGATTTCGTCTTCGGGGTTCATATATATACTATCGTTAGATTTTATTTATATCAATTTTTTCCAAAATGTAATTTATTAATTTCGTCTATTATGTTAATTTCGTCAGTATTTCCATCCTGAGACATTAAGTTACTTATGTATTTATCTAATTCTAATTGTACATAAAAATCAGTACATAGAATCATTGGTATTCTTGATTTTTCAATTCGATTTTCAGACATTTCATTGTAATGAATTAATTTTTCTAAAGATTCATATTGATATCCTTTATCATGAACTATTTTGAGTGCTTTTGTTTTAGCAGATTCAATTACTTGTTCGTATGTTTTTTTCCCTAAAATTTCATTTTTATAAGATTCATATTCTTTTCGATATTTCCATTCTCTATCTTCATTATGACACATGATGAACTCATTAATTTCCATTTGATAAATATTCAAATCATCATCAAAATAACCCTTTTTAAAGTATTCTTCAGATGTTTTAGAAGTATTTTCAATAATTATACATCTTTTAAAAATTGTAAGCAATTTTGGTGTTAAAATAATAGGTTCAGATTCAATTGGCTTAAGATCAGAAATAGGTTCCTCAATTTCCTTAATTGGATGAATTGGTTCCTCAATTTCCTTAATTGGATGAATTGGTTCCTCAATTTCCTTAATTGTCTGAATTGGTTCCTCAATTTCCTTAATTGTCTGAATTGGTTTAGATGAAGACATAAACGCTATGATTTCATCACGTTGTTTTAGTTGTAGTTTCAATAATTCAATCTCATGGGTCATTTTTAGTATTTGTAGGTTCATATACTATATATAAAGATTTTTCCTTAAACCTTTTTTTTTTATTGTTTTTCTATTTTTAAAAATAAATAAAATGATATATTTTCAAAAACTATTCTATAAATATTAAAAATGTATATACTTTATCGATGTTTTTATTGATTTTTTTATTTTCAAAATAAAAGTCTATAAAATGTTATAAAATATTTTTAAAAAAACTAAAAAAGACTAAAAAAAAAAGTTATACAGAAGACTCCCATTTACGTTCTCCATAAGCAGATAGTCTTTTTCTATCTTTATCAGTAGGTTCATCTATTGGTTCTCCAAGTGATTTTTTACGATGATATTCTTCCCATTTATTAACAGCATCATTATAAAGTTTATCTCTTACAATATCTTTATGAGTATTAGTTTTTTCATGTTTTAATAGTTCTTTTTCTGTTTTAAAATGAATATCACAAAAATCACATCTATATATAATTGTATTATGTTTTTTACTATTAAGATGTACTTTCCATGATGATTCATAATCTGTATCATAATTACATTTATCACAATGAAAAATCTGTTTATCTGTATTATGTTTTTTGGTATCACAATGGGCTTCCCATATCGATGGAAAACTTGTTGTAAAATTACATTTATCACAATGATATTTTACTTTATCTATTTTATGTTTATCAGTATTACAATGTAATTCCCATTTTGATGGAAATGTAGTCTTATAATGGCATTTTTCACAATGATATACGTTCATTACTATTATATAAGATTTTTCCTTAAGTATTTTTTTTTTATTCTTTTTCTCTTTTTAATTTTGAAAATAAAAGTCTATAAATATGTTATAAAATATTTTAGAAAGACTAAAAAAGACTAAAAAAAAAAGAATTTAATCATGGGTGACAGGTAATTTATCGGTGTAGTGGCAATATAATCCTTTACATAAAAGTGTATCCAGCTGGTGCTAAAGCCTTTCCATGAAGATGATGCTTGTGATGCATACCAGCACCCATTTCATTAAGTTTAATTCTTAAATTATGTCTTCCTTTAGCCAATGCTTCTTTTTGACGTTCAGTCATAACACGTTTAGGTCTATCTTTCTTTAAACCTGAAGCATACATTTTTCCTTGAGGAATGCTATAGTTAGGTGGATATGGTAGATCATAAGAAGATGAATAAGTATCAAGAGGCATTGCTATAACTGGATATTGAGGTTGTTGAGGTTGAGGTAGATGATAAACTGGTGTTGGTGGTCTTGAAGAACGATTCATTTGTTTTTGTTGTCCAGAAGTCATACCCATTGGATTATAAGCATTTGGATTAATTGAATTAGATGCTTTATTTGATGCAGCAGTAATAATTTGACGTTTTGCAGCACCCATAACACCACGATTAAGAGGAAGAAAGACTTGTCCTACCGCTTTAGTAGTATCACGAAAGTTTTGTAATCCTTGTTGATAAGATACTTTACCACCATGTTCACGATGTTCACGATGTTCACCATGTTCACGATGTTCATGTAATTTGTGATGTTCACCATGTTCACGATGTTCACGATGTTCATGTAATTTGTGATGCTTACGAGGTCGTCCACGTTTAAGTCCAGAACCAGCAACAGCCTGAACACCACGTTGAGCAGAAGCAGTAATCAATGGTTCAATACCTTGAGTTACAATATAATTACCGAGATCAGTTCCAGTACCTTTACCATGAAGTTTACGTTTCATACCTGAACCTGTTGGACTTACTGGACGATAAAATTGTTGCGCTGGATATTCATCTTCACTTGATACACGACCACCATGTTTTCGAGGACGACCACGTCTAACTCCAGAACCAGCAACAGCCTGAACACCACGTTGAGCAGAAGCAGTAATCAATGGTTCAATACCTTGAGTTACAATATAAGCACCGAGGTCAGTTCCAGTACCTTTACCATGTAGATGCTTATGATGCATACCAAGTCCAGAAACTTTTTTAATATCATCACGTAAATGTTCATTATGAGCAATAGCAAAAGGGTCAAGTTGTACTGTAATGGCAGTACCTTTTAAACCAGCACGATGTAGTTTCTTGTGATGTTCAGGAGATAGATGTATTTTGTGATGAGAACCATGTTTAATACGAACAGGATGGGCATTTAGAAGACGGCTAATTTGTTTAGGAGAAAGTTTCGCAATGTGTGCTTCGTGATACATAATTTATTCGAATATTTTATTTTTCCTTAAATACCTATTTAAAGTGTTTTGTTAATCTACGAAAATGGTCTTTTGCTTGTTTATGATTAATTAAACCACCATGTGCCATTTTAGCAAGTAAATGATGTAATTCTTTTTTTAATTCAGGATTAGTATTACCTGCAGCAATTTCACCTTCTAATAATTCAAGACGATGTTTCATATTTTGTCTAGTATGTTGTAATGAATTATCATGTTTTTTATGTAATCCAGCAAGATATAAAAGATTATCATAGAGGTGTTTTTCATCTAATGATAAATCCGGAAGATGAATGGGTTTATCTTCAAGAATGTCAAGAATTATTTTAGCAAATGAATCACTAACACGTACATTAGGCATACCAACAAGATGTTTTCCATTGCGATCAAGAATAACAAGAATATTTTTATAATAAAGTGAATGAGGATTAATCATAATACGTCCAAATAATGCTTTAGTAGGAAGTTGTTTTAATCCAGAACCAACAGGTCTTGCTCTCGAAAAAAGTTCAGTAATTTGAGGTTGAGTTTTTAAAGCATATGTTTCTTTAGATGGATAATATCCTGCTTCATGATATAATTTTCTAACATCTTCTACTTTAGGATTTTGACTAGATAATGGATAATTACCATTATGTTCTGAAATATATTTCTTTTTAAATATTTTATTTAATTCATATGCTTGAAGTTGATAAGGAGTTTTTCCATTAAACATTGGTAATTGACTAGATAATTCTGCCCGTGATATAAAAATAGGTTGTTGTTCTGCTTTTGCTTCAATAGTTTGATTTTGAAATGATACTTTACCAATTACATTATCAAAAAAATTAATAATATCATTTGCTGATACATTTTCATTATTTATACCATAAACATCTATAAAGTTTTTTTTAAGAGATACCCAATATTTATTGTATTCAAAAATGGGGTCAAAACTATTAGAAGATGCTATTTTCAATACATTTTCAATAAGAGAACCATCAGATAATATTTCTTTCATATTTTTTTTGAATAAAATTGCTTGACGTAATTTAGCATTATCTTCCATTACATCTGGTTCAACTGTAACTTGTCCTACATCTAATAAACGTTGTCTAAACTCTTCATCACTTTCACCAATTTGTTGTGTTAAATTAAGTTTACCACGATTCAAAAGATTTAATTCATCACTACGTGATTTAAGAAGTCCAGTATTATAACGATTAACACGTTCAGTTTCTGCTTGATTTTCACTTAGTTGTCTTGGATAATCATCTATTTTTCTTTTTAGTTTTGTTGCTTCAAACTCATGTAAAATAACACCTTCATTTAATTGTTGTATTCGATTATCTATTTTATCTAAATCAATTTGTTTCACTGAAGGATCTATATTAAAATAATATCGTTCTTCTTGTAATCTTAGTATTTCTTGTTCTAATTGTTTAACATATTCTATATTTTGATAATATTCATTTTTAAAATCTTCAATTTCTTGTGGTAATGGCAATTGATATAAATGTTTTTGTTCTAATTCAATATCAGTATTAGAAGGAATATATTTAAAAATCTTTCCTGTAATTGGGTCTTCATAATTTGTATTAGCAACTTCATCTTGATATTTTTTAATCATTTCTTCAGTTACAGCACTCTTAATTTTCTGTGGTTTCCAACCAAATACTTCCTTGATAGAGTTTTTACTGATTTTTTGTAATTGTGCTTCGATTCCTAAATCACGTAGATCATAATCTTCGGCTGTTCTATAAAGTGGTTTTACTTCTTGATGATGTGAAAACTTTACTTTTTCATAATCAATTTGTTTAGGAATAGAAGCAAGTGATAATTTTTCAAGTTTTGAATCAATCGATTCATCTCGTTTCCATAAATTGCTGGAGTCCATACCATAATAGCGGAAATTATTTTTATAGAGAATAATGAATTAAGGAAAAAATATTATCTTTATAAATAAGTATGAACTCGGACAACTACGAATATTCCAAGTCTTCTAACCCTCAATCTGTTGATGCTTATAGTTGTTATACTGATAAGCAGTGGAACTATACAAATGATATAAATCAAGGCGTTTATAGTAACAACTCTGGACTGACCCAAGTCCAATTTGACATGTCATCCATTTACAATTCAAATGGCTTCGTTGACACGAGCGACCTCTATTTAACCATCCCAATCGTAATGACTGCTGCATTTTCAACTGCTGCAGGAGTAACTGTAACTCCAGTTTCAGGAAATAATGCTTTGCTTACTATGAAGTCTAATTATCAGAATCTTGTCCATCAGATTGAGATTCAGTGTGATGGTAAAACAATTAATGAAACTCAACCTTTTGTAAATGTATTTCAGAACTTTCGTATGCTTTCGCAAATGTCTGTAGGAGATTTACAGGCTGCAGGAACAAGTTTAGGATTTTCAAGTACTTTGGATAATGAAAAATCAGTCCAATTCAATTCTTTAGCAGGTGCTGCAGCAGGTTCAGCAGGTCAAGGACTTTGTAATAACATTCCATTTGTATCTTCAACTGTTGTTGGTGGTGATTTTACTCCAGTTGAAGGAGTAAATCAAAATAAAAATTGTGTAAATACTGCTATCACAAAACGTATTTCTCGAATTGTAGATACTACTGCAGCAATTGGAGCAAGCAACAATAAATTATATGGTACTGCTGGAGCAACTGGTACTGGTAGTTTTATTATGTCGGCAACCAATTTGGCTACAGAGTTTAAGCCATATTACACAGTTGTAGGAAACGTGATGATTTGGTATGATGTAGCCATTCTTCCACTCAAATACCTTACTGACTGTATGGATAAAATTGGACTTGTTCGTAAATTATCTACTATTTTCCGTTTATATCTCAATACTGGATCATTAGCAGTAACTGTACCAGCACTAAGTACTGTTGCTGGAACTGTTGCTACATATTATGGAGCATTCAATAACTCTACTTTTGCGAATACATGCCCATTTACTGTAAACTATCTTCCTGATTATTCTACAGTTGGTGGTATTCCAGCAACAACAGCTGTTATATGTGCTGGTTTATTCGTAGCACGAGCGCCTACCACTTCAATTCCAACTGGTACTGGTTCGGTCAATATTGGTAACGGAGTTCCAAGTCACGCAATGCCATCGTGTCGTTGCTACTATGCTTTAGTTAAAATGGAACCTTCTAAAGCACTCATGTATGTCGAACAGAATCGTAATAAACTTGTTGTATATGAGCAACTCATCACAAATCAATACAATAACATAGCATCAAATGCTTCTTTTAGTCAGTTGGTACAAAGTGGTATTAAAAATCCTCTTGCTATATGTATTATTCCATTTATTTCAGCATCTACTCCAACAGCAGTTGGTGGTTCTACTGGTTTAGGATTTTATCAGTGGGCATCTCCATTTGATACTTGTCCTTCTACTTATTCACCATGTTCTCTATCCAATTTACAGGTAACTCTTGGTGGACAAAATATTCTAAACTCAACTCTATTCTACACATATGAGACCTTTCTTGAACAGGTTATGTTGGCTGATAACTTGACTTCAAGTGATTTAGGTATTGGTACTGGTTTGATTAATCAAAACTGGTGGGAGCAGATAGGACGTGTTTATTGGATTGACTTGAAGCGTTCACGTGAGGCAGATAAGGCGTCTACTCGTAACTTGAATATTTCATTCACAAATAACTCTCAAGTTCCCATTGATTGTCTAGTGGCAACATTTTATCTTGATAAATTAATTATAGACGTGGAGTCCGGAAGTATTAAGAAATAAAATCTAATTTAATACTATGATTTGTATTCCATCTTATAAAAGACCAATAATGAAAACTTTAGTAACATTAAAAGATTATCCAAAAGATAAAATTAAGATTTTTGTAATATCAGAAGAATATGAATTATACAAAAATCTTAATCCAGAATATGAAATTATAGTAGGAGTACTTGGTGTAGCAAATCAAAGACAATTTATAAAAGATTATTTTGAAATAGGTTCAGAAATAGTATATATGGATGATGACATAACAGAAATAGATGTACCAAATATAGAAGAGTTTATAAAGAATGCTTTTATAAAATGTCATGAATTAAAAGCAAATATATGGGGAATATATCCAGTATATAATCCATTTTTTAGAAAAGATAAGATAACAACAGATTTAAGATTTATCATAGGTTGTTTTTATGGAATAATCAATACAAATATTGAAAAAGTAATTTGTAATAATAAAGATGATGTAGAAAGAACAATTCAATATTATAAGCGTGATGGTATAGTAATAAGATATAACAATATTGGTGTAAAAACAAAGTTTTATGCTAAAGGAGGACTTGGATTATTAAAAGAAAGGATGCCTATAATAGTAAAAGAAGTAGATTATTTAGAATTAACATATCCAGAATATGGAAAACGTTTTATAAGAAAAAATCGAATACATGAGTTTAAACTACACAAGAAGTTGTAAAAAAAGTAACACTATATTTTTTACCAATTAAAGGTGTATTCCAATGAGGTTTAGAGCCATCAAAAATTAATCCAGTTCTTGTATCATGTGGAATATCATCTATAACTAATTCTCCTCCAGTATAATCTCCAAAAGAGATAATATATGATAAACCAACATTATGTTTATCAGTATGTTTTGGACAAACAAGATTTTTATTAATTTGTATAGAAGTATAAGTAATAGGTACATCTAATTGTTTTAATTTTTCATATACATCAGGATATTTTCTGGTATGATATGATAATCCAATATTTTTAGTTCCTCTTGCCTTAATAATTCCAAAAATAGCACCTTCATGTTCAGGAAAGTTAGTCCTATTATTTTCACCATTAAACTTTTTTTTATAAAGTCGTATAGAATCTAATATATGTTCCATAATAATATGAAATATAAAAAAAATGTGTATATTTCTTAGATTGTATTTTTTTTTTTATTTATAAAAATATTTCATAACATTTTATAGACTTTTAATTTTGAAAATAAAAACATCAATAAAAACATCGATAAAGTATATATTTTTTATATATATAGAATAGTTTTTGAAAATATGTCACAAACTATTTATTTTAAACAAAAAAAAAAAGAGATAAAGAAATAAAATGAATATAATTCGTATATTTTGATGACAAATCACACAAATTGATGTAATTCCAACAAAAACCAGATATTTTGATGACAAATCACACAAATTGATGTAATTCCAACAAAACCAAGATATTTCGATGAAAAAAGCAATAGAATTAGCAAAAGAATTAGTTGGAGAATTAGCAAA
>Ga0316227_1002118_pt1 | contig 18593 bp, 10 predicted proteins | sample TBH18019metaG_FD_206012 | JGI IMG/M metagenome (GOLD analysis project Ga0316227, IMG submission 206012) | Freshwater microbial communities from Trout Bog Lake, Wisconsin, USA - TBH18019 | ecosystem: Environmental > Aquatic > Freshwater > Lake > Hypolimnion/Profundal zone | place: USA: Wisconsin... | reverse complement strand
ATCATGTCGGTTTTAACTTGGCGTATATTGGCTCAGATTTTGCGCAGCCCCACCAGGAAGAGTTTGATACTCAGTACATGAATGCCCTCTTTCAGTATGGCTATGAGCATGCCCTGCATGGCTATTCCTGGGCAAAATAGCCCCCTGGATTTAAGACCGCCTACGATATTGATGCGAAAAACATGTCTTTAAAGGGTTCCCAATAGGGATTTCAGAATATGGGGTACGCTGACCTAACGCGACCCCACTAAACCACATTAACTGTAGGGCGAATAGATTAAAATAGCGGGCTTCGCAACTGTTTTGGTTTTTGCCCTACCGCTTATGCAGATTATTTGGATTTCCGGATCCACCTCCAAAATTAAGAGAATTAACATTACCGCTCTCGGACTGATTAAGCTCGGGTCGCTGTTTTGTGCCTTCTTTATTTTGGCAGGCGCGGGAATTCATTTTTTAGGATTTCGAGTCGCCGTCCAACTCAAGCCGGATCTAGCCCGTGAAATGGGTGGCGTCATTACCCTGCAGGAAAAGAATGAGATTGAGGCAGGCTATCGAGAGCGCCTTGAACAACTCCAAGATCAATTTACTGTCGCTAGTAAGCGTATTTCTGAATTACAGGGCCTAAAAGATCATTTTGCCGATCTTGCCACCCCAGTTCCCGTGCGCAAAGTCAACGACAACGGCGGCAAGGGTGGCCCCTATTTACCTCTGAACTTTCATCCACAAGATAGCGATTCCCTGATGGACGAGTTCGACAAAACCTTAGATAGCGCAAATATCATGACGCAAGGGGAATCAAAGCTAGAAGAAGGCTGGGAACGTCAATATGCTTGGCTTAACCGCCTACCTATTGGCAGCCCTATCGCACATTCACTCGGCCTTACCAGTAACTTTGGAATGCGCATCGACCCCTTTACCAAAACCCTGGCGAACCATCCTGGGGTGGACTTTTCAGCACCACCTGGAACACAGATCTTGGCGACTGGAAATGGCACGGTGCTACGAGTGGTCAACGATCGAGAATATGGCCTATTTGTAGAAATTAAACACACTGATGGCTTTGTCACCAAATATGCTCATACACGCAAAGTCTTTGTAGAGGCAGGACAAACTGTGACGCGTGGACAATTGATTGCTGAAGTCGGATCTACTGGCCGAGCAACTGGCCCGCATCTGCACTATGAAGTCATCAAGGATGGCACACTAATCAATCCCATGCTGGCACTGGCCGCCAGTCACAGCAACAACTAAACACCCTATTTATTCGCCTTGGCGACCAATCACGAGCATGCTAGGGTCGTAAGGCCCCACTGGCTTCTTGCCAGAGCGCGAGATCATCAGGCCGGTAACACTAGCGCCTTGATCAATCCCAAGCTGGCCATAGGTAATATCTCCATCGACTTTTGCCTCAGCATGCAATTCCACGCGCTCAGTGGCATAGATGTTGCCCAGCACTTGACCGGCAATGAGTACGCGATATGCATGAATATCACCCTCCACCTTGGCATCCCTGCCCAAGGCAATGCTGATCTCGGCATCGTTAACAGCCTCAATGTCACCAAATACCTGGCCATCAATCCGCAGACTAGTCGAAGTCACCACCCGACCATGAATTTGGGTGGATGGGCCGATGATGGTATCGAATAACTCAATGGTTGGATGCAACAGAAGATCTGTTACAACCTGCTTTTTAAAAAACATGAGTGATCGGGCTTGGGAATTTAGTTCTTAGTGAACTTGCCGGCAACTCTTCCACCGCGCTGGATATGGATGTTTTGGTATGCCACAGTGCCATCCATAAAGGCTCGGGGCCCCACGTTTAACTCTTGGCACTTCACGTCGCCCACTACAACGCCCTTAACCATCAACATGTCGGTAGTGAGTTCTCCTTCAACCCGACCCTCAACATCAATCAAAACGGATTTCGCAGTAATGCTGCCCTTTACAACCCCAGCAATATTAAGCGTGCCTTCAGAGGTAATGGTGCCGACAAACTCAAAGCCCTCACTAATAATGGAAGGTTTACGGGGGGTACGCGACGCCAGCGTTGGAGAATTTACCCCCTCAGCAGTATCCAAGACCTCCGCAATAGCGCCAGGCAGATCTTCCGTAAGATTGTCAGTCGCATCTTCAATGATGAGCTCAGGGTGTTTCTTGGAGAACATAAATGGCCTACGACTTAACTATTGGAATGGCTGGCAGTATGCAGGTCACCAAAAATATGGCCACCCTTTTCAATCTCAATTTCAGCATAGTGAATCGAGCCAGTGACCTTACCGGTAGAACGAATAATGAGGGAGTTCGTGGAATTCAGGTACTCGACCACTTCACCACGAACATCGATGGACTCGCCCGTCACCTTGCCACGAATCGTTCCGCTAGCTTCCACAATCACTTGCTTGGCAGAAAGCTCGCCTTCGATGGTGCCGGAAATAGAGGCGATATCAGGAACGATAAAATTCCCCTTGAGGACAACGCCCTCACCGACAAATAAACACCCTTGTTGATTGCTTTCAGCCATGTATGCCTTCAGTATTGTTCTGTAAATATTCACCGATGGGCTATTAAAAACCCATAAATCCTTAATTTATATAAGCAATTTTGGCATATGACCCCGCCCATTAGTATTAGCCCTAGGGTAAATAGCCTATTAAAACAGTGGGGATTGTAACAATTGTCACAGCCGTCTTACTAAGCAGGCACCATGGGATGCGCTACGGCAATCCGGAAGGTCCTACAGAATTGGCGGAAGAGGTGAGATTCGAACTCACGGAGGACTTTCATCCTCGCCAGTTTTCAAGACTGGTGCATTCAACCGCTCTGCCACTCTTCCGTTGCGGATTTAAGCCGTGAATTATAAAGAACTTTTGCCGTAATCCCAAAAATAGCCCAATATCGGAGCCATTTCATCTCAATTCATTGATTTCTAAGGCTCAATGCACGGCTTTGCAATACCTTATTGATAAAATCTAGCAATGTCTTTGAACTTGCCTGCATCTGCACCCCCAACCGCTAGCATCACTCCTTCAGTGCACACCGCGATGGAGATAGTTTTAGATACTGCCTATCAAGGCATTAACCCTGAACGATGGCAAGATCTCTTTGCACAAGCACGCGCCACCCATCTAGAGCAATTCATTGCGGATCTCTTTGCAGGTAAGCACGTCAACCAAAGCGAAGATCGCCCCGCACTGCACTCTGCTTTGCGCAATCTCTCGAAAACACCAGTACTCGTCGGTGGCAAAGACGTCATGCCCGATGTTACTGATGTTTGGCGCCGCATCGATGCTCTATGCAACAAGCTCGTTGGCGTCACCGACATTATTCATATTGGCATTGGTGGCTCTGACTTTGGTCCACGTTTAGCGATTGAAGCCCTCGCCCATGTCTCTGGTATCGAAAGTCGCGGAATGCGTATGCATTTTCTGGCTAACATTGATACAGCCGAACTCGCGCGCATCTTATCGAAAGCAAAAGCGCACAGTACTCGCGTCATTATTGTCTCTAAGTCATTCACCACTTTAGAAACCACCAAAAATGCGAGTGCCGTGCTGGCCTGGCTCAAAGAAAATAATTGCACCAAGACGCAAATTGCAGATGCCTTGTATGCGGTTACCGCAAACATCCCAGCAGCCCGCGAATTTGGCGTTAAGGAAGACAATATTTATCCCTTCTGGGATTGGGTTGGTGGTCGCTACTCCGTATGGTCTGCTGTTGGCTTACCCATTGCGCTGCAGTACGGCTTTAAAACCTTTGAGGAATTTTTAGCCGGGGCCCACGCCATGGATTTGCATTTTAAGAATGCGCCCCTAGAGGAAAACTTACCGGTAATCATGGCCTTGAGTTTGCTGTTCCAACAAGAACAGCATGGCATCAAGGCGTATGCGGCCATCCCCTATGCTGACGCCCTAGATTGGTTTCCAAAATGGCTGCAACAACTGGATATGGAAAGCAACGGCAAGAGCATTGGTCGTGATGGCAAGCCTGTGACATTCTCTTCACCGGTGGTATTTGGTAGCGCTGGCAGCAATGCCCAACACTCCTACTTCCAATTATTTCATCAAGGTACTGAAATCATTCCCATTGATTTCATTGCCATTCGCAAACCCATGAGCGAGCGTCCCGAAGCGCTAGCCCATCACCGCATCTTGCTCTCCAATTGCCTGGCACAAGCACAGGCATTGGCTAACGGCAAGGCAGCTAGCAACGCCAATGATGTTTATCCTGGTAAGCGACCCAGCAATCTACTATTGCTGCCGGAGCTAAATGCGTTCTATCTAGGCGCCTTACTTGCCCTATATGAAAACCGCGCAGCTACCCTCGGAGCACTGTGGAATATCAATAGCTTTGATCAGCCTGGTGTGGAATACGGCAAAGTCTTAGCCAAACCCATTGAAAAAGCATTGGCGAGCGGGGTAAACGACATTCAAGCCAACGCACAAATTGACGCTATTACTGCTGCTCGTATTCAACGATTGCTTACCGGAAAGTAATACCGCTTCAGCCCCCTTACTAATATTGCCGTTGTTCTGAAAGATCTGCCATGCAACTGTCACCCTCTATCTTTAAAGCCTACGACATTCGCGGGATTATTGATCAAACCCTCGATCCCTCTATTGCCAAACTCATCGGCCAAGCATTTGGCACGGAAATGCGTGAACTTGGCGAGACTGACATCGTCATTGGTCGTGACGGCAGACTTTCTGGACCCAGCCTGATTGAGGCTCTCACAGAAGGCTTACTCTCCACCGGCATTCATGTGATTGACTTGGGGATGGTGGCAACTCCAATGGTCTACTTTGCAGCCAATCACACCATTGCTGGCAAAACCCCTAAATCAGGCATCATGATTACCGGCAGTCACAACCCACCCAATTACAACGGCTTCAAAATGGTTTTGGGTACGGCAGCAATTTATGGCGATCAGATTCAAGGCTTGCGCAAACGCATTCAAGCCCAGCAATTTGCTAGTGGTCAGGGCACGCGCAGTACCTTTGATATTTTTCCGATGTACCTCAATCACATTGTGGGTGATGTAAAAATTTCTCGGCCCATGAAAATTGCTGTTGATTGTGGCAATGGCGTGGGTGGCGCATTTGCTGGAAAACTTTTTAGAGCACTAGGCTGCGAGGTTCAAGAATTGTTCTGCGAGGTTGATGGCCATTTTCCGAATCATCATCCAGACCCTGCGCATTTAGAAAACCTACAAGACCTCATTAAAAACTTACGCACTACCGATAATGAATTGGGTCTCGCTTTTGATGGCGATGCCGATCGTTTGGGCGTAGTAACCAAAGATGGTCAAGTCATTTTTCCTGATCGTCAAATGATGCTCTTTGCCAAAGATGTGCTCTCACGTAACCCTGGCGGGCAAATCATTTATGACGTCAAGTGCACTCGCAACTTAGGCAAGTACGTGAAAGAGCACGGTGGCGAACCCCTCATGTGGAAGACGGGCCATTCTTTAGTCAAAGCTAAGCTCAAAGAAACCGGTGCACCACTAGCCGGTGAAATGAGTGGTCACATTTTCTTTAAGGATCGTTGGTTTGGTTTTGATGATGGCTTATATACCGGAGCGCGCTTATTGGAAATTCTCTCTAAAGAGCGCGATCCAAGCAAAACACTCAATGCCCTACCCAATGCGATTTGCACCCCGGAATTACAACTGGCCTGCGCCGAAGGTGAACCCTTTGAAATACTTGAGGTCATGAAAGCTAATGCGACCTTTCCTACTTCAGAGGTGATCAACACGATTGATGGCGTACGGGTTGAATATGCTGATGGTTTTGGATTGGCGCGGCCATCTAATACAACACCGGTTGTGGTGATGCGTTTTGAAGCAGACAATGAGGCAGCCATCGAGCGCATCCAGGCGGAGTTTAAAGTAGCCCTACTCGCAGCCAAACCTGATGCCCAGCTACCCTTCTAAGAGATTTGCTCCAGAAACTCTATAGCTGTGGAATCGGCCTGTTATTTAATGAATCGAAGCGGCTTGCTTGCCACTCTCAAGCTGCGACTCTTCAGCCTCTGAGCTTATCTGAGCAACTTGGGGCACATCACCCCAGCGAGCATGCTCGCGCAGTTGCTCCAGCAAAATCCGCAAAGCCTGCAAGGTATTGCCAGCTAGCTTGAGATTAATATTGGCGCCACCGGGCAATACTAGATCGAGCGATAAGACATCATCTAAGCCCTGCTTTTCTAAACCGCATTTGACATCCATCACCAGCACCGGATCGGCGCCTAAAGGATAGGTATTACCAGCTTGATATTGATCAACTTGCGCGGCAGGATTTTCTGAATGCGTCAATGCTGCCTCTTTGCCAAAATCTGCGATCGCTTTAGCGGCCTCAGGCGTATGGGTTTGCTCTAAGTTCTTGACCATCAAATGCTGAGTTGCTGCCAAGATAAAAAGCGTGACTCTGCGCGTCAACCAAAACCGAAACTCGGCATCTTCCAGAGTATTAAATCGCAACAATAGGCGATCATCTGCTGCTAAATAGCTTGCATTGAGTTGTTTAATACTCATAAAGTGATATCTTTAAAGCCGGGTTGCATCGGTTGCGCTGGCTGAATAGGTTTCACAGCATGGCGGTGCGCTGCCTCATCAAGAGCACGCTGAATAGCAGGCATGGCACCATTTAAATTAAAACGTGCGACCGCAAATGCCCCGCCTTGTAAAGCTACCGCAAAACCAATCGTATCACCCGTCTTTACAGCATTGAGAACCACTTCAAAGGGGTCCAAAATCTCAAAATAATGATTGCCCACCATCGCGCACTGCATCGTAATTGCCGTAGAAATCGAAGCACTGTTCATCAACACTGCATTTTTCGCATTGGGTTGACAATTGAGGTTGGCATTGAGATAAAAAACGCAGGTCGTTCCACCACAAAATAATCCCAAGGAAGATTTTGAGTCATTGGCCGTGTAGGCCTCAGCTGTTTCAGGGGCTAACTCCACCGCCCAATTTTGATAGGTAACCAGCTCGCTGGCTCTAGCATGCGCGGGGAGAACAAACAGGAAGGCAACGCAAAATGGAGTGAGGTATTTTTTGATCATGGCTTATTGGACAATCTTGGCGGATTCTCGTAAATGTTTTACATTTTCCACCAAATACTGCTGAATAATTGCCTGGCGCAACTGACCCCTCACCTCTGCGAAGCCAGGAAACTTCGTTGAACGTTTATCGTCCACCTGAATCACCACCCAAGAACCTTGCAGCTTAATGGGGTGGGTACTAAATTGCCCCTTCTCCAGCCCTACCATCACATCTGAAACTGCGGGCGCAACCTGCTGGGGAAGCACCCAACCTAGCACACCCCCCTGATTCTTGGTGGCAGCATCGCTCGAGATTTCTTTAGCTACCTTGGCAAAAGACTCACCAGACTGTAGGCGTCCCACAATAGCAATGGCAGCTGACTCACTGGGAAGCACAATCTGACTTAGTTTGTATTGATAAACGTTTCCACCACCCATCGACTCTTTTTGCTTCTCGTACTCGGCCTTTAACTGGTCTTCAGTAATGGGATTCTTTTTGAGGTAATCCTCTACAAAAGCTTGAACGAGCAAGGTTTGCCTGAGTTGCGCAATCTGATCGCGCATATCAATATCTTTATCCAAGCCCTGGCGATTAGCCTCTTGGACTATTAATTCACGATTAATTAATTCATTGCGAATTGAATCGCGCAATTGGGGCGTGTCTTTTTGCCCCTGAGCAATCGCCGCATGAAGGTTAATCTCAAACAAGCCCTTAGTGATGGGGGTACCGTTGACCGTGGCAACAAACTCATAATCTTCAGCCGCATAGCCGGCAGAAGAAAGAGATATTGCCAACATGGCCAGCAAAACAAGCTTAAAAACTATACGCATGGGATCCCTAGACCTTCTATTGTGCTTAGACTATGCAATATTACTGCGTTGCCGCGTGAATAGTCACTATTGCCTTTGCCACTACCTTGCCGTCCTGCAATGCCTGGAGTCTAATTGTTAAGGCCTTCACATCATCAGGCACCCTAGCCGATGAGAAGGTCTTTCCATCCGAATCAAAAGCAAGCCAAGCAGGTAGCGGGGAACCATCTTCCATTACAGCTACATAGGTCAACGGCTTGCTGGGGTCAACTTGTGCTGAAGTCAGGTGCAGATCGAGCACTTCTGGTGGCACGACAAAGACAAAGCCAACAGAGGACTGATCACTACTATGAGTAATATTGGTATAACCCTGAGAGGTTTGCAATTGCACCGTAATTAATTTACCCGTATCAGATGCATTAGTTACGGGTACCGCTGGATTGGCGATGGCAGCATTCTCTGGTGAGGTGCTTGTAGTATTGGTGCCATCGGCCAACGAAACTTCTACAGAACCACCACCAACAGTCGCGTTGATACGCGGTGTTGATGCTAGTAAATTACTTTGCAATGCCTCCATTGGAATGGGTTGAGCAATTAGCGCAGTGAGCGTTACTGGCGCCCTTGGCGCAACATATCCTAAAGCATTCTCCTGACTGATTTGCGTTCCCCAGTTGTTATCGCCGATATTATTGGCGTTGGCAATAAAGTTATTGCCGCCATTGATTACCAAGGCATCAACACTATTTGGATTTTGCAAGTTGATTTGACCGCAATTGCTGCCGGCACAGGTGCTATTGCTAGAATTTTGCACTGGCAAGATGTAGTTAATACTTGCATTAGGATCCCAAACTGCAAAAGTTACTACACCCGGCTGCGTACTAGCCTGCGCGCTCATCATGTTGGCGCGATAGGTTTGACCCTCATATGTCGTCACGCTGCCAACCACGTTAATCGAACCGACATAATTGCTGGCATTACTGATTGAGCCATTTGATGGATTGCTATTAACAACGACCTGGGTATTGAGGCTATACAGTGGCGCAGTCGCTCCAACTGGCGCATTAAAACTAATGCTACCAGCACTATTGATAGCGTTCACCCCAGCGCTTTGCGAAATATTGGCAGGCACAATCGCTGCTACCAACAGGGTGTGGGTATCGGGTGTAATGTCATTGACTGTGCCATTAAATGTAATGCTTGGATCTTCCGAGATCAGACTACGGACATAGATTGGATCGGTATTGAGATACTGCAAAGTACTTGAGCTCACACCATTCGCAGCAATATATTGGAAATAGCCGGTGTACTGACTGGTAAAGAGGAACCCAACCGTTGGGCTTTCTCCAATATAGCTGGCATCACCAATATAAACAGCGCCATTGTATGTCTGAGCAACCCCAGTGAGGATATCAGCCAAAATATTGATGCGAGAACCATCAATCGTAAGATTATTTAGGCGTGCAATCGAGCCAATGCTATTGCCTAGAGTGACCGTGCTAGTGCCGGCATCAATGACCAATGACTCTGTCTTATTGCTCGCACCATCCAGCGTGCCTGTAATAGTGATCGGTGCATTTGCGCTATTTAACGTCGTGCTATCTGTGGTTGAAGCAGCTATCACCAAATTCGTATTGTAAGTTTGCGAGCCAGAAGTACTGATATCACTGGCTAGCTCTGTCACGCCACCAGAAATAGCAAGCTGAGACAAGGTCACCCCACTAGCAGCGGCAAAGATGGCTGGTGAGGTAGTAGTGCCATTTGACTGCACCACTCCGTTGCCCAGGGCATTAGCACTACCGGCAATTAATGAGGCACCAGCATTGATGGTGGTTCCACCGGAATAGGAGTTGTTGCCAGACAGGGTAATCGGCCCGGTATTGGCAATCGTGAGGCTACCGCTGCCACTAATCGGCATGCCAATCGTAGTTGATGTAGTTTCACTAATCGTCAAGCTACCGTTATCGGTCACTGCTGATGTGACGGGGCCTGCTACAGCACTGTCATACACCACACTGCTACCACTTGGCAGAATTACATTGGCAACATTAGATAAGGTTGGAACCGCTCCGGTGGCCGATGTTCCAGTGGTGGTCCAGTTACTTGGATTGGACCAATTACCACCTACAGGCCCAGTGTATGTCACCGATGCAAGTTGAGTAATAGCTCCATTGTTGCCACTATAGATTGACCCACCACTTGTTCCGCCAACAATTTGGTAATTCGATGCATCGGCACCCGACAAACCAACATTAACGGTATAGCTCAAACCAGTGCCCACATTTTGCGTGGCAAAACTACCGCTCGCTTGCAAAGAAACGGCGTCCCCTGTAATCACCCCACTACCAGCAGCAGAAACCGCCAAATTGGTCATGGATGATGAGCCATCATAGACCTTAGTGACTCCAGCAATATTTACATTGGCTAAATTGATTTGCATCGGCGTTACAGCCAATGTGCCAACTACCGTCACACCACTAAAGTTTGGCGTTGATCCAGTCGAGGTAATGGAAGTACCGCTTGCCCCAAGGTTGTAATTGCCAACATTGACATTACCCGACGCACTATATAAGGGGTTTTGCGTAGCAATCGAGAATGCAGCTGTAGTGCCGTTGCCATCATTGACGACGATCGCATTATTGCCAGTCACGGTGATGCTTGGACTGATATCAACGATATTCGGTGAACCAGTCATGCCCACTGCACAGTTCGTGCAATATGCAGCAGTTAAGCCCGATGCGGTGTAACTGACGGTTGTCCCATAGGTTGTGGTATTTGTACCTGCCTGCACCAGCAGCTGACCAGCAGGAACGATGGTGTAATTTCCTGCAACATAAGTAATGGTGTAATTTTGCAAAGAGCTGACCGAGAGGATTGGCACCAATACTCCAGAATAAGTTCCTGCAGAAGTAACGCTAGAATTTGTTCTCGTAATCGATACCGTGGCGCCGCCAAGAACACTGCTTGCAGTGTCGGCATTTTGCAAGCCAGAGTATGTCACCCCAGCATACCCAGCCGGATCAGCCAATCCCACAAAGTTTGCCGATGAATTAGCTGTAATGGTGAGCGCAGCTTTATTTACCTGCAGGCCACCATTTTGATAGCTAATGGTGTAATTGCCTAAGCCCGTTCCAACCGCATTGGCTATAGTGATCGCGCCTGAGTAGGTGCCGGCATTGGTTGTACCTGCGACGACCTGGCTACCGCCATATTGAATGGTTGCTGAACTGACATAATCACCGTTGACCAAACCGCTCGCCGTCAATGCAGTTTGCGACAGAACAATTGGCGTGCCATAGGTTGTCGATTGAGAGTTGGCGGCAATGGTTAACACTGCTGAATTGACTGTAAGCGTGGCAGGCACAAAAGTGACGGAGTAATTGGGTCCGGCCGATAAGCTACCTTGGGTAATCGCGTAAGAACCCACGCTAGAAGCCGAGCCAGCAATACCGTTATACGCAGTGGCAGTTGTTGACAGTGCGCCCGTGAGCGAATCCCCATTAACCAATCCAGTAGATTGCGCGCTCAGATTTGGTAGCGCGCTATCGCCATAGGTCATGCTGGCATTATTGGCTGTAACAGTAATAGCTTTTGGAGAAACTGTGAATGTACCAGGAACATACGTAATCGTATAGTTCGATAAACCAACCCCACTGATACCACCTGATGTTATCGAGTATGTGCCAGCATTTGTTGTACCGGCCACAACAGCATTACCAGCTACCACCAAGCTCACTGCACTCACCGAATCACCGTTTACCAACGCAGATGTTGTAAATCCAGTGGTACCCAAAGTGAGTGCTGTGCCATAGGTGGTGGCTTGATTGCCAATGGTAATGGTGAGTGGTGCCGGGGTAATCGTGAGCGCCCCGGGCGAATTGCCGGTATTGGCGATTTGGTAGTTGCCTGATGCAGATCCCAATAACCCTGAAACCTGAATTGCATAATTGCCAACTGGGGTATTTGCTGCCAAGCTCACAGCAGTTGCCCCACTGTATGCAGCAATCACGGGAGTGACATTAGCTGCGTCAGTACTATTCACAAAACCGGTTAAGACCGCATTAGCATTAGCCAGACTTGCTGCTGAACCGTAGTTTCCAGTAGCACTGGAAACGGAGTAGGTCAACAATGCTGGCGTGATCGTACTAGTGCTATTAGCCAAATACGTAATCGTGTAATTTGAACTCGCATTGGTGCTGCCATTGACTACCCCTACCACACTGACGTTCAAGGTGACATTGCTGCCAGCGTTAGGGCTAGCAAACGCAAAGGTACCACCGGACAAGGTATCGGCTACACCGGTTGATGCATTCGTGTAGAGAGTGCCACTGACTAAGGTAGCGCTTGGCAAGGTTGTAGCACTCGCAATACTGGTGCTGCCGTTGTAAGTCATGACGGCATTGGTAGCGCTCACGGTAATGGCTTCTGGATTAATCGTGACCGTACTCAACACAGGATTGCTGATGGTGTAGTTTGAGGCTAGGCCAGCATTGCTACCAGTGCCATTGGCCAAGGTGGCGCCATTCAAACTGACCAAGCTGGCTGTGCCAACATTCGGATTACTTAAGGTTGCAGTGCCAGCACTTAAATCTAAGGTCTGGCCATTAACACCGGTAGCAGTCAGATTGGCTGTCGCTACTGTATTGCTACCGTCATAGGTCTTGGTGGCAGTAATCGTGATGGGAGCTGGGGTGATGTTACCGCTTAAGGCAGTTGTCGTTCCGCCAGTTGTGCTGCCGGTATCAATATAGTAGTTACCTGCTGCCGTCCCCACAAGCGTGGTACCACTAAAGCTTGGGGTCACTGCAATACCATTGCCAACGTTAGCAGAAGTAAAGCTTCCAGTGACAGTACCGCTCAATGAAACGCTATTGGTCGTGTCGCTACCAACCAAACCATTGATCGTTGGCGTGCCAGTAATAGTGGCAACGGTCCCGGCGTTATAAACCATATCGCTGACTGACAAGCCGCTAATAGTGATAGGTGCCTTATTAATCGTGCTCGTTGTATTAGCCAAATACGTAATCGTGTAATTTGAACTCGCATTGGTGCTGCCATTGACTACCCCTACCCCACTGACGTTCAAGGTGACATTGCTGCCAGCGTTAGGGCTAGCAAACGCAAAGGTACCACCGGACAAGGTATCGGCTACACCGGTTGATGCATTCGTGTAGAGAGTGCCACTGACTAAGGTAGCGCTTGGCAAGGTTGTAGCACTCGCAATACTGGTGCTGCCGTTGTAAGTCATGACGGCATTGGTAGCGCTCACGGTAATGGCTTCTGGATTAATCGTGACCGTACTCAACACAGGATTGCTGATGGTGTAGTTTGAGGCTAGGCCAGCATTGCTACCAGTGCCATTGGCCAAGGTGGCGCCATTCAAACTGACCAAGCTGGCTGTGCCAACATTCGGATTACTTAAGGTTGCAGTGCCAGCACTTAAATCTAAGGTCTGGCCATTAACACCGGTAGCAGTCAGATTGGCTGTCGCTACTGTATTGCTACCGTCATAGGTCTTGGTGGCAGTAATCGTGATGGGAGCTGGGGTGATGGTGTAGGCATTATTTGTAGCATTGGAGAAGACCACTTGATAGTTGCCATTACTTCCCGTATTGCCAGATAGACCACTCACCCCATAAGTATAGGTATCTACATTTGAAACAATGGTATTTGCTGAATTGGCTGGGGAGAAGCTCATCACACCACTAATAGTGATTGGTGTATTCGTGATGGTATTGCCATTCACATAACCACTAACCGTGTAGTTATTCACATTCGTGGAGTAACTGCTTAAGCCTAAAGCACTGCCGTTATACACCTGTGTTTGGGCATTTGGGGTAACAGTGAGAGTTGCTTGATTCACAGTCAATGTTCCAGGGGTATAGCTAATGGTGTAATTCGATAAGCCAGTGCCTACGGCATTGCTAGCGATGATGCCATTGCTGCCGGTATAGGTATTTGCATTGGTGGTGGGGGCTACCACTGTATTGTTGTTGTAAGTCAGGGTAACGCCGGATACAGCATCTGTAATGCCTGTTCCTGTAATTAATCCTGAGATACTGAACGCGGAGCTACCCAAGGTCAATGCCGTGCCATAGGTCGTACTCTGCGCTGTCGCAGTAATCATTAAGGCTGCCGGCGTAATCGTCACATTACTGGTGCTAGTTGGCAAGACGTAATTCGAGGCTGAACCAACACATGCAGATCCTGCACAATTGCCCAGGGTGAATCCAGCAGTGGAAAGACTGCCAACACCAACAACATTGCCACTATTGGCTGTAGCGCTACCAGTTAGCGTCAAGGTCTGGCCGGCTATTCCTGTCGCAACTACCACATCACCCGCGCTGAAAGTAGCATTGCCATCATAGGTTTTAGTGGCAGTGAGTGATGCTGTGGCTGGGGTAATGAACGCGCTTAATGGTGTAGTGCTACCGCCATTCGCATTGCTAGTATTGATGTAGTAGTTCGAATTACTCAGAGAAGCTGCACTAAAGTTTGGAGTTACGGATATTGCACTACTGCTCACATTTGATCCTGCAAAAGCACCGGTAATCGTGCCAGTAACACTTGCAGTATCGGAACCAATCAATCCAACCACGGTAGGTGTACCGGTGATGGTGGCAACTGTGCCGGCGTTATAAACCATATTGCTGACTGACAGACCGCTAATAGTCACTGGAGCCTGAGTAATAACGCCATTTGTTCCTGAAATAGCCCCTGCTGAATACACATAGTCTCCGGCAGCGGAACCACTCAAACTGATACTAGAAATGGTATATCCAGTTGTTCCAGCATTGGCGGATGTGTATGTCCCTGATCCATTGACCACTAATTGATCACCAGAAATTGCATTGCTTGCAGCAAGGCTAACACCACTAGTAATTGCGGTAGTGCCATCATATTGCTTGCTTGGTGCTGAGTGGTTGACAACAGTCAGCACCATAGGATTGACTGTAACGACCCCAGAAATATAAATCACTGGATTGGTAGAGTTACTAATAGTCGCGCTAGACTGACCGGTTGGGCTTACTACATAACTTCCTGCATTGAGATTGCCACTACCGCTATAGCTTAGGGCTGAACTCAAGGAAATTGCAAGGTTATAAGAATTATTGATGTTATCTGAAGCTACCCAAGTCGTCGGCGATGATCCGGTGGCAGTGACCAAGCTGGATAAAGCTGTTGTTGGAACGCTGATCGATAAGGTCTGAATCGCATTTGCCGTTCCAGCACAATTAGAAGAAACCGTGCAGTATTGCGCCGTCAAAGTTACAAACGAGCCGACTGAACTGCTACCAGATACCGTACCATAGGTCACACTAGAGCCTACGGCAGTAACAACCAATTGATATTGCTGAGCCTGTGTATAGGTTCCCGTGGTAACGTTGCTACTGCTAACCCCATAGTTACCAGCGATTGCTGGAGAAGCAAATACTGCTGAAGGCGTTAATGTCGAAACACCATTCGTAGGTGTTGATGCTGAAATCGCTACGCTAATCACATCGCTACCCTGCGCCCCGCCTACCGAACCCGTAAATACAGGTGTCTGTCCAGAGAATGTAGCTACTGAATTAGCCAACAAGGTCAATGGTGCAGGAGTAATTTGAATTACATTCGCAGTTCCACCAACCACCGTACCATTCCTACCAGTGGCAGATGTTGGCAATGAGTAATTACTCAGTATGGTGCTGCCGCTGGCTTGGTAATTGGCCGCACTGAGCGCGGCAGTGACGCTACTTGCAGGCGTTACGCCGGAATAAGTATTGCTGCTAGCGTTTGCAGAATTGTAGTTACCAGAAGTTTGCGCAATAGTGGCACCATCACTGCCAACAAAACCAGAAATACTGTAATTTGCAGATGTCAGTGTGGCGGTAGTTGTTGCGTCATAAGTCTTGCTGACTGTACCCACGATAGCAACACTTAACGGTGCCGGGGTAATACTTACACTACTGGTGCTAGCTGGCAGAACATAGTTTGATGCAAGTCCCGTGCCGTTACCCAAAGTAAGCCCTGCGGTCGACAGACTGCTGACCTCAAGCACATTGGCACTATTTGCCGTAGCGCTACCCGTGAGACTCAAAGTCTGACCCGCCACACCAGACACACTCATCTGGGAGCTAACAAAAGTAGCGCTGCCATCGTATGCCTTCGTAGCAGAGATAGTGACAGTTGCCGGAGTAATGGTATAGGCATTACTTGCTGAGTTAGCAAAGACTACTTGATAGTTACCATTTGTGGTTGTTGCGGTCAGTCCGACACCAGATAAAACATATGTTCCAACATTCTGAACTGAGCTTGTGGCAATGCCATTATTGCTAAAAGTCAGGCTACCACTTAAAGCAATTGGTGCTGAAGATGCATTATTACCATTCACATAACCACTAACCGTGTAGTTATTCAAATTCGTGGAGTAACTGCTTAAGCCTAAGGCACTACCGTTATACACCTGTGTTTGGGCATTTGGGGTAACAGTGAGAGTTGCTTGATTCACAGTCAATGTTCCAGGGGTATAGCTAATGGTGTAATTCGATAAGCCAGTGCCTACGGCATTGCTAGCGATGATGCCATTGCTGCCGGTATAGGTATTTGCATTGGTGGTAGGGGCTACAGTAATGCTACCGCCGTAGGCCAGAGTCACACCGGTAATAGTGTCACCATTGATCAATGCACCGCTAACAGTAGAAAATGATGTGGTACCCAAGCTCAGCGCTGTGCCATATGTGGTCGACTGCCCGGAAGCAGTTACAGTAATCGCCTTTAGATTCACTGTGAGTGTTCCAGGTGCATAGGTGATCACATAGTTCGATAAACCAGTACCTACTGCATTGCTCGCAACAATACCGCCAGTATATGCAGCTGCATCGGTAGCATTAGAAACCGTCGTTGCATTGTTATATGACAATGTCACACCTGTAATCGCGCTACTAGCTCCGGAAACGGCGCTAGTAACGGTGTAGGCCGAAGTGCCTAAGGCCAATGCCGTGCCATATGTTGTACTTTGCGCCGAAGCGGTAATTGTCATTGCTGCTGCAGTAATGGCGACGTTAGTAGTGCTAGATGGCAAGAGATAATTTGCTGTCAAACAAGCGCTGCCACCAGCTGAACAACTTGCCAAACTTAATCCTGTGGTAGATAGACTACTAACCCCCACCACATTGGAGCTATTGGCTGTGGCAGAGCCAGTCAGCGTCAATACTTGACCATTTACCCCAGTGGCAGTAATTTCAGTATTTGTAAAAGTACTAGAACCGTTGTATACCTTCGTTGCCGATAGAGTGACAGTAGCCTGTCCAACAACTAAGTTACCGGCAGCATAACTAATCGTATAGTTTGATAAACCAGTACCCACTGCATTGCTCGCAACAATACCGCCGGTGTATGTAGCTGCATTCACGGTAGATGAAACAGTAGTGCTACCGTTGTAGACCAATGTTACCCCGCTAATAGTATCGCCATTCACCAGAGCCCCTGCGGCAGTAGTAAATGCAGTGCCTCCTAATGACAGCGTATTACCGTATGTTGAGTTTTGATTGCTAGCGGTAACAGTGATTGCTTTTGGATTGATTGTTAGAGTGCCTCGCGCATAAGTAATGGCGTAATTGCTAGCCACAAATGTACCTCCGGTTGCCGCGGTATCAGTAATCGCGTAAGTGCCAACCGTTGCGCTTGCACTAGCTCCAGCACTCGCACTTGTTACACTTCCGATGGTATCGCCATTTTGCAGACCGCTCTCAGTAAACTGGGTGGATCCAGCCCCAACCGTTAAGGCTGTACCATAAGTGGCAGCTTGATTGTTCGCAGTCACCGTTAAGGCGTGTGGCGTCACCGTCATACCGCCATTCACATAAGTGATGGTGTAGTTAGTAAGCCCACTTCCAGTTGCCGCACTGCCGACAATGCTGTAGGGCCCACCAGCAACTCCAGCGGTTGCCACCGCGCCGGCACTCGTTAAGGTAACACCAGTAAGCGTATCACTACCCAATAGAGTTCCACTGGTAATGCTATACCCCACCCCACCAGACGCTGATGCTGTCGCCGTTGAACCTGAGGTGACATAAGCAATCCCGGCGCCCGTACTTGTTGCTCCATACACTTTAGTATCGGCGCTAGCAGTAATACTCAACGCAGCTTTATTGAGGGTAAATGTGCCGACATCATAGGTAATGGTGTAGTTTGATAAACCATTACCGGAGGCCGCGGAAACTGTATCGGTATAGGTGCCAGCTTGTGCTACTGCCGCATTCGTTTCTGCAGTACTGCCGCTCTTAATCACATGGGTAACAGCAGTGACCGCATCACCAGTACTCACTCCGCCAATTGATGCGACCAGACCCGAGACGGTATAGCCAGCATTGGCTAACGCGAGATAAGTGCTGACACCGTTATAGGTGGTGGTCACAGCATCACCGGTAATTGTCAGGGTTGCCGGAGTGATGGTATAGGTGGATGTGCCCGTAGTGGTAACAACACCATATATGGAAGTAATTTTTCCAGAGCCCGCTAAAGCGGTAGTACTCTGCACATCATTGGAATTACCCGGGGTTCCAAGCGTACTGGCAAAGGTCAAGCTAGCCAATACATTGGCCGCTGTTGGGGCACTACCAAATCCACCGCCAGTAATCGTCACTGTGGCATGGGATGAGCTGTCTAACCACGCATCCGCGACAGTGCCGTTATAGGCGGTCCCATAAACTTCAGAATAGCTTCCCGATAAGGCAACCGAGATACTAACTCCTGATGTGGCTACG
>Ga0316227_1002115_pt1 | contig 18610 bp, 22 predicted proteins | sample TBH18019metaG_FD_206012 | JGI IMG/M metagenome (GOLD analysis project Ga0316227, IMG submission 206012) | Freshwater microbial communities from Trout Bog Lake, Wisconsin, USA - TBH18019 | ecosystem: Environmental > Aquatic > Freshwater > Lake > Hypolimnion/Profundal zone | place: USA: Wisconsin... | reverse complement strand
GCCCAGCCTGGTGCTGCTTCAATATCCCGATGATCTGTTCTTCTGTGTATCGGCTGCTCTTCATCGTCCGTCTCCTTCAAGGAACGGACTCTACCTCAAACCGAGGGCACTTTCGGGGAGCAGGTCAGAGGCAACGCCACGCCTGTGCGCAATGTTGAGTGATCTGAGCTTGCTCACGGCGGGCGCGACTGGGACCGAATCAGCGCCGATTGCTAGAAAATGAGTGCGATTTTGTGCTAGCCGTCGGTGGGGGGACTGCCGGAGTTGTGCCTCCGCATCATCCTATGCTTGGTTGGGTGACTATTTGGAAGTCTGGTGTGGCGAGGCAGACGTCAATACATCACGCTTGCAAACATCACAGCCGCCGTCGCCATCGAATTGAACTACCTTCATAGAGCGGATAGGAAAAAGCAGTCATGCGCAAATGGATTATTTGTTTGGCAGGAATCGTGCTGGCAGGAAGCGCGCTTGCCCAGGATGCCGCATTACCAACTTACTTGCCGGACGGAAAGTTGCTGCAGCCGAAAGATTATCGATCCTGGGTTTTTCTCTCCTCCGGCTTCGATATGTCTTACACCGACAGCAGTGAGGCGAAGTCTCATATCTTCAACAATGTCTTCGTCAACCGTGTATCCTATGAAACCTTTCTCAAGACAGGCGCATGGCCGGACAAGACCGTGCTGATGCTGGAAACGCGCGGCGGCAGCGCCGACGACCCTGTTCTCAAGCACGGCCAGTTCCAGGCAGGCAGCCCCATCGGGCTTTCAGCCCATGTCAAAGACGCTTCTAAAGGTGGCTGGGGTTTTTACGCCTTTGGCAAGGTCGGAACCGGGGCCACGATGATTGCGAAAGGCGCGGACTGCTATTCTTGTCATGCGGCAAATGCCAGGACCGACACGACCTTTACGCAGTTCTACCCCGAACTTGCGGCAAGGGTCGCCAAATAGTTGTCACAAGCCGACGGTGCAAATGATGGGCGGATGGAAAGACCGGTGGAATGACCGCTTCTGGCGCAAAGGGGACTTTGGGCTGACCAGGGCGAATGACCGCTTTCGGGGATAAAGCGGACGTTGCGGTCTCAGGCTCCTGACGGGCCAAGCCGGGCAGGGCGAGGACGTGGGTCCAGTGCTTAAAAGCACCGTTACGCTTCAATGCCCCGCTGATTGGACCCACCTTAGCGTAAGCCCTTGATGGATCAGGGACTGTCGTACATCCCTAGGGCGCACCATTCTTTTCAGGCCGCCGTGGCGGGCTGAAAGGAATGACAAGGGGCCCGCGCGCCAGTGTCTTCGGGCCGCGCGATGAGGCGGCCGCGTCGGGCGAAAACACAGACCATTTGAATGCCATTTCAAGAATGAAAAAGCCCCGCCGGCAGATGCCGGGCGGGGCTTTCGTTTTAAGGCGTTCGCTGGCCGTGCGGAACAGCGCGTCAGGTCGGCACGCGCGCTTCATTGCGCTCGTTGCGCACCCGATTGGCAAATTCGGCATTGGTTTCCCAACGATGGCCGGGCGGCGGTTCGCCGACATCGGTAACGGGGTGCGGCAGCGTGGCGACGCCGCCAGGGCGCATCCTGATGGATTTGCGTGCTGGCGGGTTTGCTTCGGCCAGCAGGTTATCAACGTATATTTGGTCAGGTGATTTGCTCATGCCATTCTCCTCATTCCAAAAGGTTTTCGACTCCCACTTCGACGCTCTGCGCTGGCGCCAGCGTCTTGGCGGCATCGCGGCTCTGTTTTTTGTCGCGCTGTTGATCTGCGAATGACAGATCGGGCGACGGCCGCTTCTGTGCCAAGCCCGCCAAGAATAGCAAAACTGTAATGTTTGTTTAGAGGGTTTTTTGCGGCGGCCTACCCGGAACCCTGTTCCCGGGACGTTCCCGGCGCGCGGCAGCCGGGGGAAGGGCGGCCGGGGAAGGAAATTGAGGCCTGCCGGGCGGCCCGGCAGGCGCGCTCACCGGGGGCGGAAGGGCGCGATGTCCACCGCCGCCGCCATGGCGAGATAGCCGGCATGGTTGGGATGCAGATAATCCCAGGGCAATTCTGTCATCTGGCTGTTGGGGACGAACTCGGCCTTCATATTGCCCGTGGCCGGGTCCAGCGTGGCGGCGTCGAAATCCTCCACGCCGTCAAACAGTCCGGAGGTGCGAATGAAAATGTTGATCGTCTTGCGGTCCTGGTCCACCCGCGGGCCATTGTCGCCGGTCGCAACCGTGCCAGGATTCCAGCCCTCCGCTGGATTGACCATGCCCAACGCAGACGTGAGTGTGCCGGCATAAATCTTGATGCCTTTGGCATGCAGGCGTGCCACCACATCCTTGTAGCCTGTGATCACGGCGTCGGCGGTATGGCTGGCGCCCAGATCATTGATGCCTTCCAGCCAAATCACATGGGTCAGGCCCGACAGGCCCAGCACGTCCCGGTCCAGCCGGTCTGTCGCCGCGGGCCCCGACGTGGCATTCACCACTGCGGGGTTCACCACCCGATTGCCGCCAATGGCTTCATTCACGATGCTCACCCGGTTGCCATAGGCATTGTGAAGCCGGCGCGACAGATTGTTCATCCAGCGGTCATTCTCGTTCAAAGTGGTGTGCGTGCCGTCGGTGATGGAATCGCCGAAAGCACCGATGACCACTGTGCCGGCGGGCGCCATCACGTCCACCGCGTCCAGGAAAAACCAGGACGTGGTGGTGAATTCATAGGCAAACACATCGGTATCCATGGTGTGGTCGCCGCTGCCCGGCGCGCTAATGTAAGAGGTCTGGTTGGACGCGGCGTGATAAGTCATCACCCCGCTTGCGCCTTTAACCGAATAGCTCACGGCCAGATTGCGGCCCTGAATCGCCGGATCATCCGCGCCATGAATGAAAGGTAGAGTGGCGGCGTCGCTCCAGATTTCCTGACCGGGCGGAATGGTGATGGACGCATTGCCGGCGAATGTCACCTTGACCAGCGTGCCTTTCACAACATTGCCGGAATATTCCTGCAAACCCACCGACGCAGCGCCAAGCGTCAACGGCGCGTTGCCAAAGACATTCGAAAAGCGAAAGCGCATCTGGTTGCCCCACAGATCGGGCTTCACAATGGAGCGGAAAGTCTGGTTTGCCGCCTGGTTCTGGTTGGAAGCTGGAAAAGGAAAAGCCAGGTCGGGCTGGATCGTGGCGGGCGCATAGGTGCTGGGAGGGCCAGGCGCGACGGGCACCACCGGCGGGGTGTAGACAAAATAGGCTGCTGGAGACGTTGCCCAGCTCGCGACCCAATGCTGGCCTTCCTGCGCGCCCGCAGAGCCCGCCAAACCAGCGAGCAGAACGGCAAGAATGGAAAACAAAAATGCCCGCTGCATGATCGCCCTTTCACGGCCACCATCACTGCACGTGTCTAGACCGATGAACGCGACTTAGGCCCCGCGCACATACTGGTTGAACCATTCGTTGGTGCGGGTCCAGGCCTGCGCCGCCGTGACCTTGTTGTAGCGTTCCGGCGTGGCGTCGTTGAAGAAGCCGTGCAGGGAGTTGGGCCAGATATGGCCTTCATAGCGGATATGGTTGGCTTTCAACGCGGCTTCCTGGGCCGGCCAGCCATCCACCGCCGGCTTGTCGAGGCCGCCATGGTTGATGAGGATGGCCGCCTTGATCTTGGCCACATCTTCCGGCTTGGGCGCGGCGCCATAGAAAGGCGCCGCCGCCGCCAAATCGTCACCCAGAAGGACAGACAAGGTATTGGCCGCGCCGCCGCCAAAGCAGAAGCCCGTGGCGCCGATCTTGCCGCTGCATTCCGGACGGTTCTTCAGCCAGTGCGCCGCATTGACGAAATCACGCGTCAGCTTGGGCTTGTCGATCTTGTTGAACGCCAGGCCGCCCTTGTAGTCGTCGCCCGGATAACCGCCGGCCGAGGTCAGCGCATCCGGCGCGAAGACGACGAAATTCTCCAGCGCGAAGCGGCGTGCGACATCCTCCGTATGCGGATTGAGACCGCGGTTTTCGTGGATGACGATGATGCCGGGCAATTTGCTGGGCTTTTCATCGCGCGTGCTCTGGCTGGTCGGGCGCACAAAATAGCCGCGAATGGAGCCATTGCCGTCGGGTGAGGGCACGGTCTCGTAGCTGGCCTTGATGCGTTCATCGGTCTTGGAAATCTGTTGTGCTGCCGCATAATTCGGCATCAGGGCATCAATCATCGCGGTGACGGTCATGCCGGCAATGGCATAGCGTTTTACGCCGTCGACGAAGGTGCGGCGGCTGATTTCGCCGTGAATAAAGCGCGTATACAATTCCACGGCTTCCGCCGGCATTTTCGTGCGTTCCTGCAGCATGGCTGGTCCCTTTTAAAAAATCGCGAAACCGTAGCTTTCCCGCCAGTCCGTTGGAAGTGCGGGTCAGTTGGCACCGGCTGGCCGATGCCGCCGCCCGCGCCACGCGAGAGGTCCCGCGTGGCGCAAGGGGGCAGAACAGTCTTACTTCGAAGCGATGGTGGGGTTGACCCAGCCATTCTTCATTACTTTTTGCGACGGACGGAAGCTGATATAATCCACATGGTCGGGAATATCGGCCCAACCATGAATCACGCCGGGCGGTACGACCAGCACGTCACCGACCTTGAGGTTGACCTTGCGCGAGCCAACCGCCAGGCCGCCGCAGCCCGGACCGTTGGGGCCGCCATCGGGATTTTCCGAACTGTGTTTGCCATTGACGACATGGCCGTCAATGAAGGCCACGCCGCCGCCGGAAATGATGTAATAGCCTTCGGTCTGGTTATCATGGGTGATGGCGCCCTTGATGGCATCGGCGGGCGGGTTCGCCATCTGCTGGCCGCATGGCGTGCGGTTGTCGGCGCTGGCCGCGCGCGCCGGGGCGGGCAGCGGATTGCGGGTGGAGTGGCGATGAATGATGCCGACTTCCATGCTCCATTTGTCGCCGATATCAATGACCTTGGCATTTTCGTCACGGGTCTGCTGATTCTGTTCGGTCGCGTTGATCTTGGCGAGTTCTTCCTTGGTGATGACGGTGGCGGTCGTCGGATTGCCGGGCCGGGGCTGGGCGTAAACGGCCACAGGTACCAGAACCGATGCGACAAGCAGAACTTTCAATGCGGAATGTTTCATGGTGTCCCTCCCAGAATGAATATTGCCCCTAAGGCATTGTTGGCCAGCGTCATACCGTCAGAAGCTGACGGATATAGTGTCCAGCGAAGCGCAACACTATTGCATCGCTGGCCGCCGATCCAGAGCAGGCGGGCGCAGGACTGCTGCAGGGCAATAGCCCAGCGATAAGCGAGGCTTGCCGTTTCTACCGCAACTGCGTCCTTACGGGTGCGGGCGCGGCAATCCTTGGACTTCTGGGTGCCTAGCGGCGGCGGCGCGGTGCGCAACTTTTGCGCAGGCCGCTGGCGCGCGCATTGAACTGGGTCAGGCCGGTGGCAGCGCTGTCCAGGTTGACCGGCGCGGCGATATTGGGATCGGCCCGGCCGCCGGTGGGCGCGCAGGGATCATTGTCCAGCTCTTCGGGCCATTTCGCCTGGCGCCGGGTCGCAGCCGGGAAATTGCGCCGGCCGCGCATGCCGCGCGGATCGCGCGGACCGCCATTGTAGAGGCGCATGTCGCGTTCATAGCGCATCTGCGCCCCGCGATATTCGCGCAATTCGCGCTGATACTGCATCTGGCCGGGGTCACCGCGATAAGGCGCTGTGAACGCAGGCGTGGTGACAACTGCCAGTTCCTGATGGTTGAGGGCGCGTGTCTGCGCGCGTTCGCGCGGCGTCGAAGGCCGGTGCAGGTACCAGTCGCGGCGCGCCATGGCGTGACGATCGGTGTGGTGCAAAGTGTGATGCGTTGTCTCATGAACGGTCCGGCAGTCGCGCGCGTTGTGGCGGCATTCATTCCTGGCGTCGGCGGGGGCGGCGAAAACGAAAAGGCCGGTCACGAGCGCAATCAGGACCGCGATTTTCTGAGCAGACAACATGGTGCTTCCTCTGGCCGAATTCCGCGGCACCTTAGCACGCGGATGCGTCGCTGAAGGTTATTTGTAAGAAAGCGTTAACCTTGGGAAGTACGGTTCCGCGCTGATCGTATTGGCTCGCTGTCCGCAAAACGGCTAGGATGACGGCATGATGCGATGGATATTACCTGGCGCCTGCGCCTTGCTGTTGTGCGGCTGCACGCCGTCCTTTCAGCAGAAATTGCAGAAGGAGCAGGCGGACGAGGGCGCTTATAACAGCCAGTCGCGTGAGCATGCCGCCGCTGAGCGTTGCAGCGATCTGGTGCCCGGCAGCACCCAGCACATGACCTGCATGCTCAGCGCGTCGAAGGCGAAGCCGTAACCGGGCCGGTATTTTCCGCGATCCAGTCGAAATAGACGGGCAGTCCGGCGGCGAATGGTGTCGCCACGATCTCGGGCGTCTCATAGGGATGTTCGGCAGCGACGCGCGCCATCACGCTCTCGAACAACGCGCTGCGGGTTTTGATCAGCAGCATCAGTTCCGGCTCATGGTTGGTTTCGCCCTTCCACACATACCGGCTGTTGATCGCCAATATCTGGACACAGGCCGCAAGCCTTTCTGACAGCAACATCTCGGCCAGCCGTTCGGCGTCGTCCTTGAGCGCCACGGTGGTGGAGATGACGCCGAAATCGCTGGCGTTCATTTCAGGCTCGCCATGTCCACGACGAAGCGGTATTTGACGTCGTTTTTCAGCATCCGCTCATACGCCTTGTCGATGTCCTGCATGGGAATCTTCTCGATGTCCGAGACGATATTATGCTTGGCGCAGAAATCCAGCATCTCCTGCGTCTCGGCAATGCCGCCGATCAGCGAGCCCGCCAGACTGCGGCGCTTGAAGATCAGGTTGAAGGCAGCGGGTGAGGGGTGCGGGGTGGGCGGCGCGCCGACCAACACCTGGGCGCCGTCGCGCTTGAGCAGCACCATATAAGCGTCGAGATTGTGGGGCGCCGCCACCGTGTTGATGATCAGATCAAAGCTGCCCGCATGTTTTTGCATCTGGGCTTCGTCTTTGGAGATCACGATTTCGTCGGCGCCCAGCTTCCTGGCGTCTGCGATCTTGTCCGGCGAAGTGGTGAAGGCCACGACATGGGCGCCGAGCGCATGCGCCAGCTTGATGCCCATATGGCCGAGGCCCCCGATGCCGACAATGCCGACTTTCTTGCCGGGTCCCGTATTCCAGTGGCGCAGCGGCGACCAGGTGGTGATGCCGGCGCAGAGCAGCGGCGCCACAGCAGCCAGGTTCTTTTCGTCATGGCCCACGGCCAGCACAAAATCCTGATCCACCGTGATGGCGGCGGAATAACCGCCATAGGTGTTGGGGCCGCCGCCGACCGGGCCGTTATAGGTGCCGGTGAAGCTGACGGGACCGTCGCAATATTGCTCCAGCCCATCCTTGCAGGCAGCGCAGCTGCGGCAACTATCCACCATGCAGCCAACGCCGACGATCTGGCCCGGCTTGAATTTTTTCACGTCGCTGCCGACGGCGGTGACCTTGCCGACAATCTCGTGCCCCGGCACGGCGGGAAACTGCACGCCATGCCATTCGCCGCGCGCCGTATGCAAGTCGGAATGGCAGACACCGCAAAACAGGATTTCCAGCGCCACATCCTTGGGCCCCGGCGCACGGCGCTCGACGGAAAAAGGCGCCAGCGGCGTGGTGGCCGACTGGGCGGCATAGGCCTTGGTTTGCATGGAAGCTCCTGGAGAAAGGCGGGGAATATGAAGGCTTGACCTTGGGAATATACGAACCTAGGAAGCCCGGCCCACTATAACAAGGATTCCCGCATGCGCATCGACCAGATTTCGGTCGGAAAGAATGTCCCCGATGACGTCAACGTCATTGTCGAGGTTCCCATCGGCGGCGAGCCTATCAAATATGAGATGGACAAAGCGGCGGGTACGCTGGTGGTGGACCGCTTTCTCTATACGGCGATGCGTTATCCGGGCAATTACGGCTTTATCCCGCACACCTTGTCGGGCGACGGCGATCCGGTGGATGTGCTGATCGCCAATTCCCGCGCCATCGCGCCGGGCGCCGTCATCAGTGTGCGCCCTGTGGGTGTGCTGTTGATGGAAGACAATGCCGGGCAGGATGAGAAAATCATCGCCGTGCCGTCCGCCCATATCACGCAGCGTTTTGACGGCGTCACCAATTTCACCGACCTGCCGGATATCACCGTGCAGCAGATCGAGCATTTCTTCGCCCACTACAAGGATCTGGAACCCGGCAAATGGGTCAAGATCCTGCGCTGGGGCGATGCTGCCGAAGCTCGCAAGTTGATCTTAGAGGGCATTGAACGCGAACGCGTGCAGAAGGCGCGCTGAAGATTATTGGGTCGTGGCGGCGGAAGAATTGCCGCTGCCCTGAGTCTGGCTGGCGATCACGGCGATACCGGCGGCAAGGGCCGCAACGCCAACCCACAGCAGCACGCCGCCGGCTTCGATATCGGCCTGCTTGACGCCGGCCGGCTTGCCCGGCGACAGGGGAGGTGCATCCGCCGCGATGGCGCTGGAAACCAGCAGCGAGCTTGCCAGAACGGTTGCGATCATCGTGCGCATGCGAATTCTCCCGGAACTTTTTTGCCAGTACGGCAAGGCGTGGTTTTAGCGTGGCCGGGGTTAGCAAACGATTACGGATCAGGAGCTGAAAACCACGTCGCGCTTGAGATGGCGGCTTAAGGCCTGACCCCGTGCCCAAGCCCGTGTCAGGGTGCCGCAAGGGGTGCAATCGCACATATTGCGGTGTTGGTATTGTCGCTTTTTCCCCGTATCTGGTCCTGATGCGCCGATCTTTCCTGCTTATGTTGCTGCTTGCCTCAAGCCCGGCCCTGGCCGCGGCGGATGCGGAAACATGGGCGGTGCACGGCCAGGCCACCGCGATCGAGCAGTATCATCCGGCTTTCCGTTCCGGTTTTCGCGGCCCCAACAGCTTGGACCCGGGCAGCCGCGGCGATGAGACCCTCAATGCCACCGTTTATGGCGGCGTTCGTCCCTGGGATGGCGGCGAGGCCTGGGGCGATTTTGAGATGGACCAGGGCTTCGGGCTGTCGGACACGTTGGGCGTCGCCGGTTTTACCAACGGCCAAGGCTCCAAGGTCGGCAAGGCTGTTCCCTATTTCCGGCTGCACCGGCTTTTCTTCCGCCAGAGTTTCGATCTGGGCGGCGATGATGTGGATATCGTGCCCGCCGCCAACCAGTTGGGCGGGACACGCAGCGCCGACAATATCATTCTTACCCTGGGCAAATTTTCGGCCACCGATATTTTCGACACCAACACTTACGCCCATGACGCGTCGCAGGATTTCCTCAACTGGGCGGTGATTGATGCGGGCGCCTTCGATTACGCCGCCGATGCCTGGGGCTATAGCTATGGCGGCACGGCGGAATCGAACAGAGGCGATTGGAGTCTGCGCGCCGGACTGTTCGACATGTCGCGTGTGCCCAATGGCACGGAATTGGTGCGCGGCTTCGGCCAATACCAACTGGATGCCGAGATCGAGCGCCGTTTCCAGCTTGGCGGGCATGACGGCAAGATCAAGCTGCTGGGCTGGATGAGCCGTGCCCGCATGGGCGATTACAATGACGCGACGGCGCTTGCGGTGGTGCAGCGCCAGCCTGCCAATATCGCGCTGGTGCGGCGTCCCGCGACGCGGCTCGGAGGTGAGGTCAATGCCGAGCAGGCGCTGAGCGACGATCTGGGCGTGTTCTTTCGCGCCAGCCTGGCGGATGGCAGCAAGGAATCCTACGAGTTCACCGACATTGACCGCAGTTTCCAGGGTGGTTTTTCCTGGAAGGCAACCGATTGGGGCCGCAAGGACGATACGGTCGGCCTGGCTTTGGAAGACGCGGCTCTTTCCCAATCGGGATTGAAATTCCTGGCGGCGGGCGGGCTTGGCATTCTGGTGGGCGATGGCGCCCTGTACCGTGCCAATGACGAAAAGATCGTCGAGGCCTATTACAATGCGGCGCTGCTGAGCGCGTTCGCGGTGACCCTGGATTATCAGTTCATTGCCAATCCCGCCTACAATGCCGACCGGGGCCCGGTTTCGGTGCTTGGGCTGCGGCTGCACACGCAATTCTGACTTTCCCCGGCTGCCCAGCCGTGTCAAAACGCGGCCAAGAGGGAACCATGAAATTTCGTTTTTTACTTCTGGCCGGCCTGTTGCTGGTCACGGCCTGCACACCGGCGCCGGTGCCGCACGGCAAGGCGGGACTGTGGAATTTCATCACCACTATTCACAATGCGAATGCGGAAATCCCGCCCGCAGCCAAAATGCAGATGGCGATGTTGGGCATGGCGGTGCCCGATACTGAAAGCCATGACGGCCAGATCTGCATGTCCGCGGCGGATGTAAAGCAGGGCGCGTTGCCGCCCATCAATCCGCCCGATGGCGGCTGCACCAGCAAGCTCACCAAAAATGACGCCAAGGCCGTGACAGCCGTGATGACCTGCACCGGCAGCATGAAAGGCACCGGCCAGCTCGCCATCAGCTATGCCGACGAACAGCATTATGCGGGCACCTACAATTTTAAAGGCACGACGGAGGGGAAGGCGCTCACGCTTACCTCCAGCTTCAAGGCGGTCTGGGCCAAAGCCGATTGTGCCGCGGTGACGCCATAAGCGACGACAATGATATCGCCGAGCTGACGGCGCTACTGCGCGGAGCCAGGCGCGCGGTGGTGTTCACTGGTGCGGGCATCTCCACCGAATCCGGCATTCCCGATTTCCGCTCGCCCGGCGGCATCTGGACCAAGATGATGCCGGTGCAGTTCCAGGATTATATTGCCGATCCTGAGGCGCGGCGTGTGTCGTGGCAGCGGCGCTTTGAAATGGAAGAGACCTGGAACCAGGTCCGCCCCAATGACGGGCACAAGGCGGTGGCCGAGTTGGTGGCGCGGGGCATCGTCGCGGCCGTCATCACCCAGAATATTGACGCTCTGCACCAGGCGTCCGGCGTGCCCGAGGATCAGGTGATCGAACTGCATGGCAATACGCGCCACGCCAAGTGCCTGACCTGCGGCGCGCGGGTTGAAATCGCCGACATCCGCGCCCATTTCGACAAGCATGGAGACGCCCCGGATTGCCGCCTGTGCGGCGGCATTGTGAAGACCGCGACCATCTCATTTGGCCAGGCCATGCCGGAGGCGGAAATGGCGCGGGCGGAACGCGCTTCGCTGGCAGCCGATCTGTGCCTGGTGGCGGGGTCTTCGCTGTCGGTCTATCCGGCGGCGGCCTTTCCGCTGCTGGCCAAGCGGGCAGGGGCAAAGTTCGCCATCCTGAACCGGGAGGAAACGGACCAGGACCCTTATGCTGACCTCGTTATTCATGGGGAAATAGGCCCAGTTTTGACCGCCGCGGTTAAGGCCCTATAAGTTGCCCCGATCTAGTATGATCCTCGAATCACCCCTTTTTCCGGAGTTTGCCGTGCGCCGCGCTGACGAAGACCAAGACGAAAAAGAAGAGAAGACTGCAGCGCCCGAGCCGCAATCCTCGCCGGTTGCCCAGGCGCTGTTCAAGTCGCGCACCGTGCTGATCTTCGGCGAAGTGAACATGAAGATGGCCGAGCGGGTCACCGCGCAATTGCTGGCCTTCAACGAAAGCGAAGGCGATATCCGCGTCATCGTCAATTCGCCGGGCGGCCATGTGGAGTCGGGCGACACCATCCATGACATGCTGCGTTTTGTCGGTTCCAAAGTGAAGATGATCGGCACCGGCTGGGTTGCGTCCGCTGGCGCGCATATCTTCCTGGGCGCCAAGAAAGAAAACCGCTTCTGCCTGCCCTTCACCCGCTTCCTGCTGCACCAGCCTTTGGGCGGCGTACAGGGCCAGGCCTCGGACATCACCATCGAGGCGGAAGAGATCATCAAGATGCGCGCCCGCCTGATCCGCGAAATCGCGGTGGAGACGGGACAACCTTATGAAAAGGTCGTCACCGACACCGAGCGCAATTTCTGGATGGGCGCGGAAGAGGCGCAGAAATACGGCCTCGTCAGCAAGATCATCACCAGCGCTTCCGAAGTGTAAATCATGACCGCGCCGCTCTGGGCGAAGGGCGCGGTCATTTATCAGGTCTATGTCCGCAGCTTTTGCGACAGCAATGGCGACGGGCAGGGTGATCTTGCCGGGCTGATCTCCAAGCTCGATTACATCGCGGCGCTGGGCGTGGATGCGATCTGGCTGTCGCCGATTCATCCTTCGCCCAATCGCGATTGGGGCTATGACGTTTCAGACTTCAACAACGTCCATCCCGATTACGGCACCCTGGCCGATTTCGATGGGCTGATTGCGGCGGCGCATGCGCGTGGCCTGAAAATCATCCTGGACGAAGTGCTGGCGCACACATCGGACGAACATGCTTGGTTCGCCGCCAGCCGCGACGGCGCTGACGCGAAAAAAGACTGGTACGTCTGGGCTGATCCAAAAGATGACGGCACGGTGCCCAACAACTGGCTGTCGGTGTTCGGCGGGCCAGGCTGGTCGTACCAGCCGGCGCGGCGCCAATATTACCATCACAAATTCCTGCGCCAGCAGCCCAAGCTCAGCTGGGTGCATGATGGCGCCCGTGAAGCGGCGCTGCAGGTGCTGGATCTGTGGCTGGGGCGCGGCGTGGACGGCTTTCGCCTCGACGTCGCCAATGCCTATCTGCACGATCCCGCGCTGACCGATAATCCCGCAATCCCGGCGGCGCAGCGCAATTTTCTGGAATGGACGGCCGCGGCGAACATGCAGCGCCATTTTTACGACGCCAATCTGGTGGAAAACCGCGCCGTGCTGGATGTGATGCGGCGCCGGGTCGAAAAATTTCCGGAGCGCTTTGTGTTCGGGGAATTCTCCGAAGAGTTCGAACGCTCCGGCTGTTACTTGGCCCCCGACAAGGGTCTGCATGCGGGATACAATTTCGCTTTGTTGATGGCGGCGGATGCGCAGGATGTTGTCACCCATCTGAAGACCTTGGCCGCATATCCCGATCATTGGCCCTGCGTCGCTTTCTCCAACCATGACGTCACCCGCACCGTCAGCCGTTTCGGGGAAGGTTCGGCCAAAGTGACCCTGGCCTTGCTCTGCGCCCTGCGCGGTACGGTGCTGCTGTTCCAGGGTGAGGAATTGGGCCTGCCGGAAGTGGATCTGCGCCGCGACCAGCTGAAGGATCCGGTGGGTGATTTGTATTATCCGTTGTTCAAGGGGCGTGATGGCTGCCGCACGCCCATGCCCTGGGATGGCGCAAAGCCCAATCTGGGATTTAGCAGCGGCGTGCCTTGGCTGCCGCTTGGCCCGGCTCATGCCGCGCTGGCGGTGGCGGCGCAGGAGAGCGATGCCGGCTCCACGCTCGCCTATGCCCGGAGCTTCCTCAGGGGGCGCAAAGGGCTGCCAGCCTTGCTGACGGGCGATCTGGTTTTGCTGGAAGCGCCGGAGGGCGTTGTTGCGTTCGTGCGGGGCGGCTCGGTGTTGTGCGCTTTCAATCTGGGGGACAAAGCGATGGCCTGGCCCTTGCCGGGGCCCGCCCGTGAAATCGCGCTGGGCACGGGCGGCGCGGCGGTGAAGGACGGTGAACTGAGCTTGCCGCCTTTAAGCGCCTGGTTCGGACAGCTCTAGAATTTCCAGGGCTTCCAGGGTCGCCCGCAGCGGCAGCAGCACGCAGGTATGGCGCGGCTTGTGCGGTCCCAGCCCGTCAAAGGCGACATAGCTGTCGAACGGCGCCGGGGGCGTGGCCCCCCCGGCTAGCAGCACCTGCACCGCTTCTGCCAGCGCAATGATCTCGCCCCGGTTCAGCCCCACCGCGTCGGCCCCCAGGATGGCCGCCGAGGCCTGGGTCAAGACACAGGCGCTGGTGTGATGCGTCAGGGCGGTGATGCGGCCATCCGCCAGCATCACGTCCACCGTCACCCGGTCGCCGCAAGCGGGGTTGAACAGGGTGGCGCTGGCGGTGGGGTGCGCCAGCCGTCCAGCCCCGGCCGCATTGGCGGCCAGGCGCAGGATTTCCTTGCGATAGAGGGGATCGTCCATGGAAGGATAATAGGCCGGGATCGTGGCTGAAGCACGGCCAATTCTGCTCAACTCAGATGTTAGAAGTTCGTACTAGAAATCTGAAAGAGCACATTTTTTCGGATTTAAGTGATTACCGTGTTGGCACTGCCAACGACGCATGCCCGATCAGGCGGCAACAATGATGCGCGGTAGAGTCATCCGCACCCGCAGGCCGCCATGTTCCCGGTTCTCCAGGGCGATGGTGCCGCCATGGCCTTCGGCAATGGCCTTGACCAGGGTCAGGCCCAACCCGGTCCCGCCCGTGGCGGTGTTACGGGAGCTTTCCAACCGGACGAAGGGCTCGAAGACGCGCTGGCGATCATCCTCGGGAATGCCGGGGCCTTCATCCTCGACCACGATCTCATAGCCGGCGGCGCTGTCCTGGATCTGAACGTCCGCGCGGCTGCCATAGGCCACGGCATTCTCGACCAGGTTGCGCACGGCGCGGCGAATCTCATTGGGACGGCAGGACACGGGGGCCGGGTTATTGTGATTCTGCCAAGTCACGGGCTCGCCCATATCGTCCAAATCGGCGACCAGGCTTTCCACCAGGGCTGATAGGTCCACGCTTCGTTTGCTTTCACCGCCCGTGCCCCGGGCGGCGGACAGGACCTGTTCGGTCAGGCTCTGCAACTCGTCGAGATTGGATTGCAGGCGGTCGCGCAGATCCGCCTCTTCGACAAACTCCAGATTGATGCGCATGGCGGTGATGGGGGTGCGCAGATCATGGCCGACAGCGGACAAAAGGTGGCGCTGGGAATCGAGCGTCTTGGTGACCTTCTCCGTCATGCGGTTGAAGGCGATGGCGGCGTTGCGAACGTCGTCGGGGCCGTTTTCCTTGACCGGCGGCGCGTTGCCGCCATGCGCCACCACCGAAGCGGCCCGGGTCAGTTCCGACAGCGGCCGCACCACCCGGCGCGCCAAAAGCGCCGCCGCCGTGGAGGAGAGCAGAATAGCGATAATGGTGGCCACCACAATTTCCACCGGCCAGTCCACCGGCAGGCGCACATTCACCGCCGAAAGATAAGTCTGCTTGTCCAGCGGCACGATGATGCGGACGGCCTCGGAATTGTGGTCGCTGCCAACCGGCAACAGGTTTTCGGCGATGCCACCGGGCTTTTCATGCAGCTGCACCGTGATCGGCGCCCGTTGCGCTGCGGGCGGCAGCACCGACGCCAGGCGCCTGGCGAGTTGGACTTCCTTGTCGGTCATCGGCTCGGCTTTTGCCGGGCGGGGGATTTCGGTGAATTGCCAGATGCGCGAACTGAGGGTTTTCATCACCACCGGGCGCGATTCCGGCGGAATGGCGCGCAGGGTGGTGATGACGGTGGTGGCGCGGTCCAGCACGCGCTCGATCAGCGAGGCTTCATTCTGCTGTTCATTGGCATGTTCGAACCAGTAGGCGACGGACAGGTTGGAAATCACCACTGCAACGGCGGTCACGGCAATGAGCTGGACCACCAAGGTGCGGGGCCACAGATGCAGTTTCGCCAGAAGGATTTTCATGCCGCCTCCGGCTCCATCGCAAAGATATAACCGCCGCCCCAGACCGTTTTGATATAGCGGGGATTCTTGGGGTCCGGCTCGATTTTCTTGCGCAGCCGGCTGACGTGATTGTCGATCGAACGGTCGAACAGGTCAGCGTCGCGGCCCTTGGTCAAATCCAATAGCTGGTTGCGGGTGAGGGCGATCTTGGGCCGTTCCAGAAGCGCGCTGAGCAGGCGGAATTCGCCGCTGGACAAAGGCAGGGCGATGCCGTCGGGCCCGATCAATTCGCGCTGGCCGGTGTCCAGCATCCATTCCCCGAAGCGGATGCGGTCGGCGCCCGGCGGCTTCTGGCGAGGCGGCAGGGCCTGGGTCCGGCGCAGCACGGCGGTGACGCGGGCGATCAGTTCGCGGGGGCTGAACGGCTTGGCGATATAATCGTCGGCGCCCATTTCAAGCCCGATGATGCGGTCCACTTCTTCGCCGCGGGCGGTGAGCAGGATCACGGGAATCTGCGACGTCTCGCGAATGGAACGGCAAAGGCTGAGGCCGTCTTCGCCCGGCATCATGATGTCGAGCACCACCAGATCAATGGCGGCGGCCTTCATCACCTTGCGGGCAGCGGCGGCATCGGCAGCGGTGGTGGCGCGATAGCCATGTTCGCGCAGATAGCGCGCCAGAGGTTCGCGGATATCGCGCGCATCCTCGACCAGCAGGACATGCGGCTTGGCTTCGTCTTTGACCATGGCGCGCAATGTGGGCCTTCCGAATCCCCCAGGCAAACAGGGATTTGTCGCAAACCCTGTCATTTTGGGCGATTTGGGGCAAAATCCAAAGCCCTAATTTTCGGGAAGCCGATTGCCGGGCCTTGTTGCGCCCTGGTCATGACATCGGCGCGAATTGCCTTGCACCGCCCCCATGCGCTAGTCAGGCCGGGCAGCCCGGTTTTGATGGTTTCCAGCGTGCGTGCATCGCTGATTGCAGCTTTTCTTCTTGTCGCCGGCAATGCGCTGGGGGCGCCCGTCTGTCCCACGCCCAAAGTGATGACGTTCCAGGTCGAGGGCGAAATTCACCGCGACGTGACGGGCTTTACCGAAGGCCTGGAAGTACATGATGGCGACTTTTTCGAAAGCACCGGCGCGCTGGGCGGTGGCACAAGGCTGATGCGGATAGCGCCCGAAGGCCATGTCACTGTCCTGAACGACGCCGGCCAGAAATATTTCGGCGAGGGCATCACCTTCCTGAACAACCGACTGTACCAGCTGAGCTGGCAGGATCACAAAGTCTTCGTCTATGACCAGGACTTCAAGCTGCTGCGTACCATGCGCAATCCGCGCGACGGCTGGGGTATGACCAATGACGGGCACGATCTGATCTTCGGCGATGGCAGCACGCAGATTTATTACGTGGAGCCGGACAATTTCACCATCAAGAGCGCCATCACGGTGCGGCGCGGCGCGGACAGCGTGTCCAACATCAACGAGTTGGAATATATCGACGGCAAGATTTACGCCAATATCTGGATGACCCGCTCCATTGTGCGGATTGACGCCAAGACCGGCTGCATCGAAGCGGAGGCCGACATGACCCCGTTATGGAGCCACATCACGGAGGCGGAGCAGGCCTATATCGCCAGCGACGACGATTATGTGCTGAACGGCATCGCCTATGACCCGGCAACCCGGCTTTTCACCGTCACCGGCAAGGAATGGCCGATGCTGTTCAGCGGCCGGTTTGCGGACCGCTGATCCCTAAGCCCCGGATTTCGTTGCCCTTAGCTGCCCAAGCGTGTAAGGACTGCGGCATCAGGGACGGGCTGATTTTTGCCGGTGTTTGCATTAAGATTCGGAGCGTAGCGCAGCCTGGTAGCGCATCTGCTTTGGGAGCAGAGGGTCGTGTGTTCGAATCACACCGCTCCGACCATGCCTATTTTCGTTAGCGAGCCCCTTGGCGAGCTTACGAAAAGAGAGCACCGCACCGAGCGAAGCGAGGGCGGACGTATAAACGGACTGAGTAGAGGTACTTTCTAATGCGCGCCCGCATCTACAAACCCGCCAAGAACGCCATGCAGCAGGGCAAGGCCCGCACCAAATTGTGGCTGCTGGAATATGAGCCGGAAAGCGCCAAGGCGCCGGACCCGCTGATGGGCTGGACCAGTTCGGACGATATGCGCCAGCAGGTGGTGCTGGAATTCGACACCAGCGAAGAGGCAGTGGCCTATGCCACGAAAAACGGCATCGCCTATCAGGTGTTCGAACCGCACGCGCCCAAGCCCAGACCAAAATCCTATTCCGACAACTTCCGCTTCGACCGCAAGCAGCCCTGGTCGCATTAACGCGGTAATCCCGGTTTTCGTCTAGAATACCGGCACGACTCCGTAGCTCAGTTGGATAGAGCACCTGCCTTCTAATTTTCGATGTGCACAATTCGACGTGCACAGTGCTGCGCGCTCCTGCACATCACTGCTCGCGAAAGCAGATCGCAAGCCTTTGCGCCAGAAGTCTTTCCTCAGTTATCCACAACGTCATTTGGGATCATATGCGTGCAAGTCCATGCAGGTAAGCGCACGCCCAAAACACAGGAATGACACAACAAGATTGGCGGCGTACGGCAGCGATGGAGGTTCGAATGCCCCGCCGCGCCCTCACAGATCGCCTGGTATTGTCGCTGACATCGCTTGGGAAGCGTCAGCACGAGCATTTTGACGGGTTCTGCCCCGGACTGCTGCTGCGAGTTTCAAGCTGTGGCCGGAAGACCTGGGACTTCGTGTTTCGCTGCCCCGGCACCGGGAAGCGGGCCCGGATGCGGATCGGCCATTACCCAGCAGTCACGCTCGCCGCAGCCCGAGAAAAGGCTCTGGAAGCCCAAAGGGTGATGTCGGAGGGCAGGGATCCTCGGATCGTCGAAATCATCCCTACCGTGAAGACGATGAAGGGACTGATCGAGGACCGACTGGATATGGAACTTCGCGGCAAGAAGCGCTGACCTGCATGGCTCTTTTTGTACCAAGCGAATTGATAGAAATTGGCTTGGAAAGGAGCTTGAACATGGCGAAGAAGAGACCGACGCCGGAGCAGATAGTGACGCTGCTTCGGCAGATTGAGGTGA
>Ga0316227_1002111_pt1 | contig 18625 bp, 20 predicted proteins | sample TBH18019metaG_FD_206012 | JGI IMG/M metagenome (GOLD analysis project Ga0316227, IMG submission 206012) | Freshwater microbial communities from Trout Bog Lake, Wisconsin, USA - TBH18019 | ecosystem: Environmental > Aquatic > Freshwater > Lake > Hypolimnion/Profundal zone | place: USA: Wisconsin... | reverse complement strand
TCAAAGTTACGCTTTCGCAGCGCTCCACGATTGACTACGATCAGTTGCAAGAAAAGTACGGCGTGACTGAGGCTCAGATGAAACTTTACAATGCTTGCAAAAAAGAAGGCGCACCATTTCCGGTGTTGAAAGTTGTTGCAAAAGCGAAGGAGGCATGAAGATGACAAAAGGCAATAGAATTATGGGACTGAAAGAGCTTAAAGTTAGCGGTTCCTATGAAGAACCAAAGCAGCAAGAGCCGAAGAAACCACTTTGGAGAAAACTGTTTGGGTATTTTGACGTCAATGAAAAATTGCGTGTTGAAAATATCCACTTGCGTTCACGTCTTACAGGGGCGCTATATGCGGCAGAGGAGGCGGGCAAGACTGGATTGTCCATGTACTATGAGAATGAGAAGCTGAAGGCCAAGCTAGACATTGCACAGCGTAGTTGTACGCCAGACGTATTCAATAAAGTCTGGGTACGCAAAGAGGAACTGGATAAGGTCAAGCATGACTTGAATGTTATGACGGCACGTTGCAACCGATTTAATCACCAATTTGATGAAATGAATACACTTCGAGTTAATGCTGAAATTAAATTGATTGAATTAACAAAAAAACTGGAGGAGAAATCATGAGGTACATGCTTTTTGCTTGGAAAAAGGGTGAACCTAATGGCGGTATGGAAGATCGTATCGCCCATGACGATACCTTAACAGGGCTATTTGATGGCCTTCAAGAACACGGTCTGGATGAATACGACTGGCATGTTTACGACCTCGTTGAGCGCATGGTGATTTATTTGCCAAACGCTGGAACTAAAGAAATTTTAAATTGGGCAGCATGGAAGGATGGACAAAATGGTTAAAAACTGGCGTGAATTAAGCGTAAACGACATTGAATTTATTTTATCTTATGGAGAAAACAAACATATAGAAAACAGATATAAAATGATATTTAAACGTATATTTTTGAATGAATATAAAACTTTAGGAAAAATGGCAGACGCTGGGTATACATACTGGAAAACATTGACTGGAGTGGGAAAACGTACTGCCGACATTTTTATAGAGATGATTAACAATATGGCAGAAGAAGAAGTTGTAAAACAATGGAACTCTTGCGACACTCCACCCACGCACAGTGACCCTGTTCTTGTTGTAGTTGATCTGGCAAGGCCGCAAGATGAAATACTGCGTAAAACATGGTTTAAACCAAAAATAAAAATTGCATCGTATCGGGATGGTAAATGGGATCACCAAGGTGATGTTCTTAAAATTACCCATTGGAGCGAATTGCCGGAGATGCCAGAATGAATACAGAATATGAACCAAAAAACATTTTTATAACACAAGAAAATTGGGAACGACTATGCCATAATCCTTATGATCATTCCAGTGCATTGAAAAGTACTCTGGATGCTTTGAAATATAAAACGTTAAGTGATTATCACGATGCGGTAAAAAATTCAAAAGATGCCAAACATGCAGATTATATATGTTACATTTTTAATGCAACATATTATAAAAACGTAAATTCAAAATATAAGAATTAACGTGAGGATGCCGAAATGAGAACAAAAAAAATAACCCCAGAGCAAATTGAGGCGATTATAAATGATGAAAGAAAGCAAAAAATTATTGCAAAAGAATATGGCATAGGCCAATCATATGTCTCTTCTATTAAAATCAATAAAAATAAAAAAAATTTAATGGATGAAAATAAATACAAAAAACTCGAACAGCAAATAGCATCCATTACAGAAATCATTACGGAATTTTATAAAATTTTAAAGGACATGAGAAAATGAGTGATGCAAGAATGAGGCGTTTAGTAGAGAAATTAGAAAAAAAAGACAAAGAAATTGACGGATTAAGGGGAATTATTACAGAAGTTTTAAATCTTACCTCTGTCATTAAAATGAAAGAGATGATACAAGTTTTGAATTATCTTGATACCCGTATTGTTTCACGCGCTGCGTATGAACATGCTTGTATTGAAGATAAAAAAGCACGAGATATGATTGACAATGTTTTAAATGGAAATTGAAATGAAATTCAAACGAGTATTTGTCCAAAACCCTAGTTTTCGCCTTGATGCAAAACAGCTTTCACAAGTGGCGGGTGAAATTGTCTATGTGTGCGACAAGCCGATGTTTGATAACCTAATTGATGAAAAATATATGCCCATCTTTGAGGGTTCAGTAGTTGAAAGAATGAGTGATTTTGACCCAGAGAACGACATTATTGCGTACTATGGGGACAGCATTATTTTCGCTATGATGATTATGTATTTGACTGAAACTTTTTATGAGTTTCATATTGCTCGATTTTCAACAATCCAGCAGACATACGTCATTAGAAAGATTTGTTCCGATAATTTACAGCCAAAAGAAGAGGGGCTGGGGAATTAACCCCAGCTTTTCTTTTACTCTGCTGCTGGTGTAGGTGCAGGCTCCGCAGGCGCCTCTGGTGGCTTTTGAGCCGCATCAACCTGTGGAACAACCTGACCACGCAGATGAGCAATCAGTTCTGCCACTTCGTTATAAGCGCCTTTGGCAAGGTGTGCCAAAATTGTATTAACGTGTGCAACGGTAAGTTTCACTTCAACTTCAATTTTTTCTAAAGACATAGTACCCTCATATTTTGCGATTGACCACGGCTAGCGCTCGCGCCACCGTACTATCATCAACATTTAAAATTGATGACGTTTTTTTAGCTTCGTCTTTTTTTATTTTATCTGCAAGCAAAATTAGTTTGTCCGCCTTAGCTTCATGATCAAATCCAACCTTACCACCTGCGGCGTGGCCTGTTCTTCCACCAGAGGCTCTTTGACTTCCCGGAGGATTCCAGCCCGGAACTTGATTCATTGCTTTGTTCAGCATCCAAGGGACAGCCGCTTTAACTGCTCCGCCACCTAACGGATTTATGGCTTGTGCGGTCAAAGCTGGCGTTGCCTGTTGAATAAGATTTGAACCAAATTGCCCGATTGGCCCAGCTTGATAAGGCGATAATGGCGCTGCAATATTTCTAGCGCCCATTTTGCCCGCCACGCTTCCCAATCCCGCCGCTGTCAATGCTTTAACGGGAACCCCGTATAAACCCATTTCTGCAAGAGCTAATGCACCTTCACCCAGACCGGCAACGTTTGCTTTTGCGCCTGCCTGACTAGCAAATGAATCAATTTTTCCGCCAAGTTGGGTACCGTCAGCGGTTAATTGACCAAGCTGGTTAATTTTTTCTAATACATCCCGAATGGAATTTCCATTTTGGGTTTGATTTCCAAAAAGAATATTTTTCCCTTCGGGATGTAAGTTTTGATTATAATTTGTGTTAAAATTTTTGTAAGAAAACTGTCCCTGTGGCGCAATTTTATGGTTGATATAAGCACTTTGCAAATCACCCCAAATGCTAGGATCAACAGAATCCGTTACCGTTTTTAAATTGGCAATGCTGGAACGGTCAGGGCCTTTTCCTATTGGGGATAAACCATTTATGATCTTTTGATAAACTGTACCTGGTTGGGTGTTTGGTTTTGCTATATCAAACACTGAATCTTGCAATTTATATAAATTAGACGCTTTAGCATCCGCTTCATTAAATGCTGACAAAAGGTCGTTCCCGCCATATTGATTTGCGGCGGATTGCATATCTTTTGTTAATGCGGCTCTTAAACTTTTTAAAATGCCCGCATCGGTTGGTTGATTACCAGGAAGCTGTCCCCATTTTATTTGACGGCTGATATTATCTCTAAGCTGTCGCATTTCAGGAAAAGATAAATCATTAGCACGATCCCAAACCGGCGCAATAACAGATAATGTCGGTTTAATATCTCCGACTGTCCCCGCTGGTGATTTAGCTGCTTGAATAACTGCGGATCGCAAGTTATTAATGCCAAATGTGCCATTTTGATTTATTTCACCCAATGGGGCAAAATAACTATTCATCTGGGCTTTAAATCCGGTTGGCAATTCTTCCGGTGAGGCCGTCGCCCATTTTTGAACAGCATCTTGAATAGATGACCCTGCATCTGCTGGATTAGCGTCACCGGCAAAAGATTTAAATTTACCGCCAAGTTCTTGGAGATGATTTGCCGCAGCCGTCGGAATTGACTTTAATGGGTCAGCTTTTGATGCTGTTTTACCTATTACGGATTGCTCAATAGCGGCACTGGGAAAAGATATGCCAAGCTGATCGGCAATAGCACCGGCCTGCGCAGCTTTATTAGGTGCACCAGTCAATATATTAGCAATAGGGTCTGTAATATACGGCGCAATTTTTGAACCAGCGGCTCCGATTGCTTTTCCTGCTGCGCCAAGTAACATCGGCGCAACTTTTGCTCCAATAGCGCCCGCTGCTGCTCCGCTTAATTTATCTCCTATTGTATCGCCTTCAGATGATCCATAGATAGCGCCTTGAGTTAAAGGATTCTCTAAGATACTTGCAGCTTTCCCTGCTAATTGAGAGCCGCCAGCAAGGCCGCGTAATCCAGTGCTTGCAATGTTTGCAATGTTGCCTGTATTTGCTAAAAGTTCACCAGCCCCTACAGCAGCACCGGCTTCCGGTGCGGCCATAACTGCGCCAACTGCGGAAGGAATAGCGGAAGCCACCATGCCTGATCCATAATAATATGGATGCGTATTCCACGCTGCATTATTAGCTTCTTTCTGGCGCGCTAACTCTGCAAGATATGCAGGATCGTTACTTCCCGGAAAGTTTGCAGTTTTTGCGGCTGCTATTAACTGAGGTGAATAACCTAAAGCTAAAGCATTTGCCGCGCCTCGACCAAAAGATTCAAGGCCGCTGATTTCTGGTTCCCAAGCGACATTATCACCGCCCGCTTGCGTGGATTCATCATCCCATTTGATATCATCAACCATTATTGAATCTCCACGCTACCATCGGAATATTGAATAGCTTTCTTGCCTGCATTAACACCGCTTTGAACAACTCCAGTGCGTGTAATCGTACGAGCAGGCTTAGGAGCTGTTTCTTCTGTTGCTTTATTAATTGTTTCAACAAAAGGATGCCTTTTTTGATACTGCTGTTGGAATGTGTTTACATTATACTCAGGGTCGTTTGGATTTCCTGCGTGTTTTGTAGCATATTCGTTATACATATCAGATTGATAATCCAATATGGCTTTTGCTCTTTCAATCAAATGATGACGGGCATCATCCGGTAAATTGGGCATCGGAACTGTTTTAGCAATACTTTCAAGTTCAGCCTTTGGCGCACCTCCGGGCATTGTAGAAAGTTTATTGTTAATCAGAGACATCGCATCTTTCATTGCAATATCATAATTTGTCGCGGTTTTATCATGCAGGGACGGAACTAATCCATTTGGATCAATGGCATCAAGAACGCGTTGCATATTTGCACGAGCCTCAACATCTGCACCGCCTTTAAATTGCGAATACGCAGATTCAAGGTCTGACAGATTGCCTTTTGCCTCGCGGGCGCTGTCATTAAATGTTATTCCCTTCTGGATGTAATCATTTGACAGTGCAGATTGCGCTGTTCCATACGCAACTTTTTGACCAGCTTCAATAGAACCGGGTATAGAAATTTTATTTCCGTTTACATCGGTTGTATAATTTGAATTATTTGAAATCACATTGTTTGCAAACTCGACCTGCTGCCTTGCAAATGGGTTATTGCCCGCAAATGGTGCATAATGATTGCGATAACCAGCCATATATGATGGGTCATTTGCCGCAGGAATTTTAGTTCCATTATGGTCAATTACCAAACTTTGCATTTCTTGAGGAGTATATGAATAATTTGCATTAGGTGATGCAACACCCTTTAAAGCGCCCATTGGATTCGCTGAATCAGAAGCTATGTTGGACAAATCTCCTTTATATCCAACCATTTTAGCATAATTAACCAATGGGATTGGATTATTTGGATTTTGTGCATTATATTGCATATGACCCGCCAATAGAGAGTTCATAGCATCAACATTACGCTGAGCCGTTACAGGCGCAAGAGCCGCAATATCTGCCTGCTGTTTTTGCAGATTGGCATAAGTTTCAGCGCCGCCGCCAAGACCCTGCAATATGGCAGAGCCAAGGTAGCGGCTATTTGAACCAGCCATGTGACCAAGTCCAGACAAGATAGACAATGCCATATTGCGGTTGCCCGCATCATCAAACCAGCTTTTAGCGCTTCCCAGCCCCTGCGACGTGTCGGGGGCGGGAGCCGCTGCTTTCACGTTATTAGTTGATACAGCGTTAGAAGGTGCAACGGGAGAAGCCAAACCTTTCACAGGTCCATTTTCCGCAACAACTGGGTAATTTTTAACATCAATAGGTGCAGCGGAAGCCTTATTATGTTGAGCCGCCCATGCAAGATCGGCATCTGACATGCCTGTGTTATCTGTTTGACTGCCTTTAACAATAGATTCGGCTGGAGCAACAGGGCCAGCGGCGTTGCCCAAAAGAAGCCGATTTATAAAATGCGACAAATCTTCATCATTTGAGGATTGATCAATCGGCCCGCTGTTCCAGCTTCCAGTTACTCCAGTTGATAAATCTGGATCAATCGGCCCATTTATGTCGGCAGCGTCAGGGCGTGGATCACCACCATCAGCATAATGCCCTCGACCAGCTACACCGCCGCTTTTAAGAGCCAATAGCCCAAGAGCGCTGCCGATGCCGGACATGGCAGAGCCAGCCATATTTGCAAGCTGTAAAGCCTGACCAATGCCAAGGCCGGTCTGAGACGTGCCACTGGATGAACCTTGCGGATTTGCCTCTTGGTTCAGTTTGTAATTATTGTTTTCGTTGGGAATATCCAAATCATTCGGGTCTTTATACGGCATATCATCCTGCGCCGTCCCGCCATCCGCATAATGGCCAGCAACACCGCCACGGGCAAGATTAGGCTGGAACCCATTTTTATCAATAAGAGAAGGATCAATATCTGCTATAGGTGCAGCAGGTGCTGCAGCCGCTATAGATGAATCCGCCTGCGCTGGGGTTGACGACGAAGGCATGTGAGCCTTTGCCCAATCATATCCCTGCGATGCTTCTTTGCCCAAACCTATAAGGCCAGAAACACCGCCAAGCTGCTGCAACCCGCTTTGTGGCTGTTGTGGCTTAGGCTGATTCGCGCCAAGCAACTGGTGCTGCTGAGATGGTGCGCCTGTAGCAATATTGCGTGAGGTTGGAATACCCTTTAACAACTGGTCATAGATCGCCTGTTGCTGTGCAATCATATCATAAACACTACCGCCACCTTCTTTACCAATACGGCCACCCGCAGCAAGCCCCATGCCTGGCCCTGGCCCATATTCAGAAGGTGAATTTTGATTGCCATAACCAGAGTATGATGCCGTTGGATCATTGCTCAAATTAAACATTTGATTGTTATGGTTAGGCATTAACCCTGTAGTGTCAGTAGTATGTTTCTGAGGTGCCGCCGCAGGACTTGCCGCTGGATCAGTAATCTGAGAAAAATAATTGATTGGCGCTGACATTGCCTCTGGAGGGACAAAATTCTGTGGCGCAATAGCTTGAGCCGACGCCGCAACATCTTGATTGATGCCGCCGCCCCTAACAGGCATTTCATTTTGCATTGCAATAAGGTGAGCCAATCCTGCGGGCATGGCTGGAGCCTCTGTAGGAGTACCGCCCTCTGCAAAACCCATTCCGGCATGTTGCGGGACAACTAATCCGCCTTCTGAGGACAAAGCACCGCCCGAAAACTTTGCGGGACGTGCGGCCTTTTCATAATCAACAGTTTTATATCCGCCAGCCAAGCCAACAGCATCAGGGTGTTTTTTCTCAACCTCATCAGCCATAAAGCCGATATGCGTCTGCTCTGTAGGGTCATTCTTATAGTTGTAGGTGTAAATGGGCAGGCCATTGTTTGCCTTACCGACCTTCTTGATGTTCTCCTTCAAGCGACGATCAGAGAAGAAAGGCATTGGCTGCGTAGACGTTGTAGACGTCCCAGACAGTGCACCAGTGCCCTCGGCAATGTTTGCCAAGAACTGTGCCACTTGGAATGGATACGCCTGCTGTTGCTGAAACTGGTTATATAGAGCCGTATTGCCAGCCTGTTGTGTTTGCTGTTCCATTGTGCCAGCGCCAAGTTGTGCCTGAGCGCCTGCAAGAGCCGATTGTTGAGCGCCCGCGCCAAGATTGCCAAGCTGATTGGATCCGGCTAACTGCTGGTTAATGCCAGTCTGATAGTTCTGTGCAGCGTTTTGGAATCCTTGATTCTCCATGCCCGAAACTGTTTGTCCAAGAGCAAGGTTTTGCTGATTCATCAAATTGCCAAGGCCAATATTTGCACGATCACCGCCAAATGCGCCCTGAGAAATAGCATTTCCCAACATACCCTGTTGCTGTTGCTGATTAACATTTTGAAGCTGATTAACAGTGCCCTGAACAGCCGTATTTAAAAACGGGTTCATATAATTGGAAACGCCGGATTGAAATCCCTGTGGAGTAGCCTGTTGCGTCGCATTGAATGTTCCAGCTTCTGCCGCACCAAAAGCAGGCTGTGCCATATTCGCAGCTTGATTGATGCCGCCTATGCCCGCGTATTGCTGTTGATTGACTGGCGCAACAAAAGCATTGGGGTTAGTGCTGTATTGCTGGAACGGCGTTGCCGCAACACCCTGAGCCTGTGAGTTGACAGAATTGTACCGCGCCAATACCTGTGGGGGTATCGTAGTGGTACTCGTCGAAGTGCCAGTCTTGCCACCCATATTCAGTGCTCCATAATTGTATGCCCAGTATTGGCATTGTATAAAAAGAAGGCTCCGGCTTGCGCCCCAAAATTGCGTTCATAAAGCCGAATTTTTGCCTCTGTTCGTTGATTTGATAATACACCAATCAATAGAGGCAAATTCAACTCATTAGCAACTCGCTTTGAAAAATCGCACAATGCCCTCGCATGTCCTGTTTTTCTTTTTTCTCTGTTTTGCGATTCTTTTGTTGACCTAAATTCAGGATCAACAAAAATAGCCTTCTCCTCAATAATCCAATCGTCAGAGTACCACATCTGACTGGTTCTTAACAATATTGCCGCCTCGATGCGTTCTCCAGGCGCACCAATGATGCCAACAAGACCCTGCCACAAATAAAGGGCAGGTTTAATCATACCCAGCATTTTTTCTGGGTTTACGTTTTTAATGCCATTTTCTTCCCATGCCTTTAACGCTAACTCCAACATTTGCGCTTCATCAGATGGCGTTCCTAGTCTAATCTGTGGGCTATTTGTCATATACTAATCTCGTTTGGGGCCAGGGAGGTTTTGCAAAACTTTAATAGTTTTCTTGCGGTATTTTGTAACGAATGAATCCAAAGTTTTATGTCCATCATCTATATCATCTTCGCCTAGTCGTGTCACATCCTGCGGAGAAATAACATATTCACCGCCCGCTGCAACAATCGGAACAAGGTCGTCGTCTTCGTCATCCTGCGGTGCGCCATTGTGCCCGATTCCTGGCGTCCCACCACCTGCCGCCCGCGCCCCGTAGGGCTTTTCGTCTGAGTTGTAAATCGGCGAAGATGAACCATAGGGACTCATGCTCTTCTGAAAATATGGATTAGATGAAAACATACGGCGGGCAACTTTGAATCCAGCCATAGTATTGCCTTCACCCATTGCGCCGATAATATCGGCTGGAATGACGTATGAGCCTGATTTGACGTGCATCGGCAAATGGTCTGTACGGCCAGCTACAGGGCTATGAATCGGCCCTTCATGCACGACTACCTTATTGCCCATTGTCGGCGCTGGCTGCAAATGATTAAGCTGCGGGATTTGTCTCAGCTTTTGATTGTTGCTAAAATCACCACCATCGGCCTTGGCTGTTCTATGAATCGGATGGTTAGAGTGCCAAGTTGAAACATCCCCGCCTTGTGCGTAGCGGCGCATGATCTCTATGTCCTTTGGGTCAAAGACAACGTAGTTGCGGGTGCCCTTGCTAGCTGCACGGCTGCCTTCATCAAAATATTTTATGCCTTTTACGTTATTTGAAAGCAAATGTTCTGATGCGGCTTTATCATTTCCTTTAACGCCCGATATTGGCTGGCTTAAATGAGCATACAAATCTTCTCCAGTAATATTGCTGAAATCTGGTTTAATATCGCCCGCTTTATACAAATCCCTAAATTTATTCATCTGATTAACAAGTTCAGGTGTCATTACATTTTTTATAATATGCGGTTGATCTTTAATTGGCTTATCCCAATCCAAAAAATGATTCGGGTGGGCGTGAATATCGACCTCGTGCATGTGACCAGTTTGCCCAACAGGAGTCAATTTATCTCTATAATATTGAGAATTTGGCTCGTGCTCAGCAAAATAATGCCCATAGCCAAAGACCTGTCGGCCTTCACCCGTTCCTATTTTTTCGTTACTGTATCCTTCCGGACCAACAGAATGTGGGCCACCTTGATACGCCGTAATTGGGCCGCCTCCATCGGCTTTAGCCGTCCGTTCCGATGCCCTAAACGCCTCTGCCGTTGGTGCGCCTTTTACGCCTGGCCTACGCATGTGCTCGTGCGACCCGTGAGCAATACGTTCCTGCTTCGCATGGATGTTCGCATATAAGCCACCGCCTGTGGCATAAGGAACATAGCCGCCGCGCTCAAATGCAGAAATTCCTTTTAAAATAGTTTGACGCAATTCAGGCGTTATTCTCAACGATTGCGCTGGAATTTCATTGTTTATATTATAAGGTTCAAATTTTGGTTCATGGCCGAGACGCTTAATTATGTCTTTAAGTCTCGATGGAAGAATATTATCATAATAACCTTTCATTCCCTGTTGTTTTTCGTCAGATAAATTATAGCGTTTTGCTTGATGTAAACCAGGGGTCCAAGTTAAACGTTCGTGCCCACCCTTTGCAGCTTCAATAAGTGCTCTCTTTAATCCAAGATCAGTCCAACTATTTGTTGAAGTTATATATGGGGCCGGTTCTGCTTCAGATTTTCGATAATCTTGTCCCCAATCACTTTGTAGTTCTTCCAAATGCAATGTTTTTCCTTCATCTCTGTCTTTCATCCTTAAATGAACAATAACGTTTGGATCATTTTCCCAATGAGAAGATCGATATAATGGACTTCCTTTTAATTTTAACAATAATTCTCTATAATCAGTTCCATTTGGAATTGTGTGTTCTTCATACTTAGTCGCATTTTCTTTTAAAAAATTATCCTTGAAAGAAGCATCGTGAAAATAATTTTTATTAAATTCATTATTTGCTATTTCAGTATGCCAATTTTTTACGTCATTATCTGTATCGTCCCAATCGCGAACATGATCAATATCACCGGAATCAACGGCGGAATCTATAGCATTTTTTAAAATCCAATTTTTTTTGCGATTTTCGTCAATCCCTCCACCCTTTATTTGTTTTTCTTCGATATTTGGTAAAGATTTTTGAAAATGCTGAACCAGTTGATCTCTTGTTACATAAGGCTGATTACCAAATGTTCCCATAACATTGGAATTTGTTAACTCATCTTGTTTTATGCCTTTTAATGAAGCAACCATTTGTTGAGGCGTCCCCCTTGCTTGAGGCAAAGATTTTGCAACTTCTGCGGCTTGGCTGTATAAACCCATAGAATTTAATTGTCTTGGGTTCCCATCCTCAGCCCCACCCATAGCTTTTGCATTCCGCGCAACATTTAGCGCAGCCGCAATAGCCTGATTCTGCGGATGTCCGGCGTGAACCATTTCAGAGATGTTGTGGCTGACTGATGCTTTAGGATTCAATGGCATGGTGACCTCAAGAATAACTGATTGCTATGATCTGCCCCGAACCAGGAGCAACAACAAGACCATTGCCAAACGGCATTTGAATAACATAAATGCCAACTGTATTTGGAATGATGTATATACGATTTCCCGTCAAAGACGAAACAGCATTTGTATCATAAACTGTTCCAGTTGCTGACCCAGCCACAATAACAGAAATTGTCGCAAGCCACCCGCCTGTAGTTTTAATTTGTGTAGTGGTTGAAATTTCGCGTGTTTGAATTGAACCCGCTAATCGATTCTTGGCATTGATAATGCCGTTGACCGCTTGAACAGAGTTCTTTTGCGCTGTGAGTAGGTCGTCAGTACTTGCCATTAGAAGCGGCCATCCAGTTGATACCGATAGCGCACTGCACCAATTCGGTAGAAAATGTTTGAGGCGGCGTTTGTGCCGTCTGGTGAGGTTGATACTGAAAAAGACAACAATCGGTTACGAATGCGTACACTGAGATATTCAGTGGATTGCGTGATTGTGTATGGTCCATAAGGGATCGGCGTATCGCCCGGGTAATTTGTCCCGTAAAACGTAATGTACAATGTAGCGGGCGTAAGATTTCCGTCTGCAATGTTCCACTTGAAGTCCGGCCATATCTGATCAATAAAAATCAAATTATCCGCTTCATTGAGTTGCATATAACCCGTTTGAAACGATGAAATCATTGGCGAAGTGCCAGCATCATAACCAATCTCATGCTGATAAATTGTGCCATTAGCCGATACACCGATTGGTGGGCCAAGAACGGACTGGTCAATCCAAGCCAAGCGGTCAAGAATGCCATAATCCCATTGCTGGGTAAATATGTTGTATTTAACGTATGAATCGTTTTCAGTAACGTTTACTGTTCCGGTTCCTGTTCCTGCAGCGGTTGCAGTAAATGTTGTTCCGACATTGTTATTGGCCGCACCAATCAAAGTGAAGTTTGTCGTGCCAACTGCTGAAATAGTATACGATACGCCAACTGTTAGGCTAGTGACAGGATAATTCGTCAATGACGGATAAAACCATGAAACTTCGCCGAATGTGCTATTGCAAGCGCATCGAATGCTTTCATAAAGATTCGTGTTAATATTTTGGAATATTATGTCCCAAATCGGGCACATAACTGGCGTTGGGCCATTGCCTGTCAAACTCATAAATTTGTTGGGCGACATCCAGTAGACAACGCCCTCCATAACGCCAACGCATTTTTTGGAAATTGCGCCAACGCCATCAGCTATTTTGTTGAAGCCGTAGACGTTCGGTGGGCCAACATATTGCATTGCCCAGATTGCTAGGTCAGTCCAGATCAATGCCTGCTGTGGACCCTGCAAAGCCGCCACAATACGGCTGCCCTCTGGAATGCGGTAAGAGCCAGCCTGATTGTTTGAGGCTGCAATCCATGTAGTAAAGTCGCCAGCGTCACTCCATGCGACCAGTAGCGGGTCTTGAATGCCTGTGGCTGTTGATCCATAAGCCACTAGCTGACGGGCAGGCATTGCCACAAATACGCCGTGATTTACTTGCGGTGCGGTGTTTGTTAGATAAGCCGTTTGCGTGTTTAATGAGGGAGACCAATAGTAAATCGCACCATCTAGCGGGTTGATAATTAGCGTCTCGCCAAAATTAACAATAGACCAATCATTTGTTGTAATGGTTGCCGCAGTTGGGAATGTAAGAATCGCGCCAATTCCGTAGCCGTTCTGCCCATAGCCGCCCGTGCCGTATCCGCCAGGCGTTGATGCTGAAGGGATATTAAACGTATATTGAAATGCAATATCACCCGTATTCATTGGAACAGTAGTGGGCGACGAAACTGTTGAAGCCGTTGACGTAACAATGGTGTAAGTGCCGTTTGTTTGCCAATTTGAAACAACGTAGCTGCCGCTTATGGTTATGCCGCCGGATGTTGTCGGTGTCAAAAACGTGGCCGTATAACCATTTTGATATGGATTATTTGGCTCTGTAACAGTCACATTGGATGAATTTGGCGTAAGCAAAAATGTTGGCAAAACAGGTATTGCTGTGCCAGAAGGATATGTGCTCGCTGTTGCGGCGCTTGCAGCGGAAATCGTATATGTATTGAAATAACTTGACAGAGATGGGCTAATTCCACCCAATCCTGTGATGTAATATAAGCCACTCAATAAAATACCGCTAACACTGACAGGCGTTCTAAAATTAACGCTGTATCCTATTTGAAAGGCATTTGGCTGATATTGTGTGCCGGAACCTGTACCAAATGATAAAACCGCGCCATTCAGTGTAGCCGAAAGTTGGTATGTGTTAGTCGTCGGGCTAACTATGTAGTAAGTTGTGCCAGCCGTTACGCCAGAGGGCAACGAAGCGCCATAGAACGTCACCTGTGCGCCAAGTGAAGGGACAATGCCTGTGCCGCCACCCGCCGTTGTGCCAACTGTTACAATGTTTGACGCAAATGTTACTGTTTGAACGCCAATGCCAACGTCCGTTATTGTGACTGTTGATGAGCCGGATGACGTAATAACAGATTGGATATAAACCGTATTTGTGCCGCTTGGAGTTCCGCTTAATGTGATTGCCGAGCCTGTAGGAGTGGCGGCTATTTGGAAAGTCGTTGCTGTGGCATTGGTGACATAATAAATTGTGCCAGCCGTAATACCCGTAGGTAATGCCCCAGTGGTCGTAAAATAAACGGGTGCAAAATTTGGCGGGGAAAGTGCAACTGTAATTGTGCTCGATACAAATGTGGCAGTTTGGCCTGTCAGGGGTGAATTGCCGGAAACAACTTGCGGAGTGATGTTTGTTGCATTGTTTGGCGACGTGGCGGGCATATAGTAAACGCCAGCATCATCACCAACCGCCAAGCGCTGCACAGACGCCAAATCTTCCCACGCATGAAGCTCCGTTGCCAATGGAAATTGGACAGTTGACCATGATTGCCAGCCGCCCATCTTCTGAATCAACCCCATGCCATTGCGGTCAGGAACAAAGCGAACAAGCTGAGACGCAGAAAATGCAGCCTCATTCAATGCGGGTGTTTTGTTGGTATCAATCCCTGGTATCAGCTTCATCGTTGCGTGGGGCATAGGTTATCCCCTCGACGGTGAGGCAATGGGCGAAGGTGACATAGAAGTCCAGCCGGAGCCTTGGAACTTCTTACGATATTCCTCTATTGTTGCACCCTTCAACAGCACTTGATACTGGCTCTCATAGCTTTGCGCCATTGCTGGATCATCAGACTGCCGTCCAAAGTTGCGTTGGAAAGCCGAAACATAAATCATTGACGCCATAATGAATAAGTCAGGCAAGTATGTGCTAATGAAGGTGGTAGAATTTGTTGATGAAAGTGGCTGCATATGCAACGTTCCGTTGATGGTCAACGTATATGCAAGATCGGGTATTGGTCCGACACGGATTGAGATTGTCGGAAGCCCATTGACGGATGCCCCGCCGCCCTGAGTGGCAACCACATTGCTTGTGTACATGGCAAAATATTGCGGTGCAGCCGATGTGGAGCCTATAGGATACACATACTGCAAATATTCTTTTGTTGTGGGCAGCAATGGCGTGTGTGGCGTTGTGCTAGATAAGGACACCGATTGAATGGTGATGAAGTCAGTGTCCTGTAAATTAACTGTGGCGGTGCCAGCGGTGAGTGTGTAAGCGCTATTTGTTGTCTGTCCAGCAAAAAGGTCAAGATCGCGCTGAATCCTAAGTTCAGCGTAATCAATCATTGACGGAATAATAGCTGTGAAATTAGGGTCAGTTACAGGAATAACTGCCATTGTTGCAATTTGATTGATGTATGAGGTGTAAGTTAAACTCATTTAATCACCTCAAGAGGCCATTTTTATGGAGTTTTTCCGAACAAATTCAACTCGATTTGTCCATCCAGTGCCGTAATATTGCCACGTTGACAAACGCCGCAGAAAGGCAAGTCGATTATCGCTGATTTTGTTAATTAAATCAATCGGATTCATAGCACTGATTGCAGCCATTGAAATAGCGCCTAATATGCCGTCTGAGGCAACATCAACGCAATCTTGCACAGCCATACAAGCCTTATGAGTGCCGGAATTTACCGCATAATCAAACAGGCAATAATCAATGCCAATCGGCAATGAGTCGCCTTTGATTGCATCCCAGTAATTCTTTTTGTAAACAGGCGCAACATCGGAGACTGTTAAGTTTTTCATGTCATCAACACTGACATTTTCGCCTGTCCATGATTCCCATGTGTTGAGTGTTACGCCCATGTTTGTTGCGCCGCCAGGGTCGTGCGGATCATTGACGAAGCCGCCCTCTTCTTTGAGGACAAAGGCAAGTGACTGCTCAAAGTTGCTATTCATTTTTTGCTCCCGCAGAATCTTTGCCATTTATCGTCGTACGAAAGAATTTCTGTTGCTGTTTTTTCTGTTAGTTTGTCCTGCTTATTGACATAAATTGGCTTAACCCATGTGCAGGACGTATCAGTAAATTGAATGTCGGGCTTATCGCCTACACAACCAGCAAGAAAAAAGCATAAAAGATATTTTTTCATGGCTCGCTCCAGAATTTCTGTAGTTGACTTGCAGGGTCGTTTATTTGGCTGTCTTTTTCTTCAATGATTTTGGCTGTTTCATCAACTTTGTTTTGATGTTTTATGGATTCAGCCATTATTGCATCTTTGGCTTTTTGATAGCCGATATTGCGCTCGTGAATTGCCCAGAAACTATATCCAAGAATGAGTGCAGATGCGATAGCGATGTATTTAATTATTGGATTGAACAGAAACATTTTGAGGCTCCGTTTTTGCTTTTAGCGCAAGGCTTCCGCCGCCCGCCGCGAGAATTGTCCCTGCACCGATTGCCCACGCTTGCGGATCAAACGCGCCGGAATGGTATGTGTGCCATATGGACACGCTACAATAAACCAAACACATTTTTGCCCACAATATCCGGCCAATGTCCCAAGTTTGGTTATCGGCTCCAGTAAAAAGGTGTTTGAAAAATTTCATCATGTCAGAACATCAGAAAGAAATTGCTGGTTAATGGAACATAAGTGATAATAATCAAACCTTTTGCACCAGCACCACCCTGAACCGCTGCAGTAAGAGTTCCTGCTGCACCACCACCTCCAGCTCCATATAACCCACCAGCACCACCTGTAGGCGTTCCGCTGTTAACTCCTACTGCACCTCCACCACCACCTCCCGATCCTGCCGAAGTATATTCAGTTCCAGGGTTACCATTAGTAGAAGAAGCGCCACCTGTGCCGCCAAAATTATTATCACCATTTCCACCTGCTGTTGATGCCCCAATTGCCCCACCTGAAAGAGAAGCAGATGCAACACCATTGCCATTTGGACCCGCCGCGCCACCACCACCTGTAGATGCAGTTGATGGTTGCGTAGTTGTTATTGAGCCGCTTGAGCCACCTGAATATTTAATTGTTCCTATACTAGCAGATGCCAACCCACCTGATGACCCAGTAATAGATATGCCGCCGCCGCTGCCAGGAGCAAGTGATCCAGCTACTCCTCCCTGAGCAGATACGCTTGCTGACGATAATGACGTACCGTTAAACCAAGTATTACCTCCAGATGTAGCAGTAATGTCATTTGATGCGTATGTTCCATGAGCACCAATTCCACCCGTTCCAACATTTATTGATATACTTGCGCCAACATTCAAAGACAAATTACTAATTTTTGAATAAGCACCGCCGCCACCCCCAGTAACGGCTTCACCAAAACCAGCATTCCCATCAAACGTGCTTCCGCCGCCGCCGCCACCAATACATTCAATGGTATTATTGGCAGAGTTCCAATCAGATGGAACAGTCCACGATGATCCAGAAGTGAGAAATATTTGAACAGTTGCCATTATGCTTGCGTCCCTACAGCTACAACATCCCAAAAAGCTGCCGCGCTATTGTAAATGCAGCCAACATAAATTGTTTTGCTTGCGACAATTGTAGTTGGCAATGTCGTTCCGATAACACGATAACCGCCCGCGCTTGTCGTCCATGTGAATGTCCAGCCGCCTGTTCCGTTTGACGTAAATCGCAATGTCAATTTTTGCCCGTCAACGGGAGAACCAGACGGAATAGCAATGGTTGTATTTGAAGCCAATGCCGTCACTTCGTAAATATCGGCTGTGGCAGATGTTGGCGTGATTGTTGTTGCAGTTGTAATTGCCTGAATGCGCGGCGTAACAACACCAGTGGGCGAGATCGAACCGCCAACATTTAATGCAGCACCAGCAACTAAAGCAGTTCCAGTGCCGGAACCCGCGCCAGTAGCAACAAAAGCCAAGCCAACAGTATTGGATGCCGCACCGATTAAAGTGAAGTTTGTGGAGCCTATTGATTGAATCGTATAGGCTTGTCCAATGGTAAATGAACCAGCCGTAACGCTTGTTGTCCCAGCGACTAGAACAGTCCCGCTAAACGTAGGATTGGTAAAACTAATCAATGATGCCGAATTATTATCCGCATAATAGACGTTTGTGCCATTAGAAAACACATAAGCAGCGGTGCCCTGCGCTATTGTTACGCCTGTTCCCGTTGCGGTTTGAAAAGTAACTGTATAGGAACCTTGCTGTGCAGATGTTAAGTTATTCAGCACAATCCAAGCGCCGCCCATAGTTCCTGCACCAAGAGTCGTGGGGATGGTGACAATGACGTTAGATGTTAAGTTGCCAGTGGGCGAAAGCAAAAGCTGTTGCGCTGTGTACCAATACACGCCGCCCGATGCCGGAGTCGATGACGTCAGAGTTGTCGTGCCGCCTGTGCCAACTGACACTGTGAACGATGAACCCAGCGCCTGATCAAGCGTTACAAGGTTAGCATTGAGTGGAGTGTTCCAGCTTGCATCGCCGTAGGCTGCCTCAACGATGAGCTTATTCGGGGAGGTCGTGCTC
>Ga0316227_1002107_pt1 | contig 18642 bp, 15 predicted proteins | sample TBH18019metaG_FD_206012 | JGI IMG/M metagenome (GOLD analysis project Ga0316227, IMG submission 206012) | Freshwater microbial communities from Trout Bog Lake, Wisconsin, USA - TBH18019 | ecosystem: Environmental > Aquatic > Freshwater > Lake > Hypolimnion/Profundal zone | place: USA: Wisconsin... | reverse complement strand
TCAGGCATCGCGGTTCATGGCCGGTGAGCAGATCTGAAGGAACACGGAGCTTTCCGCAAGCGCCCAATCGGCACAAATCGAGATGCGACAGGAAATGCGACAGTCATTTACAACCATCGCCGCATCACATACGATAAGGTTGTCTGCGGAGAAACTTTTCATTCCGCGACAAGTAAACTGCAAAAGAGAAAGCAAAAACATCATGGGCGATAGATCCCCGAAAGCCAACCAGAAGAAAACCACCCAGAAGCAATCCAAGAACGCCGGCATCGCCGCGACCAAAAAAGCGGCGGTGGTGAGCAAACAGGCCGCCGGCAAGAAAAAGTAGCCGGCCGCCCTGTCATCTCTCTTGAGGTGAAACTCAAGAGAGATGGACACCTTGCAGGCAGTTAAGACAGACTTTCCCCTCCCACCACCCTCACAGAAAATCCAACACCAGCTTTAAAAACTCGCCCGGCTGGTCGGCGTGAACCCAGTGGCCGGCCGCGGGAATGGTTTGGATCGCGGCCGCCGGAAACCATTCGCGAATCAGCGGCTCGTCCTCCGGCTGGACGTACTTCGATTTGCCGCCGCGGAGAAACAAGGCGGGCCCGGCAAACGGCGCCGGACCGGCCACCGGCTCGCGCAGCCGCCAGTAGTTTTCCGCAATATCCCGCAAATTGATTTTCCAGCGGAATCCGCCGGCGGCATCGCGGCCCAAATTCTTCAACAGAAACCGGCGCAGGACCGGATTGGGAAGGTCCGGCGCGAGCGCTGCCTCGAGCTGCGCGCGGGTCTGGAACGCGGGTAAATCCAGTGCCAGCAGCGCGGTGAAAATGTGATCATGCGCGGCGGCATAGGCGCGCGGGGCCATGTCCGCCACCACCAGTTTGTGGATCCGCTGCGGAAAATGCAGCGCCAGTTGCATCGCCGTCTTGCCGCCCATCGAATGGCCGATCACCCGCGCCCGCTCCAGTCCGCGCGCGGTGAAAAACCGGTCCACATCGGCGGCCATCACCGGATAATCCATTTCCGCACTGTGCGGCGACTGCCCGTGGTTGCGGTGGTCCAGCGCGAAGACGTGGAAGCGCTCCGCCAACCGCACCGCAATGGGGTGCCAGTTGTCGGATGACCCAAACAAGCCGTGCAACAGGATGACCGCCGGGCCTTGTCCGCACTCTTGAAAATGAAGCTGCATGGATAACAGGATAAGCCGGCCCCGGCCCCGGCGCAATTCGGCGCGGCAACGGAAGCCGGCACCATCCATTGGAGCCGGACCGATTTTTTGTCGAGCGGAACTTTTTGACATGGCGGGCGATTGGCTTAAACTGCCGGGGAAATTTTTTATGCCCACTCATTATCTTGCTTGCGACCTCGGCGCGGACAGCGGTCGCCTGATCCTTGGCACGCTCAAGGACGGTAAAATTGCGCTCGAAGAACTGCACCGGTTTCCCACCGGCGCCACGAAAGTGGCCGGCGCGCTGCACTGGGAATTTGACCGGCTGCTAAACGAATTGAAGACCGGCCTGAAGCTCGCCGCCGCCCGGAAACTCCCCATCGCCAGCATCAGCACGGATTCCTGGGGTGTGGATTACGTCCTGTACGACGAGCGCGGCCTGCCGCTGCTGCCGGTCTGGTGTTATCGCGATTCGCGCACAGCCCAAGGCGTCGAGATCGTCAAGGAGAAGGTCGAGTGGCCGGTCATTTATGCCGAGACCGGCATCCAATTCATGGCGCTCAACACCATTTATCAGATCGCCACCGAATCGCCGGCCCGGCTGGCCCAGGCAAAACACATTCTCCTCATCGGCGACGCTGTGAACTTCTTCTGTTCCGGCGTGGCGCGCAACGAGGTTTCGCTGGCCAGCACCACGCAGCTCTACAACCCCACACAAAAGCGCTGGTCCAAAAAGCTGTTTGCCGCGCTTGGCTTGCGGGAAGATTTGTTCGCGCCGATCTGCCCCGGCGGCACCCGCTTGGGGCCGCTGAAAAAAAACCTAGCCACCGAAACCGGCCTGCCGCAAATCGAGGTCATTGCCTCCTGCTCGCACGACACCGGCGCGGCGGTGGCGGCAGTGCCCGGGGAGGGCGGGAATTGGGCCTACTTGAGCTCGGGCACCTGGTCGCTCATGGGCGTCGAACGTCCGCAGCCGGTCATCAACGACCAGAGCCGCAACCTCGGTTTCACCAATGAAATCGGCCTCGGCGATTCGGTGCGCTTGCTCAAGAACATCGTCGGCCTTTGGCTGCTGCAAGAGTCGCGCCGGCATTGGAGCAAGTCGGGCCGGAAACTGGAGTTTGCCGAACTGGAAAAGCTGGCGGCGGCGGCTCCGCCCTTCGTATCGCTCATCAATCCCGATGACCCCCGCTTTTTGAGCCCCGACGACATGCCCGGCAAAATCGCGGACTTCTGCCGCGAGACCGGCCAGCCCGTGCCGGCGGACATCGGGGCCTGCGTGCGCTGCATCTATGAAAGTCTCGCGCTGTTTTATCGGGTGACGCTGCGGCGCACCGAGCGGCTGATCGGCCGGAAGATCGAGCGGCTGCACATCGTTGGCGGCGGCAGCAAGGACGCCACGCTGAACCAGTTCACGGCGAACGCCATAAAAATACCCGTGCTCGCCGGGCCGACCGAGTGCGCCGCGCTGGGCAACATCCTGGTGCAGGCCATCGCGCTGGGCCATTTGGAATCGCACGAGGCGGCGCGCGAAGTGGTGCGAAATTCCTTCGTGCTGCAAACCATCACCCCCCAGGACGCCGCGCAGTGGGAGGCGGCGGCGGTGAGATTCGAAAAATTGCTGGGCTAGATTTACGTTGGCCGCTTCCCGCCAACGCGCTATTTGGACAACCGTCGCCACCGTTTCGGCAGCCTCGGCGGCCGGCTGTCGCGGGCTTGCTTTACTCGCACGCTTCACACCTGGCCGGGAATGGTCGCCGGGACGCGGCGCGAAACCAATTGGCTGTCAATTTTCCGCCGAGTGCAACCCTCCTGTTCCTGCGTGGAATTTTATATTCATGCGCTCGGGATTGGCCGGATTCACCTGCGAGCAATTCCAGAGGCACGCGCCGCAATGGATGCATTTCTCGCGGTCGAAAGCGGGCACGCCCTTCTCGCCGGGCGTGATGGCCTGACCGCTGCACGCTTCGATGCAAATTCGCGCGCCGCACTGGCCGCAGAGCTCGGAATGCTCAAACACCACGTGATCCGCATAGCCGTGGGGGGCCTGCACCTTCCCGCCCATGAGCAAGGCGTCCTGATGCGACACCAGCAACTGGCCGTCGAAGGGAATGGCCGGCCAGCCAACTTTGTCCATCAGCGCGCTGTGGAGCGACGAGCTCTTGGCCTTGCATTCTTCGCGAAGTTTCGCCAGTTCCGCGCCGGAAATGCGTCCGGCGTAATAGGTTTCCAAACTGGGAATGCGTTTCCAGGGCTGGACCGGCTCCTTCCCCAACGAGAATTTGCCGTTCGTCAGCCCGGCAAGCGCCATGCCGATCATGCCGGTGGCCACGCCGGTTTGGAAACCATCGCGCGACTTTTTGGCAATCAGCCCCTCGGCCGCCACCCAGCTTGCCCGGCGCCGTTTGACATAGGTTTCGTCCAGGTTTTGCTTGGTGAACGGCTTTTTGGCTTTGAGCAATTCAAGCACAGCCTCAGCCAGTTGCGTGCCGGTGGCCCAGGCCTCGTCCACGCCCGAGCCGGTCAGCACATTCGTCGTGCCGCTGTTTTCGCCGATGCGCGCATAGCCGTCGCCGGTCAGATGCGGTTCGCCGTGCTGGCCGGATTCGCCCAGCGTTTTCGCGCCCCACGAACGCAGCTTGCCGCCCTGAAGATAACGCCAGAGATAAGGATGCAGCATCCAATGCTGGAGATAGCGGTAGGCGGTGCGCGCCGGGCTGTCGAACCACGAGGGCACGAATATGCCGAGCGATGCCACGCGGTCGGGGTGGACATACAGAAAGCCGAAAATCTCCGGCTCGGGATAGCCGAACGTGTGCAGCACGGTGCCCGCTTTAAGCGGCGTGTCCGCGGGCAAATCCACCACGAACTTCATCCCCACGGCCCAGTCGCGAACATGGTTGCCGTCCGGCAGGCCAAATTGCGCGTCCAATTGCCGTCCAATGGCCCCGACGGGACCATCGCCCACGACCGTCAGCGCGGCGTGGATATCCATGCCCGGGGTGAAGCCGTCGGAGGGAACGCCTTGCTTGTCCACGCCTTGATCCAGCAACCGCACGCCAATGACTTTCCGCCCGTTAGTGGCAGAGGCATCTTGCCTGTGCGTTTCCGTTTGGCTTTTTCCATTTGAATCACACCGGCAAGCTGCCTGCGCCACTTCTTCAATCAGCGCTTCCGCCACCGGCGTGCCGGGCCAGATTTGCACCGTGCCGGTGCTTTGCACCTGGGCGCCGACCCATTGCATAAACTGGCCCAGGGAGAGAATCAAACCATCGTGCTTATGCAAAAAGGCCGGCGTGTACGGCAGGTTCAGCGCGTCACATTCGACCGGCAGCGCGAATTGCCCGGCGCGAATCAGCGAATCCGCCATCCGCAAGGCCAGGGAACGGCGGCTGGCCCCAACTGGGTCGAGCAGGTACAGCACTTTTTCCTCGCCCACGGGTGCGGCCATGGGAATGCCGGCTTTGTCAATTTCGGGAAAGCTTGCGCGCAACGCCCGTGCCCGCGTGACCACGCCGGACACGCCGAAGCCGATGTCATCGGCACGTTCGTAGCAAAGCACCTGCGGCGGCATCCCGGGCATGGCGGCGCTCTCCACGGCAGGCGTGCCGTCGGGGTTGACGAGTTGGCGGGACAGCGTGGTGAGAAAACCCGCGGTGGCCGGGCCAAAGCCGACGCAGACGATGTCCACGTCCATGCGGGGACGTTCGCACGTGGGAACAGGGGTTGGGGTCGCGATGGTTTCCATCATGGCTTAAGGATTCTTCAAAGCGGCAAGGCGATGAAACCAGCCTGCGTGAAATGGTGGTCGGTGGTTAATGCCTCGCGCAATTTTAGCTCGCGCATGACGACAAAGCTGGTGCAGTCGGTAAAGGAAAAATCCTTGTCGTGATAGCGAAAGAAAAGGTTGCGCGCTTTGTCTGCCCGCGCCAGGCTCACACATTCCCAGCGCAGCCGGGAACTGCCCTCCACCTGCCGCCACCACGTTTCTGCGGCGGCCAGGTTGAGTCGCAACCGCAGAAACGTCAGCGTTTCGTCGGCAACATAATCAGATGTGACCAGGACACCGCCAGTCTCCAGCCAACTGTCTCGTGCGGCGGCAGCCTGCTGGTGCGCGGGATCGGCGGCATCAGCGCAGGCAACCCAGCCCGCCGTGTCAACGAAAAGCCCTTTCATTTGCCGTACAGCAGGGAGTCGTGATCGGCGGCAGACCGGCCATCAGTGGAGCGGCCCAGCGGTTTGGCACGATAAAGCGGCTCGCTTGCCAGATTGCCGGCCACGACGGGCACTTCGTCCACGGGCACCACCTGAAATGCCGGACGGCTGCGATAAAGCACCGTGAAACGTTCGCCGCGCCGCACCTTCCCGACCAGCGCTGGCAGCGAGGCGCGCAATTCCTTGGCGTTGATCAGTGTGTTCATACAATGTTCATCTTAAGTTGAACCTAAGCGGATGTCAATTTGGCTCACACCGGATAATCCAGCGCTTCGCGCGTCATCACCTTGGTCAGCGACTCGGCGGCGCGGTCCTTGGCCAGCCGGCTGCCAGTGAGACAGCCGTCCAGTTTGGCGCGCAGGCGGATGAAATCCTCCAAGCCGTTGAATTTCACGCACGGACCGGCTTTGCACGGATGTTCCTCGCCCGTTTCCGCCACGTCGGAATAGGCCCGAGCCGAGCCTTCGATGCCCGGGATCAGGCCTTCGAGCGACACTAATTCCTCGGCGCAGAAACACGCGTGGCAACTGGTTTCATCCCAGGCCGGATGACGGTTGTAGCCGAAGGTGAGTTCCGTGGTGATGCGGCTGACTTCACCGGCGGTGCGGGCGCATTGCACGTGCGCCAGCTCGTTGAGAAAATCCACTGTGCCGTCCAATCCTTCGGCCACGGCCGGATTGCGCGGGCCTTTCAGCTCCAATTCCGCCACGTCGAGAATGAACTGCCGCGCGGCCAGCAACCAGCAGAGCGCGTCGGCCAGCGGGAAGGTCACGCCCTGACGCGACTTGTGAAAGAGCTTCACACCATCAGCATCCGTGGCGGTCATCACGTGCTTGAGCGTCCACAGCCAGAGCTGCATGGCGCTGGCGAGCGTGCAGGCGCCGGTACCGGGACGTTCCGCCGCCAGTCGGCGCATCTCGGTGATCCATTGCTGGAACTGCGCGAGGAATAGCTCGTTGGCCATGGTGATGGAAAGCTGCAAGCGCTGCACCGCTTCCGGCCCCTCGTAAGTGGCTTCCAACTGGGCATCCATCCATTTCTGGCCCAGGAATCCGGGACATTCCTCGGTGATGCCATAGCCGCCCATGAGGCTCACGGCTTCGCGCATCATGTTCGCGCCGTGGCCCGTGTTCCAGAGCTTGCAGGCAGGACAATATACACCGGCCAGCGAATCGAGGACGGCATATTTGACCAGCACGTCGCCTTCCAAGTCCGCGACGTCACTCAATTCGCGTTCGCCCACGGGTAGGGAATAAAGCTGGATCAACTCCATCGCCTTGGCCTTTTTCTTGGCCATTTCCTTGACCGCAGCCCGGCCGGTGAGGTTTTTGTCGGCCAGCCACTGGTCCTTTATCTTCTCCATCGGGTCCAGCTCGTCAAACAACCGCGCGGCATAAAAGCCCAATGACGCGCTCGCCTCGCCAGTGGCCCAAATGTCCACCAAGCGGTGCAGGGCGTCTTCTTTCTGCTGGATGCCCAGTTCATAACGCGGCGTGCCCGGGGCACCTTCGCCACCCCGGAAACGACGGCGCTGATACATGATCACTGGCTCCACCGCCGACAGCAGCTTGGCGCTCGTCATCAATCCCACCGTCACCCGGGTGCGCCGAAACACCGCCTCGATGACCTCACCATGGGAATAGTTGGGAACAATCACTCCGTCCTCAACCGTATAGCCACCCACGATGCGATGCGCCGGAACCTTTAAATTGAACACCGGATCGTTCGTCGAGGAAAGCTGATGCACGAGTTTCTTCGTCGGGGTGCCGCGATCCCAGACACCCGGGTCGCCCTCCTCCAGGATCACCATGCAACTGCCTTTGATTCGGGGATCATCCGAATCCACCGCTGCGGTAACCACATTGGCAAAACCCATGTTGGTGATGAAGCGGCCGCGCTTGTCCACTTGCAACGTCGGTTCCCCGCCCGCCGGCCACTCGGCCACGCGGACTTTGCCAGCCAGCATGCCGGTTTCCACGCCCACGAAGGGAATCGGCTCCGTCAGCGCGAACGCGGCGCGGACCTGCTTGCGCGTTTCGCCGGGCTTGAGCGGAGCCGCTCCGGCGACGTATTTTGCGCGCTGCTCCGGCGTGCCGCGCTCATGAATGGGCGCCAGACCAAGATTGCCCGCCAGGCTGCCCGTGGCCGCGCCGGCATCCACCCAGGCCAGTTCAAAGGCGATGAGCGCCAGCGCCAGGTTTTTCGGTCCGGCAATAAACCCGCCGTCTTCCGGGTCCAGCGAGGCCGCCGTGATGCCGCTGTCGTCGTAATGCTGGAGCAGGCTGTTTTTTTCCGCCGTCCATTCATGCGAATTGCGGCCGCCGGCGGCCACCAGCCGCGCCACCGGCCCGCGGGCTACCGCGCGCGCAGCCTGCACGAGCATGTGCATTTCGTAGCGCTCGGCAAAGCGCCACATGATCTGGCGCACGTCATCGGACGGCAGCGTGGTTAAAGTCGAGGGCGTCGGGGCGGCGGTATTGGCGGCGGCAGTGGCATTCATAATGTTCAATCAACCTGGTTGCGCGGCGAATTGACGGCAACGTGGATGAACCATAGTTTGGGGCAAACGGCAATAAGAAGCAATACTAAAATACTTTTAATGTATTGCATTAGCTTTGCATTTATTGATTCGTAGCAATGAATTTGCTTATGCTTTGGCAATCATTTGGATGCCGCCCAAAGCTGCGCCAACGGCAACCCGTGCAGGTTGGCAGCAAACGGAATCACTTCGGTGCCGGTGTAAAGCACCACGCCACGAACCCACCGCTTGCCCGTCGCACTGGCCATCGCATGCAAACCCCGCACATCGCCGCCACCCAAGGTGGCGCCCGCTTTTATTTCCACCCCTACCAGCCGTCCGGCATGGTCTTCGAGCACAATGTCCACTTCCTGTCCGGCCGCCGTGCGCCAGAAGAACAATTCCGGCTGAAGCTCGCTCCAAGCCGATTGCTTGCGCAGTTCCATCAACACAAAATTCTCCAGCGCTCCACCCCCCAGCGTGCCGTCCACCTTCAACCGTTCCCTGGTTAACCCCAACAAATGAGCCAGCAAGCCGGTGTCGTTCAAATACACTTTGGGGGTTTGAATTAGCCGCTGCCCCAGATTGCTCGACCACGGCTGCAACAGTTGCACTAAAAACGTTGCTTCCAACAAGGCAAAGTAACGTTTCAAGGTGGTTTGTGGCAACGCGAGGGTTCGCGACAAGTCGGCAAAATTCAACAACCCCCCCGCACGAGTCGCCACCAATGAAAGCAAACGCGGCACCGCCGCCACATCGGCGACATTCGCCAGGTCACGCACATCCCGCTGGAGGATGGTCGTCAGGTAGGACTGAAACCAAGCCTTGCGGCGCGGCCCAGGATGGCGGGCAACCGCCAATGGATAGCCGCCGGCCAAAACTCTTTCAAAGAGTTCCTCGCGGTGAATCGCGCCTGTTTTTTGGGATAACCAGTCCGGCTGGCTGGAAAATAGTGTGTCAATGAAGCCCTCGCTAATGCCGCCTATTTCACCCTGCGAAAACGGCCACAACGTCAGCAACTCCAGGCGCCCCGCCAGGGACTCGGACAGTTTTGGCAGGAGCATCACGTTCGCCGAACCCGTGAGCAGAAACCGGCCGGCCTCCCGTTTCCGATCAATGGCCGCCTTGATAACGGGAAAGAGTTCGGGCACGTGCTGCACCTCATCCAAGGTGACGGGCGTGCTCAAACCGGCGATGAAGCCGTTTGGGTCGCGTTTGGCCGCCGCCAAGACACCGGGATCATCAAACGTCAGATACTGGCGACCGTGGAGCCTCAACTCCGCCGATTGCACCAAAGTGCTTTTGCCGGTTTGCCGGGCGCCGTTGACGAGGACCGCTGGTGTATCCGTCAAAGCCTGAAGGAGAGGTTCGGTAAGGTGACGACGAATCATGGCTATATAATCAACCACATGGTGGATGATAATCAACCACATTTTTGGATGCCACATTCTTGATGCGATGCCCATGCTCACTCAAAACAGGCTTTCAGCCCTCCAAAAACATGGCGAAACGAAAAGGCGGTTGCCTTAAGAGGCTGGCAAGCTTGGCGCGCTCGCCCATTTACGCAACACTTGGACGAAGACTGAGTCCAACTGTGCGCTGACGACTTCTGCAAATGAACGCCCCTTCTTAACAGCAACCCACAGTGAGGCCGCAAAAATCACGACGAAAATGGCTTGGTTTTGCCAGCCGTCCAATTTCCATTGGTGTTTCCAAAACCAGATCGGATGACGGAAAAGAGGTTCCGAATAGCAAATCGGCCATAAATCTCCCGCGTCTGACCCGCGCGACCCAATCAAGTCGCACAGCAGATGCAGATGATAGGTCAGCAGGCACAGGAGCAGGACCCGCCAATGTTGTCGGGCAAGAATCGTGAGGAGCAGCGAAACGGCCACCGCTCCCGGCCACCCATGCAGCAGGATGTGATGATACTGTTGATAGTAATGAAACGTGCATTCCTTGCCAGAAGCCCATGAACTTACGACATCGGCAACCGCGCCAAGACCATCGGCATCCGGCAAAACTCCGGCCCAAGTCACCAGTTTGCGATCCCGCGGATTATCAGTAACGGCCACGGCCACCAGCCAGCTTCCGATGAGATGCGTCAGCGGCGACACCGTTCACCCCTCCAGCAAATATCGGAGATCATCCAAGGACAGGCTTTGCGAAAATTTTTCCTCGCCCAGCACATCGTTGGCGAGCGAACTTTTTTGCCGCTGGAGCGCGCGGATTTTTTCCTCGATGCTGTCCTTGATCAGCAGGCGGTAGGCGATGACTTTGCGGTCCTGGCCGATGCGGTGGGTGCGGTCAATGGCCTGATTTTCCACCGCCGGATTCCACCAGGGATCAAACAGCACGACATAGCTGGCCGCCGTCAGGTTCAGACCGAACCCGCCGGCCTTGAGGGAAATCAAAAACACCCCCGCGCCCTCTGCCGCCTGAAATTGCGCCACCAGCGCGCCGCGATCCTCCGTATCGCCGGCCAGATACCAGTGCGGCCATTCCCGCCGCTTCACCTCTTCGCGAAGAAGTTCGAGCAAGCCCACGAACTGCGAAAACACGAGCACTTTTTCGCCTTCTTCCAGGAGCGGTTCGAGCGTTTCCAGGAGCGCCTCGAGTTTGGCGCTGGCGGCTTTGGAATCGGGTTTGACGAGTTTCGGATGGCAGCAAATCTGCCGCAGACGCAGCAGGGAGGTCAAGAAGTTGAACCGCTGCTTGTTCAGCGCCGCCGCGGTTTTCACGCCGAGCAGGAGGGCCTGGGCGCGCTTCAGTTCGGCGCGATAAAGCGTCTTTTGTTCGCCTTCGAGTTCGCAGAACAAGTCCTCCTCCATCCGGTCAGGCAAATCGCGGGCAACCTGCGCCTTGGTGCGGCGGATCAAGAAGGGACGCACCCGCGCGGATAATCGCTGGCGGGCGAATGGATCGCCTTTTGCGTCGTATAGCCGGCCGAACTCCGCCCGGCTGCCCAGCGCGCCGGGCATGGCAAAACTCATCAGGCTCCACAGGTCGAGCAGGCGGTTTTCAATCGGCGTGCCGCTCAAGATGAGGCGGTGTTCGGAACGCAGTTGCCGCGCCACCTGGGCAGTCTGGCTGGACGGGTTCTTGATGAACTGGCCCTCGTCGAGAATGACGGCGTGGAAGCGTTCGCGCACAAGGTCTTCGCCCACCTGCCGGAGCTGGCTGTAATTCAGGACGTGCAGATCGGCGGAAGATAACATTCCGGCAAACGAATTCAATTCGCTGGCCCGCCAGACCCGCACTTTCAGCCCGGGGTAAAACTTGGCGGCTTCCGCCTGCCAGTTGTCCGCCACGGATTTGGGGCAAACGACGAGGGAGGGCTTTAGCTCGGTGACCGACTGGCCTGCCGTTGTGGTGGGCAGCTTGCGGTCTGGACCGGCGCTCGAATTGGTGGCGGCCTCCGAGTTCCCAGGCTCGTCACCTCGTTGTCCACGGTCCCCGTCCGGATTGGTTGTCGAATGAGCGACGGTCTCCGAAGGTTCTGCGAGTGCCGGGGTGGTCACGCCATTTCCGCCGGGCTGGAAGCCCGGCTCCACGGCAGGCAGGATGCCTGCCGCCACGTCTTTGCGCAGCCAGGCCAGCCACGCCAGCGTTTGCAGCGTCTTGCCCAAACCCATGTCATCGGCCAGAATGCCGCCGAACCGGTTCGTGCTCAAATAGGCCAGGAAATGAAAGCCATCAAGCTGATAGGGACGCATTTCGGCCTGAATTCCCGAAGGCATTTCGGGGGTGACGCGGGCCTGTAGTTCCGCAGCACGGCGTTCGATGCGTTCGCAGGTTTCCTCCGGCAGGAATTTTCGCGCTGCTTTGTCCGCAAGCTGGAAGGCGTGCAGCCGCTGCGGTTCACTCGTCAATTCGTGCGGGGTGAGGCCAAGCCGGGCCAGTTCCTGGTCCTCCTCCTCGCTCAAGGCAAATTCCAGTTTTCGCCAGCCTTTTTTGTCGAGCCGCACCCAGTTGCCTTTGCCGTCGAGCAGCAATTTGATTTCTTCTTTCGTGAGGGTGGTATCGTTGACATCCACAATCACGCGGAGATCGAACCAGTCCAGCTCGGCCTCGCTGGCCTCCAGCCGGATCTTGCCGGCGACCTCAGCGTCTTGAAACGAGGCAAGTTCGCCACTGAGGTCAATGCGGGTGGCCGGCGGCAGCGCTTTAAGAAAAGTCACGAAGGCTTCGGCGAACTTTTTCGTAAGTCGCAATTGCCAGCGCTGCTGATGATAATCCCACTTGAAACCGGCCTGATCGAGCGGCGGAATCAGAGCGCCCAGCTCCGAACGATCGAGCTGTACGAAAGCGTGTTGCTTGGACTCGGCCGGGGAATAGCTTTTGGCCAGCCAGCCATTATTAGTCCAGCGTTCGAAATGTTCGCCATCCTCCGAGGCGCCGAACACGTCCACGTAGCAGTATTCGGTTTTCGTTCCCGCCCAGGGAATTTTGACCTGGGCCTGAATGGCGGGACACAACTTGACGGTGCGGATGCGCGCGGCCAGGCGCGGAGGCGGCGGGGTTTGCAACCGCTCCAGCAAACGGAGGCCGCCAGCGGTTTCAAAGGCTGGCGCTGGAATCAGGGCCGCGGTCTTGCCCGGCATGATGCACGACTCGAACGGCGGCCCGCTGAAAACCCCCACGGAGGTCAGATAGATGGTCGGACGTCCCTGCGCGGCCAGGCGCACTTGCGGCACCGGCTGGCCATCCGCCTGCACCAATGAAAAGGAGTAGTCGCCGTCGACCTCCTCCGGTTGCACCACCTGCCAGCGTAGCGGCGCGGCATGGAACAGGAGCGGTTCGCCGGCCTCATCGGCCAGCAACGGCCGGAGCAATGGCTGCCGCAGCCAGCGTCCCACCTGCTCCTGCACCCAGGCATCGCGGTAGCTAAAGTCGCTGGCATATTGCACCTTGGCCCGCTGCCAGTACGCGTGCCAAAGCAGCGCCGCTTCCGCCGAAAGCGACGGCGCATAATTAGCCTCAAAAGTATCAAGCTTACGCGGCTTCAACTCGGTCCATTCCCCGCCGCCGGCCAGCCGCCACTCAAAGGCCAACCCGGCGGACCCAAAACGCACGCGCAGTTCCGACGGCGCCAGCGTCGTGGATGGGGACTGGAGTTCAAAATATGGATTGCCAAACTGCGCAAGGGTGTTGCTCCAGCGTTCCACGTCGCGCGCACGTAAATGATGGCGCAGCGCGGCGCGCGCTTTCTCCAAGTCCGTGACGGGTTGCATGAACTCGGGGATGGTCAGGTCCGCTTTTTCGGTGAGATACAGGGCCAGATAATTCCAGAATTCCGCCTCGCTGCGCGGCGGGCTGGGATATAGTTCCAGCCGGTCCCAATACGCGTTATTATTTTGGCGCACCCCCAGCCCGGTCAGTTCATTGACGTAATGCAATCCGCCGCTGATGGCTTTGCGGAACAGTTGCGCGACGGTCTTAATATAACGATCCTCACCTTCCGCCAGCTTGCGCCCCAGCTTTTCCTGAACGGCGCCGGCGAGGCCGGCGGGCGGCGCCGGTAGCGCGGGATGGGGAGCGGGCTTGCCCGCCGGCGCGCGCCGGCCGTTCGCCATGAGGAGGGAATACTCCCCCAGCAATTGTTTCATCGCGGCATAGGCGTGCTTGCAGTCATATTCCTTGTCGCAAGTGCAATCCGATTCCCAAACGTCCTCATGATAGAGCGAAACCTGGTAAATCTGCTCTCCCAGCACGGTGGCCGAGTAGGCGTAGCCCGGTTCCTCACAGGTCAGCACCTGGACTGCGCCGCGGTGGTAATGAGCTTCGCCTTTCCGTTTGGGTCCCGAGTGAAAGGTCTCCAAATAAATCCGGGCATCTTCCAGCTCAAAACCTGCAAACTCTGCAATGGTGAGCGGCATGGTAGTGTTCGGAGAGTTTGTGAAAAAACCTCACGCCATCGCGCGCGCGATGCTATTCCACCACGCATCGTGCAATTCGGTGAGCGGCGCTGAGAACTCCCCGCCCGCAGTTTTCACCGTCAACTTGTCGCCGCCGACCTGGCCGATCTGAACCGCGGGAACCCCCATGAGCTTGGCGCGTTCCACCACCTTCACGGCGTCAAGCGCCTGGCAGGAAATCACGACCCGCGACTGCGTTTCGCCAAAGAGCAGGGCATCGAGACGGCTCGTAGCGCCGTCTCGGCCGAGCGCCGCATTATTTTCTTCCGGCGCCGCATGATTTTCCCCGGTTTGGTCAGCGGCACTCTGCCGAGATGCCGCTACGGCGGAAAGATCAATCGTCGCGCCAATGAGGCGCGGCGTTTCGCGGGCGATGAGCTGGCTGATGCAGCTTTCGGCCAGCGCCACAGCCAGACCGCCTTCGCTGCAATCATGCGCGCTTTTCACCAGGCCGCTTTGGATCAGGCCGAGCAGCGTGGTATGCAGGGTCTTGGCGGTTTCCAAATCGCAGCGCGGCGGGGAGCCGTTCTTTTGTCCGTGAATGACCTGTAAATATGCGCTGCCACCCAGGCCCAGCAGCGGGTCGGCTTGATCCACAGGTTCCCCGAGCAGGATGATGGCGTCGCCTTCGTCCTTGAACCATTGCGTGGTGACGTATTCCGGTTTTTCAATGAGGCCGACCACGGAAATGGTGGGCGTGGGGTCAATCGGGCCTGCGGGATTTTGATTGTAGAGCGAGCAGTTGCCGCCGGTCACGGGCGCGTTGAAAGCCCGGCAGCCATCCGCCAGACCGCGCACGGATTCCTTGATCTGCCAGAACAACTCTGGCTTGAGCGGACTGGGCATGTTGAGATTGTCCGTGGCCCCGAGCGGCACGGCGCCCGAGCAGGCCAGGTTGCGGCAGGCCTCCGCCACCGCCGCCTTCGCGCCTTCGTAGGGGTCCAGATACACGTACCCGCCGTTGCAATCCACCGTCATGGCGATCAATTTCTCGGCCACTCTCGGGTCGCCAACCTTGGCCGCCAGTTCCGCGCTCATCACCGGCAGGGAATCGGTCTTGATGCGGATCACCGCCGCGTCGCTGCCCGGCAAAACCACCGAACCGTCGCGCACTTGATGATCGTACTGGCGATAAACCCAGTTCTTCGACGCGATGCTCGGCCAGGCGAGCAGCTTTTTCAAATCATCCATCGGGGACTGGCCATCGGCAATGCCGTCCAGCCGGAAGGCGCGAACGGCCTGCAAATAAGCGGGTTCCTGCGCTTCGCGCTGGTAGATGGGCGATTCATCGGCAATCTTTTTTGCCGGAATGTCCACCACCAATTTGCCGCCGTGACGCACCACCATGTGGCCGGTGTCGGTCACGACGCCGATTTCCGACCACGGCAAATCCCACTTGTCGAAAATCTTTTTCACTTCCTCCTCGCGGCCTTTGTGGACCACGATGAGCATGCGCTCCTGGGACTCCGAGAGCATGATTTCGTAGCTGCTCATGTTCGGCGCGCGTTGCGGCACCTTGTCCAGTTCAATCTCGATGCCCGTGCCGGCGCGGGCAGCGGTTTCGCACGTGGAGCAGGTCAGACCCGCCGCGCCCATGTCCTGCATGCCCGCGACCGCGCCGGTGGCCAGCAATTCCAGACACGCTTCGCACACCAACTTTTCCATGAACGGATCACCCACCTGCACCGCGCCGCGCTGCTGCTCGGCGGATTCCTCGGTCAAATCCTGCGAGGCGAACGCCGCGCCCGCCAGGCCGTCGCGCCCCGTGGCCGGACCGACATAAAACACCGGATTGCCCACCCCCTTGGCCGCGCCGCGGGTAATCTGTTCGTGGCGCAACACGCCGAGGCAGAACGCATTGACCAGCGGATTGCCCTGATACGTCTTGTCAAAATAGACTTCGCCCGCCACCGTCGGAATGCCAAAACAATTGCCATAACTCGCGATGCCGCTCACCACGCCGGCGAACAGCCGTTTGTTATTTGCGATTTGCGATTGACGATTTGCGAGCTCTTCATCAGCAGGTGGCAAACCGCCGTTACCGACACCCGGCAAACTGGCTTCGGCCAAATTGGCGCCACTGCTGGGTTCACCGTTTTCCGTTTTCCGCTTTTCGCTTTCCGCTTTTGCTTCCGTGATCGGCCCAAACCGCAGCGAGTTCACCGCGCACACGGGCCGCGCGCCCATGGTGAAAATATCGCGCACGATGCCGCCCACGCCGGTGGTCGCGCCCTGAAACGGCTCGACCGCGCTCGGGTGATTGTGTGACTCGATCTTGAACGCGATGGCGATGCCGTCGCCGATGTCAATAATGCCGGCGTTTTCCTCGCCCGCGCCGACGAGGATTTTCGGCGACTTGGTGGGAAAGGTCTTGAGCAGCGGACGCGTGTTTTTGTAGCTGCAATGCTCGCTCCACATCACGGAAAAGATGCCCAATTCGGTGTAGCTGGGCGTGCGCCCAAGGATGGCCACGGCGTGGGCGTATTCTTCCGGTGTGAGGTTGTGTTTGGCAACCAACTCAGGGGTGATGGCAGGTTCGGTCATGGGGAGATTCTAATTTTGGGCAATTGCCTGAACGGATTTGTAAAATGGTGTTTCTTTGTCGCGTACCAATCCAACTGTTGGATGATAACGGAGACCGGAATCAATTTTGGCCGCAGCCTCAAGCGCATTTCTTGCCAGTTCCTTTGCTTCTCGAATCTGCCCCCTCTGCGCTGCGATCAGCGAACGAATTCCAAGCGCCTTGAAAGTGTCGGCAGGGAATTGAATCCCTCGCGAATTTAACCCTGCCTCTAGCAAAGATAGAGCTTCATCATAAAATTGCGCCAATTTATTTTCGGCTACGAGTTTTCCAAAGTCCATGAATGCGTAAGTTCCAACCTGTGGAAATTCTCGTTCGGTTCGTAAAGCATGTTGATAATTTACAATTGCGTCATCAATGTTGCCCAGCTTGGCCAAGCAGCTTGCCTTCTGGCTATATGCAGAAGCCAACTGCGTTCGTTCTGGAAATTCGGCAAACATTTTATCTAAAAGTTCCAATGACGCTCTCAGCATTTCGTGCGAACCAACGCCTTCGAGAAGATACGCTTGTATTCGCAAATACTGCGCTTTGTTACCGGCGGTGCGGCTCCGGTTGAGACGAGTGAAAAAATCAGCCTGGTCAGCCGCGGTCCAGGTTGTCTTTCTATACCAATCGTGTGCCATAAAATCACGCCAGTTCCGCCACGTTTTCGTCCTCGTATTTTTCAATGAGCACGCCGATCACCTCCATCATGGAGGCGAGCGGATGGTTTTCATTTTCGCCCACCTCGTCCACGAGGCGGTCGAGTTGCTTCACAAGCTGGCGGTATTCGCGTTCGTTGTGCGGCACGCGCAACGCCGGTTCGACCTGCGGCCAGACGGCAAAAGCTTTGTTCAGTTGTGCGGTTGACATATCATTTTCTCTCTTTCCAGCGGCCCTCGTCATATTCGGCGTGGGTCAGCACAGCGCGAATATACACTTTCCGGCGATTATAGTGAAGCGCAGCGATAAGGCGAGCCTTGTTGCCACCGATGTTAAAAACCGTCAATCCACCGACCTGATCGGCGTGTGGAAAAACGCGGCGTACTGCGACAAAGTTCTCAAAGTCGCTCTTTTTGAAAATTTTATACCAGTGGGCAAGTCCGCTTCCCGCCGTGGGATGCACTTCAGCAAAATCGTTCAATCGTTTGCGGGTGATAATGTGCATGTTTCACGCCGCCACTTTCACTTCCCGAACTTCGCTCGGCTGCGGAATCGGCTCACCCCGTTCGCGCATGTCTTCGATGTGCATTTCCAAGGCTTCCTTCATCAGCGCAAGCGTTTCCTGCTCGGTATCCGCCGCCGCGACGCAGCCGGGAAAATCCGGTGCGTAGGCGCTGAAATTTTCTGGCCCGTGCTCGAGGATGATGGTGTGGCGCATGGCGCTTTGACTTTTATACCCAATCCGCGTCCGCAATTCCAGCCTCCTTCGTGTTTTTTCGATCTCCTTGGCAATCCCTTTGGGATTCGGGCAACCGGACATAGTGCGACCACGAGGGAAGGCACGGCAAAGGACTTCAAGTTCCCAATACATGGCGCTATGACTTTTATACCCAACCCACGTCCGCAATTCCAATCGTTTGCGTTTTTCCGCTTCCTTCCCCCGCGCGCATCACGCATCACGCATCGCTCATCACGCCGCACGTCTCACGCCTCAGCTTACGGCACCGGATTGTTCGTCGCCGGCGGAGCAAAGATTTTTTCGATGGTGCGGATGGGATGCAGCGGCGCGGCGAACACCTTGGCGAAGGGGATATAGACGGGCGTGATTTTGGGCTGGTCGAGCGTGCCCGTCACTTCGCATTCAAACGCCTTGCTCACCGGGGTCAGCACCAGACTGAAGATAGGCCCGACCATCGGGGTGTTGCGCAATAGTTGCGCCCGGGCCCGGGCTGCCACGTTTTCGTCCAGATCCACCGTGCCCACGTAATCGAGCCGCATGGTCAGCGAGCGGATTTCGAGCGAGTCGGTGTACACGATACCGTTGGTCATGTTGAAGCGGCCGGCGCCGTCCGTGGCCCGGCTGTTGCCAATGTCCAGTCCCGGCGTGAGGGTGTTCAGCACGGGCGACATCAGCCCAAGGATCGGCGCGTCCCACAGCAGGCCGCTGTGCAGTTGCGCCTGGCCGTAGCCGTTCCAGGTGCGCCAGCTCGAGGAATTCGCGCTGGTCACCAGCACCTGGCCGGACAATGCCCCCTTCAACTGGTTGGTCGGCGACCACAGCGCCCGGCCCATGGCGTTGAAATCCACGTTGGTGCCTTCAATATAAAAGGAA
>Ga0316227_1002102_pt1 | contig 18748 bp, 23 predicted proteins | sample TBH18019metaG_FD_206012 | JGI IMG/M metagenome (GOLD analysis project Ga0316227, IMG submission 206012) | Freshwater microbial communities from Trout Bog Lake, Wisconsin, USA - TBH18019 | ecosystem: Environmental > Aquatic > Freshwater > Lake > Hypolimnion/Profundal zone | place: USA: Wisconsin... | reverse complement strand
CATCGAATAGATCGTTGGAGAATCAAAGTATTGACTCAGCAGTGTCTCATTCCAATTCTGCATGGTTACACCAGCGTCACGGTAATGTTAGAGGCCGAAAGGACTGGAAGCTGATCGATTCCAAAAGCAATCAACAGCGCATATTGCAAAGCCGTTCCATTGCCTGAACTTGCACCAGTGGTTGCTGCAGTAAATGTTGAGCCCACCGCGTAAGTCACCCCAGAAGTTCCGGCTATCGTGTTCCACTGCGTTTGCGTGGTTGAGCCAAGCGTCAAGATTTGGTAAGTCTGACCGACAACAAAAGACCCAGCCGTTACTGAATTGTAAGCCGCCAGATAGACTTCTTCGATGTTGACGTAAGGGCTGATTGCATTGATATTGCCATAGTAACGTCCCGAATAGGTCGTTTGCCCGATATAGGCAGCTTGCCCTCCATCTTGACCGTTAAATGAGGCGAGAACGGCATTCTGGACTAGCTGCGTGATGTTTGATGGAAGCAGCGCATTATTCTTAATGACCACATTGAAATAGGCATTCGTGGCCGTTGGAGTCAGATAAGTGACCGAATATGCAATAGGGGTTGAGTAAGACGTATCGTAAACCGTGACGGTCGTGTTCCCGTTGTAACCACAACCCGGAGGCTTTTTGTTCCAAATGGCTTGCGCGATTGCCGATGAGGATCCTCCACCAGCGCTAACGACGATGGAATGTGCAGCAATCGAATAGCTGGTTGATCCATAGCTAATCGTTGATGCTGTGGGGTTATCGACCACCACCGCCTGAAGAACATTCGGAACCGAAAGGACAGCAGCTTCGATCGCCTGAATTGAATTGATTGCATTAACCGCCACGCTGTTTTGACGCCTTTGTTCGAAAGCCGCCCTAGATTCAACGGCATTCCCCAGAGTGCCGGCCGTGGGGTTGTAGACCGTATCCCAACCGGCAACCGCTGTGTAAATTTTGGCCAGTGCGCCAACATTACAAGCAATCGCGCCAGTGGTTTGATTTTGGAAAGTAACAGTAACGCTGCCACTGGCAGGGATGGTGGCTGCTGCGGTTGAGGCATAAAGATAGCCGTTTACATCCTGAGCAATTGAACCAGCCGGGATAGGAGTCCCTACCGCGCCTACACAAGTTGCCTGAACAACCGTTCCTGCCGCTTGGATCCTGTTCATGAAATAAATGTAGCCAATGGCGTCCTGCCAAATACCCGAAGCAAAGGCTGGATTCACTTGATTTGCAATGTAGGCAATCTGGTTATTCTTGTCCCCAATGATTGCGGTTTCAGACTGCGCAAGCTGCCCTTGTGGAGTCGTAAGACCCGGATTGACTCCACCGCCAAAGGCTAAATTGATATCGGTCTGAACGCCCGTCAGGATGTCGGCTTCTGATGGCAGGACGGGCGCACCATTCAACCACTGGATAGAAGGAACATTCGTTGTCATTGGTTATCCCCCAAAAGCGACATTGTTTGCCACCCCATCCGTGTCGATTACCTGAATCTGTCCGGCGAGCGTTCTGTTACTGAACTGAGTGAAATTTACTTGAACTTGTGCAACATCGGGGACTGTAAATGCTTCGGTCTGCATTTGCTGAGAGATGTAATTCAATGGAGGCATTTTGCCTAGAATGTCTTGCCAATAAGGTAAGCCGAGCGAGGTGTCATACCAGCATTCTCCCAAAAAGGTGCGGGTCGCAGATGCAACGTCCTGAGCTATCGAATAAGGTGCGCCAGCCAATGCAATGTTTCCATTGGCATCAAGAACTAGATCCCAAGCCGTCTGGTCAAGCAAAAGCGTGTTATGTATCACCGTCATACTGGAGCCCCTGTCTGACTTGTTCCTGTAGAAACGCCGCCATGCTTGTGCGTATGCAGACTCGTTCCGTTGCCGGTAACATCACCCGTTGCTGTTATGGAGCCCGTATGCTGCCAAGTGCCATTCGAATTGATGTTTGGCGCATTTATTGTAACCGTGTTTGGCGAATGAATTGTGATGCTTGGAGTGCTTCCATTTACAAATTGGACGTATTGAGTCGGCGCAAGTCCGATCATGGTCATCAAATAAACCATGTCCGACATATCATTTTTGCGATTTGAGCCCGGAGCCGATGTGAAATTATTCCCAGTCTGGGAATTGATGCTATTCCCTACGTTCTGAACCGTCGATATATCCCGATCGCACACCACCGCGATGCCGATATCGTTTACCACTGGATCAATGATGATTCCGCTTGCACCGCCTTGAATTCGCATATAGGGAACATTGTGAATTACCCCATGAGCCCATGAATTACCGTTTCCATCGACAGCATTGACAAGGGGCTGAATGTCTACAGTTCCAACAGGAGAGATGCCACCGGCATTAGAAACGGCAATGACCTGCACCGGCATCGCTGTTCTGACCCCGGAAAGGGCATTCCTGATGAGATATTGAAGTTTTCCAACTTCTGAGGCTGCATCGGAAGCAACGTGGTTAGTTTGAATGCCTTGATCTTTAGTTGAGGGGGACATAAGGGAATGGAGCAAGTTTAGTTGTGGTGAACCAAGGTCCGTCTGCTGTCAGCGTGCTGATTTCGTGTGATGAATAAATGACGGGGAATTGTCCGTTTGCTTTTGGCAGAGCCGATTGAAGAACAACTTTCCGCCCATTTTGAATGGCAGGATTAAATTCCGATTTCACTACGAATCCCGCTTCCCAGTAGGAGGGATAGCCAACTAACCCCGTTGTTGGTCCGATTTGAACGGTTTCTTCATCCACGTAGCCCGAATTCGACCAAAGATAGATCGTGTTGTTTTCAATCTTTATTGGAAGGCGAGCGTTTTTGGCAACGGTTGTAATTTGATCGATGATGGACCCGTAAACATATTGATTCTGAAGTACGGCATGGGCGTCCGTTGCCACAACGCATGACCAAGGGCTTCCCATTTGACCAACAAGAGCCTTGATGACGTCCTCAGCGTTATTTGATGATGGCCATGAGTTAGGAGCGGCGGGAGTCCCTTTCGGCTTGTAGCCGGCCACAGCGGCGCAATTAAATGATATTTCCGGCTGGTTGGCCATATCGATAAAACTAGAGACCACGCCACCGGAAAAAACCTGATTTTTTGCCCCGCCTTGATTGCCTGCGTAAACGGTCACCGATTGATTTTGAAGGATGACTTGATTCGCCCCTACCGATGAATACTCATTCATTTGATCCATTGTCATGCCCCAGACTTTTAGCTGGAGTTGGCCGAATGCGTAATAGCCGCCCGGATTGGTAATCATTGCCATGCACTTGATGTTGGGCAGAATCAACGGGCTTTTGTTGGGCGTCGTGAAAACAAGGTCAATTTCACGAATGGCAAATGTCATGATACGTACACCAATTGATAGCGAGTCCCAAGGCCATCATAGGTTGGGTCACTTGTTCCTTGAGTATCAACAAAAGCAAGCTGTCCAGTGAACCCGTAATAAGCCTCACGAACCAATCCGACCAAGTTCAAGCAAATGACAGAATTAACGCATGGAGTGTTGTTTACCGTCATGTCAAAAAAAAGGCCGGTATTTTTTTGGTAAAGATTTATTAAGCAGCTTTGTGTCCCAAGCTGAATGGTAAAAGTCTGAGCAGGAACAGCCGTGATAGGGATTGTCTCGATCATTTCGGAATCACATTCAGAGTTGATGACTGTGTAGACAACTGCCCAAGAGATGAGGGGGACGCGCCTGAAGGCTCGGCAGTTGTGACAGTTGATGAAACAACGCGCACCCATTGAAACCAAAGTTCAGCGATGATTAACGTGGCTCCTTGTTTGGCTTCGCGACGATAATCAACATGGACAAGGTTCATATTGACATAGACCCCATCAGGAGTGGCAATGTCTACAAGTGTCGTAGTCTCGATGTAATAAGAAATTTTGCTCAGAAAGTTCAGTTTGCTCATTGGGCCGTTACCGCTACAAGTCACGGTCAATCGGCACTCATAAGGCATCAAAACCTTGTTGTAGCTTTGAAATGCCCCTTCCTGCATTGGATAAATGGGAATTTTAGCTTCCTGACGCTCCTCAAATTTGACAAACGAATCAGGAGTCAACGCAATCGACCGGCTTTGCGTCTCAATGATGCCCCATCCTTCTTGCCCAAAAGTGTTCAGTGGAAGTAATTCGGCCACCGCAGTTAATGCCGCGCCAAAATAAGCCCCGGCACGATTCAGCGGAGGAACTCCGGGCAGGGGCGGCACATTTGGATAAGGAATGTTCGACATTAGTGAGCCCCCGCCAACCCTGAATTGATAAGTTGATTATTGTTGACGCCTTCCTGAAAAGCCCTAACAACTCCTTGACCATCCGTTGCTTGCGTGTGGATATTGATGTTTTGAATATCCGTCTTGACGTTGGTTGTGTTGTTGTTCCCAGTTGGCGGGATGTTTGCAGTAGCCCCCATGGGCATTGTTGGCAATGGGGCCGGGGCCGAAGTAGAACCCATGGGCATATTCTGATTCAGAAATGCCCTTGAATAGCTTAATCGCCTACCGAAAGTCGTATCCGATTCGCCCGGACGCTCATAGTCGGAATAAATTGCTCGGGTTGCCGCTTCGAGATCCTTTGCTCCAAAGAAATTTTTGCCCGCCTTGGTTGTTTTCAGTCGATGCAGCATGAAAGCAGCTTGAACCATGTCGGTTGCCCGAGGATCCAAAATACCAAAACCAGCGAATCGTTCAAACGCGGCGCGTTCTTCTGGCCCCAGTTGTGCCAATCCTGCGTGAAGCTGTCCTCCATCGGTATTTGTCGCTTTCGGATTCAGAGTACTTTCAGCCATGTAATTGCCAAGGATTGCTGCCCCGTGCGTTACGTCTAGCCCCTGAGATGTGAAGTAATCCATCAACCGTTTGGCTTTTTCCTTGAATGGAGCCTTGTTTGCTACCATTTCATACTTTTTGTCTGAGGTTTTTTGTTCTTCCTCGGACTGTATATCCCGCCGTATTTCGCCCTCTCGATGCAAATCAGCGCGGCTTTTATTAATGGCGTCTGCCACGGTGTTATAAGCCGCTTCCGGGCTTTCTGGAAATTTGGTTTCGCCAAACCACTTTTCAAGGAAATCAGCCACACGCACCACGGCCTTTTCAAGCCGAATCATGACTGGCAAGAGTTGATCGCCTATTTTGTTCCTGACGTTTTCCAGTTCCGTAGAAACGCGGGCCATCGCCTCCTGATTCTTTTGCGCTTCGGTCACTGATTTTTCGGTAACGCCCGTATTCTTCAAAGAATCCTTGTAGAACTCTTCCGTTTTCGGGTCGATCATCAGCATGAACATATTCTTGGATATGCCGAGCTTTTGAGCCTGAAGAAATGCAGCCTGTTCGCCACCGAACCCGCCGCCCTTCTCTTCTTTGTATTTTTTTAAGGCATCAGACAGCTTGAGGATGTCTACAGTGGCATTTTTAATGTCCACCGCATCTGAGGCACCAATAATTGCCAACGGCTCAAGTATCGCCCCACCGTCGAAAGGAACATTGGCCAATGCTTGCTGAATTGCTTGAACGGATGAGGTGAAATCATCCGCAGTCCCGCCTACTTTTTTGATGGCCTGCTCCCATCCGGCAAGTTCAGTTGCCGACATTCTGAATAGGCCGGCAGTTCGGCCAATATCAGCATTGGTATCCGTTAGGTTTTTTGCGAAATCGGAAATGCCTTTGAGGCTTATAAGGCCAACCCCAAGCGCAGTCAGGCTCATCAAAGCCTTGTTTGCGGACAGGCTGAAATCGTTCAGATTTCGTTGATTGTTTTTGAATGTCTTTGAAGATTGCTCGTCGAATTTACGAAGTTCTTCGACAGATTTTTTTTGTGACGAGTCGAATTTGGAGGCATCGAGTCCAAGTTCGATCAATAAACTATCAATGACCGTTGCCATTATCCTTGACTCACGAGGTTAGCGTTGTGTCGATCTACGGCATTGATTTCAAGGAGTATCCATAAGTCCTCAACGCCATAAACTGTGTCAAGTTCATGCAGAGTAGCCAGCCGAGCCGAGATAACGGTAGCTATCGTTTGCGGGGCGGCTTGATACTCGATGAACCGATAGTTGCGTTTTCCTGCTCCGGGGATTCCGAAGTCGATTTGTTTTCTTCTAAAAAAAAATCCATGTGAAGATCCCATACCGCTTTACGCAACGAAAGCCGGGTCTTCACTTCTTCGATGTCATCCTCGATCAAGGGGCGCTTAACATTGGGGGAGGGGACTACCTGAACGCAACCCATCATTTCATTCAGAAGAGGCTGTGCAACCTCAAATGGAATTTTGAGAAGGTTCAGGTAACCCACCGCCAGAAGCCCCGCCATTCCTTGAGCCGCTAAGTTGTCTGGAATCTCGATCCCGGAGGCTCCGATAGCAAGAACAACCTTAAACGCCCAATTCTCTGCTTGGGTTGCGGACATTTCAGTGATGTGAAATTGCTTTCCTGCATCACGCCCAAAATCCGCAACAAACGAAGCGTCCTTTCTAGCCATGTTTAGACCTGTCCACCAATAATGCGTTGCCAAGTAATCTCGTATACGAGAGGTTCAAGGGTTTTCTTGACGCCCGGAAACGGAGTCGCGGAGGTCAGATAACCGTTCTGGAGAGTATAAACCATGCTCGTAGACGGGAGGACGATAGATCCACTCGCAGAAAACACATCAACTGCGCCATCCTGAGCGTTACGCCAAGCGTCAAAAAGAAAGACGCTAGGGCTATCTGCCTGAAGGTGAATGGTCATCTTGTACGGAACAAAGACCTTACCGGCGCTCAGTTTGCCATCAACGCCCATAAGCACTTCGGCCTGTTCAACAGCCTCACTCTCAAAAGCGTCATCGACAGCGAAGCCCTGAATGGTCTGAGGAACCGGGAAATAGTTATTGATCGCTAACGAAAGGATCGAATTTGCTGAAGTAATCGTTGCCATGATTGAGTCCCTTATTGAATTGCGATTGAAGCCATGTTGATCTGCTGAACCGCTTCACCGTCCTGATAGTACAGGGTAATGGGCGGGGACTGACGAGCAGCGCGGGTCTGAGCGGTTGCCGGCAGAATCTGCAAATAGAATCCCTGCGAGGCAATCGTCGGAGCAGCATTAACGCCCGTTGCGTACTGGATTTCAGCAGCCTGAGCAGCGGAAACATTGATACCCGTCCGAATTGCTCCAAAGTTAACGGCAGCATTGATTGGATCCTGAGCAGCCGCATAGATCAAACCGTTACCTTGTGCGTTGTAAGGAACAGCGCTTACTTGGGTCAACAGATTAACCATTGCCAACTGAAGGTTAGCGTTGAGCCAAATTTGATTCAGATAGGTATCAGCCCAGAGCCATTTTCCAGAAACTGAGCCGGGGAAGAACCAGTTCTGATTGTTGGCCGGATTGTTTGAGCCCCATGAACCATAAGCGTTGTAACCGTTGGCAAGGACTGCAGCGTATTGAGTTGCATTTGTTACCAAAGGAGTCAACCCAGACTGTGATTTGAAATCCAAAGTTGCTCGGCCATTTAACCGGCTGAAATCCAAGGAAGCGGCATAACCACAAACAAAAGCAGCGTGGGTATAGTCACCATAAATCGGGCAAGTTCCAATGTAGGCACCCGTCTGCAGCCAATCACCAAAAGTATTGGTTGAGGATGCGTTGAGAATGTTTACATCTGAATCTTGACAAACATACAGATAGCGAGGGGCTACAGAATTACTCCAAGTAGCAAATGCTTCCTTTTCAGTAATCTGCGCTTCCCAAGTGGTCATGAAACACGCCCAATTCTGGTTAAGAGTCAGAACATTTGCCATGAACGATGCGGGAGTTGCTGCAGCAGCACCCTGCGAAAGGGTCGCGCCCGTTTCCTGAGTCAACAAGAGCGAAGTTGCAAGCGTTCCAGTTGCTGCGTAGCTCATGGTCTGAGTTGCGCCGGTTGTGGTCGTAGTGAACACAAACGTACTCAGCGTTGAATTGTAGCTAACGGTAAATCCCGGACTGGTGAATGCGGCCTGAATAATTGTGGCGGCATTGCTGAAGCTAGTCGCAGAACTGAGATTGATCGTTCCTGAAGTCTTAACCACGCCAGCAACAGTGATGGACAAAGTGCCCGTCATAGTCTGAAGCTGACCCAGAGTGACATTAACCAATGATCCACTCATCAGCCAGCCAGCAATAGATGCTTCAGGATATTGCGTAAAATAAAGCGTTCCCGGAAGCTGAGTGCAATTGGTGTAGCCGTTGAAATAAATGTCTGCAATGGCTGCTTCAGTTGAAGTTGCTCCGAAATAAGCCTGAACCCCTGCAGCATTTGCAAAAGTAAGAATTGAGCCGTAAGGGGCACTTACATTCTGAGTTAGCACGAGACCATTGAGGTCTACAGCTTGCCCATTGGCCGACAATACGGACGGGACAACATTAACAACTTGAGAAAAAGGAATGGTACTCATGAATTCTCCTATGGAGGAAAGGTTTGATCGACAGGGGCTAGGGCAATATCAATCGCAAGCATCGATTGATGTGTCGCTGAAACCGTTGGCTTGTATTGTACCCGAGCGCCCAATCTCCAACGCTGGATGTATTGGGATTCTCCACTAATCAACGGAATCTGAACAGGATCATCAGCATACAAAGGCTGGATATTTGCCGGGAAAATATCAGTGGCATATTCATCCCTAAACAAAGTCACCGTTTCTGCTGCCCATGACTGCGCCAATGTGCCGTAAAAATCTAGCTGAACCTCGTAAACGAACGAGGAAAGCATTGATTTGCCTTGGGTCAGAGAATCATAACTGTCAACATTGAACGAAAGTCGGTCCATGCCATTGTTGTTCATGGCAATAAACGCGCCCTTCGGCATTGCGACACGATTATCCTGCTGCTGGATAATCTCGACATTGGACGGAATGAACGTCTGGAAAAAGGTCACAAACGCTCGGAATACGTCCTGATCGATGATGTCAATCGTGACGGACATTACTCTTCAGTCCACTCGACAGAGACATACATTCCAATGTCAGAAGGAATCGAATCGCCATTGCAACCAAAAGCAAGCCCCTGATTTACACCGCGCAGAATGATGGGCTGTGTATTGGATACGCCAAAATCTTCAATCCAAGGGAAAATTGGAATTCCCGAACTTGAGGCATTCGCAAGAGCATAATGATCCCCGAACATGAATTGACCAGTTCCCAAGGTCGCGGCATTTGCCGTGTAAGCTGTAATCACGGCGGTAGCAGCTGCATTGTTGGAATCATAATTGACAGCAGTGGGATGCGAAAATGTGCCGCCCGTGTTTTGTGCGCTTCTCTTAAAGCAATATAAATCAATGACGCCAGCAGAACTTGCGCTGTCCGCAGTCACTTGCAGCTTTGTGACTTTGATCGTTTTCGTGGCAGAACCATAGATCGTGAAAATATCAGTCGCATTGGCCGCTGGGGTTAAGTCAAAAACGCCAGCCCGATAGGTTGGGACATTGTTCAGCGCATTGCCAAATTGATCGCCATCAATGACTGCATCGGCGGCAGTGCCCGGAGTTCCATTATTGACATTGATTTGCATGATTAATCATCCTGTAAAGTAACAATGACATGACACCATTCGGGCCACGTTTCGACCACTTGAGTCACAAGCCAATTTCGATTGCACCCGCCGGGAATTTCAGGAAATACCAGAATATCGCCGCCGAGCGAATCGACGCGGACAACGCCCGCCGCATTTCCGTAAAGATAGACCGAACGCATAACGCCCGTGATGTTTAATCCATCCGTATGCTGAAGATCGGTCGCACTCAGCGCCTGAACCTGTGCGTTAACAGTCAACGTCAAGGTTTGCGGGGTTCTGCGCCCTGCATCATCCGTGGTGTAACCATTCGACTGAATCCAGTTGATCTGGATGTTTGGGTTTGTCACCTGAATATATTGATTGGCGATGCTTCGGAGATTCATCTTAGCTGCCCGTGAAATCTGATCCAGTCTTGGCTACAGCATTCCTGACTGATGCCACCATGAGGCCCGTATCAATCAATGGCTTTGCAGAGCCTTTACGTTTGATGGTTACAGGGCTCAACGGAGGCGAATAGACATTGGCTATCGTAGTCTGAATATCAGCCGATGCACTGATCCCGACAAGATCGAGAACATCAAAAGCCGTCATATCACCAAGGACAACTTTTGGCACACCCTGCGCAATGATCTTGCTCCATTCTTTCTTTTTGGTCTTGACCGTGGGACGCATAAATGGGCGAGGAGGGATCTTGACTTCGGGGGCTCCAAACTCCTGAATGGTTGCAACATAGGCAACCGGGGTTCCTTCTTCGTAATTGATGCCTGAGGGAAATCCGACTTGAGCTACCATCCCGTCAAATTCTTTAGGAACGCGATCCAGCGTTGCCTTGATTTTGTCGAGATTGAGCTTTTTCATTATCCGAAGACACCACCGGCTCGGCGGAATCCCTGATTCTCGATGCTTCCACCAACATACAGGCCAACATTCGCGACAACGCGCAGGAGCGCCCTGAGTTGATTTCCATATTGGGTTGTGGCCAACCACCAGCCAAAAGCAGTTTTGACCGGAGGCGGGACCAGAGACACGTTTACAGTGCCTTCGGCTGATCCTTGAACAACAACATTCGGAATCCCTTTGTTGATGAGCGTGAAGGATGCAGCCAAATGCGCACACATGAGGTCAATCGCCAACTGAAGCTGCCCTGAATTGAAATTCCAAGGATAGTTGTTGTCGATATTGATGTAGGCCGTTCCCATGGTCCACCAACCTTCAAGCTGAGCAGTCGGATAGGCGGTTACGTCCTCAAATTGAGGAAACTGCGCCCGGAATGCTTCGTCGTTGTAGGTTGGTGTCAGGGAAGTCATGATTAGCCTACTTTTGGCTTGTCTTCGGTTTGATAATCCGCTTCCGTCAGAGGAGCAGATTCATCATCGAGATTCATGTCGGAAGCAACCTTCTCGGCTTCCGCTGTCTTGGCCTTAACCACGATGAATCCCTTTGCCTCATGATCTTTGAATGAAGCATTCCGCTGAAGCTCTTCAAGGTCATGATCGGTAATTTCTGTGCTGACTCCCAGAGGGGTAATCAGTCTGTCATTGGCAACGCCCGTTCCACCTTTGATAAGAACGGAATGACCTTTGATCGGTAAATCTGCGCCACCTTGATGCCAGTTTGTATACCGCTGGTCATTGGCGAGCGTAGAAAAAACGTAGTGTTTTGCCATTTTCGATATCCTTTTTGGTTCAAATTTTATGTCATGGTAACTGCGAGGCTAAATCCGTTCAACCTTGCCAGATTTTACCCATAAGCTAACACAAGCGCATGATACATTTAATGCTTCCGCCATTGCGGTTTGTGATTCAAATTTTTGCCCTGTGCTTACAAGCATCACTTTGCGCTTGGATTTCTGAGCCGACAACTGCGACATCCGCCTGCAATTCTTTTTATTGGCTTCCGTTGCCCTCCATCGATCAGTTCCCTCTTTCCACTTTTTGAGGTTTTCGGGGTTGCCAGCCATGGCTGCATAACCTTTTTGCGCTATTTTTTTGCCTTCTTCAGAATTCATAAGTGCCGTCATTTTTGTTCTTTGCGCTTCCTTACCGGCTTCGGATCGAACTTCTCCACGGCCAACCATAATTCTTTTCAAATGATCTGAACCTCCCTCAGCCATTTGCTTACGCGTTCGATTTGAGGCTTTCTCTTTGCGTTCGTTGTTCTGCCATGCTTTTCGAAAGACTTCCTTGCCTGATTCGCTGCTTTTCCACTGATTCGATGCGTCGATTGTTGCTTGGGATGGCCTTCGACCTTTAAGGGCTTCGCTGCATTTTTTTCGACGCTCAACATTGTTCCAGACTTTGATACGCATCAGTTCGTACATTGCGGAATTTGGGGCAATGTTTAGTCCTTCTCCACCTCCACACAAGTTATAGCCTTTGTTTCGATTTATCGAATCGTATTTTGTAATAAATTCGATTTCAGACAAGGCGCATTCTTCTCTTGTTTTGTGCGTACTTAAAATTGATTGTGTAGGCGCTCCATATTTACGCCAAGCATGATAAATCGGAAGGTCTTTTCCTAAATTTGCTGCTTTTGCATGGTTGTTATATCTCAGAGTAAACAGGCCGCGCTTGTCCGTTCGGCTCATGCCTATGTAGACCTTTCCATTTGAAAACGACAAGCAATAAACAAAATGCACGATTTCATGTTCCATAAAAAATGCCCCCTAGTGATTAAACTAGGAGGCATCTTAACACGCATTGTATACTTATTGTATACTTTTTATATGCCAGAGTACCTGACAACAGCGTAGGGACGTTTCAAGAGAACACCGGCTGATGCGTTTGCATAATCCTCGGTGTAAGCCTTAGCTTGCTTTTCAACGCCGAGAGCTTGGAACTTGGCAGGAACTACCTGAACCCAAGTACGGCTATCGTCGCTCGCGCCATCTTCCACAACTTCAGCATACAGGTAGAACACGTTTGCGCCACCGTTTGCCAAGTTAAGCTGAGGAGCAGAAATAACGCGGAGTTTCGGATAGGTCTTGTTCAACCAGTCACGAACCGAGATACCGAAGTCAGAAGTTACTGACAGGTACTGGTAAGCATCGGTCGGAAGCGCCAGAGTGAGTTCAGCACTTTCCGGGTTGATCGTATCCTGAGATTGAGTCTGAAGTTGTGCGGCCGCAACCCGAATATCAGCAACGATCTGGAGGAAGGTTTTTGTACTCCAAAGGGTCGAACCACCAGTGCCCGTAGCGGCAACGGTCACATAAGCAGGGAGTCCCGGATCATTCAGGAAACCATAGGTCAGGTTGCTACCGTTGTTGAAACCGTAGAAGCCAACAAGGTTACGCTGGATTTCGAGAGCCAGTGCAGCAGATGCCCGCTTTTCAGCAGAAGAACTGATGCGGATACGAGCAGCGCGAGCTTCTTCCAGCATACCGACCTTGATGCCCTTTTCAAAACGGATAACCGTCCGGCGGACAAAGTTGGTATTCCATGAAGCAAGCGGAACATTGGTGTAATCGCCATAAGGAACAGCGTTACCGATCGGTTCCAACAGACCCTGAACGATTTCCTGATCCTCCCATGAGCCAGTCGTGGAGATACCTACCAGTTCGTCAATCTTACGAGCGGCAGTGATGACCTTGACGAAGCCCGGAAGCCAGTTCTGAAGGAACTGAACAGGGGTCGTGATAGAAGGCTGAGATACGTCAGCCTGAGTATCCATTGCGAAGTTGGCCATTGCCCGAACATTCTTCGCGCCGAAGTTAATGCCGAGGTCTCCGAGTGCAGCGTAATCGGAAACATCATCGGCAGTCATTTGGACCGCGCGAATATCGCGAGGCCCTACAAAGCTGCGTTCGATAGATTTATTCATGTGGATCCCTATTAGTCAGTGATGCGAATGGCGGTGAGGCCGGTTGCAGAGATCGGATAGTTCCAAACTACGCAATTCGGGATGAGAGCATTTCCGCTAGTAGCAGAAGCACCCGGGGCAACGGCAGACAGAACGCCGGTCGTGGTGTTGTACTGAACCCAGTCACCAATGTTAGCCGCGCCAACAATGGTTACAACAATGGTTCCCATCGTCAGGAACTCGCCCTGAGAATTAGGACCAAGGAACAGAGTCGGGTCGAGCGGAGCGCCGCCAACCGCACCATAAGAGGCGTATGCCTTCGGGTTCACAAGGATACCCGCAAATACGGTAGAGCCAGAGGTGATCGTGCCACCCTGAGTTGCTACATTCGTGCTGTTGCTCTTGGTGAATGCAAGGCCGATGGTACCGCCATTGCTATCCAGAGTCAGAGAATCAACACGCTGGGGGCCGTCAACGATCAATTCGCCCGGAATACCGAAGCCGAGATTGATATTGACAGTGGATTGAAAAGTCGCAGCAGTCATATTATTTACCTTCTAAGAAACGAGAAACGAAATTGCCCTTCCGAGCGGCTGGAGCAGAGTCCATTCCCGCACGAGCAGGCGCACCCTTACCCAAGAGATAAGCCTCAAGGAAAGTCACGCGATTTTCCTTTGCAGCATCCAAGCCCAGCTTTTTGCAGCCATACTTGGCCATCTTTGCGAGATCCATTTCTGAATGATCGAAAGCGCCAATGTGAGCAGACAGCTTTTCGTAGAGCTTGTTTTTCTTTGCGATTTCAGCGTGTACCTTGCGGGCAATAGTTGCAGCATCCATGCCTTCGCCGCGCTCGCCTTCCTTTTCTTCGGTTTTCTGACCGCCTACGCCGTACTGTTCGCCTTCTTCGTCTTCAGTGATTCCGGGCTTTTCTTCATCGCCATCAGGTTTTTCCATGTCTTCATCAGCAACAGATTCTTCGCCGGCAGAGCCGTACTGTTGGCCAGTGAGTTGCTGGATTTTCGCCAGCTTGGGCATGACGTCTTCGAGGAACTTATGAACTTCCTCAAGAGTCATCGGGCTTTCGCTGCCCATGTCTTTGTTTTCTTCAGCCATGTTAATAAACTCCTTGTTGTCTACAGTGAAAGTGAAATGGTCCAAAACCGCAACATCCGGTCCCATGCGTCCGTTATCGACAAGGGCAAGATGATTGCCACGGATTTCCCGTTGTACGTAATCATACTTCACACCGTCAAAAACGCCGGGGGAGTATTCGTAACGGCAACGGTAGCCGCATGACAATTCCTTTTTCCCGTTCGCAATGAGATTAGCCATTGCTTCAGAAAACACCTTGATATTCCCCTTGAGCGTGTTTCCGTCAAAGTGAACATCCTGTCCGATAACACCTTGAACACCTTTTTGCTCGGATGGAGTTAGTCCTGCATCTTCACTGCCGAGCATGACATGGTTATCGATCCACGGGATTAGCTTAAACGAATCAATACAATCTGACGAGCCTAGCTCCTCAGCAGGGCGATATACCATATAAATTTTGTTCGGATCGCACTCATCAGAGATTGAGCGACCCGAATAAGGAAACACCCCGACCATTGATAGTGGGTTATCTTTTACTTCGAACCACCCGTTTGTATCGTATTCTCTTTTATCCATTGCCGAAGCGTTCGCTTCAGCAGCTTCCGCGATTTTCTCTTCATCCCCGTCAATCTTCGGAAACAACGGTTCAGGTGCATTCTCGATGGATGCCCAAACATAATCGCTGTGCTCGTCATTCAGTTCTGGCTCGAATTCGCCATCATTACATCCAAAGAGTCGAACCTTGCCTTCTTCATAAATCAGGTTAATGCCTGTCTCTGGGACGTGCTTGGTTTCTTCTCTTGATTCACGGATAGCTCCTTCAATAGCTGATTCTCCCTCTTCAACGTGGCCACCGGGAAAGCCCCAGGTATCATCCTTGGTTCTTTTCATCCAAAGGATTCTGTCACCGTCCGTATAAACGATAAACGCCACAATTTCTGAATCGGGCTCTTCTTTAAGGTCTCTCTTGTGAGATTCAATCTCTTCTTCGGTAAGCTCTTCATCAACACCGTGGCACTTACGGGCATTTGAATAAGAAATCGCCATTGATTGCTTAGGGTCATGTCCAGCTTTTATCAATTCGCGGATGTTGTTCTGAATCGTTTCTTTTGAATAACCTTCTTTAAGTGGCATTAGATAACCCTCCCTGTCTGGAAAGGAATGTTCGTGACATTCAACAAAACGGTAGCTTCACGAGTGTTGCCTTCGTTCGTATCAAAAAGTGGACGAATGGTATAGATTTGATTGGTTGATCCAGTTGGAACAACACCTTCAGAAATTTGAACAGAAATGACTTTACCTGCTGGAGCCGTTATGCCATCTGGAAACGTAACTGGCTCAGGGTTTACTGCAGGAGCAGCAAAAAAAAGCCCTTCCTGATCTGCGGTTATCCCTAAAATTGAAGTGATAGTTTCGCCAGCGTCCAAAAGATTGGTGCAGTCAATGTCATACCAAATGATCTCACTGGTTCGCTTTTCAAGAATGTAAGTGTTACTCATTCGGTCTCCAATAGGTCAGTCGTGGGGCCATTGTCCAATAATCTGGCCTTGATAGTACGCAAGCGCACCAATAATCTGGTCTTGGCCCAAGATGCCAAACCTTCTCTGACTTATTAAAAATCGGAGCGCAAGTGTAAACATCAACGGCATTCCCATGCTCGACAACCACAACCACAACATAAACAGATTCACTCTGAGCCTCTACAGCATGACCAAATTCATCAACTTGGACCGCTGCAGTCAGCATTTGTGACTGAATGTCTATTGCATTGGCTGCTTCCGTTACTATAACTGAAGAAGTCATATTTTGTGCATAGAAATCAGAGGCATTGCCTGATTCCACTTGTTGCACAAAAGCGGTCATTTGCTCAGATACTAGATCACTAGCCAATCCTGACTCTACTATTGCCAATAGAGCGGTCATAAGTTGTGATTGGCTATCTTCTGCCGATACTGACTCTTCTATTGTCAAGTAAGAAGTCATGTTCTGGGAAACAACATCAACAGCGCTTGCCGTTTCCTCAACATCAACAAAAGCCGTCATTCCTTCAGATTGCACATCTGCTGCAGGGGATGACTCATTTACAAAAACGGGAGCGGTCATTTCTTCAGATTGAGAATCTGAAGCAGTCAATGACTCCGTTATAAATACGGGGTCAACAGTATTCTCTGAGAATGTATCAGTTGGTGCAGTTGCCTCATCTACTTCAAGGAATGAAGTCATATTCTCAGATTGCACGTCTGAAGCTGCTCCAGACTCAGAAACATCAACAGGAGCAGTCATATTTTCAGACTGGTTGTCAATTGATGGAGCTAGTTCAATCACAGAAGTTGGACTTGTGGTGTTTTGCGACTCCACGTCAATTGCAGATACCGACTCTGTGATAAAGACTGGATCAACCGAATTTTGTTCTACATGATCCAATGCAGCCCCAGCCTCTGCAACAAACACCGGGGCGGTCATCCCTTCTGATTGCGTATCTTGCGCGTTCGCTGCTTCTGAAACATAGATTGGCGCAGTCATGCTTTCAGACTGAAAGTCTGTTGCGCTTGCAGATTCAGAAACAAAAACCGGATCAATCGTATTTTCGGATACAACATCTACAGATGAAGCAACCTCAGAAACCAAAAGAGACGCGCTCATGTTTTCAGACTGAGAATCTAAAGCGCTAGAAGATTCCTGAACTGCTACGGGAGCAGTCATAGATTCAGATTGAGAATCTAAAACTGATACAGCTTCAGAGACATAATTTGGCGCGGTTGTGTTCTGGGAAACTACAGAAGAAGCAGTTGTTGATTCAGAAACAGATAAGCTGCTTACATTTACTTCAGATTGAGAATCTGCTGCTGCTGCAGATTCCGTAATTGTCACAACATAGTAAACAGTTGTAGGCGGGTTTCCTGATATCGGGCTCCCTGATAATGGCTGAGTCCCTAACATTTAGATTAAGAATCTAGGATATTTTGAGGCGGTATAAACATTTGCCCAAGACATTCCGGCCAGACAGCATGAAGCTCTTCAATGTTTTGAGCTGTTTCTATAGATGACAATGAGGTAACGTCTCGAAGTTCCTGCTTTTTAGCAACAATATCAGTTGCATCTGCCCCTGTTTCCTGAGCTCTTTGAAATTCAATATCTAAATCAGCTAGTTTTGAAGTTCTTGCGCCCCTCATTTTGTCTCTAAAAATATCACGAGCAATGGTCATATCAATTACAACTTCATTGTTCACAATGTCCCACGCTCTTGAATAAATACGATCAGGAAGAACTGAATCATCCACTATCATGGGAAACAATGAAGGATCTATATTGCTCAAATGATTTTCAGCCGAGGTCTGCTCTGATTCTGCAATTACCATGATAGGAACCTTAATTAAGCCTTTGCCATCATTTTTGTGAACTACAACTTTCATTTCCTCTCCATTAGCTTACAGGCCATGAATAATACGCATAACTGTTTTCTGTACCTACCCAAAAATATGAACCCTTTTTAACCATAAAAGAAAATGTAGACCATTTTGTATTGCTGTTAATGTCATCACCGTATCGGCCAATAGTGTAATACGTTGTTGTGCTTGGCCCTGCATAAGCATAAAAATCATTCGTGTATGGCCCACCAATTCCAGCAGTGACAAATAAATTGTCTTCAGCCTGATACCACGTACCATAAGCTCGAGCAGTTCCGTTTGAATTATAATTCGGAAATCCTATCGTACAGCCATTAAGCTGTATGCTAGTCGCACTTACAGTACCGCCACTCTGGTTAGTAGCTGTGGTTGACGTGCCAGCGTTACCTGTGATGTTTATACCCCAAGTGCCAGAGGCATTTGTTCCAGTCGCGCTTGGGGCTCCTACCGTGTTGTAAGAAATGGTCTGAGCTGCTGAACCGTTAAAAGTAGTGCCCGAAGCTGCTCCAGCACCGCCATTGTTGAACGTTACAGCATTCACTACAGAGCCAGCAGAGCCCGTAGTGTTCTGGTTGAAGGTCGGCCATGTGAACGTGCCAGTACTGAAATTTCCTGATTGTGGCGTTCCGAGAATCGGAGTGACTAGGGTTGGACTTGTGGTCAGAGCAAAGTTTCCTGAACCTGATACTGCATTTCCAAGAGCCGTTTGGACTCCTGCTCCAAGCGCCGTTAAACCAGTCCCACCATAAGCCGTTCCTATTGTGGACCCATTCCATGTTCCAGCGTAAATAGCCCCAGCATTGTTAATAGCAAAAGCCTTAGTGCCTCCCGAATATGTCCAAATGTCAATCAAGTCGGCAATTTGGGAGGAACTGTACCCATAAAGCTGAAGCACATTCGATGATGTGCTGA